>Ga0209777_10001551_pt1 | contig 32641 bp, 43 predicted proteins | sample FrelakmetHBP12HB_FD_187147 | JGI IMG/M metagenome (GOLD analysis project Ga0209777, IMG submission 187147) | Freshwater lake sediment microbial communities from the University of Notre Dame, USA, for methane emissions studies -HBP12 HB (SPAdes)... | ecosystem: Environmental > Aquatic >... | reverse complement strand
TAATTTTCTTAATGCTGCTCTTTTGTCAGCTCTTTTTGGAATGTAGAACCCATGAATCCACGGTGCTACTTCTCTAGTCATAATATTCTTCCCTTCTTTTCTTACCATCTCTGCTATTGCCTTGGCATCATGGTGAGTCATTCCACTATATAATCTTAATCTTTTCCATTTCTTGTTTTGAGGATTTCCTTCACTCCTCATGGCTCTAAGTTTAGCCATTCTCTGTCTTGCTTCTTTCGACCCTTTGGTTGGATAGTAGAGTCCAGTTGAGGTGTATGGGTTTGATTCCCTACTCATTTTCGACCTTTGAATATTCAACTTCTTTATTTTCTTTTGGAGTTGCTTATATGGCTTTCCTTGCATCCTACACTTTTCATATCTTTCAGTTAATCTGGAAATCCTTTCATCCATTTCATAAACCTTACCTGCTCCTCTCTTTGTTGGATTCATTTCACTCGGAATCCCACCTACTCCACCTGCAAGTCTCTTTATGATTCCTATTTTAGCTTCTGGTGGATAGTGATGCCACACACCAGCAGTTATACGACTTTGAGCTTGCTTACTCCTACCTGGATAACCCTTCTTTACTATCTTACTCATTCCTTCCCACCATTCTTTTGGTGGTCTTGTTCCGAGTCCTTGTTTTATTTGTGGTATCTTTTTAAGAAGTTCTCGGCGACGCTTCTTGCCTACTCTTGGATTATTCTCGGATTTCACCTGGGATTCACAACCTGCTATGAAATACCACCACTCATTTGGAGTAGTTCCTATAGCATCTGGTCCTAATCCACATTTCTGAGCCCATTCAAGCGCTTCCACTCTTAATTTTATATTATAATCACTTGGGTGCACTGATTTTGGATTTTCTTCTTTAGGTCCACCATGTGGTGTAACTTGTTTACCACAATCAGGACATGCCCATATAGGAAATCCAGGTCCATGACTACGCTTGGCTAGTACCAACCTATTGCACTTCATACACCATAATTTCCTTCTATTTCTTGTTTGTGTAGGCATTGGATGTTGTAATGCACCATGAAACCTATGTTTTCTTGGATATCCATATGGTGGATTTTCTTCTGACCTATGAGGTACATGAACCCATTGTTCACTAATTCTCAACTCTTTACCTGCATCTAATACTTCCCTTTTACTCCATGTAGTACAATGACTATCTAGTAGAGCAGTTACAGCTGGATGACTATTATAAAACTCTGTCTTTTCTTCCTTAGTTAAAGAATCATACAATCCAGCTGCTAGAATTGAATAGAAACTCCTATTTTGACCTTTAGAACTTACTGCTATTTTCATATGTCCAACTATATCTCTTTCTATAGCAGTTACTGTTCTTGGATTTTCTTCACTCCTCTGCCCAGAAATTTCAAATTCAAACATATACTTGAATGGACCCGGATGTTCCTTTTCAAATTTAGTTTGTTCAAATACAGTAAGAGCACTCCAAAGCCCCCATGCTCTATCTATCATACTCTTTGCTCGAATTTTATTCCCTACTTCATATGAACAACTTGATTGACTAATTAATTCTACCAATTCACGCTCCACTGTATAGTAGTCAACAGGGTTCTGCTCAGTCACCAAAGCTGGATTACTTTCCACTTTATCTATTGCATACAAGTGGTGTAGGTTTCCCGAATGTATTACTGCAGCAGCTCCACCTTTCATCCTGAATTGGTCTATTGTATCCTGAGCATCCCTATCCCAATTTGGGTCTTTTGTTTCATCATAAGTTCTGTAAAATTTCAATTCATTACCTGCATGCCAAATAGTAGGTTGTGGATTCTGCTCAGCTTCCTTGTCAGAGAAATGTTGAGGAGTTAGTTCCCACAACCTCTTACGAACCCAAACAAAGTCATCATATCCCTGTGACCCCTCAAACTCCATGTTATCTTTTTTACTGAAAGATGACCTGAGGCCTTGAGCTAGGCGGAAATAGATATGAGCTTTGTCTAGATTCTCCTTACCTAACTCATCCTTTGCATTGTAGATAAATCCAGAAATTTCTTCGTAGAGTTTCAAGTATGATTTCGGGTTCTGTTCGATTATTATACCCTCCCTCTCACTAAACTCATGACCATCAGTGCATCTCCACCTATATGCACCTAGAAATGCACCATATCTAATCTTGCAGATAGGGCAAGCTCTGGGCATACCCTCTATTCTGGATGTCATGAGTGGATTCTGCTCTGTTGCAGTTTTCATTATCTCATTAAACAGGAATGTATTTCTTTGTTTAAATTCATTGATTGTTCCAGCCCAATCAAACACTTCACTATTATCATCTAATATATGATATATAGTTGCTTTTTTCTGTTTGTAATCTAATATTACACGAGTTGTTTGATTATGATAATCTATCATTGCTCCAGCATGGTCAATTTTTGCTGGATTCTGCTCAACTCCTGTGGGTGTAATCTCTTGCACACTCTCTTTACCACAATCTTCACAAATTGATTGTATAATCTTGTGTCCTGGTTCTTTAAATTCAACCTTAAATGGTCGTAACCCCATAGAACCACAATGAGGGCATTTCCATGTAACTTTATTTGGATTCTGCTCATCCCTCACTCCACTAAACAAACCTTCCATGTGTCTTACTATCCAAACATCTCCACCCTTTCCAATAGCCCAGAATACGCAATATCCTTTTGAATTTATAGCTCTGACTGTTAATGCATCATCAAAATCTTTTTCCACTTTAATAATGGCTTCCTCAAGTGCCTTCACCATTGCTTTTACATCTTCAGTAGTAGTCATGAATGACTTATATTGTGCACCAGGTACTTGGTCTCTGATTGGGTTCTGCTCAGCTTGCTCTGCAATACCTAAATTCCCACCACTCGGGAATAAATTTCTTACCCAGAAATCTAACTCATTTTGTATACCCATTTTTTTCCTTTCATCTTCTTTTAGTGTAGATAGCAACCCCTCAATACAATGGAATGTGGCCCTAGCAGTATCTCTATCACCAACATAAACAAAATGATTAACATCTGCAAGTAATGAATGAATCTTATTCTCCACTTGCAAAACTGTGATTGGATTTTCCTCACTACCCTTCATCTTAAACTCAGTAAGTTTTTCAGCTTCATCTTTCGATAATCCATAATCCGACATGAGTTGTTTTATCCATTCATTTTTTGTAATAATTCCAGCTCTTATATCTCCAACTGCTTGCTCAGTATGCCTCTCAGACATATATTTATTGAATCTAGCTGAGTGTGGATTACTATCACATATCTGCCCTGTCACTACAAACTCACCATTGGGTGCATCAAACTCAACAGTCACACCAGTTGCAGCCATTGCATCCAGGTATCTCTGCCAAGTCCTCTGGGGCATGGCATTGAGTATCTTGTACTGTTCTGTTGTGGAGTTATACCTAGTAGTTCCTGAAGCATAACTGAAATCTACTGCTGAAGGCCAGGGTTTGGGGTTCTGCTCAGTTTGTCCTTTTTTGTACTCATTATAGGCACCTAATTTTTCAATGAAAGCCTTAACAAACTCCCTAATGTAAGAAACTTGTTGTGATTCACTAAAATTAAACTCCCTTTGCATATCGTTGAAATCATCATTGGCAATGATATTAATCACCCTATCTGGAACTACAGTTCCAAGATATTGCTCTACTACTATTCTTCCTCGCCTTTTTCCCCACTCTACTGCACTCGGATTCTGCTCCATCGGCCCAAGCTGCCTCCTCATAGCCAGCTCTTCCGGGCTCAGATACTGTCCACGAACTTGTCCGAAGAATGGGTGTAGCTTCCCAGCTTTCTTCATTGATTTGAGCGCTCTTTTTGACATTGGATTCTTTAGGCTTTGCACATAGCTAGGAACCCTAACACTTATCGCTGCTACATTTCCACCTACAGCTTGGTAGCAAGGTACACAATATACCTTACCTCCCTTACCAACATAAGGTTTCTTAGTAACATCCATTCCACAGCTATTGCACTTCACTCCAGACATATTTATCCCTCCACCCACTATTGTATAACAAGGTATACAATAAGTTTCTCCATCTTTTATCATGTAAGGTTTGTGTACTACACTAAACCCACATCTTGAACATACTACTCCTGCCATGTTACTACTCCTTTTTCTCCTTACCTTTATTCTCTTCTGCCGCTTTACCTACTGCTGACATTGCTCCGAATGTTGCACCACTTGCGGCTCCTGCTGCTAAACCTGTTAATATTGCAGTTCCTATTGCACCCAATGGATTTCCTTCTGCTAATGGAATTATTGTAGTTGGAGGTAATTTTTCTCTCCTATGTCTGACTGGAACTGGACCCATTGACTCATCCCAAAGTGGTGTTATTGTTGTAGGAACATCTTCACCAGGTATTCTCTCAGATTTTTCCCAAACATCATCTGGTCCAAATCTAACTTCCATTGTAATTGGTTCTTCAGCAGGAGTAATTCCCTGTTTAACCAACCACTCAATTGCCTGTTGAGGATATTTTACTGTTGGTCCCATCAATATATCAGGAACCATGCCAAATACTTCCTCATATTTTGGAGTTCTGATTGTCTTTTCTCCATGACATTTGGAGCATTCTACTGATTCGGTTTTAGCTCCCTTACACTTACTACAAGCTACTACCTTGAATGTTTTCGGGTCTACATCTGTTCCTGACCCAGAACAAACAGTGCATGGAACCACCATCTTACCTGTTGAACTACACCTTGGACATGGCTCATCAGTATATCCTACTATTTCATGCTTAATAAACCTTCTAACCATTCCCCTTTGAATGAATGGTCTGGTTCCTGCATCCCTTGATTTGTAAATCCCTGCTAATTTGTCACCTTCACCAGCCCATAGAATAGTTCTCTTTTCTGTTGAAGAAGGTTCATGAGGTGGTTTTATTTTAAATTCCTTTTCATCAATAGGTATTCCATGTTCATACAACCACCAATAAGCTGTTCTGATTGATTTTGTTTTATCCCCGAACATGAACTTCTGTCCATGCTTCTCAAGCCATGGAGTAAATCCCCATCCTTCCACAAATGTAACTCCACCAAACACACCTTCAGGGGTAGGTCCGAACACTTCACTCTTTCCAGTTGGAGGTTTTGTTGTATAGATTTCCGGCTCTGCTTCTGGATATAGATTATGATATAGGAATCTAGCTGTTAATTCCTTTGTCACTCCCTTATATTTAACATAATCTTCTATATTCTTTATGATATCTTCTACTCTTTGATAATGAGCATATGGGACAGTTATCTGTAATTTTCTTAAACCCTTATTCGGGCTATCTGCTATTATTACACCTCTGTCACCTGGTAGAATATAATATACTGGATTTTCTGAATCTGGCTTACTTGGTTGATATGTAGTAGGTTTGTGAGTTGTTATTACATCTCTAATCCTATACAACATACCAATTGACAAACTCCCCAACTGCCCCTTCTGCAATTCCATTGCCATACCTACTTTTATTTTCGGTCTTGGATTTTCTTCAACCATTTCTACTACCTCCCCGATACCACTCCCCAAATAATTTGCTGGATATTGTTGGAGCTTCATTATTACTAATTGTGCTGCTTCCAACAAACTACAATCACTTCTGTTTAGTTCATAATTTAATCCTTGAATGAATGGTTCAATATTTCCTTTGTATCCACTCATCTTAGCTACTATATAAGGGATTCTATTCATTGGGTTTGTTTCAGGTGTAACAGGTCCACCAATAATTTCAAAGGTAGGAATATCTTTTCCTGCAGCCATCCACTTCCACCATTCTTCTGAAAACATTTCTGGCTGTTCTTGTTTGGTTGTATCTTTAACAAAAACTCCCCACATAGGGATTCTGAATCCACTACCAGGCATTGTCTCTCCCCTGGTCCTGACAGGAGCAATTGTTGTTATAAATCCTTCACTCTCAAAATTATCTGAAACTGATTTAGCTTCACCTGGTCGGAAAAATCTTCCGACCAACATCCATCCTCCACCAACTTCCTCTGGTTTAATTTCTTCTGGCTCAAAATATGACCTTCTTTTTTCACCCATTCTCAATGGGTGTAATCTTCTTTTATTTTCCTCATAAGCTGGAGCACCATGAGGTATTCGAGTTTTTATATTTTTTATTTCACCATACTTAGAAACATAGCAGATGGTGCAAAGATACTCCATTCCATGTGGTCGCTTAAAACCTACATACTGTTCATTGGGAAATATAACTTTTCCGCACTCAAAACATGATAAATTCTGCTCTGTCCTTCGCTTCATCGAATGACATAATTCCTTTAGGAATATATAAATGCTTCTGAGAAAATCGAAACATATATAAAGGTAAAGTTTAATGCTATATATCTAAAAGTGCAAATGTAAGTTGTTTATAGCCCTTACATGAGCAAGAGCATATCTACCAACAGGACCAGATTCATTATGTTCAACAAGAACAGCTGGTGTTCCTAATTCATAAGAACGCTTAACAATATCATTTTCTAGTGAGGCATTTTGTAATCCAACCTTAAGTGTTGGGTCTTGAAGTAATAGATTATAATATATCTCTGGTAGGTCCTTCTGAAGTTTAGGATAAGAGTTTAGTACAACAATGTCATGTCCATGTAGTGGTGAATCCGTGCAATCTGGGTAGCCATGAATATCAATTAGGAAATCTGGCTGATATAACTTAATTTGATATTCAAGATTTCTTCTCCAAGGTGTACCACGGGTTGAAGGTCTGTTCATGTCACCAAGTGAACGAGGTGTAGTGTTAATGAAAATACTAACATCATGACCATCCTTCCCTAGTAGTCGAGAAAGTTCACCAACAATGTGTGGAGCAATCACATCATTTAAAAATAAATTACCATGGCAAGCTGTAAGAAATATTTTCATGCCGATTCCTCTTCACCTAACCCTATTATGGTTACATTACATTGATTTTCCCTACAAGTATATTTTTGTTTCATACCTTCATCAAATCTTTGTTTACCCAACTTATAATTATCTCTTGGTAAAATTCCATTTGGTGATTTTAAAAACATATTTATCTTATCTAAAACAAATGATTTCCAATCAGTTCTACATATATCATCTTCATTCAAAAACAAAGTAGTATAACCATTAGATTTAAATAATTTATATCTTTCAGTTTCATAATTAGAATAATGCCACCAACTATTATAAACTTCTATTATTAAATTGTTATTTATGTCCACAAAATCAGGATTTAGTCCAGCTATGTAAAATTTTCCATTACCAACATACTTGAAAGAAAAATTATAATCATTACATATACTAATAATTCTTTTTTCATAAGAGTTAGGTAGTTTTCCCCATCCACTCCACCATCTAAATAAACGCCTATCTTTTTCTTCTTGACTTAAAGAAGCCCATAATTTAAGTTTAGATTCTGACATTTTGACTCTAGTTATGTTCATCTTTTTACTCTTTGTAAATGATATTCTACAATACAATTCTTCCTTTTCTTTTTCACTTAAATTTCCCATCCATTTCTTAAATCCAGATATCATTTTTTTGTTTTGTTCCTCACCAAATCTCCATTTTTCATTTTTCCTCATATTGTTTAGTCTATTTTCTCTCCAATCAGAATCTAACCACATATTTTTTATATCATTACCACGTTTAAGTCTCAGAATTTCTCCAGCAGACCCAGTATAACTCTTTTTAACTCCATTACTAACATTTATACAAAATTCTTCAGTTATTATTTGTGGATTATGTCCTGAAACATATGAATGTTTTACTTTCTCTCCACATCCACAACCACACCTTTTCTCCATATCAACTTTTTCAGTTAATGGGTCATAAACTAATCCATATCTAATACCTTTTTCCAATTCAAATTCAAATATTTCTAATTGTAAAGAATCCATTCTATTCCTCCATCATAGCCGGAACACTTCCACGAAATTGGTGTCTCAACCCCTCTCTCATAAAAATGGCTTTTATATGTTTTGGGTGAAAGTTATATTGTATTTCATTATTCAATTGACCAATATCCATATCATTGTAGTACCTAACTTCTGCGCACTCACAAACCACTTTCCAACTCGCGTGAGCTTCTTTTTCAGCTTGTTTCTGAGCCTGTAGGTCAGTCTTTGGTGAACCTTGGGGAAGAGCATCAGACATAGCTACAGCTTTTCGTAGGTTATTTACTCTCTTTTGTTTCTGATAATCTTTAACATCTTCCCAAGTTCCCATAACACTCACCTATTTGCTGCATCAATCCGAATATAGTATTCTTTTCCTACTTCTATATCAGGCTTTGCTTCAGTGCAGGTAAGTTCAAGTTTTCCTTGTGGTGTAGCTGTCCAATACTTTTTATTCTCTGTACCTTCCTCACTAGAATATACAGGAGTCATTTCTATTGTATACTGTTTCTTTCCATCATTAGACCAAGCCATCTCCTTTACACTATTACATCTGAATTTACATACTACACCCATATTACCACCTCATTAATAAAGTCTTTTATTTGGACTAACTTTTACTCCTCGAGTCATTTGAGTAATCTTCTTTACACGATTTGCCTTCCATCCATCATACTCATAATAACTCCCATCATGTGTTACTACTACAACCCTTTGTAATCCAGAAAAGAGTTCATGTATATAGTCTATGGGTACAACAGGAAGTGGTTTAATAGTTTCTATTACCCACAATCTACCCATGGCTTTTACACATGGAATTATATGGTGGAGTGGATGTAGTCCTTCTTCTACTTCCTTCTTTTGTGATATCAGAATGAATTTTGGCCTATAACCATAATAATCCATTACCTGATTCACCATTGTAGCGCCATCATCGCAGTCAAATTTGAAGGCAGGGTGCCCATGTTTCACCCAATTTCCATTATCTCTCACCCTCATAAGCTTAGAGAGTGTTCTTATTCTATCATGGCCAGGCCATAAACCTTCATCACCATCATAAATTCCATAATAAAGAATCCACTCACGCATCCAGTATGCATCAATGAGCCCGAGTTTATCTTTGTTCTCACACTTTATTTCCTTCAACAATCTCTCGATTGCAGTAGCTTGAGCAGGATTTTCTCTCTGCTCAGCTATCACATGAGGAAAGTAAGGTAGCACTATTGCTTCCTTTTCCTTCAATGGAAGTCTTTCATCAAAGTGAAGTAATGAACTATACTTCACTATTGGGTCCAACTCAGGCATATCTCCAAGTTTGATTTTTGGTTGCCTGTAGTTTTCAAACAGATGGAAGAATATATCATCCATCGTTGCACCCACACCAACACCAGCGGCAAAGTATTTTACTTTATCTTCGGGCATAATCATCGACAGGAAGGTTATGAAGGTTCCCAATTGATACCCTTCAGGTACAGGAACTCTTTCATTTATATTCTTTTCTATTTCAGTTCTGAACAATCCAGCAAAATGATGCACTACCCCACCAATACCAACACCAGCTGCAGTGTTTAGTAATTTAATACCCAGTGGTATTTCTTCAATGTTCTTGGGCATTACTTAGCACCAGCTATTGGAGGTCGTTGTATTTTACCAGCTTCTATCCAGAACTTCTCTCTTACCTTCTCCCCGATGATTTCATTCATTAATTCCTTACACCATTGAACTGAAGTATTCCAGCGTTCATTAGCATAATTTCTAAACTCTACTAACAATGATAACAAATGCATTTGTTGTAATTTATTCATAAACTCATCTGCTTTAACTCTTTCCTCCCATGCAGACACACAATCAAGGAATAAGAGTTTATGGTCGATTGTAAGGTCTATTTCTGCTCCTGCTGCAATATAAATAACTACAGCACCCCTCCATTCAGCATTAGGTGAAGCATAGTATAATTTAGCTTCATGGAAAATCTCAGTAACAAAATTACCAATTATTCCATTTCCTTCTATCCACTCATCGAGTGCACGACCAATTGAGTTATATATTATTTCATCAGTAGGTGGTTCTTGCACTCATTCCACTCCTTACTCACCATGAATGACACACGTATGTTTCTAACACAAATGCAAATTCTTGATTCTTAATACTTATTTCCACTGTTATTTCTTGACCTTGTGTAAGAAACAAATTAGGGTCAAATTTATATTCGATTCCAACAACTTTCTTTATCCTAACTATATAACCTACTGGTATTCTGAATTTCCAAATACCATTTTCTTCTTCAGTACAAACACCATTTCTAGTAGCTACAACATCATTATTATAATGCCATTCTCTATCTTCTATCTTTAAATGTTTTTGAGCTGGCTCTTTATAAGTTCCAATCAAGTTAAGTTCAAATTTTATCATTTCCAATAGTAAAGGTATAGGACTAAATATACGCATCTCTAATATATCCCCAACCTTTACACACATACTAAAATTAACCACACCATTTCTAAAATCACTAAATTCATTACATGATACTCTCTCTTGAAATCCCTGTAATCCAGTTCTAACATATAAAGTTATATACCCAACTCTACCTTTCAACAGGTTAGATAAATAATAATTAGAAAAATCAACTTTAAGAGAATATTCACCTTTCATCGGAAACAAACCATGATGAGTAAAAGAGTATACTGTAGTTTCAACATATGGATTAATACCTTCACAACCTCTTTCAAAATCTTTTTCATTTAACTTAGTTATGGATTCTTTACTAATCTTTAAATTACTTTTAGGTATAGATTTTATGCAGGTTGTTTTCTCCATACCTACTCACCGCCTTCTTCCCCTACTTCTTCATCTTCCTCATCATCTTCCTCATCTTCATCAGCCACTGGAGCTAATCCAACTTTCTCCCTGACTTCATTTAATGCTTCCCTCAATACTTCCATCTTTTCATCGAGGTCAACAGTTTCAGCAGCTATAGTTTCTCTTGTCAGGTCATACTGCATCCTCATTAGGTCTTCTTCAGTATACCTGTGAAGATTTAATTTCCAGTTGCGGTAAATGTTGAACAACTGAACAATTTCCTTTTTATCTTGTTCTGAAAGTTGTTCCATTCCAATTTGCTGTTGACTAGCTTGAGGCTTTACCTGTTGTGTCTGCTGAGCTTGTTCCGGTGCCGTTTGTTGGACCTGTTGGACCTGCTGGACCTGCGGCTGGCTCTGCGGCTGTTCCTGCTTCTGCTCCTTCTTTCCCAGACTTCCCCATCCTCCCATTTGCTTCCCCTCCATTTGGTTCTATATGCGGCTTATCTATCATTGCTTGTATTTTCCTCTTTTTATCATCACTGATATACTCTTCTTCAACAGCTTTTACAAACTCTGCACCATAAGATGTGAACCACTCCCGCCCTTCAGTAGTATTGAACACTGTCCAACAATCTTTTAGTAAGATATACTTCAGGAGTTGAATTATTCCAGCTTTCTTATTTACTCCTACAGGTGGTTCCCACATTTGAGCAAACTTCTTTGTACCCATCTTCCTAAGTTGCTCTGCCATCATGTCCATTCCACTATTTCTAGCTTCTGCTAATTTCTTTTCAATAGTGGTTTTATACTTTCCTAATATTCCATCATATCCCTCTTTTGCAGCCTGATAAGCTTTAAGAAGTCTAGCCTTACCTATAAACACTGCATAAGAAGATTTAGTCATTGTATGATAATCTTCTCTTGCCACTCTTTCAGGTAAGAAGGCTCTAAGTCTTTCCTCATTACCTTCTTCTTTGTACTTCTTCCATGCTAATATTGTTTCTTTAAATCTCGGGAATAGTTTATTTAAAGTATATTTCTCATCAAGAGACATTTTCTTTGGGTCAACATCTTCAACTTTATTTATTCTTTTTACATCTTTCAAATCTTCAGGAGTTATTGGTTGACCATAATCATCAGCTGTTTCCATTTCATTGTCATCTTCATCTTCTCCACTATCAGCCATTTCCACTCTCTCTTGAATTTCTTGAGGTGGAGTAGGTTTGGATGGTGTAGCCTGTGGTCTAGGATTTTGTTCAACTTTAGGTTGAATCTTTTCTATTGGAGTAAAATGTTGTGGAAGTTGTGGTGTTTGTTGTGATTGTTGGGATTGTTGTCCATCTATCCTCTTTTTTATCTTCCACCCACCCCCACCCAACGACCCACCACGCTGGAATGGACTATACCCACCATTTCTAGAAGAAATACCTGTTTCTCTTTCCAATTGACTAACTCCTTTATTCTCCCCTGTAATACCTTCCATTATAGGTTCAATTATATTATCTTTTATTTGAGGTACAGCCTCTTTAATTATCCCTTGCCATGCTTTCATCTTTTTAATATCTTCAGAATCATCATCTTTTTCTTCTTTTGCACCACCAAATATCTTCCTTAGAAGTCCACCAGCATCTTTGTTCTTCTCTATTTCTACTAACTCATCAAGAAGACTCTTATGCTCTTTCGCCTTAGGGTCTGCATTTGTACCATAGTCAGCCATCTGCAAATATTTAGCTGCTGTAGCTCCATCTCCACGAACTGCAGCCATTTCTGCAACTTTATAATAAAGTGATTTCCTTTTCTGCTCCTCATTCAAAATTTGTGTAGCATTTATTGAAGCTGGGTCGTACATACCTGGATATGGATTCTGAAATTGATTGTATGGGTCCATAGGATTTGCACCTAATGGAACCATTCCCCTTCCCATACCCCGACGCATAAATCTATTTCTGCCACCAGGCATCTGCATTCCATTATCGCCAAACTCATCTAAATCACTTGGGTCATTAAATCCCATCCCGGCAACAGTGATTTGTCCAGCCTTCTTGCCACTAGCATCAAGAATCATGTATATGCCATCACCATTAGCCATGGCAAATTGTTGAAATTCTTTGTATGATTTCGGGGGCTCATCAAAAGATATGGGAGCTGTTTCTACAGTCCACCCACGACCTGTCCACTGATTCCTAACCATCTTAGTAATTGTATAAGGAGACTCAAATCTTTTCTGTCCACCAACTCCAAGGTCTACTTCCTTTCTTATTTGCTCTTGTCGACCTTGAAATTTCAAGTATTGTCTATAATAATTTTCAGTATCTTCTGGTTTTATACCAAGTTCAACAGCAATAGTCATTATATCTTTGCCTTGACTAAAAGCTGTAAAAGCTTGTGTCTGCTGTTTTGTCTTTGCAGACTGCCACTTCTGCTGGAGCTCGGTTGCTAAATCAATAGAAATATGAACTTCTGCTGCTACATCAAGTGGAGTCTTTCCAGCTTCAAACAGCTGGAAAGACTTTAATTCCTGCTCATTTTTTCCAGCTCCCCGACGAAACCATACCATATTGCTCTCCCCTTGAGAGAACAATATGAATTAGCACATATATATATTCTATGTATTGTCGGGGCATTTTATATTATTAAAAGTAAGGCAATGGTAGTGAGATATTAAAGAATTGGTGTTAATACAGGTCTATCACCATTGCCATAAACTATTACACTACCCTCTCTAGTACTAAATGGATGAAGAAATTTATCATTTAGTCCTATCACTTTGTATTTAAACCTAACCAAGTTAAGAAAGGTTCCTTGATTAGAATCCAAAAATCTATAGTCAGAGCCACCATTAAGCATAAACACTCTGCCAGCTCTACTATAGATATCTTTTGCTTTAGTCAAATCTATCATACCATTACTCATTGCAGCATGGTTAGTATAAAATTGACAAACATAGAAAGTATTATCATCCATAGCTTGATGGAAATCATCTAGTACATTTTCATCACATGGTATGTAATCATCTTCTATTAGTAAAGCATATTTTATTTCTGGATGAGCATTGATAAGATTAATAACACCATCATGCCATGCTCCATATGAACCATCAATGTTTGGTCTACAGTAAATTTCTACCTTATAATCTACTGTAGAAAACATCTCCTTAACCTTGTTTAAATCAGAATCAAGTGTAGAATTTAACATCAACAAAACCAAATCTAAGTTGGGTATTTTATGAGATTTTAAAAATTCAAAATGTTTTTGAACATAGTAATATGGATTTTCAACATATGGAGCACAATGAACTCTTCTAGGTCCAAAATAACAAGCTACAACATAAGCGAACATATTCACCTACCCTTCAAAGTATGGAATGTAGATATTTTACCATCATCATTTATGAGTTCCCAATCTTCTTTACAATGAACCTTAAGTCCACCTATGTTATCATCCAATGCCTGACCCCAAACATCACCTGGTATGGAGTTGATTAACATATGGGTGATTTCTTTTCCATATCCCTTTCGACTACAAAGAGGATGAACACCAACTGAGCTATAATACTTTCCATCAATTTTTCTTAATACACCAAATCCAACCAAGTTATTTTGTTCATTGTAGTATAGAAATCCAATTATAATATCTTTATTCTTTTTCCACCAAACTCTTTGCATACCTTTTGTTATATGTGAGTTGTCATTTACATATGTACCACGACAAGTATTTCTGAGTTGTCTAAGCTGTTCAACCTGCTCATCAATTTCTATTCTAACTGCAGTTAACATCATTTCACCTCATTACCAAACTTCTCTATAAATTTATTGATATCATGGAAATATTGTATACTCTCTTTTATCTTTTCAAATTTCCAATCCCACCATTTTATTTTCAACAAAATTTCAATTTGCTCAGGACTAAATCTAAACCTTATATGTTTTGCAGGATTACCACCTACAACTTCATATGGAGCTACATTCTTTGTAATGACAGATTTAGCTCCAATAACTGCACCATCACCTATTGTTACACTATGCTTAATATAAACATCCACACCTATCCAAACATCATTACCAATAGTTATAGGATAACCTTTAAACCCTGGTGGATATGATAATCCATGCAAAACATCAAATGGATATGAACTTACAGTATTAGGATTCTTTATAATACAATGTTCACCATTAGAAATATGAAGACCAGCTGCTATACTACAAAACTTACCTATAATAACTGGTAAATCATCAACATTCTTAACATCACCAATTATATATGACCCTTCACCCTTTAATATTGGCATTACCTTTCCTCCCTTTCCAAGTATGAAAGTGCAGAAGTGTTCCATCATCATTCCACATTTCCCAATCAGATGGCACATGAAGTTTAGTACAAGCAGCAGGATTGTCTTTTCTGGCTGTAGCCCATACATCACCTTCTATTTGATTGATAATGAAATGCAACATAAATCTACCATAACCATGACCAGCAAATTCAGGTAGGATAGCACAAGTAGACCAATACTTTCCATCCTTTAAATAGATTGCTGAATATCCCACCAATTTATCTCCACATTCATTTACAAAATTATAGGCAATCATAGTATCTTTATTCTTTTCCCACCACACTGTATGTGATTGTGTTGTTATTGGTTTTGTTACATTAGAAAATGAACTTGCAGTCTTGTTACGAACATCTAACATATTGAATGATTGGTCTAATCTAGTTATTCTAATTGGAATTAATGGAAATTGCAACACTCTGGATAATGCAACCTTCATCCAATAATTTTGTTGAGCTGGGTCAAATTCATCCAATACATTCTCACACTTTCTATACTCAGCCCATACCTCAGCTTCTGTTAGCATTTTATTTCCTCCTCTTTGTATATGTTGCTATAGTATGATTTCTTGGTCCAGTTATTCCAGAACACTCACCAAGAATTTTAAAATCCAATCCATGTTCATCAGCATACTTAGTAAATTGTTCAATTGTATTCCATACACAATTGGCTCCTTTCGGACTACCATAAGCTTTATCATTACTACCATCAGGTCCAACAGTAAAATGATATACTCCCTCAATAAAACTGAATACTATAACCCCACCATTATTTACTACAATCATTAATTTATCTAAAATCCTGTGAGTTTCATCAATTAAAGTATGAGTAAAAACACTTCCAAGATATACAATAGAAGCCTTTTGTAACATCTCCTTTTCCAATTCAGAATCACAATGCCCAAAAACAAATCTATAATCTTTATAATTAAACCTATTACTAACCAACATTTCATTACCATGAGGAGTATCTATTTCAAGACCAACATACAGAAAATTTTTAAGAATCCCACTCAAGTAGTTACCACACCTAGCACTACCACAACCATAATCAATCACAGTTATTCCTTCCTTAATAAATTCTCCACCACCACTTATAATTGTTCCAGCCCAATGCTTTGATTGTTCATGTGTAGGAGTCCCTAATAAAAAAGGTGCAGTAAAATCTGGAATCAGGAATGGGTATTTTGATAAAATTATAGGACATTCACTCATTGCACATCACTTCCGAGTTTTCGGTCCCATTCAATAAGATTATCGATTATAGCATCTCTATCACCAGACACCAACCACCACCCATTAGGAATAGCACAATGAGTCGAATCATATACATTAAGATTTATTAAAGGTATATCAGATTTAGGAAATGCATCATGTTTATCATTCCTTGCATGAACTTGTCCTGCTGCTATACTCTTCTCAGCAAAGAATTTTATAAATTCATCTCTTTTCGGAGTACGAATATCATATAACCACCATGATGATATTGGGTCAATTGGTGGAAGCTTTACAAACTTCAATTCACCCTTCAACTTATTATTGTAATATTCAGCATTTATAGTTGCGAGTTTGACAGACATTTCAGCTTCATAGAAATTACAAATACCTATTGCTGCAGCAATGTCATTGGGTTGATATTTATATCCTACCTCTTTAATATTCTGCAAGCATCTGAATGACTCACCTTTTGTTCTATCCAATCCATACCAACGGAGCAATTTAGCTCTTTCATATTGGTCTTGTGGTACAATCATACCTCCACCATCACCAGTTGTCAGGTGTTTGATTGCCTGAAATGAAAATATTGTATACCAATTGTTTATAGGATACCCACCAGGTTTGGAATGAAATACATGAGCAGCATCTTCTACAATAGGGATATTATACTCTTTACTAATATACTTAAACTTTTCTGAACATTCCCTACCACACCAATCTACTATTACAATAGCTTTTGTCTTGTCTGACATTAAAGACATAACACTATCAGGGTCTATATTTCCAGTAACAGGGTCCACATCAGCCCATTTTATTTTTACTCCTCGATTAATAAGTGGAGAATTAGTAGCTGTGCAGGTGAGTGGAATGGATATAGCTTCATCACCAGATTTGAGTCCTATCATATGATAAGCAAGGTCTAATCCACTTGTGCAACTATTCACCATCACTACATTGGTTCCGAATTTATCTTTAAGTAATCTTTCAAATCTATCTACCTTAGGACCTTGCCCAATGTATCCACTTTCAAGAACTTTCTTCACTTCTTCGGCAGCATGTGGTGACATTCTAACTTTAAATAGTGGTATCATACTTCCATCCCATTAGGTATCAACTCTGGATTCTCATGTATGTTACCAATAACTTCATACTCACTATCAGAAAAAAGAATTGAAATATCTCTAATATCTTCTACATACCACCCATTACCACTTATATTATCTTCATAAGACATTCCATTATCATACTCACCAAATTTAACTAAATGAACTGCAAAAACTGGATGTTTTACAATATCACCTTCATAAATTTCTTTTCCATTCTTATCTTTAAGTCCAGAACAAAGTTCAATAGTTCCTACATGGGGACACCCACCCATGTGACCACCATCTTTATGTAAGTGCCAGTAGTTTGGACTACCAGTATCTACTAAATTAGGATTAGTAGCCTCTATGTTCACTTCAGTTTCATGAGCCCATCTCTTTTCATCCTTAAGCCATGCTCTAAACTTTATTATCATTTACCTCACCTCCAAAACTTCTATACTCATAATCACATAACCATCTTTGAGACCTATAGAATCTTCATAAAGATAAGTAACTTTAGCTCTTATTGACCTCCCAGTATATACTTCATTACCAGGAATGTATTCTGTTAAAATTAATATATCACCAACAATAAATTCCCTATCATTCTTTCTAAGCTCAAACTTCTTGCGACCATCAGCTACTGCAGAAAAATACTTAGGCCATATTTTAAGCTCGTGTTCTACCATTATCTCACCTTTATGTTCGACTCACTCCCAATACTCTGGATAATCTTTCGGTTCTGGTCTTGCTATTGCAATTATTTGCTCTGCCCAATATATCCTATGGTCCCAATTGTAACAGGTACTAAGCACCCAATCAAAATCACCTTCATACCTACAGGTAAACATTCCTAACTTACCCTTTAAATTCGGTTGAACAAGTTCATGTCCACCCACTTGACCCATCACCAATTTCTTTTCCTGCCAAAGTGGAGTCCTATTAAAGTAAGGAATAAATTTAAACATCATAGGCATTGGTTCTGGAAGCTGTTTTATTGTACTCCTTATAGAATTAAATGCATCTTTTGTAAATATATCATCATCATCATTTCCAACAATGTAATCCTTTGAAGCTTTTTCTAGTAAGAAGTTCATCTGGCAGTGGCCATAACAATGGTGTCCAGCATCTACCTCAAACCACTTGAATTGCTTTCCATATGACTCTACCACATCTATTATACTTTGTGAGTCCTTATTAGAATGAGTATCTATAGCCACTAATATTTCATCCTCTGGAATGATTTGCTTCTGTATAGACAGTAAAACTCTGTGGAGTGGTTTGTTAGGAAATCTGGTTGGAATTAATATACTCAAACTTGGGTCACTCACTTTATATCACCCATCAAATCTTTTACATACTCATCTATATTCCAAGTTGGAGGTTTCTTCATTGTTATATCATCCTTCCATTTATTGAGTAGATAAGCATAATTACCTTTTGCTGTTTCACCAACCTTACTCCAAGACATATTCCTATAGTGCATTATTCTTACATATGGAGTTGAGAATATAGTAAATCCTTCTTTCCTAGCTTGCAAACAATAATCTATATCTTCATACCCTCCTATTTTAAAATTCTCATCAAACTTCACTCTATCCACCACTGCTCTTGTTAGTAGCACACAAGAGAATGTAACTGCTGGCACTTCTATTTCTCTTGGTGTAATTCCTATCTTATCCCAACTCAACCCAATGTTCATATACACTTCTTCTTTATTTTCATTCTTAGATAATGCAATAAGATTATGTGTATCATTACCATTACTATCCAACTCCTCAACACCAACTATACCACAATCAAGATTTTTATTTCTCTCAGCACAATTAATCATGTAGTCAATCCAGTTAGGAGAAGCATAAGCATCTGGGTTGAGAAGTATTAAGTGGTCTATCAGATTATCTAACTTAACAACTTCTATAATCTCATTGCATCCACCAGCAAATCCTTTATTCTCTTTACTAAACTTTGAATTGAATTTATATGGCAGTGCACTAGTAAATTTATCAATTATATCCTTAGTATGGTCAGTAGAGTTATTATCGAATATAAATATAGCAGTTGTTTTTGGGTCAGAATATTTAACTACATTCTCTAAACAATGTTTTATCACATCTTCATTATTGTATGTTACTATACCTACTGCTACATTCCTCCGAGGTGCAATATATATGAATGCAGGCATTTCTGGTAATTGTTCATCGTATGTATAATTTATAAGTCCTGATTCTGTCTGGTGATTCCCCATTTCATAATTGTATAATATTTCCTCATACTCCTGCTGATACTTCGGGAAGAATGTTTGACCTCTATGAATCCTTTTGGCATACAAATGAGATTTTATTGTTACACTCTTCAACTTAGACATAATTCCCCATTGTAACAAGAGTGTTCTTGGTGTAGCTACTAAGGGAGATTTAAATTCATTCCATTTGAGTTGCTGAAATCCTCCAATTGCTTTAACCATTTCCTTATCGAACATTCCAATACATGGTAGGTCCATCTTACCAATAGGCTCATCATATTCATTGATTAACATTTGGTATGAAGCAACTCTATAAATGTTTGGGTCTTCTTCCTTCGCTTTAACTAATGCATTAATCATTTCATCTACTGCTTTAGGATGCAGTTCATCATCATCATCTACTATCATAACAAATGGCATACGAGCATTTGATAATCCCAATCCACTATTGTACGCTTCACCTAAAATCAATTTACTTTCTATATTATCTATCACTATATGCTCGATTGCATATTTAGTATCCTGAGCATTGATAGATTCTATACATCTTCTCAACCATCTATAATTCCTACCACTATTTACTGTTATTATAGAAGTTCCTAATAATACCTGACCATCTAATTGTTTCTCATCACCAACAATAGTCATGGAACCACATCCAGTATACTCTTTTTTATAATTCTAATCAATGCATCATTGAAGCATTCCCGACATTTAAGTTTAACTATCTTATCATCCTTTACGTGTGCAATACCTTCTGTAATAATTCCTCCACAAATTGAACACTTCATACAATCACCAAGCTTCAACTCGATTCTTTTCTTTATTCTTAAAAAGGTGTCTAGCTCTAACATTCTTAAGCCAAATAAACTTATACCCATCTGCTTTTATTCTATTACACAATGGAATATCCTCAGTTCCACCAGGATGCTCTTTTAAAAATTCTGTATCGAGTTTATATTTAGGATTAGAAAAGATTTCTCTAGTTATAAGAGTAAATCCAAATCCTAATGCTATAACTTTATCAGTCCACTCAACACCTTTCTGAGTTATTTCCTTTTCAAACTCAACACTATCAACAGGGAACTTACCAACAATGACAGGACCACCTACTACACTCTGTACTCCCTTGTAATGATAGTTCCCTCCAACCATTGCTACTTTAGGCCATGTCATGTAAGGTACCATCTTATGAAGTGACCCATAACCAGGTATAGTATCAAAATCTTCAAACATCATACCATCATAATTCCCTTTTGTGGCATAATCGAATATGATATTACGACAAGCTACTATAACTTCTTCATTTATTCTACCAGGTCTTGGATTTGGAATTAGTCCTGCATCATGTATGTGAATGTACGGATATTGTTTATTTAATTCCATGAAATTATTTACCACATCTCTAGGGGTATTATTCAACACAATTAATACTTCCAACTCAGGATATGTTACTTTCTCACTAATCCAATAATCTAATATAAATGACAAACAAAACATATACTCGACATTAAATATAGTCCCTATCAATATCTTTGGATTGCTCATTTAATCACTTCCCAAATCAATTCTTATCACCTTATTCACTCCTTGTTTATACTTATAAAACTCATACACCTCACTTGATATCCTTCATTACTTCACACTTAGCACAATCTTCAGGGTTTGGATGACAGTTTTCACAAGGATTTTTAATATCACCATCTTCTGCTGTAAAAAATTCTTCAGAGTCAGGAGCTTTATCAGTAAATACTTCAGAACCACCTTCTTGTTCTACTTCTAGTACATTCTTGGGTTCTTGTGGTACATAAGGGTCATAAATGTCTTTCCATAATGCTTCAGTACCACGAGCTGGCTTAACTGTACCATCTTTTAGTCCCTTTCGGACTACACCAATCAAATTTCGGTCTTCATCAGTCAAATGTTGGTAATAAAACTCAACTATTTTATCTAATGCTAGTGGGACTGACACCATATGTCTAACCATTATGATTAATTCTAATTCACGTCTAGTAACCATGCTCAAACTAACAGTAGTCATTGGTCCAGTTCTTACTAATCTTCTACCCATTTCTTATCAATGCATCTATATGGTTTATACATATATAAATGTTTCTATTGTATCATTATTATATAGAAATTTATATATTAATATTACACCAACTTAGATAATTTGCACTAAATTTTCACATTTGCACTAAACCCATTCAAAAAAGAACTTCTTTTGTTCTCCTGTATAAAATAGATAGATAAATAAGAAATCCTCCCATTCCCCTCTATATATATAATAATATATAACAATACGATATATTATGTTAATATATACTAATATATACCAATATTATTTATTATATAATAATATAGCATTATTAATATTAGCAATGTTATACTCAATTTTTAAATTGAGAGAATAAAGTTATGTATCTATCTTTTTTGTCCTGTAGAAGAAAAGAATATTCTCGGTATCTTTGGGATTGTACCAAAACCTTGTATGTTCTCACCTATTATATACAACTTTATATAATAATATGCACTTTTCTTTGTCATCGATAGGAATGTTTATATAGGCAAGATGCCTTATTCAATGTGAGCAGGAAAGGAAAAGGATGGTGTTTTAAGTGAGTCGGCAAAAACCCCAAGATAATGTATGGTGGAAGATTAGCTTTTCTGAAAAATCTGCTGATGACATGATTGCTGAAATGGAAGAGCAGAAAAGAAAGCAACAGATTAACAAATTGGAGAATGAATGGATAAACAAATCAAAATCATTAGTAGATGGATTTCATGAAGTTCCAAATCCTAACATGGATTCTCCTATAGTATCAGCAATGGATATTTTAAAAGGTGAGAGTGAAGGTAAATTTAGATATTTTCTTTGTTTCAAACCAAGTGCAATTGAAGGATACAAAGAATATGATGAACTACTTGAAGTTGATGCACTCAAACTAGCAGAGTATTTGAAGAAACAACCAAAGATAGCTTAGATAGTTTAGGTGCTAATATGAGTTTGACATTTACCTTAGTACATAAACCACTTAAACTTAATTTGGGTTGTGGCAATTACTTACTCAAGAATTATAAGAATATAGATATAGTTAAAACAGCACCTAGAACTATAGTAGCTGATATACGACATTTAGATTATGCTCCAGATACAGTGGATGAAATTTACATTAGGCATACTATAGAACACTTCTATAAAGATGAAATAAAAACAATGCTAAAAGATTTTTGTAAGATGCTAAAACCTAAACATAAGTTGATAATAGAAACTGTGGATTTTGAAGCAATAATTCATGGTTGGTTAGGAGAGCAAATGGATAAAGAGCTATTGAATGAGTTTTTGTTTGGGTTTTATGCTTATGAAAATATTAGAGAACGAGAGCCTTACATGCTGCACAAGTTTATATTTGATTATTGGTTGTTACATGACTTCTTGAGAGAAGCTGGGTTCAATGATGTAAAATGGATTAAACAATCAAAACCATTTAATTATGATTCGAAGTATGGTGACTTCTTTACTAGCATGAAGGTGGTGGCAATAAAGTGAAAGGAAATAAAAGAACTGCATACAATGCTAAATACAATGCTAAATACAGAGCTAACCTTAAAGGACAAAAGGAAGTTGCAAATATTCTTATGTCACAATTAGCATTATATACATTGGCTCAAATGTTGATGGCTCGTGGGTGGACATTAGATGATATCGAAAATAGGTTTTAGTGGACCTCCATGCAGCGGAAAGACTTCAACTATACATGAGGTAGTTGTTAAATTAAGAAATTTAGGTGTTAAAGTTGATTGTTTAACTTCTATTGAGAGAACTCCACTATACAATGTAAACAATATGTCAAATGAACTTGAACATAATATATCATTTGTAAATCATGTATTGCAAGAAAGTTTACATATGAGAAGAAAAGATATAGATATACTTTTGGTGGATAGAACAGTATTGGATATAATAGTAGATTTACAAGTGTCTTGTAGTGGGTATAATAAGATTGGATTTGCTATGGTTGATTATGCAAAATTTTGGATTGAAACTTATGTTACAATATACTTATTGCCTCCGAGAGAATTTAAGTCTGATGGACAGCGATTAGAGGATATGAAGTGGAGAGATAGTATAATAAAAAGGTACAATGATACAATAAAATATGAGGAATATAATAATGTTGTAAAATTAGAAAAGTTGGATATTAATTACATAGTAAATAAGATATTCAAGGTGATGTAATGGGATTGATGAGTGATTATACAAAGGTGAAGAATAGTGCTGAAGTTAGAGAGATTCTAATTTCATGGATTACTGATTCTATCCTTAAAATAAAAGTGGAAAATGTTTTAAATTCAGTTTGGGATTCATTTCCTTTTATTCCAGCTTCAAGTACAGGGAAGTATCATCCGAAAGAATGTAATTTGGTTCCATATGGATTGGTAAATCATACATTGAGGGTATTGTGGTTGTGCAAGTTATTGTGTGAGGGAGAAAATATAAGTGGATTTGAGGCTGACAAGATAATGTCTGCTGCAATAATTCATGATATTGGTAAATGTTGGAAACATTCTCCAAGATTCAAAGAGGGAGTGTTTGTAGACCATGGAGAAAAGGGAGCGGAGATAGCTAAATATTATGAACTTCCAGATGATGTAGTTAATATGGTTAGAGTTCATATGTCAATGTTTGAAGGTAAGAAGCTTGAGACAGTTAGTGAAAGAATACTTGCACAAGCTGATTTCTTAGCAAGTAGGAAAGAGATTAGAATATTAACTCCTAAGGTTGTGGTGGGTGAATAATATGAAGAATGAGAAAGTTATTAGGGAAGAGTTAAAAAAGATAAATGAAATGTCGAGAATAATAAATGGAGTAGAACCACTTAATGGTATTGAACATACTATTTTGTGGATTCTTGGTGAAAAAAGTTTAATGTCACCTTCAGCTTATGTTGACCCATATAAAAGGAATTGATAGTATGCTAGAATCACTCAACAATCTATACAATAATCTAACTCTTGACCCAAACTTAATTACTGGAAGATTCATAGATGCTGAAGGTAAGTTGATAGAAAGTGTATTTGAGGTGTTTGTAAAAAATACTGAAATTCCTGTAAAGAATGTAATGGACAACATAAAAAATTTTACTGGATTAAAGGTAGTCAGGAATGAATGTAAAAGATATACATTTGTTGTAGCTGAGTGGGGATTGTATGATTGTCATAAATGTGGATTACCAATGAGTGCAATTCAAAGAGAAAATGGTTGGTTGTGGTTCTGCAATCAATGTGTTGAGTTTAAGAAGGAGTGATTAAATGTCGAGTGTACTTAAGAATCAAGCAGAACTAATAATAAAGAATGAAGAAATAACTACTCCACAATATCGAATGTTAATTGTAATGGGACAGGTTGGACAATTATCAAGGTATCTTTATAGAGATAATAAAGAAAAAGAGAAACTCATAGGAAAGGAAAAAGCTGAACAGGAAAGAGTAAGAGAAGTTGGTTCTAAATCCGATGAAGAGCTTAAACTCGGAGAAGCAATAATGCAACTTGCAATCTATGCCGAAACTCGGGGATTGGATTTAGATAGTGGATTAGCAAGAGCATTCGATAAAATCAGTGGGAAGGATTGGAAAAAAGATAATGTAGATGATAAACCTATTATAGCTTCAGTAGGAAGAGCATATGGTAAAATTCTTAGAATAGATTCTAATGATGACTTAATGAAGTTGGAAGGTCGTAAGTCTGGAGTTGTAATAGCTGTAATGGGAACTACTGAACCAAACATTGCACACTTAACAATTATGAATCAATGGGTAGTTGGGATTGTTTGTTCTGTTGGTGGTAAGACAAGTCATCCTGCAGTAGTTGCAAGAGAGTTTAATAAACCATGTATAATGAACTATAAAGTTGATATTCCAGAAGGAGTTTTTGCTGAAATCATTGCAATTGAAGGGGAGAAAGTTGGATTGTATCCAAGAGAAAAGCCGGGATTTCCATTTGATAAGGGGTTGTGAGTATGTCTAGTTATAATATAGATTTAAGGTTAGTTGAAAGATTGAGAAATCTACCCTCATTTTATACTACTATTTATCCAGGTGAACCAAATATTAGGTTTTCTACTAAATTATCAAAAAATACTCCTGGTCAAATGTCAGTGGTGCATACATTTTTTGTACCTACTGCACAATATGTTATAATAAATCCAATAGATAAACATCATTTTATTAAATTCTTTCCAAGAACAAAAGATAATCTAAATATAATAGATGGCAGGATGGAAGTACGTCATGTAATAGGTGGTAGAGACCAATTAGTGGAGATATACACAGGACCAACAGGTGAAGTTATTTGTAGAGATGGAACAGTTCTACTATCTGGTGATAGTATTCAAGTTAGGTATCTACACAATACACTTTCATTTGATGAAGTGAATAGTATTCTGGAAATTGGAGTAGAAGTAAAAAATGAGAATGGATGAATGATACAAATGCCAGAAGCAAAACTTAAAGTAGAATTAATTGCATACACTCCAAATCCTGTTGAACTCTGTGCTCAAGCAGCAGGGATTTGTTATGATAAAGAGAAAAAAGAGAATCCTGGTGAGTTCATAAAGAGAATAATCAAGTCTGGACATGAGTCGGTCATAGAACATGCTGTTTTCACTTTTAGAGTAGAAGGAGTAAGCCGGGCGTTGACACATCAACTTGTTAGGCATAGACTTGCAAGCTATAGCCAGCGGTCACAAAGGTATGTAAAGGAACCTGAACCAAGTTATATCATGCCAGATTTCACTTATATCAAAGGAACAGAAGTTATTGCTTCACCAGAAATAGGAAATCCAAATTACAAATCAGAACTTGCTAAAAATGTGTTTATAAATGCTATAGAGTCTGCATGGAAATACTACAATCGCCTACTCGAGCTGGGGGTTAAACCCGAAGATGCTCGCTTCGTCTTGCCTAATGCCTGTGAAACAAAGTTTGTTATGACTGCAAATGCTCGGGAGTTCAGACATATTCTTACTCTCCGAATGGATAAGCACGCTCAGTGGGAAATAAGAGCGATGTCAAAAGCTATTTTTGATTTACTTATGAAAGTTGCAGCTCCATTGTTCGATGATTTGATAGATTTAAGAGGTGATTGAATATCAGATTACATAACTAGTGGTGCATTATTCAATCCTTCAAGAGAATATAGATATATGCTTTGGAGAAATTGGAGTAATAAAGAACTACCTGTACACTTCATAATGTTAAATCCATCAACTGCCGATGAAACCCGCAATGACCCTACTGTCGAGAGGTGTGAACAAAGAGCTAGAATGTGGGGTTATGGTGGATTAATAGTGACAAATGTATTTGCATATAGGTCGACTGACCCAGGTGTGCTGAAGACTATGTTTGACCCAATTGGCCTAGATAACAATAATAGTATAATATCTGCAATAGAGCATTCAGCTTGTACTGTTTGTGGATGGGGTGAGAATGGAAAATTACTGCATAGACATGATGATATTAAAGAATTACTAAAAGACAAATTATTGTATGCTCTGAAAGTAAATAAGAGTGGGATTCCTGCTCATCCATTGTATCTAAGTTATAAGTTAACTCCAATACCATTCTTGAACAATACAATAGAATGGGTAAGACCGAATGGTAAGTAAAGGTTGGTGTGTAAATGAAGAAAGAATTGAAAATAGGTATATGTATTGGTTTGATTGTATTTGCAATTGTTTTTGGTGCTATAGGTTATCATTTCTCTACAATTAGTAATTTAGTGATTAAGTACATTCCAGATGATAAGGTTAGACCCGGTGGTAATGTATTAATATTAATAGATTATTTATCACCAAAGAGTTCTGATTGGAAACACGTTGAAGGCAATGCAGGCCAATATACAATATTTAGTGGATTATCCATTGGCAAACACATAATCGAGATAGATACCGGAGTCTGGGGAGATGAGAATGGTACACTATTAGCAAGAGGGGACATAACAACCCACGCTGCTATATATGGTGATACAATACTCGATTTACATTATGGTGATGGTGGTATTTAATGGTTGGTGGATGGGTAAATCAGATAGAACCCCCTAGAATACAAATGGATTCAGAAATACTTGAGCAGATTTATCAACAAGCTTTGCATGAAATTTGTGAAGTTCCAGGTTGCAAACTTCCAATGCATCTAGTGTTCATGGGTCATAAAGTGTGTAAAGTTCACTGGAATGAAGATTGGAAATCAATAAATCTAAAAAAGATATTTGGAATAGAGGAAGAAAGTGAATTGACAATTGAGTATTTAAAGAAAAAGGGATTGGTGTGATAATATGGATAAACCTACTGAGAAAAAGAGTGAGCTCTTAGAAGCTTTACGTAATAAAATAAAAAATACTCTTGATGAACCATTGACTGCTAATTCCTTTCTGAAAATTCTGAGGATGGCTAAGATGGGTAGGGAAATTATAATTCTCGAAGCAAATACTCCAGGTAATGTAATCCCTGGTATAAGTCCTGATATTATGAGTGATATTGGTTTGGATGGTATTGGTGGGCCTGGTATGGCAACACCCATGGCAATGGGTGGATTCTATCAAGGTGCCGAGAATTATGGAGCTAATGTGATGCGTGAGTTAGTGTCTCTTGCAAATAAATGGATTGAGGGCAAGGATAAAGCAACACCAGCTGAGATTGTTCAAGCTATTGTAATTGCAAAGGAGCATAATCAACTAGAGTTGGCAGATAAGTTAGAAAAATCTTTATTGAGTAGTACAAACATAAAATCTGAAGATGAAAAGAAAGAGAAGGTGGTTCAATGAAATGGTTTATTCCATCATGGAATGGTGATGTAAGAATAGTACCACATGAAGATAACTTGAAAAGTTTTTTGATTGTGGAGAAACCAACAGTAGATGAGTTAAACATTTTGGAACTCATCAAAAATAATTTTGTGGAAAAAGGTTGGGTTAGTAAGGAGAATTGGCCTGAATCTTTCGGTAAGTGGAAAGATAAAAAGGTTGAAATCATTGCCACAGTTGCTGAAGTGGGACCAGTAGTTGCAGGATTAATTAGACCTGGTAAATCTGTATTAACAGCAATCACCCTAAAAAATAAAGAAATAATAACCTGTTCATCTGACCATGCTACACTCACTGAAGAATCTAACAAAATTTTGAAGAGTCTTGAAAAGGAGTCTGAATCTAAACCAGAAAAGAAGCCAGAAGTAGCAACCACAGTAAAAAGACCCACTCCATGCTGCCCAAAGTGTCAAGTTGGAGCGATAGGACCTGCTTCTGAGGTTCTACTTTCATTTTTATCACCTGTTGAACATGAAAGTTGGGCTAAAAACAGAAGTATGATAATAATGGGAGGATTGAGTGGGCATAGGTATATAGTTTCACATAGAAATTCAAAAATGGCTGCAAAGTTTGGTAGGATTTGTTATGATTTAGATAGTGGTGGAGTTCTACATTTCCATGATTGGTCAGTTCCACCAGAAGAAGAAGTACTGGCTACTAAGTTAATTCTTGAACATCGGGAAAATTGGCTTCGAAATGAAGCTACATGCTTTGCTCTACATGAACAAGATAGTGTTTTTAAAAATCCATTCGGAGATGTTAGGGATGGAACAGAATCCACAGGGCTTACAAAGACACTTGGACTACTTTTCATGGCATTGGATAAAAATAAGGAGTGAACAAAATGTTACCGGAAAATTTTAGATTTTATGAAATCGAAGGAATGAAGATGCCTAGTGTGACTGCAATATTGCATACCTTTACCCCAGAATCGGAAGGTTTGCAAAATTGGAAAAAGAGAACAGTTGATTGGCCTAAGGTGTTAGAACAGAAAGCTATGGTCGGAAGTATTGTTCATAACAACATTGCACAATACTTCATAGATAAATTCGACCTGAAGGCTGAACTTGAACCACTTGAGGTTCCAATTCCTTTACCCCCAGAAACTGAAATAGAAGCTTCTGCATCTATGGGATATTTTGAAGATTTTTGTAAACAATATGATATAATTCCTGATATGATTGAAGAGCGAGTTTGGCATAGGAAGATGCACTATGCTGGAAGAATAGATTTTTTTGGAAAATTAAATGGAGTTACAACTTTACTCGACTTCAAAACTTCAGCTGGAATATATGGAAGTTATTTAGCACAAGGTGTAGCATATAAGAAAGCCATACTTAGTAACCCATTATTTAAAGGAAAGATTGAAAGAGTTGTGATAGTAATGTTAAATCCGACAAAAGGTTTAGTAGTGGGAGAATGTTTAGATGAAGATATAGCTTGGGATTCATTCTGGAATGCATATGATTCATTCCAACAACTCATGTGGCCGGATAAGCTTGTAAAGAAAGGTGAAGTGTAATGGTTGTAGTGGTAGCAACAAGAAAATCAGACCTGCCTATTCCTGTAGAAAAATCTGAGTTGATGAAATGTATAGATTGTGACCAAGAAGTTTGGGTTCATGAAGATTCATTAGAAATGGCAGGTGGAGATTTGGAATATGTTATCTGTCAGCAATGTCATATAAAAAGACCTCCGAAGAATTGCATAGCTATGTAGGGTGGTGGGGTAATGGTAGATGTACTGTCAAGACCTGATGAAGAGTTGCATGGAGTTACTTATAAGACAAAATGTGGGTGTGGCTCTATTTACATTACAATAAACGAATACCAAGGTAAACCAGTTGAGGTATTCATAAATCTTGGTAAGGGAGGAATCTGTGCTAATGTAATGTTGGGTGCAATGGGTCGAGATATATCCCACGGACTCAGAGGTGGAGTTCCACTTGAAGAATTTTCTCGAACTCATTTCGGGAGTAGGTGCGATTCACAAATCACCTCGATTCAAAACAAAGGGAAACCAATGTTCTCTTGTTTGGATGCAATAGCTAAAGTGTTCATAGAATATCTAAAAAAGAGAAATCCTAATCCACCTGGAGCTATAATAATTCCTATGAATGAACCTACAATTCAATCTTCACCTAAACCCACACCAATAACTTCGCCAGAACTTCAACCTAAATCATATACAGAACCACCAAAACCAACAGAAGAACCAAAACCTCAATCTGAGGGTGTGAGAATGGGAGGAAAGATTTGTGGGAATTGTGGTGGAGGACCAATAGTCAGGGAAGGTTCATGTGAGGTATGCAAGAGTTGTGGTGATTCAAAATGTCTATAAAAGAATTTCCAGACCCGGAAGAAGATAAGTGGCCTGCTAAAGCTAAACTCTCAGATGGAGAAATAATCATAAATGACCCAACTATAAAAATAACCAGTGACGGATTAAGAGGCTATATCTGTACTCATTGTGGGGAAACAATAACAAAAGCTCACCACATTAAACCAAGTAAGTATAAGATAATAATAAATGGTGAAGTGTATTACGCAGAGAGGCATGTATGCAATCGATGTATGTTATTTCATCGAATAAAGTTGCTACTGAATAAATTTATGAGAGATAAAAATACCACAAAGTGTTTGTAAAGATTAGAATAGGTTGAGAGGTATAGGATGCTAAATCATAAATCGTATAAAACTGAGTTAAATCCTAATAATAAACAGATTACTCTACTTAAACAATTTGCTGGATGTGCCAGATTTGCTTGGAATTGGGCTTTAGCAAAGGAGCAAGAATTTTATGATAAAGGAATCCCATTTCATTCAGCATTTGATTTACAATATATTTGGAATATATCTAAATATTATGATAAAAATTTATGGTGGGTTCAGAATATATCTAGTTATATACCATATAACATTTTTGGAGATTTAGATATAGCATTTAAGAATTTTTTTGATAAAAAGAAAGGTTATCCAAGATTCAAAAAGAAAAAATTAGGTAATGGGTTATTTAGGATTAATAGAAGTATAAAAATAGGTGATAATAGGATTTATGTTTCTAAGATTGGTTGGATAAAACTCAAAGAATCTAATTATATTCCACTGAAGAAGTGTTGTTATATTACAATATCTGAGAAAATGAATAGGTGGTATGTCTCAGCCACATTCGAGGAAGAAATAAATCCAAATTCAATTATCGGCTCAAAGATTGGTATTGATTTGGGAATAAAGACATTTGCTAAAACTTCTGAGAATATTACTTATAAGAATCCAAAAATATTATCCAAATATGAAAGAAAGTTGAAGAGAATACATCGGGAGGTATCGAGAAAAAAGAATGGGTTTAGTAATTGTAGAAAGTCATTAATGAAATTAGGTAAGGTATATCAGAGAGTAGCTAACATTCGTAAAGATAATATAAACAAGATAACTACAACACTTGCGAAAACCAAGTCAGTGATTGTGGTTGAAGATTTGAGATTAAAAGATATGATAACTAAAGTCAATACAATAAATAAATCTTTACTAGATGTTGGTATGTATGAATTTAGACAACAACTAAATTATAAAACACAATGGTATGGTTCTAAGTTGATTGTAGCTCCAAGAAAATATCCATCTAGTAAGAAATGTTCAAGGTGTGGAAATGTAAAGAAATATCTTGGGTTATATGAAAGAACCTATCGTTGTTTTGTTTGTGGATTGATAATAGATAGAGACCTTAATGCTGCAATAAATCTATCAAAACTCGCCGATGGCTTGTCGGAGAGTGAAAACGCTTGTTCGAGGCAGGAAGTTGCAGGGTTAAATATTAGAATACTTAACCCGGTGCCTGTCGATGACTCAAGAATTGAACACAAACCTAGTAGTTGGGTTTGGTGAGTTTCAATGAGCAAGTTCTTTCACAAATTACAAATCATTAAGTAAATTTATAGGTGATAAGAAATGACCAATTGTGCTAATTGTGGAAAAGAAATCACCGGAGAACCACATATTGATTGCCGAATGCAACCAACTTGTGATGAGTGTTGGGGTGATAAGAATATTATATTCAATACAATGGAAGGTTATCCAACCGGGTCACATTGGACTTGGAATAAGAAAGTGTATGGAAAGCCAATTGTAACAATAGATTTTGACCATACTATAACTGATGTTTGTGGAGCTTGCAAGGTTGATGGTGATAGATTAGCTAAAGTGCAACCTGGAGCTGTGGAAGCTATAACAGAATT
>Ga0209777_10001550_pt1 | contig 32645 bp, 26 predicted proteins | sample FrelakmetHBP12HB_FD_187147 | JGI IMG/M metagenome (GOLD analysis project Ga0209777, IMG submission 187147) | Freshwater lake sediment microbial communities from the University of Notre Dame, USA, for methane emissions studies -HBP12 HB (SPAdes)... | ecosystem: Environmental > Aquatic >... | reverse complement strand
CTCTTGCTGAACAAGCGCCAAAAAGATGGATACCAACGCGTGTTTGCAGCCGGGACGCAATTAATCAAGCTCAACCCCAGAGTGTGGTCAAATCAATAGCTGCGACAAAGGACACATAACGATGAAATGTGACCTAGAGGTAACAAAACAAGCAACTGTGCAATATGCTAGTTGTATGTGTTACGTGATGAGCCTCTAACTAAAAGTTAGCGGGGGAATTCCTCGAAGCTGAGGAGGATCAAAAAACCCTGTGTATATAGTGACATTCATGCCCTTGTCTTCATCAATCTCATTGCACACATCCAGTATTTCCTTGCACGTACTGCATTGAAGGCATTCAGCATCTTCGGGCGACTGACGGTCACTATACCAATCAAATCTCTAGTCTTGGGGTAAATGCGCAGTTCCATTTAGCATCTGTAGGCTATAGGCCTCACAGGATCTTCGTATTTGGTAGACTTACTGAGAGTCAAACACTTATTAGACCACTCATCAGCATGATTAGGACTAATCCCCGATGCCTTGTCGCAGGTTTTGATGGCTTTCTCATTTCTGACTGCCTTCCAAGGCTATACTCTTGTTAGACTAGGCGTCCGAGTAATTGAGATTTACTCCCAAGGCCCTATCAAAGGCTTTAGCAGCCTATTCATGCCTTCCTAAATTTCCCAGAGCTTTACCCTTGTTATGCCAAGCTTCTATGAGTGCGGGATTGATGTCCAAAGCCCTATCGAAGGCTTCAACAGCCTCTTTGTATTTGCCCACCTTGGCCAGCGCCGTACCCTTATTAGCCCATGCCTCCGCGTAGTTGGGATTTATATTTAAGGCTTTGTCGCAGGCTTCAATAGCCTCTTCATATTTGCCTGACTTGCCGAGGAACGCACCCTTGCTAGACCAGGCTTGGACATGGTTGGGATTTATCTCCAAAGCCTTATTGCAGAATACGATCGCTTCTTCATGTCTGCCCAAGTCACTCAGCGCTATACCCTTGTTATACCAGGCCTCTGTAAGTTTGGGATTAATCTCTAAAGCTTTATCGCAGACTTTAATAGTCTCTTCATGCTTGCCTAACTTACTTAGGGCAACACCCTTGTTATACCAGGCTTCGACCGAGGTAGGATCGATCTCCAAGGCCCTATCAAAGGCTTTAATGGCATCTTCATATCTGCCTAATCTGACTAAGCATGCACCCCTGTTATCCCAGGCCATAGCTAAACTAGGATTGAGTCGTACAATTCGTCCAAATGTCTTTTCTGCTGCATCATAAGCTTTCATTCTGATAAAGCGGGTACCAAAGCTCAGAAGTAATTCTATATCACCCAAATCTGTTAGCTCAAGTGCGTCGTCCACTTTTTCACTTAACATCAGTCGACGAATTCTGTTCATCCTTTTTTTCTTCTCAATTGACATGTTTAGCTCCTGTGTTCTTCTACGCATCGCCCAGACTGAAGGCACTCACTGGATGCTGTTGTCCCTATCTCAAGAATAAGAATATCTCGTCGACACAACATCACTCAAAATCAGCCTACTTGCCTCCTGAATCTATATTTGGTACGACCTGAGGTCGAACAGTTCTGCTAAACAGGGCAGCCAATGGATAGCTACTTTGGGATATTTCCCCCCAATTTAGAGTCTATTGGTGATATCCAGTTTCGATTACCATTGGCCTGCCAGAATTGCTGACTAATTCGTTGTACTCATTAGGAATCACTGGTACTTATATATTACTTTTCCTCCAGTAATAGTGAGGCCCATGTCATGAAAGAATCCACCGAGCATCTCGACAGGCGCTAGCGCCGCCACCTCTTCCACAGCTGACTCGAAGAACTTAATATCAGCATCGCCAGCCCAGATATCGGCCACTCTTATGTCTGAGACCTCACTAATGGCGAGTTCGTGAATGGCTGGCTTTGAAGGGTCCTCAATATTTGGGAAATGCCTAAGCAAATAAAATCTTACAGGAGGCAACTCCGATGGAGCAGCCTGACGAGTGAAAACCAGAGAGCCTTCTACTATTCTTTCACCATGTGCCTCACATATGCCCTTCATCTTCGCCCCAACTCGTCTGCCACCTATTTTGGGATTCAGGTCGGCCAGCTTTGTACGATAGATGCGAGCCAGCTTTTTGGGAAATCCCTGCACAAAGCCACGCACCAGGGTAAAATCGTTATCTACCCAGATATAGGGGACTATGTATCCGGGTTCTCCTCTATAACTACACTGAATCATTATTAAGCACTCTCGGTACACAGTCCGCTCTGGGTTTATGAAGGACAGATCGGGATTTGATTCGCTCACCGAAACCCATTCTACAAACCACAAGATTGCCTTTCCTGGCTCCGGGCCAATTTCTAGAGGCGGCGGAATCAACTCCTTAGCTCGCTTCTTATTGGTACGAAAGACCAACTGCATAACCTCACCGCCATAATACCACGGAGGTGGTTCAACTATGGACGATCGCCCTTTCGGAGTTAATGGCAATGTATATCCCTTCAGTGGGAAAACTTCAGATGCCATGGAATCCTCCCAGGGATTTGTGTTTATCCTCTGATTCCGATTTACGACAAAATCTAAATGTATATATCGGCTTTATATTCACCAAAAACCCTTCTTAAAACGCCGCATACTTCGCCCAGAGTTGCATATGAGCGTACAGCGTCCAAAATAAATGGCATAAGATTTCTATTGCCTTTGGCCTCTTCACTTAACAGGTCAAGCCTATTCGATACCGCAGTATTGTCTCTTTCCCTCCTTACTTTATTGAGGCGCTCTATATGCCTTCGCTCCCCCTCAGAGTCGATTTTAAGCACCGGGATATTCAGAGGCTCTTCTGAATAATACTCATTCACACCGACTGTAATGCGTTCTTTGTTGTCTATTTCCTGCTGGTAACGATACGCAGCATTCGCTATTTCTCGGTGGAAGAACCCCTTATCTATAGCCGCTATTACTCCTCCGAGGGCTTCTATTCTATCGAAGTATTCATACACTCCTTGCTCCATTTTGTTGGTGAGCGCCTCTACAAAATAACTCCCGCCCAGTGGGTCTATGGTGCTGGTCACTCCGGTCTCATGAGCCACGATTGACTGGGTTAACAGAGCTATAACGGCCGCCTCCTCTGAAGGCGTGGCAAAGGCTTCATCCATTGAGTTAGTGTGCAACGATTGGGTACCGCCGAGCACCGCTGCCAGAGCCTGAATGGCCACCCTCGCGATATTGAGCAAAGGCCTCTGTGCAGTCAATGTACACCCGGCTGTTTGCGTATGAAAACGCATCCATAGGGCGCGATCGTTCTCGGCCCCAAAGCGCTTCTTCATCTCACGCGCCCAGATGCGCCGGGCAGCTCGGAACTTGGCGATCTCCTCGAAGAAATCATTGTGAACGTTGAAGAAGAAACTGAGCCGGGGTGCAAACTCGTCCAACCTCATACCTCGATCCAAGCCAGCCTGAACATAGGTCAGGCCATTGGCCAAAGTAAAAGCCAATTCCTGCACCGCTGTAGCTCCTGCTTCCCTAATGTGATAACCACTGATGCTGATAGTGTTCCACAGAGGTAGATATTTCACCCCAAACTCGAACGTGTCTACAATCAGTCTAAGAGAAGGCTCGGCGGGGAAAATGTACGAATTCTGCGCCTGATATTCTTTCAATATATCGTTCTGGATAGTTCCTCCGAGCTTCTTCATTGGGATACCACGTTTTTCAGCAGCCGCAATATACATCGCCCAGATCACGGCAGCCGGACCGTTAATTGTCATGGACGTGGTTATCTTGTCTACAGGAATACCGTCGAACAGTATCTCCATATCAGCAAGAGACGACACAGCCACACCGCATTTCCCAAATTCTCCCCGAGCCTGAGGCATATCAGTGTCGTAGCCCATTAATGTGGCATAATCAAAGGCAACGCTTAGACCCGTCTCACCATGGGCAAGAAGATGCTTAAAACGGGTGTTTGATTCCTCCGCAGAGCCTAACCCCGAGAACATTCGCATTGTCCATAGTTTTCCCCTATATCCCGTGATGTGAACACCTCGAGCAAATGGATACTCTCCGGGGAAACCCAGGTCCTGCAAATAATCAAAACCATCCAGATTAGCGGGCGTATAAAGTGGCTCAACATTCATGCCTGAAAGGGTTTTGAAGTTTTGTTGCCTTTGGGAAGATTTCGATGCCCTTTTCACCCATTCGGCTTGTCTCTGTCTAATCATCTCTGACTTTTCTTTATCAGACATAGTTTGCCTCCAACTTATGCAATAGTTGGCGTAACTTTTGCTTTTCAGGATCCAGCGTTATACCCTTCTTAACTATGCACCAACTACAGCTACTCCCCATGAGATTTCCTACCGTTTTCTTATGATAGCTTTCCATCAATATCTAGCTGAATTCTTTACCCTATGCTCTTGGCCAAGCTCGCTTGGAGCCTGCCGGCATCTCTAGTTTGTCAAACGTTGCAGGGAACTGATGGCATAATGCAATCCTCCATTAATTTACATGCACTGTTCGCCAATTGTCTGTAACGATAGTTACCAAATTCCATGTTTGTTATCATCGCTTTTAGGGGATTTTGTGGAAAGCATCGTATAAAACGCAAAAGGGTATTTACAATTTGATGATTCGTTATTTCCTACATCTACCTGTTGTTTTTTAAGAGGTGGGTAGTGGAAATCCTATACGACAAGGCAAATCCGACTAACAACGTTCTTCAAGACTTTGCACAGAGATTCCCTGGGGATTACAGGTATACTTAGCTTTGGCGATGGCTGTGCCAGGGCTGGATTTCTCTTGCCCTTCCTCCCCGACAGACTGCTTATGCTCACCGCACCCTCCACCGAAGTTCTAGGGTACGTCAATTATAGTCGTTTGAAACGACAATCTGAGTATTCGCTTTCGTTGCTGGCTGGTTTTTATAGATTCGTCAATCACGTGTGTGGGGCGGTTACCCTCAAGCCACAGTCTTATTATAACCACAGCATACGAATGTGGTCAATGCTGAGTACTAAAAGGAGAGGCTGTATCCGATGGAAGGTCACTGGCAAGAAAGCTATGACCTTCCAAAACGTCACTGCTAGCTAACTCCACTTTACCAATTATAGTGTGACAGAACAAATCGCTAAAAAGTGCAATGGAGGTCTGCTTAGCAAAATACAGATTGTTAAGTCTCTAGTGCAGTGTCTGATATATTAGTTGAATAAATAATTGCACACGGCAACAGCGGATTCAATTATGAAAAAGATGATAGGTGAAAACCACAATTGAATAATTGGCGAAAACCACTATTCATGCCGGTGAAGGGTGTGCTAGTGTTTAAGAATAATAGTGCTATTACCACTAGCTTCTATAGATGAAGAATCGAGATATAAGTCAGGTGATAAACAAGACTTCGTTCGAAACGATGTTAAGCATTCTGAATAACTTGCTGCGCACATCTTTGACCGGCGTGTCGCTCGAAGAACAGTTACAGCTTTTCCTGGAGCATATAGTTTCTGTCGCCTTGTTTGAGCCCAAAGCGAAGGGTTCCATCTTCATCGTCGGAGACGACCCTGATGTGCTTGTGCTGAAAGCCCAGAAAGGGCTCGCGGAGCCATTACTTTCTGCGTGTGCACGGGTTCCTTTTGGCCGATGCCTTTGTGGTCGGGCGGCGTTATCAGGCGAGATACAGTTTGCGGATTGTGTTGACGATCGTCATGAGAATCGGTATGAGGGAATGTCGGGGCATGGGCACTATTGTGTTCCCATTCTGTCTGCTGGCAAGACGATGGGTGTAATTAATCTCTATGTGAGAGAGGGACACACACGCGATGAAATCGAAGAGGCATTTCTCAGAGGGATAAGCGATGTTATAGCGGGTATCATGCAGCGCAATCAGGTGGAAGAGGCGTTGCGAGAGAGTGAGGCGCTCTACCGTCTGCTCGCTGAGAACTTGGAAGATGTCATCTGGACCGCTGATATGAACTTGAAGTTTACTTATATGAGTCCCTCTATCTATCGTTTCAGAGGTTACACTCCTGAGGAGGCTATGGCACTTAGTGTGGAAGAAACCTTGACTCCTGAGTCCTTAGAAGTTGCCATGAGGACTTTTGCAGAACAAATGGCTTTAGAAAATGCAGGGCAAAGGGATCTGTCCAAGGCAGTAACGCTAGAGCTGGAGGAGAAGTGCAAGAATGGCGGTAAAGTCTGGAGTGAAGTCAAAGTGGCTTTGCTACGTGATTCAGATGGCAGACTTATTGGACTCTTGGGAACTGCCCGCGACATCACCGAGCGCAGGAAGATGGAAGAGCAGCTTCAACTTGCTGGGCGTTTGGCGGTGGTTGGCGAGCTCTCGGCGGGCGTTGCGCACGAGTTGAATAATCCCATCGCTGCAATCCAGGGTTATGCACAGTTACTGACATCACAGAACGATTTGGATGAAAAGACGAGGAAAGATATAGAGATCATTTACAGGGAGGCGCAGCGTGCTGCTAAGATCACCCAAAACTTGCTTTACTTTGCCCGACATCACGAGCCCGAGAAACAGTTTATCTCGCTCAACGAAGTCATTGAGAAAACCCTGGAGGTGCGGGCTCAACAGATGAAAGTGAACAATATAGAGCTTGTGGTGGAACTTGCTCCCGACCTTCCCAAGACAATGGCTGACTTTTACCAGATGCAGCAGGTATTTATGAACATCATCAACAACGCAGAGCAGGCTATGGTCGAAGCTCATGGTAGGGGTAAACTCATTGTCAAGACACAGAAGACAGATGAAATGATTTGGATAACTTTTGTCGACGACGGTCCAGGCATTTCGGAGGAGAACCTAAAGAAGATATTTGACCCGTTCTTCACCACCAAAGAGGTAGGGAAAGGAACTGGGCTAGGTTTGAGCATCTGCTACGGGCTTGTTGAAGCTCATGGTGGCCGGATACATGCCAAGAGCAGGCTTGGCGAGGGCGCGACCTTTGTGGTGGAGATACCGATAGTGTCCCAGAGTCCCGCCGGCTGCTGAACAGTCTTATTCAGCTGAAGCATGGGACAATAAGAACTAGCGAGGCTAGAAGGGCGATATAAACAGCTAAGATGAGTACTGAATCAGTAGCATCGTTTGCTACAAACTTATGGCAAATAGCCATGATTGTGATATTGTGTCTGATGGCAAGGAGGGCAGGGAGAGGTCAGCAAGGGAATCGTACGCTTGGCGGGTTCTTGTCCACCTGAGTAAGGAGTGGGCAGGGGATGGAAAGCTGCTTCTTCCCGCCATACGCTTTCTTCGGAGGGATCACCAAGTGTCCTTCTTCATCAATGAGAAGTATGCCACGCCGCATAAGGCTGGAGATGCGCTTAGAAAGGGTAGGCCGAGCGACTCCAATCAGGTCAGCCAGTTGCTCGTGGGTCAGTCTAATGTCCAAGTGGTACCCGCGCGAAGTATCTTGTCCCCACCTGGTACCCAAACGAACAATTTCCGCCAGCAGTCGGTCTTCTATAGAAAGAAACGTGGATTCTACGAGTCTACTCTCCGTATGCCGAAGACGCCGTGAAAGCACACGGCCTTGCACTGCTAGCAGTTCTTTGTGTTGTTCAACTATCGTTGCTAGTTTGTCTCGGGGTAGTGCCATCAACAAGGTATCTTCAGCAGCCTCAGCATACGTCTCTAACTCTCTATTGCTAGGATGACCCCATAAGTGCGTGTCGCCTAGTATGTCTCCCGGTTCGCATATCCAGAATATTCGCCGGTGCCCGGTTTCAGGCGATACCAGGAAAATGAAAACGCTTCCCTCCAGCACAATGTAAACATATCCCCGGCCCTGGTACGCGTCAATGATAGTCTCCCGCCTTTTATAACTTCGCCCAGTGCAGATATCGTAAATAGCTATTTTGGAATCGGGAGACATTGAGTAACACAGTGGGAATCTCTGTGCAAAGTCTTCAAGAACGTTGTTCGTCGGATTTGCCTTGTCGTATACGATTTCCATGACGGCACCTCTTGTCAACCAACAAGTAGATGTAGGAAATAACGAATCACCAAATTGTGAACGCCCTTTTGTGTTTTATACGATGCTGTCCACAAAATCCTAAAACAACGGTGATAACAGACGGGGGATTTGTAACCATTGTTACAGACAGTTGGCGAACACCTAGTGTAGATTAATACACAAGAGTATTATAATGCTGATTCCGGCGATGTCAAGGTGGTTTCTGATCGACGATTGAATATTGAACACCGTCTCTCTGAAGTCGAAAGGATGACTCGAGGGGGGAAAGAGGCTCTCCCCCCTCGAGGACCAGAACAGGTCAGCCCAATAAATAACACCGTCTCTTTGGAAATTTCAGCGTGAGCAATTGCAGCCCAAATGTAGTGGGAATGTGTTCGAATTCTGGGGGTTGTTCTTAGTTAATGCGGCTTTTCCGGGCATTGTGTTGTTCTGATTGGCTATAGTGTCTCTTGCCCGATGTTTGCATCTGTATATGCTGCGCCACAAAAGCCAAGGTATTTCAGCGATTCCCAGGTGGAAAACGAAAGGGGGTTGAAGTAAGAGATGGCAGCACTGCTCGAAGGTATTCGCATATTGGACTGGACTCAACTCCACCAAGGGCCCTTGGGCACATTAATGCTAGCTGATTTAGGCGCAGAGGTAATCAAGCTCGAGCAACCTTACATTGGAGATTGGTCCCGGGGGGTTGTCAGAGTTATTGGTGTCACAGTGCCCATATGGGCTGGTCGGCATGTCTATTACGAAGGTTTGAACCGCAATAAGAAAAGCATTGTAATAAATTTTAAGCATGAAAAGGGGCGGGAACTTATCTACAAGCTTGTGGAAAAGTCAGACGTCTTCGTTCACAACCGGCGAGATTCATCAGTGATCAGAGCGGGCATGGACTATAACACCCTCCGGAAGTATAATCCTAAGCTCATCTACGCTTCTGCCAACTCTTTTGGAAGGAAGGGGCCTCGTGGTGATGAAGGTGGTTTTGACCTGTCTGGTCAGGCAGCAAGCGGAATGATGACTAACATTGGGGAACCAGGTTCGCCGCCTGTATATGTCTATGGGGGGCCAGGGGATTCAATAGGTGGGATGATGCTGGCTTGGGGAATTCTCGCGGGCTTGCTCGGTCGAGAACTTCATGGGATCGGTCAAGAGATAGATACATCTCTACAATCGTCTTTAATGTTTCAGCAGATTATAACTTTGTGGTTTCATATGTATGCAGGCGGACATCCGAAATACTACAGAGCCGAAGCAGAAAATCCCTTATGGAACCATTACGAATGTAAGGACGGCAAGTGGATAATTCTCGTTGTACCCTTGGCTGACTTGCTATGGCCAAATGTATGCCGGGCGCTAGGTATACCTAAGTTAGAAAAAGACCCGAAGTATGAGAATGCCGATATAAGAGCGAAAAATTGTAAAGAACTAATTCGTATTATGGATGAAATATTCCGTAGAAAGACCCGGGCAGAATGGATGGAAATCCTGCAAAAGGAGGAAGTATGGTGTGCTCCAGTTAATGACTTTAATGACGTAATTAATGATCCGCAAACGGTGGCTAACGAATTTTTAGTTGATTATGATCACCCTGCTTGGGGCAAAGTAAAAATGGTGGCGATCCCATTGAAGTTTAGCGAGACTCCGCCGCAGATAAAGACGCCGGCACCGGAACATGGTGAGCATACAGAGCAAGTGCTTATGGATGTCCTGGGATATAACTGGGACCAGATTGCCGAGCTAAAGGAACAAGGTGTGTTTGAGCAAAGCCCTTAAGGCGATAAATAGTGGTTGAAATAGACTGAAGTAAGTCAATATGGGAATCAACCCAGTAGAACCGTCTTTCGGGAGGGAGGAATCGAGAGATGAAGTTTCCTAAATTATGCGAGCCGGGTAAAATAGGGAATCTCACGATCAAGAATAGGATGGTAGTTCCTGCCCAGGGCACCAACTTTGCAGGACCAAACCATGAGGTGACTGATCGCATCATCGATTATTACGTAGAGCGTGCAAAAGGTGGGGCGGGGCTAATAGTAGTCGAAAATACCCTTGTCGCCCCGGTGGAGAAGTTTGGCTCACATATGGTTAGTGAACTGACAATGTACCACCCCAGTTGCATTCCGGGATTCAGACTGTTGACAGATGCTGTCCATGAATATGATACGAAAATAGCCATACAGATTAACTATCCCGGGGGGGGTATCGATCCTTTCGCGTCAGATGGTGTTCAAGCGGTAACAGCATCTCCAGTATCCTTACCGGGCTATTTCCGCCCTATACTAACCAGAGGGGCAACCATTGAGGAAATTCATTACTTAATAGAGCAATATGGGAAAGCGGCGACAATAGCCAAAATGGCGGGTTTTGATGGAATAGAGGTACATTGTACACACGGATATGGAATAGCCGGTTTCTCGTCACAGTATATGAACCAGCGAAACGATCTTTATGGAGGAACTTTCGAGAATAGGATGAGATTTGGCACGGAGATAGTGAGGCGGGTTAGAGAGGCAGTAGGCGCCGATTTCCCCGTTTGGTGTAGAATTTCGCTTTACGAGATGGTTCAAGGGGGCGCCAATGCTGAAGAGTGTCTGAGGATTGCCCAAACATACGAGGCGGAGGGAGTAGTGGCACTTAGCCTATCATCGGGATCGGTCGGTGAAGTCACAGCGGTTCAAAACAGGTACATGCCCCGGGCCTTCCAGGAACCTTACCTTGAAAATATGAGGAATGCGGTCAGTGTGCCTCTTATGGTTGCCGGGTCGTTTAATAATCCTGAGGATGCGGAAAGGGTCTTGCGGGATGGGAAGGTAGATTTTATTTGCATAGGTAGAGGAACGCTCGCTGACCCTGAGTATCCTAAAAAGGTTATGGAAGGGCGACCGGAGGATATCCGCAAATGCCTGCGGTGCGTACAGGGGTGCATAGTTACCTTGCTGTTTGACTCTGCGGGCATAGATTGTGCTATAAACACTGAGGTAGGCAACGAGGTAAAAAAGAGGATAACTCGGGCAGAGAAATCTAAGAAGGTCCTCGTTGTTGGCGGTGGGCCAGGAGGCATGGAAGCAGCCAGGGTAGCAGCATTGAGAGGACACGATGTAACTTTATGTGAGAAGAATAGCAAGTTGGGCGGAGCCCTAATTCCTGGATCAGTGCCATATTTTAAAGTTGAACACAGGTGGTTGATTGAATGGTTCTCAACCCAGCTCAAAAAACTCGGTGTAAAGGTTGAGCTTGATAAAGAGGTTACGCAAGAAGTAGTAAAAAGAATGAAGCCGGATGTAGTGATAGTGGCAACAGGAGCAGTGCATGTTATCCCCGACTATATCCGCGGTGCTGAAAAGGCGGTTACTGCTGTAGATGTGTTGCTTGGCAATAAAAAGGTGGGAGATGAAGTAATCGTCCTTGGTGGAGGAGAGGTTGGTTGTGAGACGGCTCTACACTTGGCGGAAAATGGCAAGAAGGTTAGTATTATTTCGGCAAGCAATGACATAGCTCTGGATATGAATGTCATAAATAGGCCCTTCACCATGCTGGAGTTGGCCGGAAAGGGCGTCACTTGGGTCGTAAAAACGCAAGCTGAGGAGATAACGGCAAAAGGGGTAAACTGTATCAATTCAAATCTGGAGAGGAAAACATTCAGCGCGGATACTGTGGTTCTGGCCAAAGGTATGAAGCCTGACGATAGACTTGTGCAGGCGCTAAAAGGAAAGGCTCCAGAAGTTTACGCAATTGGGGATTGCGTAAAAAGTCGCGATATAAAGTCTGCAATTAGTGAGGGCTCACTGATTGCCCGGAGAATATAGACGTTTATTTTCGTAGTTTTTGACTGGTGAAACATCAATTGCAATATAGACATTTTTGCTGAATAGGCTCTGGTAGGCGCATAGCCGTAATGGCATTAAGGTGGCGACTTCCCCAGAATAAAGCAAGGCGAAGGCCGTAAAGGACAAGTGGGCGTCAGGAGGAAATAAACGGCGAAGGGAAAGGGGGCATAGGTCATGGCGATTGACGATGTAATGACTGCAAAGGAAATCAAAGGAAAATATGGGATAGGTTTAGCCGAAGCTGAGATTATTAAAAATACGCTGATACAGTCAGTCCGCCAAATGAGTTGGATACATATGAGGGGAGCATATTCGACTATTATCCGGGATATGATGGATCTGGCGGAGAGTATACATTGGATTACTGAGGCGGGCACCCAGCAGGTGGCTACCAGCGAAGGCTGTCGCCAATTTGGCACTTGTCATAATCTGATGGTGAACTTACTTGTTAAGGAATGGGGTTTGGAGAATATGCACCCGGGCGACATTATTATTACAAATGACGCATATCGTGGCGGTCTCCACGAATGCGATTTAAATGCATTCACCCCAGTCTTCTGGGAGGGCAAGCCTGTTTTTATTATAGGGGGTGGGGCCCATTTTTTGGATATGGGCGGAGCTGTTGTGGGTAGCCTCAACTTGACTGCCATGACCACTTATGAGGAAGCGCTTAGAGTTCCTCCGATGTTACTTTATGCCCAAGGTATCCCAGTGCGTCCAACTTTCAACCTACTTATCGAAAACACTCGGATGCCGAGATATATGCTTGGTGATCTCAGAGCTATCTCCGGAGCGTTAAGAGTCGGCGAGAAAAGATTGCAGGATATTATCAAAAGATGGGGGCTGGAAGCTATAAGAGGAGGGGTTGAATACACCTTGGATTATTGCGAGAGGTTGATGAGGAAGGCTATCAGGGAATTCCCAGACGGGGTATATGAGGCCGAGGATTACTTGGACGACGACGGTATGGAGCTTGACAAACCCGTCAAGCTAAAGTGCAAGGTTACTATCAAGGGCGACAGGATGGAAATAGACTTTTCTGGAAGCAGTCGACAACCTTTCAGTGGTTTAAAGACGGCGCTAATTGATGGTACCCGTCCCATTCTGGGAGTGAAGTTGATATTGGACCCTTACAATAACGAGATTAACGCTGGGAGTATGAGGCCGATAGACGTAATAATACCGCCAGGTAGTGTAATTTGTGCGCTGCCTCCAGCCAGCGTTGGACTACATATGGACCCCGGCGAGAGAGCTATCAATGTCGTTGATGAAGCTTTGTCTAAAGCAGCACCAGATAAGGGAGTGGCATGCGGTGTTGGCACATGCGGCGGCTGGGTTGCTGGTGGTCCTGACATGCGGCCAGGTAAAGACTTTGCGATGTTTGTTTTTGCCCAACTGCCCACGACTGGCTCGGGGGGATGCGCCAAGGGAGACGGGCTCTCGTTTGGTTCTCCGGTGATTGGTAATATGCGCGATTGCATTGTAGAGTTTCTAGAGCAAGAGTGCCCGATAATGCTGCTATCGCGAGAGGCTCCGATAGATCAGGCTGGTGCTGGGAAATACAGGGGAGGATTCTCATCATGTCTTACACCACATTTCCTCAGCCCTGGAATTTTTGGTGCCGGAGGTGATAGATGTCGATTCGCGCCTCCCGGTGAATTCGGGGGAGGTAGTGGTAGCCCCTCTTTCTGCTATCGGCTCACCGAACCATTTCCCCCAACTTGGCGTGGAGTCACACCCGTGAAGTATACAAAACCAATGTACGGCGTGTTTGATGAGAAAGGCAGGCCTGACCTCGAAAACGGCATAATGGGTCAAGGAGCAGAGCAACCTAGTGGGCACTTCACCAATCAACCCCTGGAAGACGGCACAACCTTTCGGGCTTATGTTCCAGGTGGGGCTGGTTATGGCGATCCGCTAGAGAGAGACGTACAAGCTGTGCGATTGGATGTTTGGAATGAATGGTACAGCATCTCATTTGCCCGAGAAGCTTATGGTGTGATTATAGATCCTGAGACACTGAAGGTGGATGAGAAGGCTACTCAAAGGAAGCGAGAGGAGCTACGGAAGAGGCGGGAAAGAGGCGAGTGGAAAGTGCCTGTAGCTATGTTTCGCCCGTGGCCCCTGGAAAGTTTGGACGAGATAAAGGAGGCGTGATTGGCATGGGGATAGAACATATCATTTATCCTAGGCCCGTGGAGGAATATATTTATCTCAAAAAGGTGCCAACAGGTGAAAAATGCCCTGAGTGCGGCAGTAACAACGTCTCAAGGTACCCTGTAATCTGTTCATTAGGTGCGAAGATGGTTGTTAAGTGTCAAGACTGCTTGTGTGCGCTTAGATATGAAACACCAGCACCAAGCGAAAACTGGCCGCCCTATCAGCCGGTGACCGATGGCTGGGAGGCATCTATTGCTGGATAAAGCTGTTCCAAGTTTGGAAGGGCGCACAAAATGAGGGGGACTTTGCCTGCCTAGAGCAGGGGAAGTAAGACCGTCCTAGAAAAAGAGGGCAAATGGCAAAGTACATTGTAGGGATTGATGTTGGGGGAACGTTTACCGATCTAGTCGCTTTAGAGTTGGAGACAAATAAGATTCTGGTGAACAAGGTTCCAACTACACCGGAAGACCAGTCAATTGGAACTTTGAAAACCCTGGAAGGCATAGGTATATCCCCCGCCGATATAGTGAGATTTTGTCATGGATATACAGTGGGAATCAATGCTGTGTTGACGCGAACCGGAGCCAAGACAGGTTTGCTGACAACTGAAGGCTTTCGGGATGACCTTGATGCCGGAAGGGGTTGGGTGCCTAAGGAGCATCTATTTGACCCCGCCTGGATAAGGCCGCATCAGGCAAGGCCCCTTGTTCATCGAAGATACAGACGCGGCATCGCCGAGCGGATTAAGTACGATGGCAGTGTCTTTCGACCTCTTGATGAGGCGCAAGTCAGGAAAGAAGTAGAATTCCTAAAGAAGGAAGGGATAGAGTCTGTTGCTATTTGCTTCATAAATTCATACATTAATCCTATGCACGAGCAGATCGTAAGAGGGATAGTCAACGAGATAATGCCCGGAGCTTATGTTCAGAGCTCGGAGATCCATCCCATCGCCCGCGAGTACGAGCGGACTATCACCGTGGTTTTGGACGCATACACTGGCCCAATAGTACGCAGATATTTGAGCATCTTGGAGAAGAAACTGCAAGATGCTGGCTACAAGGGTGATATCTTGGTCATGCAGATGTCAGGTGGCTACAGAACATCACGCGCAGCGCGTGAAAGGACAGTTTATACCCTGGAGTCTGGACCTGTTGCCGGTGCGGTGGGAGCTATTTTATACGCGGAGCTAACAGGGAGTGACAGCCTGATTACCTATGATGTGGGTGGCACCAGCACGGACATAGGGGTAATTTTGAAGCGAAAGCCAACCGTGACCGAGGAATGGGAAATCGAGACTGCCATAGCTTTGTACTTACCGGTAGTGGATATAACATCTGTTGGCTCAGGAGGTGGCAGCTTAATCTACCTCGATCCAGTGGGTGCGTTGCGTGTGGGACCAGAGAGTGCGGCTGCGGTTCCCGGGCCAGCGTGTTACGACCGAGGTGGCGTGGAGCCAACCTTAACAGATGCGGCCTTAGTACTAGGAATTCTTCGCCCGCAGTTGTTTTGCTATGGGAAAATGCCGCTAAAGAGGGAACTGGCTGAGAAGGCCTTACAGAAGGTTAGTGGAAAGCTAGGTATGACGACAATCGAACTGGCGCAGGCTGCGTGGGATATAGCGACAGCTCAGATAGTAGAAAGTTTTAGAAAGGTCATGATCGCTAGAGACTTGATCCCTGGGGAGACCAAAATTATGGCTTTCGGCTCAGCAGGACCAATGAATGCGGTGGACGTAGCTAGGGTACTAGGTATACCTGAAGTAATTGTTCCTTTATATGCAGGATGCCACTCTGCTTTAGGTATGCTCTCCTCCGAGATGAGAACCGAGCGTTCGGTATCAGTTGTCAGGCCGATTGATTTGCTTGGTCCTGAGTGGTTCAATGAAAGCCTTGCCAGACTCGAAGAAGAATGTGTTAGCGATCTTGTAGCGCAAGGTGTCAGTAGAGACCAACTGAGGACAGAAAGATACTATTACGGGATGTATTCTGGTCAGACCTGGGATAACCGTATAGAAGCGCCTCCGGGGACGTATGATAAGGACACGATCGAGAAGATGAAGGAGGATTTTCATGAGTGGTACTTAGGTAAATACGGCTATAAAGCGCCGGAATTGTCTATGATAATTACCACTATCGAAGTAGCCTGTATCGGTCCTTCCACCACAATTAAGTTTCCTAAAATCCGCAGAGGTAGCACAAAGGCTCGCAAGGAAGCATTGGTGGATGAAACCGATGTTTGGATGAGGGGTAAATTGGTGAAGGAAGTTCCTGTCTGGAGACGTGATAGGTTACTGGCTGGAAACAAAGTAGCTGGCCCTGCAATAGTAGATGAAGGATTTGCAACTACTATGGTGGGCGAGGGCGATGTCCTCACGGTTGATGAACATGGCGTAATGAGGATTAAGGTTAAGCTGGCGTAGCCACCATCAAGGTGGAGCGTTAGACACAAGTAAGCCCATTTCCGTGAACATCGATGGGTATGATTGCTGGATCTGGGCTACTAATAAAGAGGAGGAAACTTGAGCGATTTAGTGAGAGGAAAGACAGCAATAGTAGGGGTGGGGATGACAGACTTCGGTAAGCATTTAGACAAGTCGATAGGTGACTTGGTGGTTGAGTCCTATAATGCTTGCTTGGAGGATTCGGGCTTCGAACATGATGAGATCGATTGTTTGGTGTATTCCAGTTTTCTCTCGGGGGTGGAGAACGAGCCAACAGCAGTTTACACCATATTAAATGAGCAGTTGGGATATGTTGATAGGCCAGCCTTCAGGGTAGAGATGGCTTGTTCTTCGGGAGCTGCAGCATTAAAGATTGCCGCCAGCTTTATTGTCAGCGGAATGCATGATACAGTGATGGTGCTGGGCTTTGAGAAGCAAAATGTAGATTCAAGGGCCTCTATGATGGACTATGCCAGGGTGGCCGATACCAGGTATGATACGTTCACCGGCTTTAGTGGCCCTGGCGGCATCGGGTTACGTTACCTTGATTATATGAGACAGCACCCTCACTGCCGTGAGGAAGACTTTGCGGCGGTTTCAGCTAAGGGCCATACTTATGCCTTGGACAATCCGCATGCTGCCTTCGGCAGGAAGACAACTGTAGAAAACGTTATGATGATGCCTTACCTCAGTTATCCGGTAAAGATGTTTGACGTGACGCCTATTGTAGATGGGGCTGCTTCTTTTATTGTGTGTAAGAAAGATTTGGCGAAGCGTGCTCGAAAAACCCCTGTTTATATCCTGGGTTGTGGCATGTCAATTGCCCCGGTTACCGCGGTAAATATGGGTGATATGGGCGGCAACATGAATTCCAGGGTAGCTGCTAAACAAGCGTTTGATATGGCCGGTATTTCCCCCAAGGATGTAGATGTTGCTGAAATTTACGATTGCTACACTTGGTCAGAAATATCTTGTTCTGAGGAGGTCGGTTTTTTCAAAAAGGGCGAAGGTTGTGTTGCTGCCAGAGAGGGGAGGACAGCGAGAGGAGGCGATGTCCCCATAAACCTCCTCGGTGGTAATATGGGTAGGGGTCATCCACCGGGAGCTACCGCAGGGGCACAGCTTTTCGACATCGTCAGGCAACTACGAGGTGAGGCTGGCGTTGCCCAAGTAAAGGATGCCCAGATAGGCATGATACACGAGCTTGGGTCCACTCTCTGCATATGTGGAGTTAGTATTTTTGGAGTATAAAGTTATCGAATTTTATTTGACTTTAGACCAACTTTAGTAGCTAATAGGAGGCAATTTTTGTCAGCAAAAATTGTAGGCTATGGAGTCTATATTCCAAGGTATAGTATAAAGTACGAGGAATTTGAGAAGGCGTGGCCAACAAAGGAGTATATTCGTCATACCGGGCAATTATTGCGTGTACCGGAGAAAGCAGTACCGCGATTCGATGAAGACTCTACTACCATGGCAGTGGAAGCAGCCAAAAATGCGTTAAAAAGCGCTAAGGTGAAGGCAAGCGATGTAGACGCGATCATATTTGGCACAGTCTGCATTGTGTACCGTGGAAATCCTGCTTCTACCGTTATTGCCAAAGTGCTGGGATGTCGGGATAACATCATTACAGTAGACATAAATCAAAGCTCCCGGAGTGGTCTGATTGCACTAATGGTTGGCAAGGCCCTCGTAGATTCGGGACAAGGGAAGTATGTCCTCACTATAGGGAGTGACTGTGTTAAAGTAGAGCCGGGGGCTGACCCTCTGGAGCCTATAATGGGGGCAGGAGCAGGAGCTTTTCTCCTTGGAACTCAAGGCGGTTTGGCCGAGGTTAAGCAAAGCTGTTCCTATGTATGTGAAACTTATGACATGTGGTCCGCTCCTGAGGATAAGTTCCTGAAGATGGACCTGGATGCATTAAGATTTTACTACGCCCAAGCTGTTAACGCTTCTGCTAGTGAACTGATGAAGACCCTGGGGCTAAGCTCCAAAGACTATCATCATGTTGTGTTTCAGCAACCTAGCGGTAGGGAACCTAGGGCAGCGGCAAAGGCTTTAGGTTTCAATGAGGATCAGACTAGCACAGGCTGGGTGGTATCAAGTATGGGCAATTCTTACTCTGCCTCAACCCTGATTGGACTTGCCAGAGTCTTGGATCATGCTAAGAAAGGTGAGAAGATTCTTTTAGTTGCTTATGGTTCAGGGTGTAGTGATGCTCTCCACATTGAAGTTACCGGCAATTCGAAAAATCAGACATCGATTACTGTTGACGATTACCTAAATAACAAGATATATATTGATTACACCACTTACCTTAAGTACTCTGGCTTACTGGCAGAACCAAATGTTGATAGGGAGACAAAACCTACGCTTGTCGAGATTCTAAATCAAAACAAGCTTCACTTTCAGTTGAGATGCTGGACATGCAAGAAATGTGGATTAGTTTCGACAATCGAACAGAATATCTGCCCTAAGTGTTATTCACAGGATTGGGAGGATTCCCTCTTGCCTGAAATAGGCGAGTTGGATCTTGTGGCTAGCCAGAATTATGTGCCTATACCTATCGCAGTGGAGAATAAGCAAGAGCCCGTCGTATGTTGTACCGTTAATTTGGGTGAAGGAAGATTTGTCCAAGCCCAAGTTGTAGACTATGAAGGTATAGCGAAAGTTGCTACAGGCCTTAAGGTCGAGGCTGTGTTTAGAAAGTATAGGACTTCGCCAGCAGTTATGTATGGCTATAAGTTCAGGCCAGTTTCTCAAGTAGCGACGCCAAGATAGAGCGGGAGAACACATTTCCGCCAGGCACAGTGCACTGTAAGGATTAGAGGGGTTGTTTAGCGCTCAAGCAGTCATCAGGACTTCCCCAATCTAAGCATGGCAAGACACTCTTCGAAAGGCCAAAGAATAGCAAAAGAAGAAGGCGAGGCTGGTGATGAAGAAAAAAGGAGACGTAGAACAATTTGTGACGCGATCAGGTTACCCTGTTAAGAGGGTTTATGATCACCGGGATGTGCAGGACCTAGACCCTGATAAGGACCTGGGGGAACCTGGCTCGGCGCCTTACACCAGAGGGGCATATCCTAACATGTATCGGGAGAGGCCCTGGAGGATCTTTCAACTTTCGGGTTACGGTCTGCCCGAGGATGAGGGGGCACGGATAAGGTTCTTGTTGGAAACTGGTGAGATGGGATTCATCATGGAGCCGGACCTCTTGACTTGCTGGCATCTTTATGATCTCGATGACCCTGAGGTAGTTTGTCGAAAGGACGATGTGGGACAAACTGGAGCTACATTGTTGTCACTCCGGGATTACGAGATTGCCCTGGAAGGTATCCACATTGAGATGACCTATGCTCATCCCGGCGCGGTTACACCTCAATTGTCGCCCTTTGCTCATGCGTGCTATTTCTCTGTGGCAGAGAAGAGAGGCATACCGCTAAGCCAATTAAGGGGAACTGGCGAGGGCGATATGATAATCGCCTACTTGGCCACGCCTGGTAAGGAACCTATTCCACCTAGTGCTGGTATAAGGCTTAATTGTGACCTAATTGAGTTTTGTATAGAGAAGGCACCCAAGTGGGTGCCCGTATCTATATCTGCTGCCAATGCTAGGGCAGGCGGCCTCTATAAAAATGAACATGAGCTTGCCTTGACCTTGGCCAATGCCATTGCCTATGTTGATGAAATTCTGAGCAGGGGGAAGCTGAAGATAGATGACTTTGCCTACAAAATAGCTGGGGTCGGCTTGTCCACTGGCGGAGATTTTTTTGAAGATATAGCCAAATATAGGGCCGCCAGGAGGATGTGGCATAAACTGATGAAAGAAAGGTATGGGGCACAGGCAGAGCGTTCACTAAGGCTGAGGCTACATACTAATGTGGGTGCTTCAATGTGTTCCTATCAACAGCCATTAAATAATATCGTCCGCACTACCTGCGGAGCATTAGCCGCTGCTTTAGCTGGTACTCAGTCAATGGGACTTGCCTGCTATGATGAAGCGATCTGTATTCCCACTGAGCATGCACACATGATGGCAGTAAGGACACAGCAAATCCTTCAACTTGAAATCGGCATCACCGATGTAGTTGACCCGCTAGGTGGTTCATACTATGTAGAGTGGTTGACCAATGAAGTTGAGAAGAGATCCTGGCAGTACTTGGAAGAAATTGAGAAGAGGGGTGGGCTTGTTGGTGCCTTAGAGTCTGGGTGGTTGCACCTAGAAGCAAAGAAAGGATTGCTGGAGCAGCAACGTCAACTGATGAACGATGAGTTCAAGTTTGTTGGCGTTAATTGCTTTTTGGTGGAAGAAGAACCCCATGAGATACAGGTTTTTCGCTCGCCCCGTGTATATGAACAAGCGAAGGCCAGGCAAGATAAACTGAAGCGGGAGCGTGACAATAAAAAGGCTCAAAAGGCATTAGACAAACTTCGTGCAGTTTGTAAGAGCGGTGAAAATGTAATGCCTGCATTAATGGAAGCAGTCAAAGCTGATGTCACCGCTGGTGAAGTGGGTAATTTGTGGCGTGAGGTGTTCTCAACCTGGGAAGCTCCTTTGCCGATCTAGCCAGTGTGTTTCGGCATTATATTAATGGAGAAGAGAGATGGACAAAAAAGGGAAGAAGATCAAAGTATTGATGGCAAAAACCAGTATGGACGGGCACTGGATGGGGGTTACGCTTGTTGCTACCGCTCTACGTGATGCTGGTATGGAGGTAGTTTATGGCGGTCAGCTAAGGCCGGAGGAAATAGTAGCTGCTGCTGTTCAAGAGGATGCAGACGTAATCGGACTGAATGTTGGTGGTAGTACTCGCACTGTGCAAAGGTTAATGGATCTCCTTTCCGAGAAAAAAGTCGAAGCTTTGGTGGTAGCAGGCGGCACCGTTCCACCTTGTGATATCCCTGTGTTGAAAAAAATGGGTATTAGCAATGTGTTTCCTCCCGGCTCAAGCTTGGATTCTATCGTCAATCATATTAAGGATATGGTTCAAAAATGAGCCAGGTGAAGATCAGAATTTGAGGACATCATTTATTCTATGCACGTGTCGCCAATGTGGCTGGTGATCCGGTCTGTGCCCCGCAGTTCTGTACCAATTTTTGTAGATATCAACAAATAATGTATTCTGCTGCCCAAGTCCGTGAAGGAGGCTACAAAGATGAGACTGAAGGATAAAGTAGCAATAGTAACTGGGGCTGGGTCTGGGATCGGAAGAGCGATTAGTTTGCGCTTCTCCGAAGAGGGGACTAAAACAGCAGTGGTTGATTGTGTGGTTGAGGCAGGAGAAGAAACGGCTAGGATGATAAAGCAGTCTGGGGGTGATGCTATTTTCATTACAGCTGATGTAGCAAAAGCCAGCGATGTTGAAGCAATGGTCAAGAGAGTGGTAGATGAGTATGGGGGAATCCAAATTGTTTGCAACAATGCCGGCATAATGGAATGGCCTCGGACCTCAGTAATAGAGATGACTGAGGAAACTTGGGACAGAGTGGTCTCTGTTAACCTCAAATCAATGTTCCTTACTTGTAAGTATTCTGTCCCCGAGATGATAAAAAGCGGGGGTGGCTCTATTATTAACATGTCCTCTGTAGGGGGACTCGTTGGCGGGTATCACGGGCCAGCCTATTGTGCGTCTAAAGGAGGGGTTATTCAGTTGACAAAAGCATTGGCGATAGATCACATCGCTCAGAACGTGAGAGTCAACTGTGTGTGTCCCGGAACCATTGGAACGTCAATGTTTTTTAGTCAATACGGTAGTGACATGGAAAGGGCTATGAAATTTGTTGGTAGAAAAGTGCCGATGAGAAGACTGGGTGAACCGAAAGAGATCGCTGATGCAGTCTTATATCTGGCTTCAGAAGAATCGTCATATGTTACCGGCGCCGTTTTAGTAGTAGATGGAGGAGCGCTGGCAACAGGATAAATTATCGGTTGAAAATGGTTCGCGAGACATTGAAGCATTGTCCGAATGATAGGAGTAGGATTTCGAGTGTGTATGTCGTCCGGTTTCCTTCCTACGCAATGGCGATGCTATCGACTAAAAGGAGGTAATTATAGTGGACTTCGAATTCACTGAAGAGCAACAGATGCTGAAGCAGCATGTGAGAGACTTTCTGGCAAAGGAGATTGCTCCTATCGTTGACGAGCGCGACCGCCGGGGACCTCTTACTAATGCCGAGGTAAAGGGGTATATCAAGAGGCTCATGCCCTTTGGCTACTACAACGGCTTTCTTCCCGAAAAGTATGGTGGTATGGGGATCAGTGCCATAACCAACGGTATACTTCACGAGGAGCTAAACTATACCTGGTCCAGCCTGGCGGCTGTTATCGCCATGTCCGCAATAGCACCTCAAGCCCTTTTATTATGCTCCGATGAACTGCGGAACAGGCTCTTGCCATCCGTAGCGGCAGGGGATCTCATCGGTTGTAGCGCTATTACTGAGCCCAATGCGGGCTCCGATGCTACCGCCATAGAGACCGCCGCAGTGCTGGATGGCAACGAATACGTAATCAACGGAACCAAGACCTGGATCTCAAATGGCACCATCTCCGATATATGCATCCTGCTGGCGGTCACCGATAAGAGCCTAGGGCCCCTAGGGATATCTACCATCCTAGTGGAGAAGAAGGTCTCGCCCTGGGAAACGCGGGAGCTCCACAAGCTGGGGTGGCGTGCCTTTCCCACGGGGGAGCTATACTTTACTGACTGCCGCGTCCCTAAGAGAAACGAAATCGGGGCTACGGACTCAGGCTACAGGAGTATGATGAAACAGTTGGAAGGAGCCCGCGCCGGGATGGCGATAATGGCAACCGGCGTCTCTCAGGCAGCCGTCGATGCTTCCATACAATACGCCCGGGAGAGGAATCAGTTCGGCAAGCCCATCGGCAGCTTCCAGATGATCCAGGGGATGATTGCGGACATGATTGCGGACACAGAGGCAACCCGTCTCCTGGCATACCGTGCCCTATATCGCATCGATAAGGGGCTCAGAGCAAGGCTGGAGTCCTCCTTGGCCAAGGCCTTTGGCTGTGAAGCTGCGGTTAGGGTCACCTCCATGGCAGTCCAGATTCACGGGGCGATGGGTTACTCCGAAGAATACCGTGTGGAGCGATACTTCAGGGATGCCAGAATGCTCACCATCCCCGATGGCACCACTCAGATCCAGAAGTTGATAGTTGGTCGTGAGGCTATCGGTATCAGGGCTTTCGTGTGAGTGGCATCTTGGAAAGGTTTGAAAATCCAGTGCCAGAGCCGAGAGGTTACCCTTAACACGCGCGGCAAGACCTGCACCAATACCATCCATCGCCCTTACCAACTAACAAATGACTCGCTGGCATAGCAGTTGATGCAATTCTAATAGAGGAGGTATCAGGACAATAAAAAACATATATATTATCGGCATAGGGATGATAAGGTTCGGTAAATATGAAGATAAGACCGTACGTTCCATGGCCGAAGAAGCTGTAAATCTTGTACTCCAGGACGCAGGGCTCACAAGCAAGGATATTCAGGCCGCTTTCTTTTCAAATACCTTCTGGGGTATGTTCTCCAATCAACACTCCATTCGTGGGCAGGTAATACTTCGCGGTATGGGTATAGATAAAATACCCGTGACCAATGTGGAGAATGCCTGCGCCGGCGGTTCGACGGCCCTTCACCTGGCGTACACGGGAATCCGCGCCGGTATGTACGATATGGCACTGGCTCTGGGCTCGGAGAAGATAAGCAATCCGGACAAGGCCCGCTCCCTAGGAGCTTATGCTTCCTGCATGGATGTGGAGAACTTTCTAGAGCATATGAACATGATTATGGAGCTGAGCAAGACCTTCAGTGTCAAGATTCCGGAGGAGCAGACAGCGCCCGGTGAGGGCCGTAGCGTATTTATGGATGCATACGCAACGTCTGCACGCTGGCACATGGACAGGTTCCGTTCGACCCAGCACCAGCTCGCGGTTATCTGCTCCAAGAATCACTGGCACGGGTCGCTGAACCCGTTTTCGCAGTACCAGAGTCAGATGACGGTGGAGGAAATCCTCAACGATAAACCGGTCGCTTATCCCCTGACACGGCCTATGTGCGCTCCCGTAGGAGACGGTTCCGCTGCAGCAATAGTATGCTCAGAGAAATACCTGAAAAAGTTGACGGGAAAAAGGCCGGTGAGGATACTCGCTTCGGTTTTGGGTCAGGGAGCTAATCGCCACATAGATGAAACTGACATTGGGGAGCGGCTCTCCAAGGAGGCCTACGAAATAGCCGGACTTGGCCCTGACGACATCGACACTGCGGAATTGCACGATGCCACGGCCTTCGGAGAATTGCATCAGACTGAAGCAATGGGTTTCTGCCCCATTGGTGAGGGAGGCCCCTATGCAGAGTCAGGCGCGACCAAACTCGGAGGTGCAAAGCCGATAAACACCAGTGGCGGGCTCGAATGCCGGGGGCATCCCATCGGTGCATCCGGTCTGGCCCAGATCTATGAGGTAGTGACCCAGCTTCGAGGAGATGCTGGAACGCGTCAGGTCGAGGGGGCCCGTATTGCACTTGCGGAGAACGGCGGCGGTAACATAGGTGTTGAAGAAGCGGCCATGTGCATACACATACTCGAACGAGCCAAGTAATTATCATTCCGCTCCGAACCGGCTGATCTCACGGTCCATTTACATCGCCGATGAAGATAGCCTCATAGTGAGTTGAAATGAGAAATCCCATAAGAGGAGGTTAGAAACAAGGATGACAAAGAAGGGAATGCTGGAAGGTAAGGTCGCAATAATAACAGGTTCAGGTAGGGGTCTCGGCAGAGTCCACGCCCTGGCAATGGCTGCGGAAGGGGCTAAGATCGTTGTCAACGACCTAGGAGTAGAATGGGATGGCACTGGGGAAAAGGCCAAAGGACCTGCTGATGAGGTGGTCAAAGAAATAAAGGCTATGGGCGGAGACGCCATTGCCAACTTCGAAAGCGTGACTAATTTCGAAGCAGCTCAGAAAATTATAGATACTGCCGTCAAGCACTTCGGCAAACTTGACATCCTGGTCAATAACGCTGGTTTCCTCAGAGACAAGATGACCGTCAACATGACCAAGGAGGAGTGGGATGGGGTCATCGAGGTTCATCTCACGGGAACCTTCTACTGTGGCAGACATGCCTGCGCTTACTTCAGGAAGCAGCACAAGGCGGGGAATCCCATAAAAGGGCGAATAATAAACACCATATCCCACGTAGGCCTTCTGGGTAATCCAGGGCAATCAAACTACGCATCTGCCAAGCTGGGCATCGGTGCCCTGACCATAGTTTGGGCCAGGGAGATGGAGAAGTATGGTGTGACCGCCAATGCCATTGCCCCCATGGCCAGGACTCGACTGACAACCCAGACCGTAGGCATGGGTTGGCTGATGGAGAAGAAAGAGGACGGATTCGACGAGATGGCCCCCGAGAATGTATCCCCCCTGGTTGTCTATCTCGCCAGCGACGCGGCCCAGAACATAAACGGGCGCTGGTTGTCCATCAGGGGCGGCAAACTTGAGTTATGGCTTCCACCCCAGCTTGCCAAGGTAATTGACATAGGCAGAAAGTGGAAAACACAGGAAATAGCGCAGAGGATACATGAACTTGGTGACCTTTCTCTGCCCCCGTTGTTATAATCATAGATCAAATGAGCAATTCAATCTAAGGTAGGTACGACCGCGCGTGGCGCAGTTTCTGATCTGGAAAGCTTGTCTTTCTTTCGCTCTCACACGATACAGAAAGTTACCGAGAAGCGGCGTCTGAGCGAGTCCATAATCTTGTACTGCGATTTTCTCATAGACTCCCTGCGAGGTTACTCCATATTGCAGTGAGGTCATGGCTATCATAAGCGAAGGAGATGACATGTGAAAATCCTAACAGTATGTGGGAGCAGAAATCCGAACGGTCGGACTGCTAGAGCTGTGGGCGCAATTACTGCGGGTGCAGTGAAGGCTGGGGGTAACGTTGAGCAAGTTTTTTTAACTCACCTAGGTATTGAGCGTTGCCGGCAATGCGAGGATAACGGGTGGGGCCTTTGTGCACGGGAGGGGAACTGCACCATCGGCGACGACTTCTCGTCGGTAGTACAGAAGATCAGGTCAGCAGATATTGTCGTTTTTGCCACGCCGGTGTACTTTTCCGACCTTAGCGAGAGCATGCGGGCATTCCTAGATCGACTGCGTAGGACATGCTATCATAAGGCAGCATACCAGGCAATCCAAGGTATTCCCGCGGTTGGGCTATGTGTAGCTGGTGGCTTAGGAGGTGGTGCTCCTCATTGCTGCCTGAGCCTCGATACGGTCTTACTTACATGTGGGTTCGATGTTGTTGACATGATCGCTGTTCGGCGCCAGAATTTGAAGGCTAAATTGCCCATACTGGGACTGGTCGGAGAGTGGTTGGCAACGAAGCCAACGTCGACGTAGCAGTGTGAAGCGTTCCGCGCCGCCCATCATGGAATGATGGATCTACAAGGTTCAGACAGTTATTAATGGCGGGTTTTGCCCCTTGAGTAAGATAGACTGAGAAGGGGGTGCAAGACATGAAAGGGAGTTGCAGGAAGCATGACCCATCATTCAAGGCCAAAGTGGCCCTGGAAGCGCTGAAGGGTGAGGAGACGACGGCCGAGCTGGCGAGCAGGTTTGGGGTACGCCCAAGCCAAGTACGGTCCTGGAAGAAGACCCTGACGGAAGGGGCAGCTAGTATCTTTGGCGATGACCAGAGCCAAAAGAGGAAGGACGACGAGGAACTCTTTGCTCAGCTTTACCGATACATTGGCCAGCCCAAGATGAAGCGGAACTTTCCGGACAACGGGTTTGGTCGCTGATGGTAGAGCGATGGCGTGCCCTTGTAGACCGCAGGCCTGGTCGGTATCTGTCGTATGTCGATGCACGTTTGCTGACCATTAGCCGCTCCGGTCTGTACTATCAAGGGAGTCTCTGAGGAGGATCTAACTCTTGAAGCTGATCTACTGTCGATACCTTGTCACGCCGTTCTTCGGGCCACGCTGGATGGCCGCGTGGCTGGAGAATCATACTGCTCGGTTGTTGTTGGTAGGATTTTAGATGTCATGAGCAAGGTAAGTATTTTACGACCATGTCATACAAGAAGCATTTAGTTTCCTGCAAATGCATACTGAGCTATTATGACAACAAGAAGTACAATTCATTTCCACCAATATTCGCTGGTGTCAAACACAAAGAGGACAAGTATTATCACATCGTTGGGTAAATGTTGAGTGGCAGAATGGATACCATTTCGAAACCAAGTTACCAAACGCTACAATAATGACAACCAAAATCAGCAGAAATCTGCCTATATTCACCGTCTGTTCGCCTCAATAGTCTTTGCCATCATAAGTGTCTTCTGTCCCATAAGTCATTTCTTTTGGGATCATCATTTTGACATCCATCGCATCTATACCACAAACCCATTAGATACCGCCTTACCTATTATCCCCTAGAAGCTCCCTGGCAGGCTTAGCTCTGGTTACATCTGCATTGGGATACTTTCTATGCAGGTAGTCGTCAAGGTCATTCTTAGCCAGATTGGCCTTGTTGTATAGGATTTCAATGGCCCACCTCCTGACAAACAATGGCGGAGATGCAGGAAACAACCAATCACAAAATTGTTAATGCCCTTTTGAGTTTTATACGATGCTGTCCACAAAATCCTAAAACAAATATTATAGAAGACGGGGGATTTGTAACCATCGCTACAGACAATTGCGAACAGTGCATGTAAATTGATGGGGGATTGCATTATAACATCAGTTCCCTGCAACGTTTGACAAACCAGAAAAGCCGGCAGGAGCTCCAAGCGATCTTGGCCAACAGCATAGGGTAAAGAATTCAGCTAGATATTGATGGAAAGCTAGCATAAGAAAACGATAGGAAATCTCAAGGGGAGTAGCTGTAGTTGGTGCTGGATTGTCCGAACTAGGCTTGTTCAAAGAGCGCCGGAATCGGTACGCGCATCAGAAGTCAAGGAGTGATTCATAGAAGTCGTGGGTGCGGCAAAGTAATAGTGCAGCTTTCGAGATAGCCTACGACAGAGAAGCAGATAGGATGGCAGGCATTAGGGTGCCGAGAAGCGCCGGAAATCAAAGATGGTAGCTTGGCAGAGAGGTCCCAAAGCTATGGCAGTAGGCGAAATCGCAGTTTTAATCGGTATTTCTACAGCCTGCGCAATTGTGGTCGCAGGATTCAGTGAGTGTGAAGATGGGCAGACTTATAAGCGCATTTATAATCCTGGCTTGGCTAGCTGTATTAGGCGCAGCCATATTTCTGCTTGCAAGCAGAGTGCTATAAGTCGAGGGGAAAAGGATCTGAGTCACAACGCCTTAACTTCGTATGAGTCGTATACGCTGAAACGGCTTCTGCTTTGAATAACTTTTGGAAGTACTGGAGAACCCAGATGGGAGCATCGAGGTTTAATTTCAGTCAACTCTGACACGCTGACAAACTGACCGGAATGAACGTGAGTAATCTGAATCAGATACACGTTATGGGGACTAACACTAGAATAGCTGTCCCCTGAAAGTACGGAGGTTAATATGCTAGAGGTTGTGCTATATAAGGGCATACCCCAGACGGCTAGAGTTGCGTTTGATGGGTACAAAATTTTCGAGGCGAGAATTACAAGAACTGATGTGCCCTTCTGTAATGCTTCACGTGTAGTCGATACAGTGATAGCGAAGTCAACCAGCGAGGCAAAGGAAATTATGCGAGGCATATTCTCACAGAAATACTGTAAAATTGAGATTCTGGTCGCGAGAATCCGTGTGCCTAAAGAGCTTTGCCTGCTATGAAGGGATACTTGCTAACATTATTAACAATCACCTGCTTGAGGATTATTTTAGCATTTCGCGGTTGTATCCGTCTCTCGAATGAACTGTCTGCGTAATAATATCACAGAAGATTATTGCTTTTTGCAAGAGTAGAAATAGTCTGGAAGAGTAAATACTACTGAGGTGGCTGCCCGGCAGTTCACTGTGGTTCTAAGACAGCGTGACAGATGTGGGGCAGGGGGTATTACTATCAGTCTAGATGGCAAGAGAGTCGGCTATGCCTTCATCAAGACTCAAAATGGGAAATTCAGGATAGACTAAGCAGGAGGTAGTAATGAAGTTCAAAAACATCATATTCGAGAAGAAGGACGGGGTTGCGAAGATAACCCTGAATCGCCCGGATGTCATGAATGCTCTGGATGCCAAGACGCTTGAAGAGATGTACGCAGCATGTGAAGATATCGAGAATGATATTTCAGTGAGGGTTGCGGTGGTCACAGCCACTGGAAGGGCATTCTGCACCGGCGCTGACCTCACGGGCGTAGCTGCTATCCCCCCCGATAAACCACGTGACTACTTCTTTCGACTTTGGAAAAAGACATTCACCGCTATCGAGAATTTAAGTGTGCCGGTGATAGCTGCGGTAAACGGCATGGCTCTGGGCGGCGGCCTTGAGCTTATCATGGTTTGTGACCTCGCTATCGCCGGTGACAATGTTAAGCTTTCTGACCAGCACGCTAACCGAGGCCTGGTGCCCGGCGGCGGCGCCAGCCAGAGGCTGCCTCGCCTTATCGGCATCAGGAAGGCCAAGGAGTTTCTCTATACAGGTGACCGCATCACAGCAGCTGAGGCAGAGAGGCTCGGGCTCATCAATAAGGCTGTGCCCGCTGACAAGCTTGAGGAAGCGACCAACGAACTGGTGAACAAGCTTTTGACTAAGAGTCCTCTTGCGATGAAGGCTGTTAAGAAGCTGGTGAATCGCGGCATGGAAGGCAGCCTAGAAACTGGTCTGGAGTTAGAGATACTCGCTTTGACTGCCCACGGCACGACTGAGGACTGTGCCGAGGGTATAAAGTCATTCTTGGAACGCCGGCAGCCGCAGTTCCCGGGAAGGTAGTGGCAGGTTCGGCGGGTGACACCCTTGATGTCATGGATTGTAAATCGTCATGGTAAGTGCGACACTTCTGGGACGATTGTCAATGGACACTGAGGAGCTTGCTCTTGTCTTACTGCGAAAATAGAATGCTTGGGTTCTTTGTGTCATTCCGAATCCGCCTCTGGGGGACGAAGAATCTCAGATGTAGCTTTGCACTACCATCAGAGATTCTTCGTCTAATCCAGAAAAGAAAGGAGGCAAAGAGCAGGACATTACAGGCAAGAAAAGTCTATTAGGACCGCCAGGGAGCAAGGCATTGGCTTCTAGATTGCCCGTTACTTCAGGGGCCTACCTTGTCTCACTTGCGCTGACCACATACAGCCGGAATCTACAAACCTTAAGAGTAATACAATAATAAAGGAGGCCAGCAGTGAAAATGCGGTTAGCAGCACAGGCTCCAGTGTCAGCCCCAGAGGGCAATGCAGAAATCTTGGATGGTTTTCTTAAAATAATCGGGGCGGCAAAGTCGCCAGGGACAAAGATCGTGTTTCAAATCCCGAACAGGGCTTGCCTCTTTGCGCCGTACTTTACAGCAACTCTTACCTGCAAGTATCTTATAACAATGAATGATAGAGCCGTGCTTGAGGGGATAGTGCAGGCCGAAAAAGACGGCTTCGATGGCGTGATGATCTTCTGTTTCGACGATCCTTGCTTATGGGAAGGCAGGCAGGCTGTAGATATTCCAGTTGTAGGACTGGGGGAGACGTCGATGTTAATGGCTCACGTCATGGGGGCAAGCTTCGGCGTGATGGTCTTAGACGAAGAGCATATCCCACTTGCCAAGGAAAATGCTCGCAGGGACGGCTTCAGCGACAAGCTTGCTGGGGTCAGGCCTATTCCTATCAGCCATGAAGGTCACATAGAAGCAATGCTGGATGCCTCTCAGCTGATAAAGGCTTGCCAAGAAGTGGGAAGAGAACTCATAAGAGATGGCGCGGAAGTCCTGATTCCGGGATGTGCGCTGACGGGCGCAATATTACGCACTGCTCCTGGGTGTGCAAAATATCCGAACGGACTCACAGAGATTGACGGGGTTCCAGTGATGGATATTCTTGCAACCGAAGTGAAGGTTCTTGAGACTCTCGTAGCCCTCAAAAGAGCCGGGTCTTGTTGGATTAGTAGAAAGGGGTATTACCATCGGCCCAGCAAAGAGTCTGTGGAGTTGATGGGTTCACTGATGGAGCCCATCATCTCACAAGGACTTTGGCGTTATCCCGGCCCGTAGTCAGATGTGCCAATCAGGGTGAGTGCCAGTGTTGTGGCCGTATGTAATCAGCGCCATCATCGTCGTGAGGAGACAAAAAGTCCAGTATGTGCAGTGCTTCGGATCTGCATTAAGCCACTGGTTTCAAATCTAACCGATAAGCCATCACAACCACGCCAGGGCTGGGATAAAAATCGGTTTGTCAGCCGGCGGTTGTATCTTATGTGATGAATGCGTTGGACTTGAACGTGGGTTGCCCTGCCGTCATCCTTTTGGAGCGAGACCGTCAATGGAAGCTATGGGTATAGACGTGGTCGCCACTGCTAAGAAAGCAGGGATGCGTGTGGACTTCACTCCTAATGAAACGAAGAGTTGGGTGGGACTCGTTCTCATAGACTAGCCCGGGTGCATCTTTACGCTCAGAAGTCAAAGAGGACGAGCCTGCGGTTCTTCTCTGTTAGCCTATTTGCCAGTGTGGGGTCGGAACGTGAAAGAGGTGTCGAGCATCGGTTAAAGGGACTGGAGGTAAATGGCTTCATCGACAGTTCGCCGGTTGAAGATGGAGAGTCGGTGCGAGTTGAAGGACACGGCGTATTGCTTCGGGAGTTGCATACTGCGAGGAATGTCTGCTGTAGGAGGCAACATGAGTTTGAGAGACAGATTGCTGATAAAGTTGATGGGCAACAAGATAGTGATCAGGCTAATGAGCATCCCTATCGTGATGAAGATACTAACTAAGGAGACTCAAGTACTCGGTTGGGTTATCTCCCTTTTCAGCAGGAAGAAAAAGGAGACATAGAATAGGCCACAACCTTGATTGAGGCTTTGTATTGTGTTGCAGTCAACACTCAAAGCGACGCTGGTAAGAGCCTAGATTGTTTGACGTTGCACGAAAGCTTGTTATGTTACCTGGAGATAAAAAAGTCCCTTTTTACCTTATATTCTCACGCCCAGTTTCTTCGCCGCCTGTTTAGGGAACTCAGGGTTGGAAAGTAACATATGACCCAAAGCCACCATATCTACCCTTTGTTCCCGAATGATCCTATCGGCATATTCGGGTTCTGTAATGTTCCCCACCCCGATGACTGGGACTTTCACCATTTTCTT
>Ga0209777_10001549_pt1 | contig 32648 bp, 28 predicted proteins | sample FrelakmetHBP12HB_FD_187147 | JGI IMG/M metagenome (GOLD analysis project Ga0209777, IMG submission 187147) | Freshwater lake sediment microbial communities from the University of Notre Dame, USA, for methane emissions studies -HBP12 HB (SPAdes)... | ecosystem: Environmental > Aquatic >... | reverse complement strand
GCGGTCCGTAATTTGAATACGCTCTTTCTCCGATGTATCGATTTTAATTTCACAGTCAAAATCGTGTCCGAGGAGTTGAATGACGGTTTCATCATCGAGAAAGTCGTTTAAGGTTAAAATAATGCCTTTCATGAAGAGCTTGGCGATCAGCTGTGATGATTTCAGCTTCATTTCATGGGCAAGATCTTTAATCATGATAGGGAGACGGACGGAAACTTCTTTCGGACGAATGATGACCTGTTCTTCATACCGCTTTTTAGCCGGTTTGAATGCGCGTCGTTTACGCCAGGCTTCGTTTTCGGTGTCCCTTAAGCCTTGACGGTCTCTCGCGTCGAACGTCCGTTGCTCAACACGCTTTTGCGGTAAACGCATTTCTTTAGGCGCTTCTTTGCGTGGCATTGCAGGAGCTTCAGCGACAGGTGCCTCTGGAGGTTTTACGGAGGGCTTTTTTGTCTCTTCTAAAGGCGTCGTTTTCGATTCAGCTTTTGCCGGTTGCGGTTCAACTTCTTTTTGTGGGGCAATCGGGGTTGGAGATTCGTCAAATAGTTTCTTTTTTTCGCGAGAAGGTTCACTAATTTCGGGTACAGGAACTTCAACAACAGGTGTAACGACTTCTGCTAACGGCTGAACAATACGGGACTTTCGTTTCTTGACAGATCCGTCCGGAAGGAGTTCTTCCTCGGCCTTGGTATTCAAATTTTTCTTGATCGGTTCAGCTTCCGGTTCGGCAGTAGGTGTTATTTTGGGTTTGCCGATTTTAAAAGCTTGAGCAAGTTGAGTGTTTTTAATGTTGAGCTTAATTTTAGCCAACGGTTATCCCTTTTTTTTGCGTATTTGTTCGAGGATTTTGTCGGCCAAGTCATAGTAATTCACACCCGGCACTTTGACAGGTATTTCAGCTGGGTCAGCCTTCATCACTTTACGTATCGTGTCAAGGCCAGCTCCGACTAAGCTTTCGGCGATCAGACTGTTGACGCCTTCGATCTTCAACCGCTCATCCAAGGATGGATCTTCTGAAGAGGAAAGCTCGGCCAATTGAACGGCGAGAAGCTTTTGATATTCAGTGATTTTTTGCACTTCGATCGTACAATCGAGCAATTGGCCGATGAGACGTGCGTTCATTCCCTTCTTTCCGATCACCATTGGATAATCATCATCAGCGACAACCATGAAAATCTTTTGGTCGCCCATTTTCAATTTTCGGGGCACAACCGGAGCTATCAGATTTTCGAGCAGACTTTGAGCGTTATCCGAGTAGGGGACAACATCAATTTTTTCGTTATTCAGTTCTCGAATAATATTCTTAATTCGGGTTCCTCGAACACCCACGCATGTTCCAACGGGATCTACTTTAGGATCAAAGGAACGTACGGCCAGTTTCGTGCGGTAACCTGCATCCCGTACGATTTTTTCTATCGCAACTGTGCCATCATGCAGTTCGGGAACTTCTTGAACAAAAAGCTGGGACACAAATTCGGGGTGGCTGCGCGAGAGAATGACTTCAGCTCCTCCCGTATCTGTATCATGTACTTCGAGTAGCAAAGCTTGCACTTTGTCACCCAGATTATATCGCTCAAGTTTCGGGTAGTTGCGCTCAGGCAAAATAGCTTCAACTTTACCCAAATCAACAATAATCGTCCGTCCGCGAATGAATCGTTTAACTGTCCCTGATATGATCTCGCCAGCTCGATGGCGATATTCTTCATAGATCACATCGCGTTCCGCACCCTTCAGCTTTTGAGTAATAATTTGCCGAGCAGCCTGTGCGGCGATACGGCCAAAATCCTGAGGAGTGACTGAAATTTCGAGCAGTTGACCAATATTACAATCAGGTTCCATCTCTCGAGCTGCGGCTAGAGAGATCTCATCGCTGGGATTCAGCACTTTTTCGACAATCTTTTTTTGGGCATATACTTCGATTTCGCCCGTTTTGGGATGGATCTGCACGGTCACTTTCTCGCCGATTCCCTTGATGCTTTTGCGAGCAGCAGCTCTGAGAGAATCTTCGATGGCCGCGATCACAATGTCGCGTTTGATCCCTTTCTCGCGTTCGAGATATTCAAAGATAGCGATGAGGTCTTTATTCATTCGTTCTTACCTTTTATTTTGATTCTCTAATTCAGGAGAATCAAAGAGATTCTTCTTCTTCGTCTTCTTCCGCTTTCTTTTTGTTTTCTTCGGACTTCTTTTTGCCTTTTTTCCCTTTCGTGCTTACGACGATGTCGTCGCGATTTTGCTGGTTTTTCTCAATCAAGTATTCTTTGATCGAAAGGGCAATTTTTTTGTGTTCAGGATCGAGCTTAATCACTTTGGCGGTGACATTGTCTCCTTTTTGGATAATGTCTTCCACCTTACCGAATGGCTGATCCGACAGTTCTGTGACGTGAATCAACGCTTCAATTCCGTTATCAAGCTGAACAAAGGCGCCAAACGCCGTCGTTTTAGTTACAACGCCATTTACGATTGTGCCGACAGGAAGAGACCTTTCGATCGTTTCCCATGGGTTGGTGCTTAATTGCTTGACACCGAGCGTGATTTTTTTACTTTCCTTATCAACAGAGAGAATGACTGCTTCTACTTTATCGCCCTTTTTGAGGACTTCTGAAGGATGGGAAACTTTTTTAATCCAGCTCAAATCCGAAATATGAATGAGGCCATCTACGCCAGGCTCTAATTCGACAAATGCACCATAATTGGTGAGGTTGCGGATCTCAGCGACAACGCTGCTATCAACAGGATATTTTCGCTCGACATCTTCCCAAGGATTGCGTTCAGTTTGCTTAATGCCTAGCGAAATTTTACCCTCTTCTTTTTGGACGGAGAGCACGATCGCTTCGACTTCATCGCCTACTCGGACGATTTCACTGGGATCGGTCACATTTTTGGTCCAGGACATTTCAGAAACGTGGATCAGCCCCTCGATGCCCGGCTCGATTTCGATAAAGGCGCCGTAAGAAACAAGGTTGACAATTTTTCCACGAATGCGAGTTCCTTGAGGATAGCGGCTTTCGATCTCTTCCCAAGGATTCATTTCTTTTTGTTTGAGTCCTAAAGCCACGCGTCCTTTTTCACGATCAATATGAAGAATTACGACATCGAGCTCTTGGCCGAGGTGAACCATCTCGGATGGGTGCTTAATGCGCTTCCAAGTCATGTCAGTAATATGAAGGAGGCCATCGATTCCATCCAGATCAAGGAACACTCCGAAATCGGTGATGTTCTTCACGACGCCTCTTCGTGTCGTTCCTTCTTTAATATTTTCCAGAAGTTCGGTTTTGCGAGATACACGCTCTTCTTCGAGTAGTTCTCGGCGGGAGACGACAATGTTTTTTCTTTCAATATTGATCTTTAGAATTTTGAATTCATACGTGCGGCCAATGAAGTCATCGAGGTTCTTGATCCGCTTATTATCAATTTGCGATCCGGGCAAGAAGGCTTCCATGCCGATATCGACCATTAAACCACCCTTGACTTTGCGAATCACTTCTCCTTTGACAATCGAACCCTCTTTGCAATTCTTGACAATGTGTTCCCATTGGCGGAATTTTCGGGCTTTTTCTTTTGATAAAACGATCTGGCCGTCTTCGCCTTCCGTTTGATCAAGATATACTTCAACTTGTTTACCCAGCTCAAGCTCTTCCGGCTCAATAAACTCGGAGATTGGAACAAGTCCTTCCGATTTTAATCCCACGTCGATGACAACAAAATCTTTTGAAATTTCGACAATGCGTCCTTCGAGAATTTGACCTACGCTTAGCATCGATAATGCAGTTTCAGCACTCGATTTTCCTTTACCGGAGAGTAAATCGCGGAATTGACGTGCTTCATTTTCTTGAAAATCGACATCATCGAGTACGTTACTGGTATTCCAATCATGAGTGGGGTTTTTGGGTGACATTTTGAGGGTTTCTCCTGTTTCTAATTTAATGCACGTCAGGACAGAGCAAAGATAAAGAAATATCGATGCGATGGCACTTAGTGCTTGCTTAAAGGAAAAAGATTACCAAATGGTTCTCAATATAATCAAGGAGAAGCGACAGACTCCTGCGCGAATCGGTAGGGAAATTGTAGGTAATGCAATCTTTTGAATAATTTTTGATATCTCAACTTCTTCGATCGATTTTTTGTAAAAAAAATCGCAATATGATTTTGAAATATTTATATATGTTCTCTGATCTTCCTTAAATCAATATGCGATATATATTTTTGACCGAAAAAATCATGGGTTTAACTTTTTTAATGTTTTTTTGTGATATTTTCTTTCTCTATGGTGGTTTTATGTAAGTCATTCATGGACAATGTTCTAGATGTGTGTTTTTAGTTTTTGGTTTTGTTAAATTTCCTAAAAATTCAATGATTCTTTTAAAAAATTAAAATTTTGACTTTATTTTTTTTACCTCTGTTCGTAGATTGAAAATTTCTACGCATTAATGAAATATTTAATTGCGTGGCGAAAAAAGATGGGTTCATCGACGTATTAGGAGAATATGCTTGTCGAGTTAGACGATTTTGAATTTGGATGCGGCTCTCTAGACTCAGAGTACTATCGAGACGGTGCTCGGGATTTAATCCGCAAGCTCATTCCGGCTGATATCCTATATTCAATGGAGGATTTGGTTACTCGCGTCCGATTCAATGACTTGCTTCCTTTGATCAAAATCTCCGATCTAACTGAAGCTCCCTGTAATTTTTCTGTTTCCTTGCTCTGCAAATATCGCCAAAATACTTCTCATTTTTTTTATGAGATGATCAGCCGTTGGCTTTTGCCTCATAAAAGATTGAATGTCGAACTCTTCTTTTCTTCGGATGTACGACTTCCTCGATTGAGCGATGATTTGCTTAGCGTGGCTGAAATCGTAGTACAAATAAAGAGTACTCAGGAATTAGAGGAAATCCGTCGCAATTTTAAACAAATCGAAACGGAACTTCGATTAGGGTTGATTTCCCACTATCAAGCGACGCGCATCTTGGAGTTCAAGGGGCTGTCGAATGATGGCAAAACGGCGATGATTCAAGATAAGATCAGTTCATTGATCCTGAGCCGATCGAAAGATTTTGATCGAGGTATTTTTTCTCAAATGCAGCACTTTCTCGTCACTTGCCGCGATGAATTTAAAAAAGAGAGGGACTATCACCATATCAGCCGTATTATCTCGAATCTCTATTCTCTTCGAAATCAGCTAAAGCATAACGTTGAAGTTGTTCCAAATCAACGCCATATTATATTAAAGTTCTTTAAAACGCGTTTGGCTTCTTCTCAAAAAACAAATGAAGGCCGCCTCGTTCTCGGCATATTAGTCGGTTTTAATTTTCTCAGAGAACATGAGGTCTTTGAAAAAGAGCATTTAATCGGAGCGATTTCTCAAAGCATTGCGAATGTTCACTTCATAGAAGGATCTTTTTTTGTTGATCGTTCTCAAGAAACCCAGATCCAGATGAATTATCTCGAAATCGGAAAAAGCGATGGACAGGATTTCAATCATGAGGAGATTCACGCTCTTCGTACGCATCTTCCCGATCAGCTCAAGACGCACGTTGAGCAGCTGACCCATCCCGTTTTTATGCCTCGTAATGAAGAAGAAGTTTTGCGCAATATCATGGTTCTCTCGAGGCAGCTACGCTTTGTGACGGATATTCCTCAGGTCATTATCTCTTTTGAGGAGCAGCGAGGCTGCGAACTTGGTTTTACAGTCATTCTTTTGAGAGTTCTCTGTCCTGATGGAAAAACAGTTGTTGAATTGTTTGAAAAATCTGAATCAAATTTAAAAATCGTTCCTGATCGTATCCGATCGTTGGGTTCTTTAGGCCGCAAACATATTAAGGAGGCGACGGTTTTTCGTCTCTTTGTGGACAGTCAAAAGTTTTTGCGTCCTGATCATTCGTTAGATCTTTATCAGGCCCGTCAATATCTTCTATCTGAAATTTTTCGCGTGATCGGTGAGGTAAGAGATTATAATGGCGGCATGATTGGCAAGCAAAATGAAGTGTTTTTAGCTTTGAAACGCTCCCTTGGACGCTCGGCCCATCAGCATGCGATGCTTCTTGAGAAGTTCTTTTTTGCAATGACACCTGTCGAATTGCGCTCTGTGATGGAAGTCGAGCATCTCAAGCAGCTATTTCTTCTGCTGCTTCAGTCTCAAAAAAAACATCAAAGTTTTCGCAAAAAGAATGGGGATTGGCTTTTTCGGCAAGAAGAAAAGCGACTTTTTATTGTTTTGCCTCACGTCGGCGCTGCATTTAAGGAAAAGGTGAATCGAGAGATTGATCGTTTGAGCTTACCTCCTTATCAATTGATCTCGTTCTCAATCGATATTCAAGAAGTTTCATACGCCGGTTATATTTTGCAATCCGATAATCTTTTAGAGCAAAAGCGATTTTATGATGTCATTGAACACTCTTTTTCTAATCTCAATGGCTCAAAATCGAGTTCCCTGGATATAATTTAATCTTTTCGTCAAACTTCATTTGGATTTTTTCATGACTCAAAAACTTATAAAAATCGAACCCTCTATTTTGTCAGCGGATTTTGGACATCTCGCTGATGAAGCGAAACGCATAGAACAGGCCGGAGCCGATGCGATTCATATTGATGTGATGGATGGTCATTTTGTTCCCAATTTAACGTTGGGCCCCCGTGCTGTTTCTGCGATTAACCGCGCTACGACGATTCCTCTTGATGTCCATCTTATGATTTATAATCCTTACGATTTCATTGAGCCTTTTATTGAAGCGGGAGCGGATTGCATCACTTTTCATTTTGAGGCGACTGAAGATGTCGAAGATACTCTTGCATACATTCGTCGTTGCGGAATTAGAGCCGGATTGTCTTTTCGGCCTGAAACATCTTTTTCTATGATATATAAATTCCTGACTCTATGCGATCAGGTGCTTTTGATGACGGTGAATCCGGGTTTTGGCGGCCAAGACTTTTTGTCTAAAATGCTTGAAAAAATTAGACTGACGCGTGAATTCTGCGATAAGAATGGGATCTGTCAAGGGGGCGTTATTCTTCCGAAAAACCCAGGCTCCAACTTAGCTCCCTATGATATTAAGGTAGATGGAGGGATCAATTTGGAGACAGCTCGACTATGTGTCGATGCGGGAGCCAATATATTGGTCAGCGGTAACTATCTTTTTAGTCAGAAAGATTTAAAAAAAGCCATTGAATCATTGAGAAATTGCTTATGAAGCGGGTTGTTGTTATCGGTGGAGGAACGGGAAATTTCGTCGTCTTGCGCGGTTTAAAAAAGTACCCACTCGAGCTTACGGCGATTGTTTCAATGGCCGATGACGGGGGGAGTACCGGAATTTTACGCGATGAGCTGGGTGTGCTGCCGCCGGGTGATGTACGGCAGTGTTTGGTGGCATTATCCAATTCAAGCCGTCTGCTGCGCAGCTTGATGAATTATCGCTTTGAAAATGGCGGACTCGGCGGGCATAGCTTTGGAAATTTATTGTTATCGGCTTTAGAAAAAGTGACGGGTAGCTTTGAAAAAGCGGTAGAAGAAGCGGGTAAGATTCTTTTCATTCAAGGGAAAGTAATCCCTGTGACAGTTCATCAGGTTCGTTTAAAGATGATTCTGAATAACAGGCGTCTTTTGGAAGGGGAGAAAGAGATCTATCTTTCGCAGGAAATCGATCAGGGTTACCAATCCATCTATCTCGATCCGATTCCAACGGTGAATCCCCGCGTCCTCGAAGAGATTCATAAAGCGGATTTGATCGTATTGAGTCCGGGTGGCTTGCATACCTCGATTATTCCGAATCTTCTTGTCGACGGAGTTTGCGAAGCGTTGCGCAATTCGAGGGCGCGCAAAGTTTTTGTCATGAATTTAATGAATCGCAAGGGACAGACGACCGGTTATAAAACCAGCCACTATATGAAGGAGATTCTTCAGTATGTCGGTCAAGATATCTTTGACCATATTTTGATCAACCGGCAAAAACCCCCAGAAGCAGTTATCCAGCTTTATGCGATCGAAGGAGAGCTGGTTGAAAGCGATATTGATGATAGCCGGATTATTTTTGCAGATCTTCTTGGCAGACCAAGAGAAAATTTAAAAGGGGATATCTTGAAGCGAAGTTTGATTCGGCACGATTCGAAAAAACTTGCACAGGAGTTGGTGAAAATTGTTGATAGTCTTTGATCTCGATGACACGATTATCGATACATCCGGTAGCGTGACCCCTTATAAATTACGAGAATTTATTGGATTATTGGTTCGCCGTAATGTCACGGTCGGCTCATTTGATCGGTCTCTGCGCGAAATTGAAGCTCTTGATCAGTGTTGTATCAGCTCAAAAGAGACGGTTCGGCTGACTCTTGAACGATTGCAAGCGGCTCATTTGTTTGAAGAGGCGATGGCGCTCTATTCAGAGCCATTGCCTAAAAATTTTATTATTCCAACGACGCCCGATGCAAAAAATGTGTTGCATATTCTTAGCCAACGCGGACATACATTAACCTTGTTAACGAGCGGTAAGAAGCTTTTTCAGTTTGAAAAGCTGGAAAAGGCTAGCTTGGAACCTTCTATATTTAGTAAAATTATAGTCTCTGAAGACTCTCAAAAAAAGTCTCATTATGAGGCTCTTTTGAATGAGTTTTCGCAACCTCTCGCAGAGTGCTATGCCGTGGGCGATCGGATCTTGATGGATCTTGTTCCCGCTCATGATTTGGGTTGGCGAACGGTGCATATGCGCTGGGGAAGAGGGAAGATCTGGAAGAAAGAAGATTGGATCGATCATTCGATCTGTAAACTGTCCGAGCTATTGGAAATTTTATGACAACGGCAAATCAAATCTCGCCTGGCATGACGATCAACCTTGACGGAAAAATTTTCCGCGTTGAGTCGAGCGTTAAAGTGACTGTTGCGAAGGGAACGCCTTTCGTAAAAACGAAGCTGCGCAACTTGATCACTGATGATGTGATTGAGAAAAATTTTAAGCTCGATCAAGTAATTCAAGAAGTTGCTCTTGCCGAGCGAATCTTGGAGTTTCTCTATCCGGAAGGCAAAGATTATTTATTTCTCGATGTCGGTACTTTGGAGCAGACGCATGTCTCTTCTCAGATCCTGGGCGATAAGGTGCACTTTCTCAAGGAAGGCATACAAGTAAAAGCCCTGTTTTATGGCGAAACGATCTTTGAGATCGAACTGCCGCAATTTTTGGAAATCATGGTTGTTAAGACCGAAAGCTCGGAAGGAGATGCCTCTTCCGGATCCGGCGCCACTAAAAAAGCAGTATTGGAAACGGGCGCTAAATTGCAGGTTCCGTTGTTTATCGAAAGTGGCGACGTGATCAAAGTCGATACGCAGACAAACGAATACGTACAGAGGGTCTAAGTGTGGAATTAGATCAGATTAAAGAATTAATGGAGAGAGTCGAGAACAGCAAGATCAAAAAGCTTCTTTTGAAGAAGGGAGATTTTGAATTGCAGATTGAAATGGAAGGCGACCATTTCCATGCGGGAGGTTTGTCTCAGGGCCACTCGCCGCGTCCTATATTTGCATCTGAGAGCCCCGAGCCCGTTTTTCATATAGAGCATGTTCATAAGGGCGAAAGGGGAGGAAAATCACGCGCGGCAGAGGTTCCTGCTGATGGAAAGTATGTCACTTCTCCTATGGTCGGAACATTTTATGCATCTCCTGCTACGGATCAGCCCCCCTTTGTCAAGGTCGGCGATCAGGTTGAGGAGAACACCGTCGTTTGTATTATCGAGGCGATGAAGGTGATGAATGAAGTGAAAGCGAACGTGAGGGGAACTGTCGCCGAAATTCTTGTTGAAAATGCGCACCCTGTTGAGTTTGGTTCTAAGATTTATCGTATAATATAAATTGAGTTGATCAAGCATGCAAAAAGTACTCATTGCCAATCGTGGAGAGATCGCCGTCCGGATTATTCGGGCCTGCCATGATTTGGGGTTGCAAACGGTCGCGGTATATTCGGAAGCCGATACCGATGCTCTCCACGTTCATCATGCCGATGAAGCGGTTTGCATTGGAGAAGCGGCAGCGAATAAGTCTTATCTCAAGATTGCCAATATTATCTCGGCCTGTGAGATCACGGGAGCAGACGCGGTTCATCCTGGATACGGCTTTTTAAGTGAAAATGCCAATTTTGCTTCGATTTGTGAAAGCTGCGGTTTAAATTTTATCGGTCCGCCGCCGCAAGCGATTTCTCTTTTAGGAGATAAAGCGCGCGCCAAAGCTACGGCACGCTCCGTTCGCTGTCCTGTCATTCCAGGGACAGAGGGTATTGTCAGAGATATCGATTCCGGCTTAAAAGAAGCGCAGAAGTATGGCTTTCCGATTTTCATTAAAGCGGTTGCGGGCGGCGGGGGTAAAGGGATCCGCATTGCTTACTCAGAAGAAGATTTTGTTAAAAAATTTGTTGCCGCTCGAGCTGAGGCGGAAGCGAATTTCAATAATCCCGATGTTTATCTTGAGAAAATGATTCTCAATCCGCGCCATGTCGAAGTGCAGGTAATCGGAGATAAGTTCGGTCATTACCTTTATCTAGGAGAGCGCGATTGTACGATCCAACGCAGACGTCAGAAATTGATTGAAGAAGCCCCGAGCCCATGCGTCGATGATTCTCTGCGAAAAAAAATGGGGCAGGCTGCGGTTGAGATTGTGCGAGCGGCCAAGTATCATTCGGTCGGCACTGTTGAGTTCCTTCTTGATTCGAACGGTAATTTTCATTTTATGGAAGTCAATACCCGTATCCAGGTTGAGCACACCGTAACGGAAGAGTTAACGGGTATCGATTTGGTTCAATGGCAAATACGCATCGCCCGCGGGGAAAAAATCCCGTTTCGACAGAAAGATGTGAAGTTTGACGGCCATGTCATCGAGCTGCGCATCAATGCGGAAAACCCTTATAACCAATTTTCGCCGAGTCCTGGCTGTCTTGAACATTATGTTCCTCCGGGCGGCCCCCATATTCGGGTTGACAGCGCCTGTTATGGCGGTTATCGCATACCTCCGAATTACGATTCGATGATTGCAAAGCTTATCGTTCGCGGAAGGACGCGCAGTGAAGCGATTGCGCATGCCAAGCGTGCTCTTAGCGATTTTCATATACAGGGCGTTCATACCACCATTCCATTTCATCAATTTATGCTGGAAGATACACGGTTTTTGACCAATGAGTACTCAATTGGTTATATTGATCAACTCATCAGCGATGGGTGTACTTTTGGTAAAATTGAAGCCGTTGATCGGTCAAAAACAGACCGCTGATAGTCTTTCAGGGTTTTTATCTACGAGAATTTCGAAAGAGGTCTAATGAAAGGTATTATTCTGGCTGGCGGCAGCGGAACCCGTCTTTTTCCTGTCACAATGGCAATTAGCAAGCAACTCTTGCCGATTTATGACAAACCGATGATCTACTACCCATTAGCGACTTTGATGCACGCCAATGTTCGAGAGATTCTCATCATTTCCACTCCTTTGGACACCCCGCGATTTAAGCTGTTGCTGGGAGACGGTTCGCATCTTGGTTTGCAAATTTCTTATGCTGTCCAGCCGCAGCCGCAGGGGATTGCTCAATCATTTATTATTGGTGAAAAGTTTATCGATCATGATTCGGTCGTTCTCATTTTGGGAGACAATATTTTTTATGGCCATGATCTGCCGCGATTATTGTCTGAGTCGGTAGAAAATTTGACAGGCGGACTTGTTTTCGGATATCGGGTCAAGGATCCCGAGCGCTATGGCGTTATTACTTTTAATAGCCAGATGCAAGCGATCGACATTGAGGAAAAACCCAAAGTCCCGCGATCATCCTACGCAGTTCCGGGAATTTATTTTTACGGCCCCGATGTCGTTGCTATTGCGAAACAGATCAAACCATCTCCTCGCGGCGAGTTGGAGATTACCGACATAAATCGTGTCTACCTGGCTCAAGGCCGATTACAGGTGCGTCTCTTGGGTCGTGGATATGCATGGCTCGATACGGGTACTTTTGATGCATTTCAGAAGGCGGCTTCTTTTGTACAAGCAATTCAAGAACGCCAGGGAATTAAAATTTCATGTATTGAAGAGATTGCATTTCGTATGGGATTTATTGATAGGCATTCGCTTTTATCCATCGCACAGCGATTCAAGAATAATGAATATGGAGAGTATCTTTGCCACATAGCTGAAGAGGAAAATATTCATTTGTCTTTTTGTAATGAACTTGTTTGAATGTTAAACTATTAGTTGCTTTAATAGTTTTTGTTTTTGTTTTGTTTTTTACCACATTATGCGATAATAGTTGTGGTGAATTATGACTATTATTGAGACTTACACTTTTCCTTTACGTGGTGCGTCTTATTCTCCCTTCATGCAAACGAAGGTCGATGCGTTAAGTCAATTTTTACCGAAAGGTTTGGCTCAAGATCCCTCTGTAAAAATTAAAATATCCGGGCATCAGGTTGAGATCGGGGAAAAAAAATTTTGGTTTGATCCGGATACTAAGAGGGTTTTTTGCCAGCCTCGATTTAAAGCCAATGGCAAGGTCGTTGGTGCAGTTCTTTCTGATAAAGAATCAAAAACAGTTCGAAGCGCCGTCAGGGCGATCTCTGATCATGCCTCTGATTTAGGGTTAATGAAGAAAGAAGAGTCTGTTTTACAGGCTTGCGGCAATCTGATTTGCACCGCAACAGGCGGCGTTCGAGCATTAATCGAACGAGGCTGCAAATTGATATCTCCTGAAATATCAAAACCGGAACTATTATCTCGCGCTCAACAGCGGGCTATTAAAATTGATGTTCTTGCTCAAAAAGTGCTTACGATTCTCTTTCCTTTATCCGACGTAATTGGAGTGATTCGAAATCTGATCGATTTGGTCTTGGTTATCGGAACGCTTACAGTGTTCTCACCCTGGTTTCAAGAGACCGTTCTCATCGCGGGGCAGGAGGTTTTGAATGCGGCTCTTGTTTTAGGCCAATGGATCGCTGGATTTCGCATTATTCAGGGCTGCATATCGCTAGTAGTCGGTATCGCTAAACTTCATCTCGCGCTCAAAGCCATCGAACGATGTGAAAAAAATCACGATGCAGTTGGTTTGGAAATAGCAAAAGCGCAGAGAAATGGTGCTGTGGTTTCGATCTTAACGGGGCTTTTCTGGGTATCTCTTGGTGTTCTGATGTTAACATGTCCTCAAGCAATGGTTGCCGGGACTGTTGTGGGTATTATCTTTACCGTGGCGCAATGGATTTTATTTTATGGATTATTCACCGCCGATTCAGTCAATTCGTTGAAAATAGTCAACAAAACCATGCAGGCCATTGATAAGCATTATTTGTATTTTTTCAAAGAAATTCTGAATAACAAACATTTAAGTCTGAAGCAAATGGAGGACGCAACAAAACGGTTTCTCCGAAGAATTTCGGAGGTTTCTGAAAAAGACAAAGCCAAAGCGATCGAAAAACTCAATAATAAGCTCGGACACAAGCCCTTGCCATCAGAGATCGAACGGCGTATTGCAAATAAACGCGATAAAAAAAGAGCCGATGTGGACAGGACATTAGGGCTCAATCTTACCACGATTGGGGAGATTCTCAAATCATCCGCTCCTGTTGGCCAAGTTCTAAAATCATTTGAAACAACGATCGCTCAACAGGATGCTCAGAGATTGTTGGCCATTATTTGCCTGGCTGTGAATATTCTGGGTATTCAGTGCGATTTTCCGGTTATTGCACACCTTCTTAAAATTGATTCTGTGGGAATTGTGAAGAGCATCTGCAGTATTTTGCCTTTGGGGATGGGTGAGGGCGCTTGGGGCGTTACGAATGATTTTGGTTGGATAAATGTGAACGGCTTCTACCTTGGCGAAGATATTCCCAGTCTAAGCTGGGTTACGCGCTTGCTTCAAAAGCTTGGGCCCAAGCCTCATCGAGAGACACGTTGGTGGGCGCAGACTCATGATATTAAGGCTGTTAATAGTAAATCAATATAAAAATTATTTTATTTTTAAATAATAATAGGTATTGTTGTTTTTAATACATAATTATGTAATAATATTGTTGGTTAATTATGCCAACAATAGAAACATACTCTTTCCCTTTGCGCCATGTATTGTATTCTTCTCCGATGAATACAAAGGTAGATGCATTATGCCAATTTTTGGGGGTCGATTTAGCTCAGAACACTTCACTAAAAATAAAAATTACCGGGCATAGGGTCGACGTTGGAGAAAGAGCTTTTTGGTTTGACACGGATAGTAAGAAAGTTCTTAGTGAACCTCAATTTAAAGAAAACGGAAAAGTCGTTGGGACCCCCCTTTCTAAAAGAGAATCAAAAACAGTACGAGACGCTGTCAAAGCAATTTCTGCGCATGCATCTGATTTAGAGGTAATGAAAAGAGAAACGTCTGTGTATCAGACTTGCGGGAGTGCGATCGATGCTGTCGCATGGGGTGTAACAGCATTGATCGGAAACATTTCTGAAATGATCCTTCCCTCAACATCTGAGACGGTTTCAAAGCCGGAAACGCGGCTTCAAGTTGTAGCTAATAAAATTAAGGTTTGGGCTAAAAAAAATCTTTCAACAATTATGCTTTTGATTGCAATTATTGGAATTGACGTTGTTGGCGTGATTCGAAATCTACTCGATCTAATTCAAGTGATCGGAACTCTTGTGTCATCACCCTGGTTTTTGGAGACGATGACAATCGCGGGTCACGCTGTTCTGAATGCGGCGTATCTCTTAGGATCGATCATCGCGGGATTTCGGATCTTGCAAGGATGTGCATCGTTAGTGCGCGGTATCTACAAACTTCATATGGCTGTGAAGGCATATAAAAAATGTCTGAAAAATCACGATGCCGCCGGTATGGATATTGCTCGTGTGAAGATCGGAATAGCCTTCGTTAACATACTAACAGGTGTTTTTTGGATTGCTCTTGGGATTTTGTTTTTATCATGTCCCCAGCTTCTTGCCGGTGGAATCGCTCTTTCTCTTGCATATACCATTTTGTCGTGGATATTGGTTTATGGTTTGTTCGTAGCTGATTCATCCCTTGAGATTCACGTTGCCAATAAAATCATGCGGTCTGTTGATAAGCATCATCTTTATTTATTGCACAACATTCTGAACAATAATGGATTAACATCGGAGCAGATGACAGCTGCTACGAAAGGGTTTCTTAGAAGATTTCAAGAAGTTTCCGGGGTTGAAAAAGCAAAAATACGCGAAAAAGTAATTGCAAAATTCCGTACTAAAGTTGATCGCGAGACTCTTTTACCTTCGGAACTCGATAAAATTGAAGAGCTGATTCGACTGCGCATCCAGCAAAAACTCGGTAAAAAACGGGGAGATCTGAAAAGAACCTTTGGTTTCGGTCGGAAAAAAATGGAGGCTGTTCTTAAAGATCCAAATAATCAACTCGTTCAAAATGTTTTAAAATGTTTTGAACATCACATTGCACAACAGGACGCTTCGAGATTTCTGAATATTCTTTGCCTTGCAGTTATCGGATCGGGTCTATTAATTGATATACCAACCGGACTTTCGATAGCCGGCGTTTCCAATAGCGAGGCAAAGAATTTCTGTAATGTCTTACAGATGGGGTTGCCGAGCAAAGTTTTGGTTGGACAGAATGACGGTGGTTGGATACTGATCAATTTCCTTTTCTTCATGGAACATACCCTAGGCAGGTTTACAAAATTCTTTGAAAAGAGTCAACGCGAGATTCATGAGAAGAGTCATTGGTATTATTTAACTCATTCAGCTGTTGTCCATTCTACGCTGAGGCAAAAAATGTCTTCGATGTGGCAAAATTTTTTGAGCAAGTTTCCTCAAAAAGAGTACCTACAAGTCTCCGTGGCGAGTCATCACCACTCCGATTAGAATTGTTACTATGTTTATTAATTGTCTTTAGTTGATTTCTTGTGTTTATTATGTAATAATAACCGCTGATTATAATTAACGGTTATTAAAATGCCGGGTGTTTGTTTTCCACTACATCATTGTAAATATTCCGGTTTGATTCAAAATCAAACAGAAAATTCTTTATCGCGTTTTTTTGAATCGGCGGGTGATCGGGCTGTTGAATTTAATCCTTTTCTATCGATTAAAATAAATGGTCATAGTGTCCAGGTCGGAGAAAAAAAACTTTGGTTTTCACCGGGCTCAAAATCGGTGGTTATTCAGGGGGCCAGCCAAAAAGATCGGCAGATTCAGGGAAAAACAGCAGAAATACTACGAAGTGCAGTTAAAGAACTTCATGAGCACGCCGCTCATTTGAATTTGATAAAACATTCATATTGGGATCGATTCTGCTCACTGATCGGTCGATCAATTAGTCGGACGTCAGAAGCTATATCTGCATCGCCTAAACCGATAGCGCCTTTAACGAAAAATGTACTAAAGCATGCGAAACGAATGTCTACTGTGATTGGCACTTTGCGCAAATCATGCGGTCTCGCACAATTCGCGATGACTCTTGTGGGGATATCCTGTTTGGTTGCGACTTTGAGTTCGGTTCTTGGCGTCAGCGTCGCCGTTTTTCAAATGATTCAAGGGTGCTTATCTATTTTATTGGGAATTACCAAAACGGCCCAATCGATTAAACAATATCGAGAAGCTAAGAGTGTTCATGATGTCGATGGGATCGCTATCTTTAAGAAGCAAATAATCAATGCATTGATTGTTGTTGTTGAAGGAGTTTTAGGGTTGATTCTTGGAATTATACTTTTTGCTTTTTCTCCACTGTTGATTGTGTGTTTTATAGCGGCTCTGGTTTTTAGTATTTTGAAATATTCATTAAATTACGGCGCTTATACGGCTGATTCGTTTGTTAGTCTGTCGACGAATTTTAAAACCATACAGAGCATCGAAAAACACCAACGTCTTTTTGAGGAAGGAATTGTGAAAAATGAAAAATTGAACCTACGCGAAAAACAAAAAGCATCGCGAAGGTTTATTGAGCGGTTGGTCAATGTTACTGAAGAGCAAAAAATGAAAATTTGCGAAAAATGCCGGCATTTTCCGTCGAAAATTGAAAAACGCATGGAAGAAAAATTAGTCAAAAAACGTTTGATTGCGAATCGTTTTGGTGTTGATGAGAAGCTATTAACAGAAAAAAATAATGCAGTCCTTCAAGCAAAAGTTCAACAATGTTTTAAAACAAGCATTGCTGCGCAGGAATTTTCTAAGTTTATGGGCATTGTTAACTTAGCTTTAAATTTGCTTTGCATTCCGCTTGAAGTATTCAGTTATACTGAGATATTCAAATTCATTGATTTTAAGAGTTTGAATAAAAATTATGCAGCATTGTATTCCATTTTCACAATCATCATGGATGATTTATTCCTTTTCAGGGATTTGGGTTTTTTCAAAAAAATGTAGTTTGATGGAATGTTCTTTGTGGTGCTATTTATACAACAAAGCCGTTTGAGGGGGTAATTTCGCTGTCATCATAACTTAATGACAGCGAAATAAAGCTCTACGCGTTTTCGGCTGAAACGATCAATTTTTGATTGATTTGATGCTGCAGATAAAAGATTGCAATGATCCAGCCAACGACGGCTACGAGTATAAACGGCGCCAGATAGGGCACAACGCCGAATATCGAACCGGTACCGACGATTTCCATAAAAACCACTTGTAGCCAGGAAGAGCCGGATTTTCCAAAACGTGAAGCAACGACATCGACAGCCGCTTTTCCTTTAACTTTGGTTTCATCGTCCAAAGGAATATAGGCCATCTCTCTTGTGGGATCAAAGAGACAATACTTCATCGATTTACAAGAAACGTTATGCATCGCCCCAATGATTACGAGAAGCGTAAGAGCGCCTACTCCCATAAATACGGTTGAGGTATTCCAGATGTCATTTGAAAAATAAACTCCTAAAAAAAGAAGCGAGGCACATCCAAGAACTACGGGGGTAGCCTGTGCGGCGACGAACCAACCGAATTTACGGATTACATTACCCCCGACAAAGAGAGCAATAAACAGGGACACGCATCCGGTAATCGTGGTTAGAAGCCCCATGAAGGCTTCGTAGTCTTGCGGATTCGGATACTGAATTTTTAAGGCAGCTTTCCAAACCACTTCGATCATATTCACAGAAAGACTATAGCCGATGACCATTAGGGCAATATAGTTTAAGCTTGGCGAACGTATGAGATGTTTGAGGCTGTCAATGAGGGATAACTTAGTTGGTTCATTTGCTCTTTTTTGTCCCAAATGTTCTTGTGTTTGAATAATATTTCGATTGATCCACCAATAAATAAATAGTATCAGCAATCCTACTCCTGACACGATTCCCATCAGCCATTGAATCGTGAAAGCAAAGTGATCGGACGCATGGGAAAAATGCCAGATTAGCGGGCCGGCGATAATCACCCCGACATGTCCACCTGCGGAAAGCAAAGAATAAAATCGTGAGGCTTCGTTGAGGTTGTTGATGCGGTTAGCCAACCCCCAAAAGGATAATGCAATGACGACTCCGCCCCACAGTTCTGCCATCAAGAAAAATATCGAGTCCATCCAGTAGCGGTAAACGGCAACCCAATGAGCGCGTTCCGGGCCAATCAGTGAAATAAGCTTGTCAGCTGTTTGATGAGGCAAAAGCCATTCGCGATTGGGATAAAGAAAAAATCCATAGAATGCAAAAAAACAAATAAATGGCAATAAAGTCGCATAAAAAAGGCGGCTTTTCGATAGATGATTGCTTAATTTCGAATATATGATCATGAAAATACAAGCAAAAAAGAGAACGAAACCACCCTTTAAAATAGGAATTGTCTCTGCTCCGGAACCCTTCGATGTGACGATCAGGGTGTCTTTTGTTGCTAATAAAATCGTATAAACGAATGAAATACACAATTTCATTAGCAAGAGAGGGAAAAACTTTTTCGACTCACTGGCGTGTACAGGCCAAAGGCGCTGACGCCACTTACCAAATTTGGATGTTTGTTGGTCTTCTAAAGTGTTTACTTTCTCCACGTTGTTAATCCCCTTCTGTTTGTTTTCTTTTTTTCCTTTGATTAATCAGTCAAAAATCTTGGTGGATTTGCGAAGACATTGGTCCGCGGCTTCCCTGATATTTTCCGTTATAAAGTTTGATTTCGCCTTCCACCGTCCAGAAAGTTACCTGACCTATTAACATACCGGAATAAACTCGTAAAGGCTGAACGCAATGCATTTGCAAAGTCCATTGATTAATTGAGCCTATATCGATCAAATCGGCGGTAATGTGGATAAAAAGGCCAATTCGGCCGATTGAAGAACGTCCGCGAATAATTGGAACATAGAGATTGCTCCCCATGATCTCTTCGGTGTGACCCAAATAAAGTTTCGTCGGCTCTAAAAGATATCCTTCCGACGGAATCTCAATTAATCGTGTCTTATTATCTTTTTTCGGGTCGAGGATTTCATCGTCATAGACTTTTAACGTCTTTCCAAGTCGAAAGTTGTAGGAGTTTGGGTTGATTTGAGAAGGGAAAAATGGATCAATTGTGATTTCCTTTGAAAAAACCTTTTCTTGAATTTTCATTCCACTAAGGATCATTGTGTTATCTCATTTGTTGTTAGGGATAGTTCTCGATGGATTTCGCTGCGGTGCGCACTTGAATATTCAGCATATTTACCTTGGTAAAGCTGCTTCGCCTCTCCTTTAACGCTCCAGAAACTGACCTGGCCGATTTTCATTCCGGGATAACAAATCACCGGTTGTACAACTTTAAGTTCAAGAGTCCAGCGGTGCTTGGCGCCCAGATGCCCTAAATCTGCGGTAATTTGTACAAATATTCCCAATCTTCCAACGGATGAGCGTCCAATCAAGCTTGTGACGTAAAAATCGCTGCCGATTTCTTCCATTGTACTGCCAAGATAAAGATGGCCCGGTTGAAGAACATACCCTTCTTCCGGTATCTGGATTTTGCGAAATTGCTGCTCAGACTTGGGATCGATGGGATTATCGATAATTTCGAGCAATTCCGGAGCCAAACAATAATTGTAGCTATTTGGGTTGATGTTGTTTTTTATAAAAGGCAAAATGTGAATTCGATTGAGAGCCACTTGTTTTTTTATTTCTTCACCAGTGAGAATCATAGAAACCACCCATCTATGAATTTTACAATCTTTTGTTCGAAGTCTTCTAAAGTTCCGTTGTTTAAAATCTGTGCATCATACAGCTCGCTTGAGAGCCCTTTTTCAGTATGATGGTCGGACGACCCTAAAGATAAATCTCCGCGCACTTTCCGGCGCTCTAAGGCAATTTCTGAATCCGATGCAATATTTAAAACAAAAAATCCTGCATCTCTGACAAAGGACACATCAAGAGGACGAGTGTCATGACAGATGATTAAGTCAGGTTCTTGTCCTTTTTTATGAAGGTCTCTTAAAAAGCACTCTTTGATCACATCGGGATTGATGCGGCGCATGTGATTCCCTAAAAAGTTTAATAGAATCCCGTCTTGAACTTCCGGGTCTATTTTTCTGCCGCAAAGCTCATAGATCGCATTTTGCCCCTCATAGAGCGGCGTTGCCAACTTAATCAAATGCATCGAAAGATATGCATATCGCTTTTGAAAAATCCTTACAAAGGTGTCTTTGCCGACTCCTGTATTACCTAAGAGCGCGAGCTTTCTTTGTGTTTTTTGACTCATTTGCAGATATTTCCGTTCATAAATGTTTGCATATTAAAGCCACATTGATTGGCTTCTTCTCTGATTTCTTTCTCAGAAAGTAGTGTAAAAGTATAATTTTTAACGACGATCTCACCATCAATTAGCACTGTATGAGGTTTAAGATCCGGAGCATTATAGATCAGCGCCGCATCGAATTTGCCATAAGCGAGAGGCACAAAGGAATTTTCGTGAAGTGACCAGAGCAGCAAATCTGCGGGTTCTCCAACAGAAATGGTTCCTCGTTGACCAGTTCCGATAATTTCGTGACCCCGGGTTGTTATCCATTGCATTAGGGTTTCGATAGAAAGCGCCTTGGCGTTTTGTTGAACGGCCGCATGAATCAATGAGGCAAAATAGGCTTCGTTGAGGATGTTGTTCGTGTTGTTGTTGCTGCAGGCGTCGGTTCCCAGTCCAATTCTGACGCCTCGATTCATCAACTCGATTACGGGTGCTATACCGACGCCGGTTTTGGCATTGCTGACAGGGCAATGAATAACGGACGCTTGATGTTTAGCAATAAGAGCAATTTCTTCCGGATTGAGCGATGCAGCATGAATCAAGTTCCAGTGCGGACCTAAAACATTTAACTGAGACAATAAATGAATCGGCGAAAGTTGCCGCGAATTCATGCAGGAGCGGACAGAATCTTGCCCTTCACACACATGAATATTGACTTTACTTGCAAAGTCTTTTGCCAATCGATCCATCAAGACTAATAATTCGTTAGAAGCGCTCTCAACAGAAGCGGAACCGATATGAATCGCAAATCGCTCGTTTTTCTCTTTGACGACCTTTTTGAATTGCTCTTCGATGGCATGAAGCAAAGAAAGAGCCGGGGGAGTTCCGAAACCTTCCCATCGGTCGTTATAAAAACACGCTACTGCGCCTTTTATTCGTAATTTCTTGAAAGCATCGATGACAGGATAAGGATTGCTGGCTACCGCATAAATGGATGTAGCTCCGGATTTGATTGCATCCATCAAAACAAAAACGGCTTGCGCATAACGTATCTGATCGGTTTTTTTGTAATCGCCATGCATGCAGTCAATAAGCTGGGAGATATTCAGCTCATCCAGCAATCGTCGGTCGAGGAGTTGATTGGGGTGCAAATGAGAATTAACAAATCCCGGTGTGACGTAAAAATCAACCTGGCTTAAATCTTTTAACGAACGATCAAGAATCTCGATTTTTTGAATACGGCCTTCAGCAATACTTAGATTTGCTATGCAATATCCAACCTGAGGATCCTTGAATATAACATTTTTTAATGTCATGTTTTTGCGTTAGCTGTAAAGGTGGAACATAATAAGTTTTTTTGGGTTTTTTTGTAATTTAAATTAAAAAGTATATGGTATGGATAAGACGGGTTAGGAGATGTCAAATAATAAGTTATAGTATTTAAAGGTCTTAGACTGGTTCAGGTTTCACATGTTCTTGCGCAGAAGATGTTAAATAAGAATATCTTCTGCGTAAGAACATGTGAAAAATGATCCGGTATAATGGCTTTGTAATGCTTTAACTTATTGTTTGACAACTCCATAAGTAAATATTTCTACGGCTGTATATACAAGCTGCTTGAAAAATCGGATTTGGAGTTAAAAGTTTTCGATCGACTTTGTCTGTCTGTAGTGCTTTTCAATGCCTTCGGCAATTTCGTCGGGATCGTCGGAAAGGCGAATGAGATCGAAGTCAATTTTTTTAATGTTATTATTCTCCATTACCGTATTGCGAAGCCAATCGAGAAGACCTTTCCAATAATCTTTGCCGACTAGATAAACCGGAAAATATTTGATTTTGCCCGTTTGAATGAGAGTCAGGGCTTCGAAGAGTTCGTCGAGAGTGCCAAAGCCGCCCGGCATTACGACAAAGGCTTGCGCGTAACGAACAAACATTACTTTTCGAACGAAAAAATAGCGAAATTCGAGTTTATATTTGGGGTCGATATATGGATTTTGTTCACCCTCGCTGGGGAGGTTAATGCAGAGACCGCATGATTTGCCGCCACCCATTTGCGCCCCCTTATTTGCGCATTCCATGATACCCGGGCCGCCGCCCGTAATTATGGCAAAGCCTTTCTTGACAATTTTTTCTGCTAGTTGAGTGGTCAGTTCATAATAATGGGGATTTAATGGATTGGGGTTGGTTGATCCGAAAATGGCAACGGAAGGGCCGAGAAAGGTCATTGTTTCAAAGCCGTCGACAAATTCCGACATGATGCGGAAAATACGCCAGGAATCGAGAGAATGAATTCTCTTATGAGGCTTCATATGTTCTTGAGCGTATTCGTCATCATCAATCATGTAGGCGTCTCTTTCAGGAAACACTGAATAAGTCATGAATGAATCTCGAGGCGAGTTTTCTGTTCCGATCGAGTTTTTGCACTCTGCTAACTTGCAAGAAGTTAGCGTCGTGCTCCAAACTCAATCTCACTACGAAAATCGCTCTCGATCTTCAAAACAGCACTTATTCAGCGTCTCCTTTATTATCTTTTCCCAATCAGTCTTTTCGTGAAGCTGCTGCGTGCTTTGCGGCTTAAGGCAATGCGGGCCGTTCGTCCGTAGGCGACTTCATGCAAGTTTTCGATCGCCATAAAAGCCGAAGGGTCTTCTCTTAGGACAATTTCTTTTAATTCAGCCAAATCGAGTCGCTCGACGATGATAAATAAAATATCACGGTCTTCGCCTGAGTATCCGCCCTTACCTTTAATAAAGGTGAGGCCTAACCCTAGCTCATGGGTGATGATTTTGCTCAGTTTTTCCGGATGCGAACACATAATGAGTACTGACTTGAGTTCCTCGAGTCCTGCGATCACGATATCGATCATTTTGAAAGCAACGATATAGGTCATCAAAGAGCGAAGGGCGATGTGCCAGTCGTGAAAAATCCAGCCATAGGCTGAGAAGATGAAAATATTAATGAAAAGAACGACCTGGCCAACCGTGAATCCCTTTTTGCGGTTGATAATTATGGCGAGAATTTCTGTGCCATCCGTGCAGCCGCCATTGCGGATAATGAGGCCTGCTCCGGCGCCTAACATCACGCCGCCGATCACGATGGCTTCGAGGGGGTCCGCTGCAAAAGTGGGAATCTTCTGCAAAATTGACAAAAAGAGGGCAAAAATAATAGTGGCGACCAGCATGTAAATAACAAACGAACGCCGTATGTAGCGCCAGGCGAGAAACAAAAACGGAATATTTAAGGCGATTAGAAAGTAGGAGAGGTAGGAATTGCCAAATAATCGACCGAGGATCAATGCGATACCAATGACGCCTCCGTCAATTAATTCGTTTGGAATTAAAAAAATGCGGATGGCAAGCGCAGCTAACAGAGCTCCTAGCGTAATTCCGCAGAAGCTGATGAGATAGTGAACAAGCGATCGGGAAGGGGAAAATTTATCAGTCATATATCCTTGAAATAACCAAAAGAAAAATTTAGGAAAAGAAACGTTTATGAGTTTATATGAAAAAAATCTGTTTAAGCACAGATTTACGGCATGTTTTCCGTTGTCATGACGATTTTTTTTTGGGGTGTTTTGGTGATTCAATTTATTCTTGATTAACCAGTTAGGTAATTCGCTCAAATATTAAATTATTTGCTCGTCAAAACCTTTCATCGTTTTCAACAAAATAAATCGTAATGTCGCGTTATGAAAAACGCGAGAGACGGGGCTCGAACCCGCAACCTCCGCCGTGACAGGGCGGCGCTCTAACCAATTGAGCTACTCCCGCAAAAAAAACTTTGGGCGCAAAAGGACTCGAACCTATGACCACCTGTGTGTAAGACAGGAGCTCTACCAACTGAGCTATACGCCCCCAAGGACGAGATCGTCCAAAAACGTGAGATTATTTTAGGCTGAAAAGATCTTTTTCCTCAACATCTGTCTTACAACATGGAACAATCTGTTGGATCGAGTCGCTGTGTTTATGCAGAAGTTGTTGATCTGTGAGATCGCCAACATGAATGGGCGCAACGGTGACATAACCTTGCTGTAGTAAAGCGATGTCGCTGTCAGCGGCTTCTTCATGCTTTTCCCATTGACCTCCGAGCCAATAATAAGTGCTCCCGCCGGGATGGCGGCGTTTATCGGGATTTTCAATCCAGTAACTGCGGCCTTGCCGAGCCATCCGAATGCCTTTAACTCCTTGTTCGAACTTAGAGGGAAAGTTTACATTCATAAACGATCCGAAGGGGAGGGGAGATGCTAAAAAGTGTTTGACAATGGCAGAAATGGTGGATTTGGCAGTGCCTAATGCGGGGAAGTTGGTGTCTGAAAACGAAAAGGCGATCCCCGGAATATTGCGCATCACTCCTTCTATTACGCCTCCAATAGTCCCGCTATACAGAACGGTTCGTCCGGCATTCGAGCCGCGATTGACGCCGGATACGATGAGATGGGGACGCCGGGTCAGCAGTACGCTCATAGCCATTTTTACACAATCGGCAGGGGTGCCGTCATTGACAGTCCAAGCGGGTGTGGCGTCTTCCCAGGCATATTCGCTGATGTCGAGGGGTTTGGTCCAGGTAAAGGAGATGCTGCTGCCTGATTTTTCCGAATAGGGAGCAACGATGGCTACGTCAGCGAAATCGCGAATCGCGTGCCACAGATGTTTAATACCTAGTGCTTGAATTCCGTCGTCATTGGTGATGAGGATGAAAGGGCGCGTCATAATGGTCCATTTAATTGTTTTTTATTGTTGTTCTTTGACGTGTGAAGTAAGAGACGATCTCAATCGAGAAAAGACTCAAAATGAAACCCGCAACGAGTGAGCTCGGAGTCTCCCAGTGATAGAAATTTTCGACATAAGGCCAGATCGCTGCGGTTAAGCCGCCGACGAGAATTCCTACGAAGGCGCCATATCGGTTGATCGATTTTCGATAGAGGGAAAGCAAAAGAAGGGGACCGAAGGAAGCGCCAAGGCCGGACCAAGAGTAGAGAACGAGACGATAGATCGTAGAAATTTTGAAATAGGCGATGACAAAAGCAATCACGGCAATAATCAAAACGCTGATCCTCGATACCCATAGCAGTTCGGATGGAGTCGCTTCTTTTCGAAGAATTCTTTTGTAAAAATCTTCTGATAGGTTGGATGCGACGACGAGAATTTGAGCGGCCATGACGTTGGTTGAGGCAGCCAAGATTGCGCAGAGCACCAACACGGCAAAAAAAGCAGGCAAGGTCGTTTGCACGATATTTAAAATAACTCGCTGGGGATCGTCGAGGCCGGAAGGGAAAAAGTAGATGCCGATGAGACCAACGAGAGTCGCGGCGGTCAGCGCGGTAAATTGCCAGCTGATTCCGAGCCATTTGGCTTTGTTCATTTCGCTTACGTGTCGAATGCCCATGAACTTGGTGATGATCTGAGGTTGGCCAAAATATCCTAGGCCCCATCCTGCAGAAGTGAGGATAATGTATAGTAATGTGCGGCCGCTGAAGTCGGGGAAAAGCGACGTTGAGAGTTTTTGAGCTGCAGCGGCGTTCATTACGGGGTGAATTCCCCCGATTTGCATAAGCAAAATGGTAGGAATAAATACGATTACAGCCAGGAGAAAAAAGCCTTGAAAGACATCGATCCAGGCAATTGTGCGATATCCACCCATAAAAACATAGACGACGACGATCAAAAGGCCGATGGAGATTCCGATCGTATAAGGCATGTTGAACAGCGATTCAACGAGAACGCCTAAGGCAACCAGTCCGGATGAGATGTAGATAGTAAAGAAAAGAATGGACATGACGGCGGAAATGAGACGAATTGCTCCGGAGCGATCGGCAAAACGGCTTTCAAAATAGGCGTTGATTGTTACGCTATTGAATTGCTCGGTAGCGGTGCGGATGCGCGGGGCAATAAAATGCCAATTGAGAAACATGAAAAAAGTCAGTCCGATGGCTGCCCAGGCGCCAATGAGTCCATTGGTAAAAATCATGGCCGGGTATCCGAGGAAGAGCCAACTGCTCATGTCGCTTGCATGAGCGGATAGGGCGGTTAGCCAAAAATTCATCGAGCGGTTACCGATCACGAAATCGGTATCGGACCGCTGTTTTTGATATGAAAAAAAAGCAACGGCCAAAAGAAGAGAGAAATAGACAATTAACGTCGTAATTTCAAGCATAAGGTTCTATTTTTATACCTCCTTTGATGAATTCTCTCAATGAAGAAAAAGAGCCGTTCAAGTACATTTTTGGTCTATGAAGAAATTGACAGGTCTTTTTTTTATTCTGCTTGCCACTACGGTCGGGGCGGCTCAAAAAAATGGGTTTAACCTCGGATTCGGTATCGGCTATCGAAATGATCAGATGCTTTTTTCGATGGCTCAAGATAAAAGCCTTATTTATAAGGAACGGGATCGAGATCTCAAGTCAGTCGTGCTCGATGGATATTTGGACTTGAAGTTGTCGGGTTTTCTGTTTTCGAGTTATGCGGATGTAGGTTGGTTTGTATCGGGTCGGACGCATGATACTTGTATGATGGGAATTTCCCCGGCTCCGCTCTATCGCAGCTCGTTTAGGCAAAATGTCGGTGGTTTTTTGGCTGATGGCAAGCAGTACGTGGGCTTTATTTTTGATTTTACGGATCGCAGGGGCGGTTTCAAAATTATTCCGGAGGTTGGCTATAGTGTTTTCTATCAGCATATCAATCGAAAGGTCAATCAACCCGAATCGCTCACAATCCCCGCTCAAGCAATCTTGTCGTGTGATTTGTCTCATTTTGCCTTGCAGCGTCAATGGTGGGGTCCCTTGGCCGGAGGCCGTTTAGTTTATCAGATGCTTCAAGCATGGTCATTTGAAGCGGGATATTATTATTTCTTTCTCCAATTCAAGCAAAAATTTGGCTTCGAGCAGCATTTGATTTATCTCAATCCGGGACCGACTTCAGAGTTTTTCACGAAAGCGGAGAACAAGACTGATTTTAACGCTCATCAGGGGCAATCCTTTTGTGGAAAAATCAAGGCTCAGGTGGCTGAGGCCTGGAGGGTGAATTGGCACTGGGATCTCTATCGCTTCGCTACGAAAAATAAGAAGACGACCTATAGACAAGAAACCAGGCAAGTATTTCCGGTTTTGGTGAATTCGTCGAATAAGCAAAAGGCTGCAATTCAGGCGCGGTGGTCGGCATTCTCTTCGATCTTTGAAGTGGAATATTTTTTCTAGGAGTCTACCAATCGAGTTGCTTTGTCTGATCCATACAAAAGGGCGGCACGTGATAAGTTGCTCCGCGCGTGAGGAAATTCTTCTTCCATTTCTTTGATCAGCCGGTCTACTTTTTTTCTTCGGGAGTTTTGACCCACGGGGCATTGGCAGCTGATGCGTAAAAATCCATATTGCTTGGCAAAAATTTTAAGCGATTCTTCTTTGATATAGATCAATGGCCGGATGATTGTTACGCCATAGCGCTGCATATAGAGTTTGGGCAGGATCGCAGCAAATTCGGCCTTATGCAGCAAATTGAGCAGTAAAGTCTGGGCGCTATCATCGCGATGGTGTCCAAAGGCCACAGTCGTAGCCCCGTTCTCTTTGGCCGCATCGAAAATGTGTTTGCGCCTGTCTCTGGAGCAAGAATAACATTCGAGATCATCTTGTTTGATTGTCGAGTTTCTGACGATGAGCGGCACGCTGAGCTCATCGCAAATTCCTTTCAGAAAACCTTCATCAATACCTGCGCCGCAAGAAAATTCTCCGCTGACGTGAATGGCGACGAGATCGAATAAAGGAAATCCTCTGCCTCGCAAGGCATGGAGCAGGTAAAGAAGGCTCAGGCTATCCTTGCCGCCGCTCAGAGCGATGGCGACTTTCTGGACATTTTTTAACAGATGGAAGTCATAAATTGCCTTGCGGCAGGCGCTCTCGAGCTCATCGCCCAGACCGTTCCAGGGCAATCTGGCGATTGGTAAATCAATTTTCATATCGTAAATCTTTGAAAGCATGTATTTTATCGTTATTGACTCTCAAGGTCAATAGGAATGGACAATGGAGAAGCAAATATGTTATAATATTGAACTACTACAGATTAAGAAAGTATATGGAAAAAGTTGGACGTAACGATCCCTGTCCTTGCGGATCAGGCAAAAAATTTAAGAAGTGCTGTGAGGCCAAGTTGAGCCATAAAGGCATGTCTGCCCGTAAAATTGAAGATCAAACCAAAGTAAAAGGTTTATCTCATCTCTTTAAATCTCGATTCCCCACCGAACAAAAAGCTCTTCCTACCGATTCAGAGCCGCCATCTGACAAATCATAAGACTTATTGAATGATTCCTTCTTTTTGATCCTGGGGACACGCGCGAACCTCGTCGTTTATGGTGGGATTAGCGTGTCTATTAATTTCTTCTTTCCCATAATTCCTTCCCTTAGCTATTCTCTCAGCCGAGTTTCGATAACCAAGAGACTCCAGAGCGAGGATATCGCTTAGTAGCCCGTGGAGATCCCTCGTTAGAGGGTCTGTGAAGCAGGAACCCGCCGAAGTCATTAAACCAACCGTGGTTTGAGGCCGTAGGAATCTTCTTCCTTTAGGAAGGGGAGGATGTCAAAAACTCGTTGTTCGTTTTGCTGGCGTAGCTCAATTGGCAGAGCGCCCGATTTGTAATCGGATGGTTGAGGGTTCAATTCCTTTCGCCAGCACCATTTTTTCCATGATTTGAGTATTTCATGGATTTTCCTCCTTCTTTTTGGGGGTGTCGCATAGCGGCAATTGCAGGGGACTGTAAATCCCCCGGCTTCGGCCTCCGCTGGTTCGAGTCCAGCCACCCCCAAATCGTCTATAGAAATCAGACCCAAAGTTCGACCTGAAAACGGTTCTGGTTTTAGTGCAATCGGCACAATTTTGGCACAATCGCCCACAACACTCGGCAACGTTAACCGCGCAGAAAGTGGAAACCGGAAACGGGTGTAAAAATGCCTATCATTAATTTGAAATGTGCCGAATTTGTGCCAAACACTCGTTTTGGTGCGAGCACTTCTCTATTAAAATCGTCATTTTTACAGGGGATTGTATATCTCCCGTTGTTCTTTTTCTGCCTTTCCTGCCAAACTGTTCAACCCAAAACATCGGAAACGGCAAAATATGGCATCCATCAAAGAAATCAGAGACAAAGACGGGAAAATCATCAGCTATCGTGTTCAGGTTCGGCGTAAAGGCCATCCGGATCAAAGCTCTAACCACGAACGATTGACTGACGCCAGAAAATGGGCGGAAGATATTGAATCAGCGATCCGGCAGGGTAAACATTTTCCAACTACTGAATCAAAGAAGCATACCCTGGGCGATCTGGTCGATCGGTATATTCGCGACGTTCTCCCGACCAAGCCCAAATCCGAGAAAAAGCAGCGGGCGCAGCTCCTTTGGTGGAAAAACCAGATCGGTCATACATTGCTATCTGACGTTACCCCATCGTTGCTCGCCGAGCAGAGGGATAATTTTGGCCGGGAAGCTGTAAAGGGGAGAGGCCAGCGAAGCCCCTCAACGGTTGTGCGTTATCTCGCGGCGCTCAGCCACGCTTTTACCATTGCAATGAAGGAATGGGGTTGGTTAGAGGATTCCCCGATGCGTAAGGTGACCAAGCCGCGGGAGCCGAGAGGTCGAGTCCGATTCCTATCATCGGATGAAAGGCAGCGGCTTTTAAAGGCTTGCAAAGAGAGTTCGAATCGAGTTCTCTATACGGTCGTGGTTTTGGCATTGTCGACCGGAATGAGGCAAGGGGAAATTATGAATTTACGATGGGCGGATGTTGATTTGGAAAAGGGCAGGGCAACATTGCATGAAACTAAAAATGGTGAACGGCGAGTTGTTCCGATCGCTGGGCTGGCCCTTCAACTGCTCCGCGATTACGAAAAAAAACGTCGTATCGATTCTTTATTTCTTTTTCCCGGCAAAGATCCTCAGAAACCTATTGAGCTGCGGTGTGCATGGGAATCGGCTTTAAAGGTTAGTGATGTTGAGGGGTTTAGATGGCACGATCTTCGGCATTCATGCGCATCAGAATTAGCAATGAATGGGGCGAGTCTTGTCGATATCAAAAATTTACTCGGCCACAAACAAATTTCGGTCACGACTCGATACTCACATTTGACGGAGGATCATACCGCCAGTGTCGTTGCAAGCATGAACGAAAAGGTTTTTGGGTGAGTATATGAGTTTAGTCTATCCAAATGAGCAAGAAGAAAATAGGCAGTTCAGTTATTTGTTTTCCAAGCCTGAATGGACAATATCTCAAGCCGTATTTTTAATTTTTGGTAAATTGTATGTATTTCAGGATACCTATGCGAAAGAATATTCTTTGGATGCTTCATTTTTCTTTTGTGCTGCTGAAAATGATGGGCAGAGCCAAGAATCCAGGCTCTACTCGAGAGCTGTAAGATGCATCAAAGCTAACGTTCTCAACGGAAAATGGATTGAAAGTGAACACGATTATCGAATTAAGCCGGCAGATTTTATCAAGTGGGCTGTTTCACACGATATAAAAATTGGCTCACGAATCTACTTGGAGTTAGAGACGTTGACGAAGGACAAAGCCTTTCCATACAAAATAAAAATCCAAGAAAAAGCTAAAGAGTTTTTATATGCGTATTCGGTAATAGATGACGATACTCTTCCGGTGAATGAAATAATTGCCTTTGTTAGGGGCGAAATTTTTTTAGACCATAAGAGCGACAAAACTCTGAGAAATTACATTGGGGAGATTAAGGATTTCGCAAAGAGAAAAAGAGGTCGGCCCAGAAAATCTTCTCAAAATGCCCAGCGATGAAAGTCTGAAAAAACATTTTCGGTTTAAATAACTATTCCTTATATTTTTAATATATGAATTTAATTGCCCAAATGTTCTTGGTGTTTGGGCATATATATCCTTTATTTCTTTTGCTTTAATTCTTTGCAGAATCGCTCGGCACGGCTAAGTGCTCTGCGATTCATACAAAGGAGTATTAAGCGATGTCTAATGAAGAATCAACCACACCTACGCGGCTAATAGCGGTTTCTGACTGGAACAAATTTCATAATTGGCCACCTTTAGGCGGGCTGCGCCATATCAGGTTTTTTTGTAAGACAAACGGATTCGAGAGAGTTTTCAAAAAAGTGGGCCGCCGGGTACTCATCGATGAAAAAGAGTTTTTTGCCGTAATCGCTGAAAAGAACGCTGAGCAGGTGAAACAATGATTGAAAAAGAATATCTGTTTTTTATTCCAAAAGGGAATGTCAAGCCTTTACAGGATAAATTTCGCGATCTTGGAGGATTCTGGAATGAGGTTGGCTACGCATTCCCGGTGAAAAGCGAATCACGGTTGAATGAGCTCGTTGCTTGTTTTCCGGCGGCGCGAATACTCAAGCTCCCCCTTGCGGATGGGCAATCTTTCGCTTCATATCAGCAATCACACAAGGCTGTATTTTTTCAGGATAAAATAATTGAGATCGATAAAAAGATGTTAAACATCAAGGAACAGTACAAGCTCGTTGACGATATCTCGGAAGACATCATTTCGAGATCTTCGGAAATTCCCGGACCGATTAAAGAATCAATAATCGAGTTGATTCAAGAAAAAGAGAGGTTAAAAAAATCGCTGGAATGGGCTCGGGGAATGGAGAAAGCCTTGTCTGCGCCCGAGAGTTCATTGTTCGATCTCAAATCCATATTTGAACTGTCTCCTGATTATTTTAAGAAAAGGCCGCCAGAGAAGCCAGTATTGCTTGAATTCACAAAGGACGGCGATGCGGACGCAAAAAAAATTCCATTTTTACATAAAGAAATCGTAGCAATGCTTATTGCTGAGGGGGGCCGGGGGAAAACACATCTATGCGCCATGTTGGGCGTTTGCGTTGCTGCCGGGATTCCCTTTTTAGGGAAATTTAACGTCGCGCATCCGGGCGCGGTTTGTTTCATTGTTGGCGAAGACGATGATGATGATATTCATCGGCTCCTTTGGAAAACCAAAGAGCATATGAACCTATCTCAATAAATTTTTTGAATTGATGTGACGATTCTGATATGATGTTTCTCCTTTCGGAGGAACATTGTGGCTAAATTTCAAGAACTTAAAGA
>Ga0209777_10001548_pt1 | contig 32658 bp, 30 predicted proteins | sample FrelakmetHBP12HB_FD_187147 | JGI IMG/M metagenome (GOLD analysis project Ga0209777, IMG submission 187147) | Freshwater lake sediment microbial communities from the University of Notre Dame, USA, for methane emissions studies -HBP12 HB (SPAdes)... | ecosystem: Environmental > Aquatic >... | reverse complement strand
CCGATCTAGCGGCGCTACAGGCTCACGGAGTTCCTGGAGAACTTTCACAACGCCGCCGCCGGCCACCCGACCGACGATCCCGTCTTCACCGCGCTCTGCCACACGCAGCGCCAGTACGGCATCCCCACCGAACTGCTCGACCAACTCATCGCCGGAACCGCCATGGACATCACGGGTGAGGAAGGTGACCCGGAGAATCCGACGGTTGCCTATCAGACCTTCGACGAGCTTTATCAGTACTGCTATCGCGTGGCGTCTGTCGTTGGGCTGGTCTGCATCCGCGTGTTCGGGTACTCCAGCCCGAAGGCGGAGCCGCTCGCCGAGCGCCTGGGCGTTGCCTTCCAGCTCACGAACATCCTGCGCGACGTGAAGGAAGATGCCGGGTTGGGCCGCGTCTATATCCCCGGGGAGGACCTTGAGCGGTTCGGCGTGACGCCCCAGGAACTCGCCGCCGGAATGGACGAATCGAAGCTCCGCCCGCTGCTTGCGGTGCAGGCGGCGCGCGCTTTCGAGTTCTATCGCTCGGGCGACAAACTCCTCCCGCTTGTGGAGGAGGTGAGCCAGCCGGCGCTCTGGGTGCTGATGAGGATCTACCGCCGCCTGCTGGAGAAGATTGTGCATGCCGAGTACGACGTCTACACCGTGCGTGTGCGTCTGACCCGGTGGGAGAAGATCAGCCTTCTGGCGAGAGGCTTCCTGAAGCGGCTGGCGTGATGGCGGAAGGCAGGCGCAGCTCCGGTGCAGCGGCAGGCCCCACGGTGGGCGTCATTGGCGGAGGTCTCGCCGGCCTGGCCGCTGCCTGTGCCGTCGCCGACGCGAGCTACCGCGTAACAGTTTTCGAGCGCAAGCCGTTCCTCGGCGGGCGCGCGGCCTCCTACGAACTGCCCGGCACCGGCGAGGTGGTGGACAACTGCCAGCACATCCTGCTCGGCTGCTGCACCAACCTCACAAACTTCTGCGAACGCCTCGGTGTCTCGGCAAAGATCCGCTGGTACGATCGGCTGACGTTTCTTGCCCCCGGCGGTCAGCAGGGAAGCACCGCGCCTTCACGCCTGCCCGCGCCTTTCCACGCGGCTCCCGCGTTTCTCGGCTATCCGCATCTTTCCCTCGCTGACAAGCTTTCTATTGCCCGCGGCATGTTTGCGCTGATCGAGGGCATCCCCGGTTCGGACGGCGACTTTCTTCAGTGGTTGCGGGCCCACAGGCAGACCGAGCGTGCCATCGCGCGCTTCTGGTCGCCGGTGCTGGTGAGCGCGCTGAACGAGGAGCTGAGTGGTGTCTCCGTGCACTACGGCGCCATGGTCTTCCGCGATGCGTTCCTCAAGTCGGCCGCCGCCGGACGCCTCGGCGTGCCCACCGTGCCACTCTCTGAACTTTACGGCGAGGCTGCCGGCTACATCGCGCAGCGCGGCGGAGAGGTGCGGCTGCGTTGCACTGTCGAGAGCTTTATGCCATCAACCAACGGCGTGACCGTGCGCACCGCGCAGGGCGTGCACCGGTTCGACTACCTCATCAGCGCCGTGCCCTTCCATATGCTTTCCGAATTGCTACCGCCGGGCGCTGAAGCCGAGGCGCTGGCACGCAGCGTTGCGCCACTGCGCACCGTGCCCATCACCGGCATCCGCCTCTGGTTCGACCGCGAGATCACTCCGCTGGAGCACGCCGTGTTACTCGACCGAACCATCCAGTGGATGTTCCAGAAGTCGAAGATACTGTCACGCACTCGGGAGGACGGACCGCCATCCGGCAGTTACCTGGAACTTGTGGTGAGCGCGTCGCGCTCGCTGCTGGAGAAGCCGCGCGCGGAGATCGTCGAACTGGCGCTGCGCGAGCTGGCGGAGTTCTTCCCCGCGGTGCGCGAGGCGAAGCTGCTGAAGTCAACCGTGGTGAAGGAGGTGCACGCGACCTTTGCGCCGTCTCCGGAGTCCGCTGCTGCACGTCTGCAGCCTCAGACCGCGTGGCCGCGCGTCTTCCTCAGCGGCGACTGGACCGCAACCGGCTGGCCCGCCACCATGGAGGGCGCCGTGCGCGGCGGCTATCTCACGGCTGAGGCATTGGCCAGCGCCGCCGGCGATGCGCGCCGCTTCCTCGTTCCTGACCTGCCCGCGCAGGGCATCATGCGGATGTTCCGCTAGCGCCGGTGCGCCGGAGACGTATCACCTCTACTTCTTTTCCTTGCCAAAGGCCTTGTCGTATCCCGCCCAGAGTTTGTCAATGTTGAAGTAAATCTCGATCGGCTCCTTCTGCTCCTCGGAGGTCACCGTCATCACGTCAAAATCGTGACCTTCGGCGTGACGTAAGGCTTGCTGCTTCACGCTGTATCCCAGTATCTGGAGCGCGATGTATTCCTCATGCACGATCACGGCGTTCCAGCAGGTGGCGGCAGAGCGCCCATCGCGGCCCTGCGTGATGGAGTGCAACAAGCCGCGCAGCACAGCACGGTGAAACGCCGCGCGCTCCTTCGCGCCTGACTCTCTCGCCCCGATGTAGGCCACAAAGCGTGCGTCGAGGCTGATGACGTCCTTCTGCAGCAATGCCTCAGCCAGTTTCAGCGCCTCGTCATACTTATCTGCATTCAGGGCGCCGTACATGCTCTGCATTTCTGACTTGTCCACGGCCTCCCTCGCCTCGGAGGCGCCCGGATCGTCAACACAGGCGGTGCGCAGCAGGTCGTAGTCAATGTTGGTGTCGCCCGCGTTGAGCTTGGCGGTCAGTTCCTTGCAGGGAATGGCTTTGTCGGAAGCCGGTGTCTGTTGGGCGCAGAGCACGGCGCTGGCCGCGAACAGGATGATGGCGCAGAGAATCAGCTGGCGTTTCATGCGCGCCATCTTGGCAGAGAAGGCTGCGGTTGGCAAGCAGGACGATGGCAAGGTGGACCGGCCGGCGTGCACCGCCGAAAAAGTTCAGAGCGTCAATAACGCCACGCCCGTGGCCACGAAGATGGAGGCTATCCAGCGGCGACGGTCCAAGTGCTCACGCAAGATGTACTTGGCGGCGAATGCGTTGGTGATGAAGGTGAGTGCCGCGGCTGCGGGGCCGACCAGGCTCAGGTCAGCCCACGAGAGCCCGAGCAGGAGGCTGAAGAACCCGACGGTCATGAAGCCCACCGCCAGATAAACCCTTCCGTTCGTGGCCACGCGACGGACACACGCCCACAGGCCGCTGCGCGCGCGCAGTGCGCCCAGGTCTCCGATGCGCTGCATGGCGTGGGCCAGCGTGACCTCTCCCACGGTGGAGGCGCAGGTGATGAGCGCAATCGCCATCCAGGTATGGAAGGTCCTCATGCGCGCTCCTCCACGGGTTCCTTCCTCCTCGCGTGGTAGGGCCGTTCGGTGAGGAAAGGACCTCCCGCGACGAAGCCCACGCCGATGGTGATGAGGACGATGCCGGACCAGCGCGCCGGACTGATGTGTTCGTGCAGGAAAAAGCGCGCGCCGAGAGCCATGACGACATAGCCGATCCCGGTGGCGGGCAGTACGTAGCTCAGATCCGCCCAGGAGAGCGCCGACGACATGCAGGCGAAGAAGCAGAGCAGGAAAACGACGCCGCATATGACCCAGGGGTTGGCAAAAGCCAGAAAGACGCTCTGAAGGTGGTCGAAGCGCACCGCGCCAATGTCCTTCATCCCACGTGAAAGCAGGTTATCTCCGATGGAGGCAAAGAGGGCGACGGCCAGCAGGATGAGGTATTTTCGGAGGGTCATGGGCTGAATTCATCGTAACAGATGCCCGCGCGCCGGAGCATGAGTGGTGCGGCAGAGCACATTCCCAGACAGAACAGGGGCCCGGAAGTTCGCTCCGGGCCCCGTTGAAGCGCACGCGGTGACCTACTTGCTAGCGCGGATCAGGTTGACCGAGGTCTCGCCCGCGGACTTGGTATCGCACTCCCGGGTCGCGCCAAAGACAAGGTGGTACGACTCGTCGGGTGCCACGCCCGCCGGCAGCGGGAATGTCTTCAGCAGTTCGCCGTCGGCAAAGAAGCTCACCTGCCCCTGCTGCAACTGGATCCTGTAAGTGATCCATTTGTCAGCGTAGTTGGCGCCGGAGATCTGGTTGCCCGTGCTGTTGGTATCGGCCTCCAAGATCAGGTGCCTGCCGGCGTTGCTGAAGGTGTCGAGAGTGATTGCCGCAACATCCTTGTTCGATTGCGACGAGCGCAACTGGAAGTGGCTCTGGCCGCTCCCGGAGTGCCTTATCGCCGCGGTGGCTGCAAAGTCGCCGGCAAAAGTCTGCTTGCTGCGGAAGAGCACGGTGGGATGGTCGTCAACCGCGCATCTGGGATCAGTGGCGATGGCAAGCATTCCGCCAGCGAGGTTGAGGGCGAGACCGTTATCCTTCGATATCACTTCCCAGTTGCTGTCAAAATCCGCCTGGCTGATGAACAGCTCACTCAGGTTGGTACTGCCCGGCGGGGGTGTGGGCGGCGCGGTCACATGAACCTCGATGAGCTGGCCCTTGTTGCTGTCGCTGCCGGGATAGACACGCACGTGGTAGGTCCCCGCCGTGAGCGGAGCCGTGTAGCTCGCCTTGTACCGGGTGCCGGCCGCGGTCTTCTCGCTGGTGGTCGGCGCGACGGCGCCACCGGCGGTGGCCTCCACGACATCCCAGCTGACGCCTTTGTCCTTGCCGGTCGCAAGTGCGGAGAGCTCGATGGACTGGCCGGCAACGACCTCCGCCGTGGTTTGCTCGGGCGCCACCTTGGAGAGGTTCTTCCAGTAGTACCAGCCGCCGGCGCCGCCGCCTGCAATCACCACCAGGAGGAAGATGATGCCGACGATCAGCCCTGCATGTGACTTGCGGGGCGGAGCCACCGCTTGCGGAGCGTAGGTTCCGGACGGTGGTTGCTGCCACGTCGGGGCGGGCTGCTGCGCCGCCGGAGCGGCTGCCGGCGCTGCCTGTCCGCCGCCGATGGGAGCTCCGCAGCCGAGGCAGAACTTCGCGCCCTCTGTAAGTGCCCCGCCACATGCCGCGCAGACCGGGCCTTTCGGTGCAGCCGGCTCAGGAGCGGGTGGTTCCGGCGCGGACGGTGCGGGAGCCGCCGCGAGTGATGTTCCGCAGTGGCGGCAGAACTGTGCGCCCTCTGTGAGCTCGCCACCGCAGGCCGGACATACCGGTCCCTTTGGTGCAGGAGGCTCAGGCGCGGGCGGTTCCGGTGCAGGCGCTGCTGCCAGCGAGGCTCCGCAGTGTCGGCAGAACTGTGCGCCCTCAGTGAGCTCGCCGCCGCAAGACGGGCATACCGGGCCCTGGGGCACGGGCGGCGCGGCTTGCGTGGCCGCCTGGATCGCCGCTCCGCAGTTCAGGCAGAACGCAGCGCCCTCGGTGAGCGCTGAGCCGCAAGACGGGCAGACCGGTCCCGTTGGCGCAGGTGGCACGACCTGGGACGCCGGCTGGACCGCCGCCCCGCAGTTTAGGCAGAACGCAGCACCCTCGGTGAGGGCTGAGCCGCAAGATGGGCATACCGGTCCCGTTGGCGCAGGTGGCATGACCTGGGACGCCGACTGGACCGCGGCCCCGCAGTTCAGGCAGAACGCAGCGCCCGGAGTGAGGGCGGAGCCGCAGGACCTGCAGTGCGCCGCGGAAGACAAGGGAGCGGGTTGAGGGGCGGGTGCGCCGCAGTTACGGCAGAACTTCTGGTCGGGGAGGATTTCAGAGCCACAGCTTGTGCAAAGCATAGGACAAGGTCTCCACAACTGGGAATCCGCAGGCAAGATTGTTCGGCAGCCAATTCTCTCAGACACGGCGCGCTTGTCAATGATGTTCTTCGAGGCGGTGGGTGAGGGCAGGGCCCCGGACGGGTACCGGGTGGCGACGTGACGACATTTTCGGACTTGCCAACATGAAGTCTGTCGAATCGGTGTTCGCCGAGGTTAGCTCGTGCGCTTCGCGAACCGTTCGCCAAGCTCAGGGCGGGCCCTGAGGCACCCAGCAATGGTGACGGGGGTAGCCCGGCCGAGACTATCTCTTAAGAGGACGGACGATAATCAGATCTTTCTTGCGGTCGCTGGCGTGGCACCATAGAACTGCTCTCTTGTCACGCCAGCCTGTCGAATCATGCTCTTAAATTAGCGAGTCGTCAAAATCCCCAACGGCCGTGTCGATCGTAACCACGTAGCAGCGAGGCGGATCTCCTCGTTCAATTTCATAGTGCCGATGAGACCCGCGCGAACGCTTTAGGAAGAACCCGAGGGCGGTAACGATTGATATCACTTCTCGCGGAGACAGCGGCGGATAGCGCCTCCGGCCCATTACCGACAGTGTGCAAAGCGAGCTAGATTTTCCACCTTGCCCAAAGAGTGTCGTTTATGGTCGCGGCGGAAGTGGGCTGCGATACGTCTCGGCAGAGTGAGGAGATGATAATGAAGGCGATGACTAAGCGGTGAGGGTCGGTACCGAACTCCTTCCCCGGCTTCGCCTTCACACAGCGCTTCCACGTAACCGTAAAGGGCTTCTTGCAGCGCGCCGAGTGCCTCTTCGCGGGTAGCTCCTTGGGAGAGGATATCGAGGTCAATACACTCCGCGATATAGAGGTGAGCACGCTTCCGGTAGCTGAAGACCCTCGCAGGAGTAACCTCGCCGCAGAGCTGGCACGTCCAAACGGGCACCCTGATGAAGAGACCCCCACATTCCGGGCAGCGATGTACCCGACGAAGATCTCCCTCGGTTGGTTGGACTCGTCCTCTCTTCGGCTCGGCGACGCGCTTCATACTGATCTCAGTTGCAGAGACTGGCATTTGTGGTTGCACCTGTGTGTTGACAAATTGTAGCGAGGTTCTCCCAAATGCAAGACCATTTCGTCACACGAGCTTGTGACTTTAGGGCAGTGCCCTGATACGAAACGCCGTCCCAGAACGGACTTACATCCTGCTGTATCTCTAGTCGTTGGCGTTTGCAATTGCCTGCGCGACTTCGGTCTGTTTCTTGGCGCGGGCTTCCTGCACGGCCTTGTTGCGGGCGGCACGCAGCTTGAGGAAGTCGCGGGCTTCCTTGTAGAGGCGTTTGCGTTCCTCGCTCTTGAAGAGCGCGCTGGCCACGATGGGCACCCACACCTTGGGACGGAAGTAGTACTCATCGTAAAACTTGTGCAACATCTCCATCACGTAGTCGGCGGGCAGGCCGGGATACTCGACGTGCGCCACCTGGTGTCCGCCGAGGTCCACCATGTTGTCCATGTTGGTGATGAAGTTGTTCTTCTCGGCGAACTCGAAGAACTCGGTGCCGGGGTAGGCGTGGGCCACGGAGACCTGCACGGTCTCCGTGTTGAGTTCTTTGGCGAAGTTGATGGTGCGACGGATGGTTTCCTTGGTCTCACCGGGGAGGCCGAGGATGAAATCGGCGTGAACGCGCAGGCCGACCTTCTTGCAGTCCTTCACAAACTGGCGGGCGCGCTCCACGGTGGCGCCCTTCTTCACGTTCTTCAGGATCTGCGGATCGCCCGATTCGAAGCCCACGATGAGGAGGCGGCAGCCGGATTCCTTCTGCGCCTTGAGCGTCTCATAGTCGGTGGTGACGCGCGAGGTGCACGACCAGGTGATCTTCAGCGGCTTGAGCTTCTCGCAGAGCTCGATGGTGCGCGCCTTCTGGATGTTGAAGGTGTCGTCGTCGAAGAAGAACTCCTTGACGTTGGGCCAGTACTCCTTGGCCTTGGCCATCTCGCGCGCCACGGCGTCGGTGGAGCGCTTGCGCCAGGGGTGTCCGCTGTGCGTCTGCGGCCACAGGCAGAAGGTGCACTGCGCCGGGCAGCCGCGGGAGGTGTAGAGCGCCACGTAGGGATACTCGAGGAACGGCACGTTGTAGCGGGTGACGTCAATGTCGCGCTTATAGACGTCCACCACGTCGGGCAGGGCGTCGAGGTCGGCGACGGCGGGGCGGTCCACGTTGTGCATCACCTGTCCGTTGCGCCGATAGCTGATGCCCTGGATCTTCTCCAGCGGCATGCCGTTGGCGAACTCGGTGACGGCGTAGTCGAACTCGCGGCGCACGACGAAGTCGAGTGCCGGGCAGTCGTTGAGCGCCTCGGTGGGGCGCACCGTGACGTGCGGGCCGACAAAGCAGATCTTCAGCTTGGGATTGGCTTCCTTCATCAGCGTGGCCAGCTTCAGGTCGCCGATGAAGCCGGGGGTGCTGGTGAAGAGCACCAGGAACTCGTATTGCTTGCCGATCTCAATGGTCTGCTCGGCGGAGACGTGGTGCGGATTGGCGTCGAGCAGGCGCGAGCCTTCCAACATGCCGGCGGGGTAGGCCAGCCAGACGGGATACCAGTAGGACTCGATCTCGCGGGTGGCCGGCCAGCGCGAGCTGGCGCCGCCATCAAAGTTCTCAAACGACGGGGGATTGAGGAAAAGTGTCTTCAAAGGCATAGCGATAGATCTCTATCGTAACATTTCCGCCGTGGGGCTTGTGGTGTTAGACGCAGGCTGGAGAGGGAGAGGATGCAGGGAGGGGCGGTGAGCGACAAGCTAGCGGCGGAGATGTATCGGCGGGCCACCCATGGGGCGGGGCGGATTGTCCTGCTCCAATCCGGGAGTGATCAGGACAATGCGGATATCAGAAGCCGCAAGTTGCATGTCGTCAATCACGAGCGCGACGTGTTCGAAACTGATCTCTTTGTCGGCGTGAACCAACACATACTTAAGCTTGCGAGCTTGCGTGATCTCGCGAATCAGCGGGCCAATCTGCTGGCGAGGAACATCATTTTTCGTTGATCTTGACTTCGATCTTCTCCAGTCCTGGAACTACCCCGAGGGAATGTTGATAAACACCGACGACGATTATCCGGTCATCGCCAAGGCTTCGCAAGAAGGTCCCCCCACGCTCACGCGGCTCGTAAACCCAGAGGCCGGTGCTAGCTGGCTTGTGATAGATGATGGAATAGATGCCCGACGCGAGCGCTGCCGCGACCACCAGCAGCGTTGCTAACGCGAGGCTGAAGGTGCGCAAGCTGGCGAAGGGCTTCATGCTCAATACAGACACCGCAGAGGCGCGCAGAGTTCCCGGGTTTCGAGCTACTCCGTTCTCAGAACCAGGTCTTGCGGCGGTAGTCCTCGTACTCGCCTCCGAACTTCTCCGCCAGAACTTTCTCTTCGCGGCGAATGCGCACGAACTGGTAGAGGTTTCCCGCGACAACCAGCAGGGTGAACGGCCACCAGCGCAGGCAGACGGCGGTGGCGATGATGGCGATGCCTCCGATGAGGTAAATGGGATGGCGGAAGCGTGCGTAGAGTCCGGTGGTGACCAGCTTGCGCGCCTGCGCGCTGATGGTGAATGAAGTTCCCAGTTGCCACTTGGCAACGAACCAGAGCACGAAGCACGGCAAGGCGACGGCGCTGGCGATGGCGGAGACTACATCGTGCCTGCGAACGACGGCGAAGATCCAGACGCCAAGATAGAACAAATAGTCGCCCAGCAGCAGCCAGTACGAGCGGTGCTGCGCGTCCTTGTTGACCTCGGGAGAGATTGTCTGCCCGGTCGCGTTCATGGCGTCACTGCCCGAGTCGCCGCAGTGCATCCTGCGCCGGGCGGTATCCGGCGGCGAGTGCGAGCGCGGCGCGGTATTCGGCAGCAGCTCCGTTGCCGTCACCGAGCCCTTCGAGGGCCCTGCCCAGCAGCCAGTGGGCGCGGATCACCGCACCCTCCTCTTCTGTACGCCCCGCGAGATACCTGCGCAGAAGGTCCGCCGCCAGCTTGAGATTGCGCTCCGTGACGACCAGCAACTCGCCGGCGGAGTACACGTCAAGCGGCTGTCTGCGGGGCGAATCCATGGCGCGCTGAATGGTCGCCTCCATCGCCTGCCAGTTGTTCTGCGAGCGATACAGGCGGGCCAGCTCCAACAGGGACGTGGCGGAGCTCCCGCTGGCGCGCACCGCCTCCTGCAACTGGCGCTCGGCTTCCTGCACATTGTGTTGTTTCTCGGCGACGACGGCGCGGATGTTTGCGGCCGTGACGGGATCGCGTGCGGCAACTTCGTCGGCCAGGCGCAGGGCCTTCGCCGCGCCTCCGCCGGCGATGGAGGGCGCCGTGGCGTAGTACTCTGCGAGGTCGCGGCGAGCGGCGGTGGAGGTGGGATCGAGCTCAACTGCTCTCTGCATCGCGCCCAGTGATTTGCGCGCTAGGCCGTAGGCGGAGAGCGCGCCGGCGTGCTCGGCCTTGCGGCCATACGCGCGGCCCATCCACAGCTGGTAGAGACTGAGTGAGGGCGCAAGCAAAACGGCGCGTTCACAGGCACCGACCGCGGCATTCCAGTTCTCGAACATCATGTACGCGCGGCAGAGCATGTTGAAGGCAACGGCATCACTGGGGTTGGCAGCCACGCGCTGCTCCAGGAGGCGCACCGCCTCATCGGCGCGACCGGCGGCCAGAAGCGAAGCTCCATCCTGCGCGCCGGAGACGGCGGGCAGAGCGAGTACGAGAGCTAGGATGGCGGCACAGAGAATACGAATCATCGAGATAAGGCTCCACTGCTTTGACGGCTCATTCTACCTTGCATGAGCACCCCTCTCAGCGGCTATCTCAGCGTCCCATGGCGGCGCATGTAGGCTTCAAGCGCTTCTAGCGGCTCCGGCGATGGCGATGCATGTCCGGCAGGGAGGTGGAACATCTCAAGGAGAGATGGTCCCCGGCCGAGGCGTGCGTTGTGAGCTGCCTCCGTGACCACACGGAAGACGGCGATGGCGTCGTGAGCGTCCACTACGAGAGCTGGGACACCGGTCTTGGCCGCGTCCGAATGCAAGCTATGTTGCGGCCGCCTGCGAACCATGCGCCCGGCGACGAGGAAGAGAATCGGGAGGCGGTGCGCACCGGAGAAGCGGAGAACATCGCGCAAGGAGCGTTCCCGCGTCGGCTTCCGGCAACAGACGAGGGCCACCCTATCCTTTTGCGCGGCCAACCCAGCGACCGCGTTCTGCAGTGCTTCGATGGGACCGGAAACATGCGTAACGCTCTTCCGCACAAGGTTGGCACCGCCACCGGCGCCGATGGCGATAACAGGGTCGCTCGAGCGAAGCGCCAGGCAGGCGGCGATTTCGGCGACTGCAACGCCTGCGTTCTTGCTTGCACTAGCCGCGAGTCGCCGCAACGCACCGCGCAGCGCGACCTGTGCCTTGCGCGAGACCAGTGAGGGGTGCTTTCCTGATGGAACCTTGTCTTTGGGGAATGATGATTTCGACATTTGGCGGTCTGGACGACGTTGTGCACCGTCGCGATGGCATTGTAGCGCAGCTACGAGTTGCGTTGCGGACGCCTCGGCCCGGTTTACAATTTCCGTGCCAGTCGTGCGGAGAGATTTCAACACGAGTATGGAAATCACCGCATCTTTGGAGTCCTGATGCTCTTGGAACGCCGATGAATCGCGCGGTTCTCCACTTTGCACACTGGCCGGTACTCTGCACTGCAGGAGTTGCGGATTGACCAGATCCGGCGCGGGCTTGAAGACACGACTGGACAAATTGCTCTTGGCGCGAGCGCTTGCCCCCTCTCGCGAGCGGGCGCAGGCGCTCATCCTCGCCGGGCGCGTGCTGGTGAACGAGCAGAAGATCGAAAAACCGGGAACTCAGGTGGCCGAAGACGTCGCCATCCGGCTGCTCGGCGATGCCATGCCCTACGTGAGCCGCGGCGGGCTAAAACTGGAGCACGCCCTCAGCCACTGGAAGATCGATTTGCGTGGCGCGGTGTGCCTGGACGTGGGCGCTTCCACCGGCGGCTTCACGGACTGTATGCTGCAGGCGGGTGCGGCAAAGGTGGTAGCGGTGGATACCGGCTATGGGCAGATTGCGGCCGCATTGCGCACCGACCCGCGTGTGAGGCTGATGGAGAAGACGAACGCCCGCCACCTTGAGCCGGCGCAATTGTCCGAGACGATCGGCTTCATCGCCATGGACGTCTCGTTCATCTCTGCTACACTCGTGCTCCCGGCGGTGTTGCAGGCCGCTTTCGCCGGCAAGCAAGCGGAGCGGCGGGAGCTGGTGCTGCTGGTGAAGCCGCAGTTTGAAGCCGGACGCGGCCAGGTGGGCAAAGGCGGAATTGTGCGCGACGACCAGATTCGCGCCGCCGCCGTCGAAAAGGTGCGGGTCGCGGTACAGGCGATGGGCGGGCAGGACATCGAGCTCATTGAATCCCCCATCCTCGGCGCGGAAGGCAATCGCGAGTTCCTGCTGCACGCCACCTTCGATGCGCGTTATGCTGTAGAGCCGAACTCAGAGACAGGAAAGCCATGAAGCGAGCTGTCATCATCTCAAAGCCGTCGAAGCCGGAGTTGGAGAAGATCATCCCCGAAGTGCTGCGCTGGCTGGACGCGCACGGCTGCCAGGCGGCGATGGACGAGGAAAGCGCGGAGTACGGTTCCGGCGGACAGCGACAGATCTTCGCGCGCGAGTCCATTGCCGAGTTCAAGCCGGACTTCGCCCTGGTGCTGGGCGGCGACGGCACGCTGCTCTCCGCCGCGCGCGCTCTGGCGCCGGCAGGGGTCCCCATCCTGGCCGTCAACCTCGGTTCGTTGGGATTCCTGACCGAGGTGAAACTCAACGAGCTTTGGGAGTCGCTGGCGGCGGTGGAGGAAGGCCACTGTCCGGTGGAAGATCGAGCCCTGCTCGAGTGCTCACTCCTGCGCCGCGACCACGACGTGGCAACGTATTTCGCGCTGAACGACGCAGTGATGAAGGCGACGGTCCCCCGACTGATCAACTTCGAGCTGCGAGTGAACGACGAACTGGCGTTCGAGTACCGGGCTGACGGCGTGATTGTCGCCACCCCCACCGGGTCCACTGCTTACTCGCTGGCGGCTGGCGGTCCGGTGCTGATGCCCTTCGTGGATGCGCTGGTGATCACGCCCATCTGCCCGCACACCCTGACCCACCGTCCGCTGGTGGTGCCGGGCAATGCACAGGTGGCGGTGGTGGTGCAGAGCGGCAGCGACCGTGGACAGCTCAGCATTGACGGCCAGGTAGGCGCCAGCGTGATGCACGGCGACCGCATCGTCTTCAAGCGTGCCAAGCACACGGTGAAGCTGCTGCGCACGAGGCGCGCGTTCTTTGACGTGCTGCACGCCAAGCTGAAGTGGGGGCAGCGGTAGTTTCGACGGCCGGCTATTCGTCCGCCTTTCCGTCGCTCTGGCGGAACAGCACGGCTGATTGAATCTGGTCAAAGAACCAGTAGCGCGCCTCGATCTCGCAGTGCCGCGCGCAGAACAGGTCAGGGGCAAGAGCGAGGCTGGTTGTCTCAAGGAATGCTTTGCCGCACCAGGCGCATGTGTGCGTGCTGTCTTTCGCAAATGAGCCGGATTGAGAGGAATCTGATTGCATGATCAACCGCCTAGGTAATGGGAGCAAGACTAGGCGAGAGTGCGGCCACGGACAATCAGACGAAGAACCTAGGGACCGTACCTTGGGCATAGCACCGTAGGGCGGGGCTACGGTTCGAGCCGCAGGAGATCGTTGAGAGTCTCGCGCCGGCGGACAAGGCGCGACCTGTTACCATCCACCAGCATTTCAGCGGCGCGAGGACGGCTGTTGTAGTTCGAGGCCAGCGACATGCCGTAGGCGCCGGCGTCGAGGATGGCGAGCAGTTCGCCGGGGGCGACCGCAGGCAGATGGCGGGCGCGCGCCAGAAAGTCCCCGCTCTCGCAGACCGGACCCACCACGTCAACCTCTCCGCTGATCGCTCCCTCCGGCGGTTTCCTGCGGCGCCCCACCAGAACGATCTCGTGGAATGCTCCATAGAGCGCGGGCCGCAGCAGGTCGTTCATGGCGGCATCCACGATAAGGAAGCGCTTCTCTCCATTCTGCTTGGCGTGCAGGGCGCGCGTGATGAGCGCACCGGCCGGGGCGGCAATGGCGCGTCCGGGTTCGAGCAGCAGGTGCAGGTCAGTCCCGTTCAGCGGAGCCAGAAGCGCAGCGGCGTACTCTCGGACGCTGTGCCGGAACTGCGCCATGGAATCGCCGTGGTAGTGGATGCCGAGGCCGCCACCGGCGTCCACAAAGCGGATGTCCAGGCCGTCTGTCAGCAACTCGCGCGTGAGGGCAACAAGCCGCTGCATGGTCTCCGCAAAGGGAGCCACGTCGGTAATCTGCGAGCCGATGTGCACGCTGACGCCCGCAGGCTCCAGCCATTCGCTCTCGGCGGCGCGCGCGTAGAGACGGCGCGCATTGGAGATAGGGACTCCGAACTTATGCTCGCGCAGCCCGGTGCTGATATAGGGGTGGGTCACGGCCTTCACGTCGGGATTGACGCGAAAGGCCACGCGCGCCACCTTGCGCAAAGCCGATGCGCGGCTAACGAGCAGTTCCAACTCGGCTTCGCTCTCGAGGTTGAAGAGCAGGATACCGGCGCGCAGAGCAGCGTCAAGCTCGACCGCGGTTTTCCCGACTCCGGAGAAGACCACGCGGGCGGCAGCTTTGCGGCTGGCGCGCAGAACGCGCTCCAGTTCGCCGCCTGAGACCACGTCGAAGCCCGCACCCTCGGCGGCCAGCAGCCGCAGCACGGAGAGATTGGAATTTGCCTTCACCGAGTAGCAGATGGTGTGGGGATGAGCCGCGAATGCGCGCTGGAAGACGGCGTAGCGCGTGCGCAGCGCGCCGGCGGAATAGACGTAGAGAGGAGTGCCGTAGCGCGCCGCCAGCGCCTCCAACGGGGCCCGTTCGCAATAGAGACGGCCCGCGCGGTAGACGAAGGCCGGGGGCCGGCCGCGGAGCGCTTTTGTTTTCCCCGTCACGGTCTTCCGGCCGGCTCCTTCACCTTCAGCGCCACCACCGTCTGGTCGTCGAAGGCGTCCACCTTGCCGACGAAGCGCGAGACGGCGCCGAAGATGGCGGCAACGGTCTCTGATGCGGGGCCGCCGGCGTTGCGCTCGATGACCCTGTGCAGGCGCGTGTAGCCGAACTGCTCGCCCTTGGCGTTGGTCGCGTCGGATATGCCGTCGCTGAAGAAGACGAAGAGATCGCCGGGAGCGGCCTGGAAGGCCGTCTCTTCGTAGGCGGCGGTCGGGAAGAGCCCGGCGGGGAGGCCGGTGGCCTCGATGATCTCGACCTTGCCATCGCGGCAGCGCACCGGGCGCGGCAGGCCGGCGTTGGCGATGCGCAGCGACATCGTCTCGTCGTTCCACAGCGCGTAGATGAGCGAGAGGAACTGTCCGGGGACGGAGCGCTCTGCAAGCACAAGGTTCATGCCGGCCAGCATGTCCGCGGCGCCCGGGTGCTCCTGTGCCAGCAGGCGCAGGATGCCGCTGGTCAGAGCAGCGTAGAGGGCAGCCGCTGCGCCCTTGCCGCTGACGTCTCCGATGGCCAGCCCGACCACGCCTTTGCCGGCATAGGGAAGGTAGTCGTAAAGGTCGCCGCCGATGGCTCGCGCCGGCGTGAAGCGCGCTGCAATCTCGGCGCGCGTCAACCGGGGCGCCGCGGAAGGCAGCAACCGTGCTTGCAGCTCGCGCGCCAGCTTCAGGTCCTGCTCCAGGCGCTGCTCCTGCCGCGCCACGCGCTCGTAGAGGGTGGCGTTCTCGATGGCGATGGCGATCTGGCCCGCCAGGGTAATCAGCAGGCGCATGTGATCGTCGGTGAAGTAGTTGCGTTTGGTGTGCTCAAGGTCGAGAACACCGCGGACCTTCTCCTTATAGACCAGCGGGACGCAGAGTTCGCTGCCGGTCTCAGGGTTCACCGCGAGGTAGCGCGGATCACGGGTGACGTCACGGACGAGCACGGCCTCGTTGTGTTCGGCAGAGTAGCCCACCACGCCCTGGCCAATAGGCCGGTCGTCCTTGATCTGGATGCTCTCGTTGAACTTCACGGAGAAGCGATGCTGCAGGCTCTGGCCGCTCTCATCGAGCAGGAGGATAGAGAACATTTGGTAGTCAATGAGGCGGCGGAGCGAATCGCCGATGCGCTGGAAGAGCTGATCGAGATTGAGGATGGAGGTTAGGTCGCGGCTGATCTCGTTGAGCAACGAGAGATTGCGCGCTTGCCGCACCACGCGGGTGTAGAGCCGCGCGTTCTCCACGGCGACAGAGATACGCGACGCCAGCAGGGTGAGCAGACGGCGATGGCGCTCCGTGAAGTAGCCCGTCTGCGGCGACTCCAGATCAAGCACGCCGATGACCTTGCCCTTGAGCACCAGTGGCACAGCCAATTCAGAGCGCGCGCTCACGCCGCTAGAGATGAACTCCGGGTGTTGGGCGACGTCATTCACCAGCACCGCCTCACCGCGCTGGGCGGCCAGTCCAGTGATGCCTTCGCCGACACGGACGAGGATGCGCTCGGCCACTCCCTTTGGATGGCCCACCTGGAAGCGGATGCGTAACTCGCGGGTGCGTTCATTGAGGAGGAGGATGGCGAAGATCTCGTAATTGATGAGTCGGCGGACGATATCCGCCACGCGCTGCAGCAGCGTGTCAAGATCGAGCGTGGTGTTGAGCGCGTCCGCCATCTCGAGCAGCACGGCCTCAAGCGAGGGTTTGCTGCGCGATGGTTCGGGCACGGGGATGACGGTGTCGGTCATGATTCGAGCATCGCAGCGGACGTGCTCAATAGTGACAAACAGCGCGCCGCTCCTCTGGATTCTAGCATCGTGCCGGCGCGCTGCCGTTTGCCAGCCCGATGCCGGCGCAATACAATCGCCAATGCAATTCCAAGCAGGCGGACGGCGCCACTTCCACACTCCTGCATAGAAAGAGGCCGACGATGGCAGTCAAGGTCACCTATCTGGGTCATGCAACGTTCAAGCTGGTCAGCCCCGAAGGGAAGACGTTCCTCATCGACCCGTGGCTGAATGGCAACCCCGCATGTCCGGAGAGCGAGAAAAAGCAGTCCGCGGTTGACGTCATCGTGTGCACGCACGGCCACGGTGACCACATCGGCGACGCGGTGGAGGTTATCCGCGCGCACCAGCCCAAGGTGGTGGGCATCTACGAGCTGGCCTCGTGGCTTGGCAAGCAGGGCGCGAAGAATATTCTGCCGATGAACAAGGGCGGCAGCCAGATGGTGGAGGGCGTGAAAATCACCATGGTCCACGCCGTGCACTCCTGCGGCATCCAGGAGGACGACGGCTCCACCATCTACGGCGGAGAGGCCTGCGGCTACGTGCTCGAATTCAGCGACGGCCTGCGTATCTACCACGCGGGAGACACCGCGGTCTTCGCCGACATGCAGATCATCAGCGACCTCTACGAGCCGGACGTGGCCATGCTACCCATCGGCGACCTGTTCACCATGGGCCCGCGCGAGGCGGCATACGCCATCGAGATGCTGGAGCCGCGCGTCGTCATCCCCATGCACTTCGGCACGTTCCCGGTCCTTACCGGCAAGCCGGAGGAACTCGAGGCCGTGGCCGCCGAGTTCGACTTCGAGATGCTGACCATGAAACCGGGGGAAGAGCACACGCTCGATGCGGAGAAGCTGGAGATGGTGAACGAGTAGCCTGATTGCCGATTGGAATCAGTGGTGCTATCGCACCGGGCCAATCGGCCGGCTCTGCCCCCGAAAATGATGCCAGAAGACCCTCCAAGCTAGGGCGAGAACCTGAAACCTCAGCGTGAAATTACAGAATCATGAACTTTCTGAGCCGCACCAACAGCGGGCGGAATTGCCTTTTACACAAGGTGTCCGCGAGCGAGATGTATTCCTTAGTGATTGCTCCAGATTCGTGCGGCTCGTCGCATCGCAGATGATGGCAAGTGTCACTTGGGGCAGGAAAAATGCGCCTGCGAACGCATCGCAATGGCGGCCGGGCGCATGGTTGCTGCGCGCTCAACGGCTCTGCAAGAACAAGATCGCCGGCCGGGTTGCACTTTTTTGTGGCACCGGCCTGTGGACGAGCTGCACTCGACTGAAAACAAAGGCGATAGAGCAGTCAATTTTCGATTGACTGGCGAAGTGAGAAGAGTAAAACAACACTCGTTCTTTGACATTTTCTGAAGTTTTCCCGGTTGGCGGTAAGTCCGGGGCTCGAGTGAGTTCACAGGGTCCGGCTGGGAGACGGAAGTCGATCAGCGAGTCCGGCGACGGCAGTTGCCGGACACCAGGGACGGCGGTCCCCAACGCGACGCGAGGCGCGAAAGCGCACCGCGCGGTGACGAGGCGGCGGCCTTGCCACTGCACACCTGCCAGCCGCGAAGCCGGCAGGGCCCGAGGGGAAACTCGAGGGCGCCCGAAGCGAAAGCGACGGGTCAACCCGCCGACCGCAAGTCGGCGGAGAGCTTCCGGAGCGATCCGGAGGCGCACCGCCAGCCGCAACTGGCGGTGATGCGTGGGCCGCGAGGCTCACGCAAGTTCGCCACACACGCACGTGACGAACGTCCTGCCGGCCGCAAACCGGTGGGAGCTGACGACGACATCTCCAGAGCAGGCCATGAAGGGCCGCAAGGGTCTATAGCGAGCTGCTGGGCGAGGAGAACAGGAAAATGTTGGAGGCCAGATAGGATCCCGAGGCACTGGGTGGTTTGTCCGGTTGGTCGGTGAGCCCGGAGCCCGAGCATCGAATCGCACGGGGCGGTTTGCGAAAGCAAAAAGCAACGACCGCAGGTTCGGCGAGGGCCTAGAAAGCGAGCTGCTGGCCGAGATGAAAAACCCAGTTAACCTCGGGATTCGTGTTTGTACAGGCAAAGCGGCTGGGTCACCCTCCGTAGTACTAACTTCCGCACCCCTTGCGACCTCCTTTCTTTGACGACTTCTTAGCCTTAGGCGAGCAATTAGGTTGATGAGAACTTGGGGTAGCTGCTCTCGAAAGTTCCGAGATAAGACTTGATCTCCATTCGGCCGCAGCCGCGGATTCCATACTGAATCTAATCGGAGGATGAACATAGCCCCGACCTTTTGTGCGGAGATAATCGTGGCCAGAGCCGTTCTTTGTGGCAACATCGATTGTCAATCTACGCAGGCTGGCGTGAGACCAGATCTCGACCTTTCCTTTTTCTGCTTTCGCTACAACCGGAGGTACGCGAGCTATGAGAGACTTATCCGCGCTTCTTGAGAACAGGATGTAGTTCTCAGTGAGCGGAGCCATGCGAGATTTTAGTTCCTTGTCTGTAAAGCCTTCCTGTGCGTAGATGCTGGAGTACCGCGCATAGAATCTGTCAGCAGAGAGACGCTGCTGGTCCGCCATTCGCCAGAACCAGTTACTGTGCCTTGCTTGCTTGTGTCTGTTGGTCTCGTCATACCTCCAACTTCCATCTTCGGGTCTTATTAACGTGTTTATGAATTCGGAGCGACTAAGCCGTGGGTCGGTGAACGCTCGACGATGGTCGAGTTTCTCCTCTACAGTTGCAACCGCAACCGCCCGGTAGATCACGAAACGCTCGTCTCGCTTCCAGGTAGTGAATGAGAAGAACACTACGATGTCGCCAATGCGGAGCTGCGTCCGGACATTGGGACGGCAAACTCCCCAAGTCAGGCGCCCGCGTTGGCGTGCAACGTAGAACGATGGGTCGTCACCATTGTCATATGGGAATTCGTCGGCGACAATAGCGCGCTCAACGTCCGCAAATCGGCCGGTGGCGTCTTCCAAGTCTTGGCCCGGTTCAGAGTGGTAGGAAATGAGATAGACATTCGTCATCAATTGCCCTCCATGCACGGCGTGCTTTACTGCCCAAATGGGTATGCCTACTCGAGAATCAGGGATCACGCATTCTCGAAAGCGTGACATCTAACCCACTCTTAGGCGCTTTTCACCGGTATCGCCAGCAGATCCTCCACCAGCCCGACTTCTTTCTGCACAAACGGCTCGGCGTAGCGCACGCCGGCCAGCAGCCCATAAAAGCCCGCCATGTGCTCCAGGCGCTGGCGGATCTTTTCGTTGCGCGGGAATAGCCCCTCGCCGGCGGCCTGGTCCTCGTACTGAGACTTGTAGGCCATCAGCGCCTTGAAGCGCGTGTCGAACTCGTCGGTGATGTCCACCACAAACGACGGGCGCAGATTGTAGTAGAGCGAGGCGTAAACGATCTTGAACGGCCGGTGAGGTGGGAGCGCGGCGACCGCGCGCAGGGCTTCGGAATGGGAATCGCCCATCTGCGGCGAGGGGCCGAGCTTGGTGAGTCCGGCGAGAAAAATGGCCTCGTAGGAGAGCGTGGAGCTGGTGTAGTGGTCGGGGTGACGGCCCTCCCAGTAGGGAAGGATGGCGACGCGCGGGCGCTGCTCGCGAATGACGCGCGCGATCTTCAGGCGGTTCTCAAAGGTGTTCTCCACGCGGCCGTCGGGGAGGTCGAGCGCGTGGCGCCACGCGACCTTGAGGATGCGCGCGGCCTCGGCGGCCTCGCGGGCGCGGTCTTCGGCTGTGCCGCGGGTACCGAGCTCGCCCTGCGTCAGATCCAGGATGCCAGTGCTATGTCCGCGAGCGGACATCTTGAGCAAGGTGCCGCCGCAGGTCTGCTCCACGTCGTCGCGGTGCGCGGCAATGGCAAGAATGTCGAGGTCCATGGCTATCAGGATAGCAGCGTCGATGTGTCTTCTTCATTTCTACTTTGCTGCGCCTTGCCAATCCTTTGCAGCGATATAATGAGCCGGACCTAGAGAAGTTAAGAGTGATTCTAATGAATGAACCCGGGAGTTGTCCGCTCACGGGTTAGCAAGGAGGTTAAGGTGAATAGGATTCAAGCAGTAGTTCTCGCGCTGATGTTTTTCCTGGGTTCAGCGGCCTTCTGCTTTGCCGGAGTGAAGTTCGTGGTGGCGGGACGAGTCACCGCAGTAAACGGCAACCGGGTGACCGTTACCGATGATGCGGGCAAGGTGATGACGATCGAGGGGGACGCGAAGGGCATCAAGGTAGGCGACAGGGTTCTCCTGGTAGAAGGAAAGCCCGAGGTCCGTGGCCAGCTCACTGCGATAGAACGGGACTTTCTCACAGGCCAGTGCCAGATCGATCGCGCTGATGTTGACGTCATAGAGCAACTGCCCGAAGACGGCAAGAGAGATGTTTTTCCCAGAATTGAAAAGGGAGACTGTAAGTTGCTGGCTGCATTCAAAGATTCGAGAGCGTACTTTCGCAGCCTGAAGCCTGGCGCAAAGGTACCGCTACCCCCCGCCGGGTGGGACAGCGTGTATTTGACCGATGATGAGTTCGCGCGCTACGCGGATATTATCGCCAACGCACCATGGTAAACGAGTAGTGGCAACCTCCGGTCGAGGCAAGGCAGATCAGGTTGCTCATACGTTTCTGGTGCTGACCACGTACTGGCGGGAGTCGCCTGCTCGCTACTTCTTTCTCTCCACCAGATAGTGGGCAAGCTCTTTCAGCGTGGCGGCGCGCGCGCCGAAGCTGTCGAGCGCGGAACATGCCGTTCCGATGAGGATCGCAGCTTCTTTCTCCGCTTTCTCTAATCCATAGAGCGCCGGGTAGGTGGCCTTCTCCGAGGCCACGTCCTTGCCCGCCGTCTTGCCGAGCTGCTCGCTGGTCTGAGTGACGTCGAGAATGTCGTCGGCAATCTGGAAGGCCAGTCCGGCGGAGCGTCCGAACTCGCGCACGCGCTGCGTCTCCACGGCGTTGGCCCCGGCGTAATAACAGCCGGTGAGCAGGCTGGCAGTGATGAGGGCGCCGGTCTTGGCGCGGTGGATGTATTCGAGCATGGCGGCGTCGGGACGCTTGCGCTCGGCTTCCAGGTCCACCACCTGACCGCCGATCATGCCGTCAACGGTGCCAGTGGCGTGCGCCATCCCTTCGATGATGCGCAGACGAGCCTCAGCGGGACACTGCAGGCGGGCCATCACCTCATAGGCGCGGGTCTGCAGGGCATCGCCTGCGAGGATGGCGGTGGCTTCGCCAAACGCCTTGTGGCACGTGGGACGCCCGCGGCGCAGATCATCGTTGTCGAGCGCGGGCAGATCGTCGTGGATGAGCGAGTAGGTGTGCAGCATCTCGATGGCGGCGCCGAGCTCCTCGATGCCCTTGGGCAGCGCACTGCTGATCATGCGCGCGGCTTCCATGCAGAGGATGGGGCGCAGGCGCTTGCCGCCGGCGAAGACGCTGTGGCGCATGGCCTGGTGGATGCTCACCGGTTGCTGCGTGCCCGGCGGCAGGAGCCGCTCCAGGGCCTCGTCCGCGAGCCGACGACCTTCGTCCAACAGTTTCGTAAGCATGATCGTTGGCAGTTTAGCAGGCAGCGAAGGAGGGCTGCCAGTGGCGCAGCCATTGCTGCTGAGCGCTCCGGGGCCGCAGGCTCAGGCGGCGGCGGTGCGGGGATGGGGTGGCACGTGACGGAGCGCGGCCAGCATGGCGGGAATCTCGCTGGGGTGGCAGCACTCGCTGGCGCCGGCCGCGATGGCGGCAAGGTAGAGTTCGGTGTCGGGCGAGTGGTGCGTGCACACGACCGGCACGTCCGCGAACTCGGAACAGAGCGCGCGCAGGCCGGAGATGCCGATGGTCTCGAGATCCACCACCACCAGCCGTGCCGCGTAGCGGGCCACTTTCTGCCGCAAGTCTTCGACAGTCTCCGTCCGTTCCACGCGATGGAAGTGAGCGCGCAGTTGGAACTCGAGCTGCCGCGCGAGAGTGCGATCGGATTGCGACACTACGACCTTTGAGGATTGCATGGCATTTCTCCGAGGTCATAAGGCCCTTGCCGCGGCGGCTTGCGCTAGGGCGCAACAGGGCGTGAACAACTAACTGTGCCGCGCTCCGCAGGCTCGGAGAAGAAACACGGCGACTCCATCAGCGGGCGGGACCTAGGCGCGGTCGGCTCCGCGCTCGAACGGCTCGGGCTGCAACTTGCCGTTCTGCTTCAGCAGGATCTCAACCTTGCCCTCGGCGGCCTCGAGTTCCTTGCGGCAGGAGTTGGAGAGCGTCATGCCCTCTTCAAAGAGCTTCAGTGCCTGCTCCAGAGGCAGATCTCCCTGCTCCAACTCGTTGACGATCTTCTCGAGCCTGTCGAGCCCTGCTTCAAACTTGCCCATGTCATTCTCTGTGCCAGATTGTAACTCGAATCCAGAGTAATCAAGTGAATTCTGCGTTATCTAGGGTTGAATTCTCGGGAAAAGTGCAGCAACGGTCAGCGTCCCAATTCCGCAGTCTTCAGGAAATCGTAGTTGCCCGACGAACTCGCCTTCACATTGGTCAGCCGCCGCGAGTGCACGAGGACGTTGTCCAGGTACCAGAGGTGGATGTAGGGCAGGTCCTGGTTGAGTATCTCCTGGATGCGGTCGTAGTCGGCCTTGCGTCGGGGCTGGTCCACGGTGGAACGGGCATCGGCGATGAGCCGATCCACTTCGGCATTGGAGTAGTAACCGCGATTGAAGCGTTTGGGCGGGGCGCTGGCGCTGTCAAATGCGCCCTCAAACATGTCCGGATCTTCGTTGCCACCGATCCAGCGCAGCGAGTAGAGCTGGAATGCGCCGTGGGTGATGTCGGCGTAGAAGGTTGCAAACTCATAGCTGCGGATGTCGAGCGCAATGCCAACCTCGCGCAACTGCTGCTGCAGGACGGCGGCAAGCAGGCGGGTGGATTCATCGGTCGAGGTCTTCATCGCCAGGTGAAAGCGCACACCGTCAGGGCCAGGCCCGTAGCCAGCTTCGTCGAGCAACTGGCGGGCGCGAACAGGGTCGTGAGAGTAGGTGGCGGCGGAGGGATTGTAGGCCCAGTGCTGCTGCGGCAGGATGCTCGACGCCGGGCGCGCCATGCCGCGCCACAGGTACTCGATGATGGGAGTACGGTCAATGGCGTAAGCCAGCGCCTGGCGCACGCGCACGTCGCGCAGAATGGTGTCGCGCAGGTTCATCGCCAGGTAGGCGTAGATGGTGCCGGGCGAGTGTTCAACCACAAGGTTTGGGTCACGTTCCAGGGCGAGGACCGTGTCCGCCGGGAATGCGTTGATAGCAACATCGGCCGAGCCCTTGCGCAGCTCGAGCGCCCGCGTGGTGGCGTCCGGGACGACCATGAAACGCACGCGCTGGAGTTCAGGCTTCCGGCCCCAGTAACGGTCGTTGCGCTCCAATACGACCTCGCGGTCCTGCACCGCGCTGACGAAGCGGAAGGGGCCGCTGCCGATGGGATGTTGCGCCAACTCATCGCCCGAGCCCGCAGGCACTACTCCCAGCGCGCCGTCGGAGAGGTTCCAGAGCAGGGAAGAGTTGGGCTCGCGCAGGTGAATGATGACGGTGAGGGGCTCTGGCGTCTCCACTGATGCGATGAGCTTGTAGGTGGAGGCACGGGCGGAGCGGACCCTGCCGAAGGCCAGACTTTCAAGCGTGTAGCGGACGTCGGCGGAGGTGAGCGGGCGGCTGTCGTGGAAGAACACACCGCCGCGGAGATGGAAGATGTAGGTCAGAGGATCCGGAACCTCCCAGCGCTCGGCGAGCCCGGGGTGGAGCTGGAAGTTCTCGTCGCGGGTGAGCAGGGCATCGTACAGGAGCTTGTGCAGGCGCTCGGACTGCGCATCGGTGCCGATGCGCGGATCGAGGTTAGCCGGGCTGCTCTCAATGAGCACGACGACCGTGTTGGGGTCGGCGGGGCGTGTGCAGGTGGTCAGCAGCAGAACTGCCGACGCGGCCAGAGGCGCCAGCCATCGCGAGCTAGACATACGAGATCTTTCCCAGGATGGCAGGGCGGCTCGCGCCGGTTGCCGAAGGCAGATTGGAGGGCGTGCGGTGCCACGTCTGGTAGGCGAGCAAGGCGAACGCCACGGCCTCTTTTGCGGCACCGGGCAGGCCGTACTCGTCGGTCAATTCCACGGTGAGGCCGAGCGGCTCCAGCTCGCCGCCAATCATCCGCAGCAGGGTGAGGTTCTTCGCGCCGCCGCCGGAGACGAGAAACTCGCGATAGCGCTGCGAGGCGCAGAGGCCGCGCACCGCCAGGGCGATGGAGCGCGCGGTGAGAGCGGTGGCGGTTGCAAGGGCGTCGTACTTACTGGCGCGCCCGCAGAGATCCATGAACTGGCGCACGAAGTCGCCGCCGAACTGCTCACGGCCGGCGCTGCGCGGGCCGGTGCGCCGGAAAAACGGCGCACGCAAGAGCTGGCGCAGCACTGGCTCCAACACCTTGCCGCGGGCGGCAAACGCGCCGAGGTTGTCGTAAGGCTTCCCGAAGAGCTCGGTGGCAAGGGCGTCAATCACCATGTTGCCGGGACCTGTGTCAAAGGCGAGCACGTCTTCGGGACGGGCGCGTGCCGGAATCGCCGTCAGGTTGCCGATGCCGCCAATGTTCTGCACGATGCGTCCGTGGCGCGGATGGCGGAAGAACAGGTAGTCGAGGTAGGGCACGAGCGGTGCACCGGTGCCGCCAGCGGCCATATCGGCGGGCCGAAAGTCGCTGACGACGGGAACGCCGAGCCGGGCGGCGAGCAGCGAACCTTCGCCTGTCTGCCAGGTCGCAGCTACTTTGCGGCCGATATACGCGGCAGCCACATCCTGGTGATAGAGAGTCTGGCCGTGGCATCCGGCGAGTTGGCAGTGCACGCGCGCATGCTTCTCGGCGCCGCGCACGGCTTCAGCGTAGAGTTCCGCGAGGAGGAAGTTGAGGCGAGCCAGGTCGGCGACGCTGGCTCGGCGGGAGTTCATCAGGTCAAGCACCGCGCGCCGGACAGGCGCCGGGTAAGGGCATCCGCGATGAGCCAGCAACTGCAGCCGGGTGCGCAGTCCGCGCCCGAGGAGCCGCACCAGCGCAACGTCAATGCCGTCGCCCGAGGTGCCGCTCATGATGCCGGCGACGATCACGCTTCATCTCCCGCGGCCGCGAGCCACAACAGGGCCGGTGAGGCGATTCTACCGCGCCCGCGCCGTTGCGAGAGATGAAGTGTGCCTACGAGATCACCGCCGCGACGATGATTGCCAGCACCAGCAGTCCCATGGACATCAGCGTTTCACGAAGGTCTTCGGCACGCTGCATGGCAGCCCTCCTTGGGAGAAGTTTCTCCCAAAGAAGCCATCGGCGGAGTGCGGAGGAATCTTCATAGGTATTAGAGCGGACGGTTCTCCGGCGACCCCGCTGCCGCACGAAGCTGCTCACCGAGCAGCCAGATGCGCCGGCGCAGACGGTCCACGGCGGCGTCGGAGGGCGGCGCAGGGAATCGGCGGTTCAGGGCGGGCGACTTGCGCTTGAAGGCCAGCACGCGGCGCGCGGCCTGCTCCACCCGGCGGCGGAAGCGCACATCGCGTTCTGCCTGGCGCAGCACGGCTTCATAACACCGGCGCACGTTCTCTTCCTTGTGACAGACCAGGAAGAGGTCGGCGCCGGCGCGAATCGCAGCGATAGCGGCCTCCTCGATGGGAAGCGACGCCAAAACGCCGCCCATCTCGAGATCGTCGGAGATGACCAGTCCGCGGTAGCCGATCTTCTTGCGAAGAACTCCCGTGATCCAACGTTGCGAGATGGAAGCGGGAGTGGAATCGCGCGTGACCGCGGGATAAGCGCAGTGCGCCACCATCACGAGGGGAACCTGCCGAGCCAGAGCACGGTAAGGCGCGAGGTCTTCGGCCCAGAGATTCTTCCACGGCTTCTCGACAGAGGGCAGGGCGAAGTGTGAATCGAGGTTGGCTTCGCCGAGTCCGGGGAAGTGCTTGCCGCAGCCGAGTATGCCGGCGTCATTCAGCCCCGCGAGAAACTGCCGCGCGTAGGCGACGATTGCAGGCGGCTCTGAGGAGGCAGTCCGCGAGCCAAGCACGTTCAGTGAGCCGTCAAGGCGAAGGTCGAGGACTGGAGCGAAGTCAACGTTGAAGCCCAGGGCCCGCGCTTCTGCGCCGATGATGAGACCGTGTTCTTTGAACAACTCCCGCCGACCAGCGGCCGCGACGTCGGCGACGCTCGGGGCGGGGGCGATGGCGTCCCTGAGGCGGTCAACAGCGCCGCCTTCCATGTCCACGCAGAGGAAGGGCTGCTCGACAAGACGGCGGATGGACTTCAGCAGGCCGTGGGTCTGCCGCGGACTTTGTATGTTGCGCGCAAAAAGGATGATGCCAGCAGGCCGGGTGTCGGCGAGGAGCGCGGTGAGGCGCGTGTCCTGCGCTGTTCCGTCAAAACCAGTGCCCTCGAAGCCGAAGATGAGGAGCTGTCCGACGAGCTGGTCGAGCGATTTGCGTGCGGGCATGACGCGCTGATTATGGCAGATTTCGTGCGGCGAAGTTGGCGATGCTGAACAGTCCGGCCCCGCCCCGGAACAAACCCGATGGCGGAGCCGGTGGGAACTTGCGACTCGCGGCGACCGGTTCAGTGATTGAGGCTTGACACGTTCAAGTTGCTGAGCTTTGCCGCAACGTTCTTCGCCCACTGGTCGGCTTCGTCGAGATTGATTACACCCTCCACGCTCAGTTCGAAGATGATGCCGTTGGTCACGCCGTAGTAGACGGCGTGGTAGTCCACGTAATCCGGCCCGGTACCAGCGCCCACGTAATGGTGGACCACTCGCTGCGTGATCCCCCTGCCCCAGCCGTAGCTCGTCTCGTTCAGGGGATCATACGTAATGGGTGTGACGGTACCGGCCTTGAAGCTGTTGCGTTTGGCCGCGACTTTGTCTGCCATCTCCTGCCGGTAGATGGGCTCACGCATCTTCCACAACGGCGAAGCGGCGTCCTGGGCGCTGATGTGGAAGTTGAAATAGGCGGTGTGGTTCGCGGGAAGCTTCTTCTCGGCCGCAAAGTCAGCAGCAGCCAGCGTCGGCGCCTTCGCAAAGCTCTGCGAGGTCACCTGCGCTCCCGCGGGCACCAGCGCGGCAAGCGTGGGAGGCAACTTGGACTGCGCAACCACCGGCAGAGATCCAAGTACGACGACCAACACGAGACACCGCTTGCTGCGGCCAGGAACTCGCATCATCACTACCTCACCCCCCGGAATCAGACTTGCGTCAATGAACACAAGAAAAATACGTTGTTCGAGCGCTTTGGGCAACCGATAATTCGCGCACTGCTGTCCCTCGCTCAGAACCCGCCGAGCATCAGCCGCAGTCGTGCCTTGCCGTACTCGTTGAAGCTGACTGCCAGGCCGGCAGCGCCGAGCGGAGTGGGCACAAAGATCCCCGTCGAGGCACTCTGGTGCGTTTGCCATCCCTGCGAGCCGAGGTCGAAGCGCCCAGCCTCGTACCAGGTAACCAGCGCGGGCTGGAATGAGAAGCCCAGGCTCCTGACGATGGGCGCGTGCAGCACCACGCCGCCGCGCGCCGCGACCAGCGTGTTGGCGTGCAGCTCCTGGTAGCGGAAGGCGCTGAGCTGGTGCGCTCCGCCGAATGTGAACTGGTCGTAGTAGCCGAGCTTGTGTCCAAAGCTGGTGGCCGCTTCATTCCCCACAAACAACGTGACCAGCCTGCCGGCGGGGCGGACAGTCAGGAATTCCTCACGGAAGTAGGGAAAGGACGTATCGCGGATGCTGTAGCCGGCGGTGACTTCGGCGCGGATGCCGTGCGTGGGCAGGCCGCCGGAGTCCTGCGAGTTGTAGATCCAAACGGTCTCCGGATTGACCCAGGCACCGGTGCGCGAACGCACGCCGTCAATGAGCGGGGCGGTGTCATAGAAATCGTAGCCCGCGCGCACCCCCACGCGCGCCTGCGCGTGGGGCCAGGTGCCGATGCCGGCATAGAACGAGCCGCCGAAGCGGTCGCGCGTGCGGTCGGTGCGCAGCGGCCCGCTGTAGCTCCCCACATGTTCACGCTGCACGAATATGCCCGGCGCGACGAAGAACGCGCTGCCATCGAAGGGGTGGTAGTACTCCATCTGGATGCCCGGGTCATACCCGATGGTGGCCGCGCTCAGGAATCGCGCATTATACGTGTTGGCGAAGATGGTAGAGGTTGAGAGCTTCAAGCCGGCGCGCGTGGGTTCGCCGCTGGAGGACGCGAAGTACAGCGACGGCCGCGCCAGCACCTGCTCGCCGGGACGCGGCTGGAAGCGGATGCTGTAGCCCTCCGGCTGGCCATCGGCGGGCTGCCAGCCGTAGGAAGCGCCGGCGACGCCAGTGGCGGCGACCATGCAGGTGAGCACGTCATCGAGTTTGCGCTCGGGGACAACTCCATCGCCCAGCTTGCGCTGGAGTTCGTGCTGCGCGTTCTGCTGGAAGTCGGGAGTGGCAGCGACGACGGCGACCACTCGTCCGCTGTCGGGAACGTGGCAGGTGCGCGCGGCACGCTGCCGCAGGTAGGCCTGCCATTCGTCGTCGGGCAGCTCAAAGGCCTTCAGCCGATCACCCATCTGCGCGGCGGTTTTGTAGCCGAGGGCAATCAAATCGTCCGCTTTGCTGTAGTCGGTGCCGGAGAACTTCGTGGTGTCCACGTCTATGTCCAGGTCGGCGAGAGCGACCGAGCGGCGCTCATTGAGTGTTATGGTCACGGAGACCGTCTGGCGGAGCACGCCGGTGAGCGTCTTGAACTGTTCAGGATCGGGCTGCGGAGCGCGCAGCGTGACGGCAATGACAGCAGACGCGCCCATCTCACGCGCCGTCTGAACCGGCACGTTCTCCACCAGGCCGCCATCCACCAGCACCATGTTGTCCCACCTGACCGGGGTGAATATTGCTGGAATGGACATGGTGGCGCGCATGGCCTTGGCCAGCGAACCGTTGGAGAGGACTACGCGGTCGCCCTTGATGAGGTCGGTAGCGACGCAGCGGAAGGGCGTGGGCAGATCGTCAAAGCTGCCGAGGCCGGCGTAAGCCATGGTCTGGTGGCTGAGCACCAGCGCGAGCAGCGCGCCCGAATTGAGGCCGGCGGGCAGGGAAAAGCGGTGGCCGAAGCGCAGAGCAAGGTCTCCGGAGGCGCGGTTCCATGCCTGCTTTTCGACAACGGGCTGGTCAACAAAGCGCGGGTTGGGATTGAGCCAGGCGTCCCAGTCGGCATGGGCCACGAAGGTCTTCATTTGAGCGGAGTCCATGCCGGTAGCGTAGAAGCCTCCGACGAGGCCGCCCATGCTGGTGCCGGCGACGTAGTCAATGGGGATGTGATGTTCCTCGAAGTATTGGATGACGCCGATGTGCGCCAGGCCAAGCGCACCTCCGCCGCTGAGCGCGAGGCCGAGCTTGTGGCGCGAGGGCTGGGGCTGGGCGGCGAGGGGAACGCACATCAGTAAGAGCGCGAGCGAGCAGCGAAGGCGTAGGGTCATCGCGTGACCTCCGAAGTCTGTTCTTACTCTATCTTCATCTTAGATTCAGGATTAGTGGCGAGAAGGTGGCGGGTGGTCGCTGCGCCGTCCGAGCCCGGCACTCACGTACCGGGCTCAGGGGTGTCGTCCTTCGGACTCGGTGCGGCCAGAATCGCGTTCAATCCACCTGCTTCTTTAACTCATAGAGCAGGTTCAGCGCCTCGCGCGGACTGAGGGCGTCAAGGTCAGCTGCGCGCAGGCGGTCGAGAACCGAGTTCGCCACCGGAGTGAAGATGGTCAACTGCACCGGGCCGGTGCGCTCTTTATCCGGTGATGCCAATTCTTCGGTGGCGCGCTGCTCCGCCGTCTCATGCTCGTGCAGCACCTGGCGGGCGCGGGCGATGACCTCGGCGGGCAGCCCGGCGAGTTTGGCGACCTCTATGCCGTAGCTCTTGTCGGCGGCGCCGGGCTCCACCTTGCGGAGGAAGACCACGTTGCCGCCGGTCTCGCGCACGCTGACGTGGAAGTTGCGGACGGAGTCGAGCAACGTCTCCAGGTCAGTGAGCTCATGGTAGTGGGTGGCGAAGAGCGTCTTGGCGCGGGTGTGCTGCTGGATGAATTCGACCACCGCCCAGGCGATCGCCAGGCCGTCGTAAGTGGCGGTGCCGCGTCCAATCTCATCGAGAAGAATAAGCGAGCGCGCGGTGGCGGTGTTGAGGATGGCGGCGGTCTCGGTCATCTCCACCATGAAGGTGGAGCGGCCGCGGGCGAGGTTATCACTGGCACCAATGCGGGTGAAGATGCGGTCCACCACGCCGAGCCGGGCCTTGCGCGCCGGCACGAACGAACCCATCTGCGCCAGCAGGACGATGAGCGCCGTCTGCCGAAGGTAGGTGGATTTGCCGCCCATGTTCGGCCCGGTAATGAGCAGGATGGTGTGGTTCTTGGCGTCGAGGAAGAGGTCGTTGGGCACGAAGCGGTCGGTTGCGCCTGTCAGTTCGGGCTGCTCGACTACGGGGTGACGCCCGCCTTGTATTTCGAGGTCGCCGGTGTCGTCGAACTGCGGGCGGCAGTAGTCGCGCACCGCGGCCAGATGGGCGAAGGAGACGAGGACGTCGGTCTCCGCCAGCGCCAGCGCGGTGGCCCGCACGCGGCGCGCCTGCGCGCTGATGGCGGCGCGCAGCTCGGCGAAGAGGCGGCGCTCTATCTCCACGATCTTCTCTTCGGCGTCGAGGACCTTGGCTTCGTATTCCTTCAGCTCCGGCGTGGTGAAGCGCTCGGCGTTCACCAGTGTCTGCTTGCGCTCGTAGTCGGCCGGCGCAAGGTGCTGGTTTGCCTTGCTGATCTCGATGTAGAAGCCGAAGACGTTGTTGAACTTCACCTTGAGGGAGCCGATGCCGGTGCGCTCGCGCTCACGCTGCTCGATCTGTGCGATGTACTGCTTGCTGTTGCGGCTGATGTCGCGCAGCTCGTCGAGCTGGGCATCCACGCCACTTGCGATGACGCCGCCTTCGTTGAGGGTGAGCGGCGGTTCCGGAAGCAAGGTGCGCCCAATCAACTCGCGCAGGTCGGCAAGGTCGTCGAGCGCCGCGTGCAGCGCAGTCAGCCGCTCTGCCGAAAGGTGCGACAGGCAGGTGCGCACTGAGGGTAGGCGCGCGGCCGACGCCGCCAGCGCGAGCACGTCGCGCGGGTTGGCGGTCTCGAGCGTGATGCGGCTGAGCAGGCGCTCGATGTCCTGGATGCCCTCCATGGCGCGGCGCAGCTCTTCGCGGGCGATGGTGTCGCGCAGCGCGGCGTCCACGGCATCAAGGCGGGCATTGATTGTGGGAACGTCAATGGAAGGCCGGAGCATCCAGGCGCGCAGCAGACGCTTGCCCATGGGCGTGATGGTGTGGTCAATGGCGCGGAAGAGGGTGACGTTGTCGGCACTGCCGGCGAAGAGCGGCTCAATCAGCTCCAGGTTGCGCACGGTGACGGCGTCGAGGATGAGGCAATCCTGGTGCTCGTAGAAGCCGATGCGGTCAACGTGCTCGAGTGTGCCGCGCTGCGTCTGCTTGACGTAGTGCAGAATGGCCCCTGCGGCGCACGCGGCAGCGTTGCGCTGCGCCAGGCCGAAGCCTTCTAGGGAGAGCACGCCGAAGTGGTTCTCCAGCAGGGGAACGGCGTAGTCGGGTGCGAAGATCCAGTCGTCGAGCGGCGTCTCGGTCCAGCGGATACCCAGGTCGAGGGCAGGCGCCTGCTGCTCGCTCTGTGGAAATTCCAGCCCCGGTCGCGACTGCGTGAAGAGCGGAAGCGACGAGGCGAAGAGCAGCTCGCGCGGGCGCAAGGTCTGCAGCTCCTCGAGCACCCGGCGGTCAGCGTCCGTGCCTTGGAACTCGGTGGCGCGGAACTCGCCGGTGGAGAGGTCAAGGGCGGCGAAGCCCACGCTCTGCTCGCTGCGCGCCACCGCCGCCAGAAAATTGTTCTCCTCGGATCCGAGCTGCGAGTCGGCGGCCGTGCCGGGGGTCACAACCCGCGTGACCTCACGGCGGACGATCTTCTTCGCGAGTCTGGGGTCCTCCACCTGGTCGCAGATGGCGACCTTGTAGCCCTTGCGGATGAGGCGCGCGATGTAGGTTTCGGCGGCGTGGTGGGGCACGCCGCACATCGGGATGGCGACGCCCTCGACTTTCTGCCGCGAAGTGAGCGCGATCTGCAGCTCGTCC
>Ga0209777_10001546_pt1 | contig 32671 bp, 30 predicted proteins | sample FrelakmetHBP12HB_FD_187147 | JGI IMG/M metagenome (GOLD analysis project Ga0209777, IMG submission 187147) | Freshwater lake sediment microbial communities from the University of Notre Dame, USA, for methane emissions studies -HBP12 HB (SPAdes)... | ecosystem: Environmental > Aquatic >... | reverse complement strand
AACATCCGCGCCCCAGTCTGCCATGGCAGCCGCCGCGGCGGGTACAGCTACAACATGGCCCATCTCTAATACTTTTACTCCCTCGAGAACTCCTGACATGTAAAAAACTCCTTTTCAGCCTATATTAAGGTTACGAATTTACTAATATCCACAATATACCGTTTTGTCCGTTAGAGCAACTTGAAATGTTGATCAAAACCGTTCGCAATCGACCAACGATTTTGATATAATGCTGGACAATAAACCCGGAATCGGTTGGAGGTAGCGCATGAGTTACTGGTTTACGATACCCATTATAAAGTTATTGGTCCCATTGGGAAATACTTCGGCAGCCAAGGGTTTGGGCACAACTTTTAACGTACCCAAAATGTTTATCGGAGTGAATTCCATTCCTGAACAGGGTGGTGGCGTTGTTAATGCTATCAGCCCACTTTGTAAAAATAAGCGTGTATTTATTATTACAGACACTACAGTACGACAATTCGGAGAACGGGTAAGCAATTCATTCAAAACCGCAAAATTCACGACTGAAATCTGGGACGGCACGCTCCCTGAAATTCCGGTAAACAACATAAAATTATGCGCTGAAGCTATGAAAACCTTTGAACCGGATTTGATTGCTGCAGTGGGCGGTGGGTCGGTGATGGACATGGCTAAAGCTGCCTGGATTTTATACGAACGGCCTGACATTACCGATATACGTACGGTAATGCTATTCGGACCTGCACTCGGCTTGCGTAAAAAAGCGATTCTATTAGCAATACCTACCACCAGCGGTACCGGTTCCGAGGTGACTACTGCCACGGTAATCACCGATGAAGAGAACCAGCGCAAAGTGCCACTGGCTTCCAGCGAACTACTGCCCGATTTTGTGGCACTTGATCCTACTTTTACGATGGGTATGCCACCGAAATTAACTGCGGGTACGGGACTGGATGCACTAGCGCATGCCATCGACGATGCTACCTCCAACGCTTCCAGCGATTTCACCGACGCAATGGCATTAAGGGCGATAGAGCTGGTGTTTAAGTATTTACCGCGTGCGTTTCATGATGGTAAAGACCATGAAGCACGTTTGAAAATGCATATCGCCGCATCGATGGCAGGTATTGCCTTCGGGAACGGTACTGCTTCGTTGACGCATAGTCTCGGGCATTCATTGGGCAAGGTATTACACATTCACCACGGTATTTCCGTGGGTCTTTTTATTCCCTACACCCAACAATACTATTCAGTGGTTTCCGATAGATTCCTGGATGTCTGTAAAGTTCTGGAAATAAAGGGACGGACTCGAGAAAATAAACTCGAAAATCTTATAGATGCGGTTAAACAACTGATGAAAGAACTTGAAATCCCCACTAATCTCAAAGACATGGGCATCACCGAGGAACAATTGAAAACAAATATGCCTAAGATGGTGAGAGAATCGATCGAGGATCCGGATACATTCGGATCCCCACAATGGCTGACTGAAGCCAATTGCGAAAAGTTGTTCTGGTACGCCTATGAAGGTAAGGATGTAGATTTTTAAGAGGTTGAGGTGTTTGGATATTATGGGAAATTCCTTGACGTTAATTTATCCACCGGCGATATTAAAGACCTGAATATAAGCGAGCAACAAACCAAAGCATTCATCGGTGGAGCCAGTTTAAGTGCCGCCTTGTTGTATAAATATGTGAAAGCTGGTATGAATCCGCTGGCCGCGGAAAATCCTCTGGTATTTGCTACCGGACCTTTTGTGGGTACTACGATACCCATGGTCAGCCGTAGTTCGGTTTGCGCGGTTTCTCCGTTAACCGGTTACTGGGGGGAAGCAACCACCGGCGGTATTTTCCCATTCCGCCTCAAGGCTACCGGATATGACGGCATTTTTGTTACAGGCAAAGCTAACAAACCGGTATATCTTTATTTAAACGACGGTAAAGCAGAAATTAGGGATGCGTCCAGCCTATGGGGCAAGAATTCCTGCGATACTCAAGAATTAATTAAAGCCGAGCTACAACAAAAAAGACTGAGCATCTCTTGTATCGCTGATGGTGGTGAAAACCTGGTGAAATATGCTGCCGTAATGAATGACGAAGGCAGAACTGCCGGAAGAACCGGGATGGGAACTCTAATGGGTTCAAAGATGCTGAAAGCAATCGCAGTTACGGGAACGCAAAAGGCTCCGGTTGCTGACCCTGCACAAGTACTGGAATTGACCAAGCAAATGAGAGAAGCTCTGATCTCGCGGCGGGCTTCTATGTATGAATATGGCACGATGGGCTACCTGGAAACCGCCCAGATCGTAGGGGATTTGCCCGGTAAATATTTCCAGAGTACTGTATTCCCGATACGGCGTGTCACTGCGAATGCCTTCCGGAAAAAGTATACCATTGAGAATTATGCCTGTTTCGGTTGCCCTACAGCCTGCGGGCGGACTCTAAAACTTTTCAAGAAAGGTTTGGATGAAATAGATGGACCGGAGTACGAGACAGCCGATGCTTTCGGGCCGTTATGTTGGAATTTCGATACCGACGCGATTATTTATGCCAATCATTATTGTAACGTGCACGGCATCGATACCATAACCGCCGGTGTCACGATCGCTTTTGCCATGTATCTTTATGACAAAGGCATTCTAACCGAAAAGCGGGCTGGTATGAAAATTGAATGGGGAGACTCCAAAGCCATACTCAAATTGTTAGAATTGATTGTAAAAAGAAAAGGCATTGGAGACTTGCTAGCCGAAGGGACCTTAGCTGTGGCTAGATCCCTGGGAGTTGATCCGAACGAAGCTGCTCAAGTAAAGGGACTGGAAATACCGATGCACGATCCGAGAATGTCCACCGGTCAGGCTATTAGTTATGCTACCGGTTCGCGGGGTGCCTGTCACCTACGGGGTGATTATTACGCTACCGATTTAGGGGGTAATATAAAAGAATACGATATAAAAGCAATGGATCGCTTTCAGTCAGAGGGGAAAGCTGCGATGGCAGCAAAATTACAAGATTATAAGGATTTATTCGATTCGGTATTAGCCTGTAAATTTTCTAATTACACACCCACAGAGACATCCGCTATGCTGAATGCCGTTACCGGATGGCAGACGACACCACTAGACATTTTAAAAACAGGCGAACGATCGATGAATCTGAAGCGAGCAATCAGTAATAAATTGGGTGTAACCCGTGAACTAGATAAAATGCCGCAAATTGCGATCGAACCTTTACCTGATGGAAGCACCGCTGGAAAATCTCCCGATATGGATGTACTATTAAAAGAGTACTACGAATACCGTCAATGGGATTGGGATACGGGCAAACCGAAAAAACCAAACTGATTGATCTTGGTTTGGAAAATGTCGCCAATGACCTCTGGCAATAAACTAGTACATTTCCTCACGGGGAGGATAACTATAATAGAATGAAATTCACCAAAATGCAAGGTGCCGGTAATGATTTCGTGGTTATCCGGACGAGAAGTGAAAACCGCGATTGGTCAAAAATCGCGATAGATATGTGCAACCGTAATTACGGTGTCGGTGCAGATGGTTTACTCTTATTCTTGCCCTCTAAAGTAGCTGATTTTAAAATGCGTATCTTGAACGCCGATGGTTCGGAATCCAGAGCTTGCGGTAATGGTATGCGCTGCCTGGTAAAACTATTTCTAGATGAGGCTGAGGACGGCCGCAAGGAGTCTGAAGTAAGTATCGAAACTGCAGCAGGTATTCGGCGAGCCAAAATTCACCGCCGTCAAGGCCAAGTGACCGAGATACAAGCCAGCATGGGCGAACCAATGGTAGGCTATAACGGAGAGTCTGTTATACTGCATACAGATAGTAATGTAGTTGACATAATAAGTGATATGAACCGGATTGTTAAAATCGATGGGAAAGATTTATTACTGCATCTTGTGACGATAGGTAACCCGCATGCCGTTCATTTTACGGAGAATAACATATCCGAGTATATGTTGGCTAGAGTCGGTACTCGGGTTGAGCAGCACCGTTTGTTTCCGGACGAAACAAACTACGAGGTCGTGAATGTGATTAATCGTAGAGAAGTCGAAGCGCGTGTTTGGGAGAGGGGTGTGGGTGAGACACTTGCCTGTGGAAGCGGAGCTTGTGCGATTACGGTTGCCGGTAGATTATTGGGATATTTAGATAGTAAAGTCGATGTTAAATTACCTGGTGGCATTTTAACGGTTGAATGGAAAGGTCAAGGCGAGGTTTATTTAAGCGGACCTGCAGCGACCGTTTTCAGCGGCACCTGGTCTTGAACATATATATATATAACAACCAAAAATTTATAATTGTCTGGAGTTCAAAACATGCGTTTGTCTAGAAAAGTTGAAAATTTACCTCCGTATTTGTTTGTCGAAATTTCTAAAAAGATAGCCGAAAAAAAAGCCAGAGGCGAAGACGTGGTTAGTTTTGGTATCGGAGACCCGGACATACCAACACCACCTCATATAATAGAACGTCTTTGTAAAGAAGCCCGCGAACCGGTTAATCAGCGATATCCAGAATCCGAAGGTTTGCCGGCACTGCGGCAGGCAATTGCCGGTTGGTATGAAAGACGGTTCGGCATCCAACTCGATCCCGACAAAGAGGTAGCACCTCTTATAGGTTCAAAAGAAGGAATAGCCCACATTGCCTTTTGCCTTCTCGATCCAGGCGATACGGCTCTTGTGCCGGATCCCGGTTATCCGGTTTACACTTTCGGCACAACCCTGGCGGGAGCTCGTCCTTACTTAATGGCACTAAACGAGAAAAATGGATACCTGCCGGAATTGGAGCGCGTTCCCCAAAACATTCTGGAGAAAGCGAAAATTTTGTGGCTGAATTACCCTAACAATCCTACGGGAGCGGTGGCTAATCTTGATTTTTTCAATCAAGCCGTGGAATTCGCAAAAAAACATAACCTTTGTATCTGTCACGATGGCCCCTATTCAGAGGTAGCTTTTGATGGTTACAAGCCGGTGAGTTTTTTACAGGCGGAAGGCGCGCGTGATGTCGGTATAGAATTTCACTCGTTATCCAAGAGTTATAACATGACCGGCTGGAGAATTGGCATGGCAGTCGGTAATCCAAAGGTAATAGACGCTCTGAAACGCATGAAATCAAATCTTGATTCCGGTATACCGCAGGCAATTCAATATGCCGCCATAGAAGCTTTAAACGGATCTCAGGATAGTATAAAAGAACACAATGATATCTACCAACGGCGCCGCGACCTGATTGTAGAAACGTTGAACAAAATGGGATTAGAAGCCAAGTTACCTAAAGCTAGTTTATACATTTGGGCAAAAGTGCCGGAAGGATTTACGTCGGCAGAATTTGCCGCTGACTTGCTAGAAAAAGTTAGCGTAGTGGTCACTCCGGGCAGCGGCTATGGTCACAACGGTGAAGGTTATGTGCGGTTATCGATGACAGTTTCAGACGCAGTGTTGATTCGGGGACTCTCCCGAATGGCCGATTGGCACGATGGTAAAAATATCATGCGTTATAAGCGTTAAGTTGACATAATGTCAGGAGATTCATATCAGTAAAAATATGATTACCGTCAAAGCATCGCGGGAACGCGCTTTATTGGTCACAGTAGGTATCAAAGGCGGCAGTAATGTTGTGTCTCCTGAAATTTCCCAGGAAGAGCTGGCACAACTCGCATTTTCGGCCGGCGTAGAAGTTGTTGGAAAAGTGATACAACACTTGAACAAATCTGTCAATGCTACCTATATCGGCAAAGGTAAGCTCGACGAAATAATCGAAATGAAATCAACTCTCAATTACGATGTCATTGTATTTGATGATGAACTGACACCGTTACAACAGAAAAATCTTGAGGACGCACTACAGGTTAAGGTTATAGACCGAGTGGCTTTGATATTGGATATATTTGCGAAACGTGCTCACACGCGAGAGGGTAAATTACAGGTAGAATTAGCCCAACATCAATATTTACTACCACGATTGGCCGGTCAATGGAGTCATTTAGAAAGACTTGGAGGTGGTATCGGCACCAGAGGTCCCGGTGAATCACAACTAGAGACCGACCGTCGTTTGATAAAAAAACGTATACAAAAATTGGAAGAACAAATCGAGAAGATAAGGGATCAACGTTATCTTAACCGGCAAAACCGCCAGAGAAGCGGTATACCGGTGGTGGCTCTGGTTGGGTATACTAACGCGGGTAAAAGCACCTTGTTAAATGCCTTATGCCAGGCCGGAGTGGACAGTGAAAATAAAGTATTTACGACACTCGATCCCACCACCCGGCGAATTAGATTACATAATGGTAAATCGATATTATTAAGCGATACGGTAGGTTTTATCAGAAAATTACCGCCGGTGATTGTTTCGGCATTTCGAGCTACGTTGGAAGAACTCGATGAAGCCGATCTGTTATTAAATATTGTCGATTTTGCGTCACCGAATGCGGCTGAAGAATGCCAAACCGTAGAACAAATACTGGTTGATTTAAAACTCGACCTTAAACCGCGAATTACTGTTTTAAATAAAATAGATACATTAGTAGAAAACAACAAGACATGGACGGAACAGCAAGCCCTTGATTATTTTTACTCGATGCCGCGGGAAGACGATAAAAATACAGTTTTTGTTTCTGCCAGTAAAAAATGGGGTTTAATGGTTCTTCTACAGAGAGCTGGAGAGATTTTAGCTTTCAAAACAGGTTATAACTCATAATCCGAGTTTACGACGCGCTGTAAGCCAAAAATAGACCACTCTAGCTTTTCCCAAGTATCTGGAGAGAATACCACTGACCTTATTATTCTGATGAAATTTCTGTGAAATATTTCATTTTTGTCAAGTATAGTTGGTTTACATAAACCAGTACATTGAAAACAAAGTTCGTCGAAATATTCGTAGTGAAAATATTTAGAGATAAAACAAAAGAAAAAAAGGATTTTACTCTAATTGACCGCAACATGTTTATATTTGCAAATATTTAAACGGTATCGTTAACAACGCCAACGGTACCTTATTCACCGTTTCGATAATTGAACTTGGTAACATTAATTCGGGAAGCAACTTATGTCAAGTAGTTATTACGTTCCCAGCCTAAAGGGGCGCATAATATATGTTATGTCGGGTAAATCCAGACACAAATCCCACAAAAACGTTGACTCTTGTGATTTCCAACCGTATTATTTTACAAACGCCTTGCCGGGAGGTCAATATACCGCAAACGTACAAAATCCGTATTAAAGTAATCAGCCAAAAAGGCACTTGTCAATACGGTGCTCAATTGGGGGATGAATGGGTAGTAGACGGTTTAGTGCCCGGAGGGATATGTTTGGGCGCCCGGTCTAATATCTACCCTAATTTAAGACTCTTGCGTTATGGCGGAGTGATGCCGCAATATCCGGACCCGGATGTAATCAATGTAATTTGTCCGGATATCGAAATCCCTGTGATTTTCGAACTGAAACGACTAAAAGAATAGTCTTACATATTATGTAAACTATAGATATCTATATGTCATCCCCTTTCGCGAGGTCGGGAACAAACAAAAAGAATCCCACACCTGTTAATCATAAGGCATGGGATTCTTTTGTCTAACATACCGGATAGTTATTCCATTTTAACTGCTTTGTCTTGTGTGTTTACTACTTTCATTTTACGGTTTCTACGAACACGTCGAATGAGATAAATAATACCGAATATAAATAAGGCGAAAGGAACCAGAACAACTGCCCAAAGCAAAATTATAAAAAGAAATTTTAACAAGCTGAGGAACCCCTGCCAGGCGCCTTTTGCTACATCACTGGCACTCCAACCGGGAGAAACGGTGATATAACTATCGCGGGTATCGGTTTGTTTATTACCGCTGTCATCGGTGACAACAACACTGACAGTGTAAGTACCGGAAGACGAGTATTTATGCCACGGGCTCTCATCGGTGCTGGTCGCACCGTCACCGAAATCCCATGCGTAGCTAAAGGGACTGATACCGCCCTGGATATTGACTGCAAAATTAATATTATCGCCGGCTTTGGCATTTCGGGTCCCGGCAACCAGGTTTAAGACCAGCGTAGATTGGGATAAATTAACCGTAATCAAAGACATCGCAGAAGTCTGTTCCAGATACTGCATTCTACCTTTAGTGACCTCGATCTCTTCACGCGTGGATGTCAGTTGGTTTTCTACAGCCAGTACTTCGGTGACAGTTCCAGCCCGTGTCATAATTTCCAACAACTGAGTTTCTGCAGCTTGCAGATTTTTTAATTTTGATGAAAGATCGGTATATTCCTGCGTGACATCGGTGGCGGATATATTTTCATTGGTAACTTTCACAGACATCGAGCGGAGTGAAGTCATCACGCTTTCAAATTGTGCGGCTGGTACTCGAATACTGATAACCCCGGAGAAAATTTTGTCGTTGCTGTATTTGTTCGCCGATACGACGTAGCCATTAATGTCGTTAGCCAGTTGAGTCATTTGCGTGATCGCGGTAGGAATATCATTCACTACCATATTTAAGCTTCCGGTACATACGATCATCTGGGTTATGTCCGGAGAAGCTGCTGTTACCGAGGTGGCAACCTGAAATGTTGAGTTATTAGTACCAGAAGATGGCGAAGTGTAAACAGGATAGCTTTCTGGAGATGAAGACCCGAACAATTTATCTGCAATATTCGAAGGAGTAAGTGGCGTATCCAATCCCAGTGCATGAGACACCGGTTCTTGTGCCGGCACGTTCAAGGTGATTACAGGGGCAGGAACACTTTTCCCATCGTAGCTAATTGTATTAACTTTGGGAGCCTCGTAACTCAGTTTAGAAGCTGAACAAGATGTTAAGAACAACAGACTTACCAGAAGCAGAACGAAAACTTTTAACCACTTTTTCATGTTTATTCTCCTGACATATTTATTTATATATACGCTTGAAACCGCGAAGTATTACAGTTTGTTATAACCAAAACTTCAGCACTAAATCACCTAAGTAAAACACGTATTCATTCTCCCATCATGTATCAGATATTAACGACCTTTAGAATATATAACGTAAAACACACGAAATAGTTATGTATGATGTAAATTCTTTATGAGCGAAAAAAAACACCATTTGCACAGCAATGAAAACTATTGACACCAGTGAAATTACGCTATATCATCGAGAATAACTGCAAGGAGGATGAAATGAATAATGCCTATCCTGTAAAATTGAGTATCGATTATCCTGACCGCGAATTGAACCGCTTAACATCATTTTTTCGTATCTTCACCATTATTCCCATCGCTATCGTGATAGGACTTATGACAGGTTCATCCGGATCATGGGGTGAACATCATGATGCCTGGCGTTGGGGTATGGGAACCGTAGGTATATTGTTTCTTCCGACACTACTCATGATATTGTTTATGCAAAAATACCCCCGCTGGTGGTTTGATTGGAACCTTAATCTTACAAAGTTTTCAACCCGGGTTTTTAATTACTTTGTTTTAATGACGGATGTGTACCCGTCCACGGATGAAGAGCAGGCTGTGCATATCGAAATCCCCTACCCTGATGCTAAGAAGGATATCAAACCATGGATGCCGCTGGTTAAGTGGTTTTTGGCGATACCACACTACATTGTGCTGGGATGTTTGATGATTGCTGCAATTGTAGTTTGGGTGATTACCTGGTTTGCCATACTCTTTACAGGAAAGTACCCGCGTAGCTTTTTCGACTTTATGGCGGGTGTTTTCCGATGGTATCTTCGGGTATTAGCCTATGCCTTTATTTTAGTGACAGACACCTATCCACCATTTAGTCTCGAATGATAAAGGAGAATATGATGAGTAGCTGGAATTACAACCAAATCATAGTGGTAGTAATCAACGTACTGGGTGGAATGGGAGTAATTGGCAGCTACATTAAGGGAATTATCTCACATCCCGGTTCAGTGAGCAGCCTGTGGGGTGGAGTCCCTCCTTCTATCCGATTGTATTACGGATTGGGGATGTTACTATCGGCGCTTGGATACTTTGCCTTTAGTTACTATATTTTATTTCGCATCGATCCCGATGGTCTGGAAATTGCCGGAGTTTTTAATTATTTAACCTTTGCGGTGTTGTATTTTATCATCTTATGCGCATCTACTGTATGGATGCCGCTGACATATTCATTCCTCGATAATCCAAATCACGGTACGTGGATCAGCATCAGAACAGTATTATTTGCCACTGCTCTGGGCACCCTATTGCTGCTAATATCGTTAATAACGATGACGCCGCGTGAATTATCGGCATCTTATTGGTTTGCGATCGCCGGTGTAACGGTTTTCTTTTTACATACAGGTATTTTAGATGCTTTTGTATGGCCAACTTTTTTTAAGAGATAACGAGACCGCTTTAATCTTGAGACAATATCGAGGCGAAAATAGGGTTTGAAGTAAGGACTCTTGAAGGATGTAAGCGGTAAACATTCCCTTGCCGGACAAGTGCTCCGGACATGACATTCTCCTCTAAATGGGTTTTTATCTCCTGGGTAAAGAGAATGCCATATTTGTTGGTAAGTTCCTTGATATTTAAACCTTCTTCTAACAAACGTAAGCGTATAATGGATTCCTCTTCCGCTTTATGCTTTATGTCAAGTTGTTCAACTTCGATGGTTTGGCCCCTTGGTCTCTTGAGGTAAGCTTCGAGGTTGGCTCTGTTTTTGAATCTAATCCCTTCGATATGTGAAGCTGCCGCAGCTCCCAATCCAAGATATTCACCTCCGCGCCAGTAATTGAGGTTATGCAGGCATTCATAACCGGTTTTGGCGAAATTAGAAATTTCGTAATGACGGAAACCATCAGCCTGAAGTAATTCTCTGATTCTTTCAAATAAATCAGCTTGGGCATCTTCGGAAGGAAGATTTTCCGGTGGATTTTCGGCTAACGGGGTATTGACTTCCAATGAAAGACAGTAAACCGAAAGATGTTGGATTTCTAGTGATAATAGCCTTTCAACAGAATGTTTCAAACTGCGCCATGTTTGCCCAGGTAATCCAATCATCAAGTCAACGGAAATATTTTTTAATCCTGTGGATTTAGCCAGTGCAATAGCCTTAATTGCTTGAGCGGCATTGTGAATTCTGCCCGCAGACTTTAGTTCCAGATTATTTAGCGATTGTACGCCGATAGAAACACGGTTGATATCGCATTGCAGAGCCGCCAACAGGAATTCACGGTTAATTGATTCGGGGTTGGCTTCTATAGTAGTTTCAACTAAAGTAGAAAGATCAAATTCTCCCCTTAACCCATTTAACAAACTCTTGAGTTGATCAGGGGTAACTAGACTTGGAGTACCCCCTCCGAAATACAAAGTCTCAAATGAGAGTCCGGCGTATTTATGAGCCTCTTGTAACAAAGCTCGAATATAAGGATCCAGGTAATCGAGACAATTGGGCAGAGAATAAAAATCGCAATATGCGCATTTTTTCACGCAAAATGGAATATGAACGTACAACCCGCGCACTTCTATTCCTCCATTTTCAGGAGTAAAAGAAACGCTTCCTGAGGCACTTCAACCGCACCCACCATCTTCATCTTTTTCTTGCCTTCAGCCTGCTTTTCGAGTAGTTTACGCTTGCGCGTAATATCGCCGCCGTAACATTTTGCCAGGACATCTTTACGCAGTGCGACAATATCTTCACGGGCAATTACCTTAGCGCCGATAGCCGCCTGTAAAGGGATTTCAAACATCTGGCGCGGTATTAGTTTACGCAGTTTGTGGATCAAACCCCGGGCTTTGGTCTGGGCACTTTCCCGCACGGATATGAAAGAGAGCGCGTCCACCTGGTTTTCTTTTACCAGAATATCCACCTTAACAAAATCACCACCCTGATAACCAGCAAAATCATAGTCCATGCTGGCATATCCGCGACTAACGCTTTTTAATTTGTCGTAGTAACCGGTAATCATTTCGGCCAACGGAAAATCATAGGTTAATATGGCACGTTTTTTATCGGGATGATCCATTGCTACCAATTTTGCGCGTTTGGCATCCGACAATTCCATAATCGGTCCGACAAACTCGGTCGGCACGATAACTTTTAACTTGATAACCGGTTCTTCGATATGGTCGATACGGGAGGGGTCGGGGAATTTAGAAGGGTTATCAATTAATGAAAATTGACCGTCAGTGGTGAATACCTTATAGATAACCGAAGGCATAGTGGCAATCAATTCCTGCCCGTATTCTCTCTTTAATCTCTCGAGGGTGATTTCCATATGTAGCATACCCATGAACCCAAGACGGTAACCCCACCCCAGGGCTGCCGAACTTTCTTTCTCATACACAATCGAAGAGTCGTTCAGCTGGAATTTTTCCAGAGCAGCCGTAAGTTTGATGTAATCGTTAGTACTGATGGGATAGATGCCGCAAAATACCATCGGCTGGGAATGCCGGAAGCCGGGAATCGCGGGCGTATCCGGAAAATCTGGGGAGATAATGGTATCCCCGACGTGGATGCTGCCTACTTTTTTGATAATTGCACCCACATAGCCCACTTCTCCGGCTTTAATAATGTTGCTGGGGTTAAGTTGGGGAGTGAAATATCCAACTTCGTCAACCTCGTGTATCTGGCCGGTGGATTTGATCATCATTTTGTCCCCGTGCTTGAGACTACCGGAGAACACCCGTATATGGGGAATAACACCGCGGTAAGTATCGTAAAAAGAATCGAAGATCAAACATTTTAAAGGTTCGTCAACACTGCCTTTCGGTGGTGGCACAAGTGTGACTATGGCCTCTAGCAGCTCATTGACGCCTGTGCCGTCTTTGGCCGAAACCAATAGCGCACTATTACCGGGAATACCCAGTGAATCCTGCAATTGCTGCCGGCATTCATCTACCATGGCATTGGGTAAGTCGATTTTATTTATCACCGGAATGATTTCCAATCCAGCATCGATGGCTAAATAAGCATTGGCAATAGTCTGTGCTTCGACACCCTGTGAAGCATCGACGAGTAGCACAGCGCCTTCGCAGGCTTTGAGGCTGCGCGATACTTCATAGTTGAAATCCACATGCCCGGGTGTATCGATCAGGTTAAGGATATAATTGTTCCCATCCTGAGATTGATAAGGCATCCGCACCGACTTGGCTTTGATAGTAATACCCCGCTCCCGTTCCAGATCCATACTGTCAAGTACCTGAGGTTTCCCGGTAGTGTGGAGAACGCCGGTTAATTCCAACATTCGGTCGGCGAGAGTTGACTTGCCGTGATCGATATGAGCGATGATACAAAAATTCCGGATATTTTCCATAACTAATTTGAGTGTATCACGATATGGGAGAGAGGGACAAGAAAAGAACCTGTGATGGACTTATATGGGTCTCCAGCCTTGTATAAGCCGCACGCTCTCTTGACAATCTCACGTATTGTCCAGCACACTAACCAATAGGACGATGAAGAAACAGATAATTGTTATCGGGGCAGGGGCTGGCGGCATGATGGCTGCCGGGCACGCGGCAGAAATGGGTGCGGATGTAGTTTTGCTGGAAAAAACCGATCGCCCCGGTAAGAAAATCCTCATCAGCGGGAACGGTCGCTGCAATCTCAGCAATAGCCGTGATCTTGAAAGTTTTATTGCACAATACGGTGTTAACGGCAAATTTTTATACAGTGCTTATAATCGCTTTTTCCGTGAAGAACTGCTTGCGTTTTTCAAAAAATTCGGGGTGGAAACCGTTACTGAACCCGATGGTAAAATTTATCCTGTTTCTCAAAACGCACGCGAAATCGTGAGGGTATTCCAACAATATCTCAAAGATACGGGGGTCGAACTGAGGCTGAATACTGATGTGAAAAACATCGCCGTCGAGAATCGCAAAGTAACCGGCGTTGATACATCACAGGGCATATTCCCGGCCGATGCTGTAATACTAGCCACCGGCGGCTCATCACGCCCATGGACCGGCTCCGCGGGTGATGGCTACCGCATGGCAGAGGCATTAGGACACACGATTGTGAAATTACGCCCGGGATTGGTGCCGTTGATCGTAGAAGAAGACGAACTGGTACACAATATGATGGGTGCCAGCCTACGTAATGTACGTCTAACCGCGTTTCAGTGTTGCGCAGCAGATATAGAGACATCATTAATTCCGACGCAAAACACCGGGCGGGGTCTTGGTAGCAAGAAATCCAAGGCACCGGTAATTGAAAGCCGCCAGGGAGATGCCATTATCACACATTTCGGTCTGAGTGGTCCGATTACGCTGGAAATGAGCCTCGCAATAGTCGATACGCTGGAAAAAGGACCGGTAAGCGTCAGCATCGACCTCAAACCGGATTTGACCGAGAAACAATTGCATACCGAATTACAACAAGCATTCGAAGAACACAGTAAACGAACTGTACCCTTGCTTCTCAAGGGCTTTATTATTCCTAAAATGATCGAGCCGCTTCTGGCGTTGGGCGGTATCTCACCGCAAAAAACCGGCAGTCAGATTACGACTGCGGAAAGAGGAAGTCTCACAAGCCTTATCAAGAGTTTATGCTTTAATATCGAAGGCGCCTACTCGATGGCCACGGCAATGGTGACCGCTGGCGGAGTATCGCTGAAAGAAATCGCCCCGAAGACCATGGCATCAAAGTTAATAGAAGGTTTGTATTTTTGCGGTGAGGTGATGGACATCGATGCCGGCACGGGTGGTTATAATTTACAGGCGGCTTTTTCGACCGGTTATATTGCGGGAGAAAGTGCGGCTCTTGGCCAAAATGTCGATGGGTCTCCTTCGTTCGCAATGAGTGATTAAGGGAGATAAAAACAAAATATGCTTACAAAATATTAATCCCAAATTCTTTCAATGTTTTTGCCAGCGCAAACAAAGGCAGACCCACTACATTGAAATAATCCCCCTCGATGCGCTCCACAATTATTGCTCCCCTATCTTGAATCCCATAAGCTCCAGCTTTATCGAGAGGTTCTCCGGTCTTCACGTAGCGATCGATTTCTGCGCTTGATAATAACTTTATGTAAACTATTGTCTCAACCGAATTCGAGATCGAATTCGCAGTGGCTGTATCAAGAACAGCGTACCCGGTTATTACGCGATGCGCCTTGCCGCTCATCTCAGTGAGCATTTTTCTAGCGGCAACAGATGTGTGCGGTTTACCCAGGATTTTACCATCGAGTACTCCGATGGTGTCTGCGGCAATGATAATAGTGTTGGGATGTCTCCCCGCGACGGCAAGTGCTTTTTTTATTGCAACAACGCGGGTAAGTTGGTGAGGCTCGAGATCTGTATCTGTTTCTTCGTCACCGTTCACCGGGTCAACAATGAAGTTAATACCCAACTGTGATAGTAATTCTTTCCTCCGGGGAGAAGCAGATGATAAAACGATTTTCTTCATGTTTTGGGCTTAAATATGCTTAATTATTCAGCAAACGGTATCGTCGGATGGCTAGTGGTAAAAATACCAGAATAATTCCGGCATCCCAGGCTAATATCTTCCAGAGTGAAGATACAACATTGCCGCCGATTGAAATAGCGCGCATCGTATCTACCATGGCCGTCACCGGATTGGCATTGGCGAATACCTGCAACCAGGATGGCATCGTTGCAATGGGGACATACAGTGAACTGGCAAAAACCAAGGGAAAGACCCAGACAAACCCGGCAACCTGGGCTGTTTCGGTGTCTTTGACGGAAATACCGATAAATACACCTACCCAGGTCAGGGCAATGCCAAAAAGCACTATCAGTCCGATGCCCCCTAAAATTGAAGGGAAACCGTTTTCAAACCTGAAACCCATGATGACTCCGACAGCTATGATTAAGACCACTAGAATCGCATATCGCACGGCATCAGCAACCACGCGTCCGGTAAGAAATGCTGCACGGGACATTGGCAGCGAACGGAAACGATCGATCAAACCTTTAGATAAGTCCTCAGAGATCCCTACACTTGTCTGGGTAGACCCGAACACCACTGTTTGCGCCAAGAATCCGGGCAAGAAATACTGAACATACGGGAGGCTGCCGGTTTTGATAGCCCCGCCAAAAACATAGTTAAACAACAGCAACAGGACAATGTTTAATACAGCATTAAAAACCAATAACTGAGGAAGTCTCAGATACTTCAAGATATCCCGCTTGGTCATCACCCCGATATCGGAGATACTATTTTTCCAGGATTGTTTCATAACGTGCTCATTTGATAATCTCTTCAACTTCTTCTACCGTGTGCCCTATGATTGCCAGGAAAACGTCATCAAGAGTAGGTTGTTGCAAACCGAGTTCAGCGAGTACCAGACCGGCATTCTTCATGATATCGACTACTTCAGAAAGGACGGTAATACCGCCTTCGGCGGGGATACTTACTTCCCCGGTTTCGGGGTCGCTGGTAATTTGGTTTTTCCCTAATCCCCGTAATAACTCGATGGCTTTACCAGTTTGACTGCGATCTTCCAAGCGTAATCTGACTCTGGTTTCACCACCGCAACAGTCCTTTAACTCTTGCGGTGTGCCGATGCGGATTATCCTTCCCTGTTCCATGATTGCTATTCTTTTGGCTAAACGGTCAGCTTCCTCGAGGTATTGCGTTGTCAGAAAAACCGTGCTGCAATTTTTCGCCTGGTTACTGATTACTTCCCAGAGAGCAATACGGCTGCGAGGATCCAGACCGGTAGTAGGTTCATCCAGAAATAATATTGCAGGATTAGCGACGAGGGTAGCCGCTAGATCGAGCCGGCGCCTCATACCGCCTGAGTAGGTCTTTACACGCCGATTAACGGCATCCGATAAATCGAAACTGGCCAACAATTCAGAGGCGCGCGACCGGGCTTTGTCTTTACCTAAATAATAAAGCATTCCGATCATCTCAAGATTCTCTTTACCGGATAAATTCTCATCGACGGCTGGGTATTGCCCCGCTAACCCGATGATAGACCTGACTGATTGCGCCTCATGAGTAACGTCAAAACCACCAACGCTGACCTTGCCGGAATCAGGTTTGAGTAAAGTTGTAAGAATGCGTACCATCGTCGTCTTACCGGAACCATTTGGTCCGAGCAACGCAAAAATAGTGCCCGGCTCGATAACCAGATTAATATCCTTCAAAGCCTGCACTTTCCCGAATGATTTGCTCACGCCTTCAAGAGATATCGTGGCGTCATTACACACTACCTGGTTAGATTTTGTTTTATTCTGGGTCACGGCACTGTTTATCCTACATTGGCTTTTTATTTAGACGAAAATATTGTACCGTACAATGTTAAAATAAGCAAAACGAGGAGGTAAAGATGAATAACCCCGTTGTTTATTGGGAATTAGCTTCAAATGACGCCGGAAAAACCGTAAAATTTCTTCAGAATGTTTTTGGTTGGACACCGGAATATGATGAAAAAACTACTATTTACGAATTCCCAGCAGGAGACTCGCGTTTAACCTTTAGTGGCGGCGGTGTTTTTACTTTACGCCGCGCCAAGTTGCCGTTTCTTACTATCTATCTACAGGTAGATGATATCGCGAAAAAGGCTGAAATGGTAGAACGATTCGGCGGGTTCATCGTAGAATCGCCTTTTGAAATTAACCCCGGAGTCACAATTTGTCTCTTCAACGAACCTTCCGGCGTGACGCTGGCCATGATAGAGAAAAAGAAAAAATCCTGATGATCTACTTTTTGGGCATTAAAGTCTTGATGAAATCGGCTCTCGGGGGCAAATTAGCCGGTAAAATACCGCCATCTACCAGAATGGTGGTAGCGGTAATATAACTCGAAGCTTCCGATGCCAGGAACAAGGCCACATTGGAGATGTCTTGCGGTTGTCCCATCCTGCCCAGGGGTATCTCACTAACATAATGCTCCAGCATTTTCGGGTTCTCCCAGAACATACGGGTCATGTCTGTTTTAATGGCACCGGGAGCAATAGCATTTACCCTGACATTATAAGGTCCCAGTAAAGCTGCAAATCCCTGCGTGATCGATATAATTGACTTCTTAGAAACGGCGTAGGGAGATGCCCCCTTTAAGAAAGCCCCCACTGAAGCCATATTAATTATATTTCCGTTACGCTGTTGCATCATGATTCGCCCGGCTGCCTGTGAGCACAGTAATGTACCTTTCAAATTAGTGTTCATGACGCGATCCCAATCGGCTTCATCGATGTCCATCACATTTTTAGAACCGCCCGTGCCGGCATTATTGATCAGTACGTCTATCTTACCGAATTCCTTGAAAGCCTTTTCGATCATTTGATCGACGGCTACTTTATTTGTAACATCAGCTTCCAACGCCAGTGAGCGTCGTCCCGTTTTCCTTACTTCGGCAGCAGTTTTTTCAAGTTCGCCATCGGCCATAATTGCGTCAGAAACTACGATATCAGCTCCGGCTTCGGCAAATGCCAATGCCATATCTTTACCCAATCCCCGGCGAGCGCCGGTAATGACAACTACTTTGCCTGTTTGATGCAAATCGGGTACGGCCAATTTAGTCCTCCACAACCTATAATATAATACCCCTCACACCGCAGATTTAGAGATGTGAGGGGATCAGAATATATGAATAAGATATTCAAGTGTGTTATTTGATTTTCACTTTCGCCCAAACGAAATCGCCGGCTTTTCCTTCAGGGATAATCCGTTGATAAACACCCGGTGCTACAGAATTCGGTTTGATCAATCTTGACCATGGATCCTGGGGACGAACATATATTTTGACCATACCGGTCACCCATTCCGCCACACCGACTGGACGGGGATCACCACCTCGGTTAAACCAATTGATCAGCACGGTACTTCCGTCTTTACGCGGAACGAAAGTAAGGGCATTATCCATACCGAACATTTTATAGTCTTCGAGTTTTTTCTTATTTTTTACGGGTCCGGGGATTAATTCCAGAGAATATCTCATCTCCCCGTTATATTTGACTTCGTTTCTGGTAGGAGTGATCGTCATTTCATCAGCGACATATTTGGGAATACCCCAGACGACACCCATCCAACACATATTAAGGTTGGGTACCGGAACGCTGACCGAATACCAGGCTTCTTTCCCATCCGGACACTTGGCTTTGATCATGATCCAGCCTTCCTGGTACCGGGTAATGGGATTACCGCGGTGATAATCCACCAAGCTGAAAGAAACTGCCGGTTTATCCGGCATTGACAGCGGTTTCTTAATGTAGGACTTGTACAGTTTCAAGTCGGTAGGTTCAATTACGGTGAAAATACCGTTAGTGCCCTGTCCATTGGCACGCCACTGTTCCGTGAATTCCTTAGGTATTTCTCTACCTTTTGCAGATCCCGTGCCCCAGTTAACCAATTCGATTTGTTTATCGTCTTCGATGAAAGCCTGAGTGCGGTCGATCAGCATCCGGTTACCGACCAGATACTCGTATTGGTCCTGGGGATTACCGGAAGCCATTTTTGCTTTATTGTTAGGGACGGTGACTGTCGTTACCATTGATATTTACTCCTCGCAATACTCTAGTATTTTCGCATAACAATTGTTTAGTTACCTCTGTTATATTATAAGGGTTGTAAAAGCGGATTGCATCTTCCGGAATTATCGTCGGTCGGCAGAAAAATTTAACTGACTAAGTTTATCGCTTCCAGGATTACAACATAATGAGCCAAGGCACCAACGAGAATACAAACATGAAAAATCTCGTGGAAACCAAAGAAACCCGGTAGAGGATTAGGTTTTTTAATAATGTAACAAATTGCGCCGACCGAGTAAGCAATACCACCAAAAATAAGTAATATCAGGGAATGAACCGACATTCCCGTTAACAACTGTTTTAAAGGGATAATTGCCATCCACCCCATTAACAGGTAGATCAGAGTAGTCACCACCCGGGGAGCTTTAATGAAGAACACGCTCTGAAAAAATCCGGCGATAACTAATAACCATTGTGCTGTAATAATTGCCCACCTCATACCTCCGGTTAAGTAAACATAACAGAGTGGTGTAAAGGTACCGGCAATCATCACAAAAATGCTGACGTGGTCAAATTTACGTAAGATACCGGATTGATTTTCTGCTTTTTTAAAACCGTGATACAACCCGCTGGATAACAACATCAAAATTGCACCACAACCATATAACGTAGAGACAATTATCAAGGGCCAATGCGGCCAGGCACGCCAGATTAAAATCATCAGACCGACGAAAGCGAAGAATGCTCCGATGACATGCGAATAGGAAGAAAATGTATCCTGTTTTTGAGGTTTTAAACCCAGCATCAAGAGAGTCCTGAAAGAATTAACGCTATGAATTGATTATAACACTGCAGTTTTATATAGTTGATTTTCTTTTTTTTGGAGACTAAATATACTACCAGGAGTTCATTTGCTTGAATGCTTTTTCGGGATTTGTTCTAGCTATCATTGCTATATTATTCGCGCCACCGACAAATATTTCGTATTCGTTTTTTGTTAAAGCACCCAATGTTGTCGCCGCGACCTCTGCGGGAGGGATGCCACCATGATAACGTACGCCCTTTTCATTCATGGGAATACCTAATTCTGTGTTAACGGAAGGAGGTACGATTTCAAACACCTTTATTGAAGAGTCTCTCAGTTGATACCTGAGAGAAATGGTAAAAGAATGTAACGCAGCTTTGGTTGCACAGTAGACCGGCATCGCCGCGGAAGGCATGAAACCCAGACCCGAAGATACGTTGATGATCGCTGCCTCTTTTTTCTCCGCCAGAAAAGGGATAAAACGCGTTGCTAGATAAATCGGAGCAGTCAGATTGGTAGTGATTTCATCATCTCCATTGAGCAGATCCTTGAACCCATTATTAAGATTGATTCTTCGTTGAATCCCGGCGTTGTTAATTAACATATTCAGAGATTTGAAATGGGTGGTCGTCCAATCGAACAAGGCTTCACGCTGTTTTTCATCGGTGACATCACAGACCATAGTGTGGATTAGGGACAATTTCTCTTTGGCATCTTTCAGCCGTGATTCTCGCCGGCCGCAGATAATTACTTCATTACCGGCCTTTACCATGGCTTCCGCTAATGAAAAACCGATACCGGTGGCGCCTCCGGTAATCAAAATAGTATTACCTGTAATTTTCATATTTCACCCCGATTTTAGAGGATTTACCTGTCTTAGTTATAACACATTTAAGGAAGCGAAAGAACTGCAATTAGAAAGGGAAATAGATTATCTCCAATCCTTAGACTGCGGCACTTTTTCCAGAGCGCTGAACGGTTTTACTTGCGTCACTACCACATTGTGTGTTCCGTCACGCCGGGTGAGCGTACCCTTGACGACCAGAAAGGGAGATCTAAACTTGAGCTCCTGTTTGTCATAGACTTGGGGAAACACCATCAGCGGAATCAACCCGAATTCATCTTCCAGCGTGAGAAAGACTACTTTGCCGCGAGGCCTTTGACGCCTGATGACCAATCCGGCAGTGATTACTTCCGTTCCGTCTCTCATGGCATCGATATCCCGGCTGCAACTGACATCGTCATGGAAACGCGGACGTAATTTTTCCATAATATGTCCTGCCGGGAACAGGCTGAGAATGGTGTACTCCTCCTGCATTTTCTCCCAGTCGCCGGGAGCAACCAGGTCCACCATATCCTGTTTCACGGGTAAAGGGAGGGATAATTGTGAGTTGACGGGGCGGTAGCGTAACCCGATTTCCCACTTCACCTTGCGGCGGTTAGGTTCCAGGCTGTCAAAAGCCCCGGCGCCGGCCAGGTTCACAGCCACTTTTTTGAGCACGCCGGTACGTTCCAAGAAGTCCCCGATGCTTTGAAAATCTCCGTCTCTGATCCTGCCCTCTTCAATAGCTTTAGCCGCGGCACTGCCCAGTCCGGCAACCTGCAAGAATCCCAGCCTGACCTTACCGTCTTCGATCAGGCAGGCGGAACGGCTGAGATTGATATCCGGGTTAAGCACCCGTATGCCGTGTCTTTTAGCATCTTCTTTAAGTGTCTCCAGATTGTAAAAGCCCATCGGTTGCTGGTTGAAGATCGCGACAAAAAACTCCAGTGGATAGTAATATTTTAGCCAGGATGCCTGATATGCCGTTACCCCGAAGGCAAAAGCGTGCGATTCGGGGAACATATATTGCCCGTTGAATTTGGAAAAGATTTTCTCCGCCGCTTCTTCCCCTACACCCCTCGCCATTGCGCCGGTAAAAAAATCCTGACGGTATTGTTTGATCAATTCCGTGTTATGCCGCCGACCGAAGGCGCGGCGCATCTGGTCGGCTTTGCTTGGATTGAACCCGGCAACATCGATTGCCAGCTGGTTTACCTGGTCCTGAAACAACACTACCCCAAGGGTGCGTTCCAGCGCTCGTTTTTCCAGCGGGTGGTCATACACAAGAGATTTCTTATGCATCCGTCTTGCCAGATAATCCTGCACACCGCCGTTAACACCCACGCCCGGACGTACGGCACCCACTTCGTGCGCCATATCGAGCAGATTGCGGGGCTTTAGTCTTGTAATGGTTTGCATCTGTGCGGCTGATTCTACTTGAAAGATGCCGATAGTATCTCCTTTGCAGAGCATGTCGTAGACATTTTTATCCTCGAAATCGATGCGGGACATGTCGATCCTTTTACCGGTGTTCTTTTTAATGAGTTCGATAGCTTCTTGAAGCTGGGATAAAGCCCCCAGTGCCAGGAAATCGATCTTCACAAAACCGGCATCGTCGATACTGTCTTTGTCCCACTGGCAGACGTAACGTCCATCAATGGCACCCCTTTGCACCGGCACGATATCGATCAAAGGTGTGGAAGAGATGATCATGCCGCCGGGATGTTGCCCCATATACTTCGGAAAACCATCCAGTTCCGCGGCCAGACGCACCAGATCGCGCCATACCGGTGTGCCGATTTTCTCTTTGAAGCGCGGCGACTTCTCCATCTCCTGTTCGATGTGCCGCGAACTGCCGTAATGACTGGATTGCTTGGAAAGTTGGTCGACTTCTTCCGGCGGCAGGCTCAAAGCTTTACCTAAATCCCTGATGGCGCCCCGTATCTGGTAGGTAGCAATTGTACCGGCGAGAGCGGCGTACTGCCAGCCCCATTTCTGATGGGTACGCAGGATCAAGTCCTCACGGATACTGCGGGGGAAATCGAGGTCGATATCCGGCACGTTGGTCATCATGTTGTCAGGTAGAAAACGCTCCAGTGAAAGCTGGTATTTCAACGGGTCGATGTGCGATAACCCAATGAGATACCCGATGAGTAAAGAGACCGAAGAACCCCGGCCCCTGCCCGGCGGGTTTTCCTCCAGGGTCAGTGAAGGATCGGTCAATCCCTGAGCGATCATTACTTCCCGCCCGAGCTTGATGACCTCGTGATAAAGCAGCAGAAACCCGGCCAATTTGTACTTGCGTATCAGGCGGAATTCTTCATCCAAACGGGACTTCACAACAAGCGTGACCGTACCGTAACGTCTTACCGCAGATTCATAGCAGAGCTTTTCCAGATAAGCATCCGGCGTTAGTCCGTCCGGCGCGGAGTAGTTAGGGAAAATATAACTGAGGTCTTTCGTTAAATCAAGCGTGCAGCATTGGGCAATTTCCAGGGTGTTGGTCAGTGCTTCCGGGGATTCCCGAAAAAGTCTTTCCAGTTCAGCCGTCGATCGCAGATAAAACTCTGAGTTAGCCCGCCGCTCGCGGTGGCTTTCTTCCAGGTTTTTGCAGTACCTGACGGCCACCAGGCAATCCTGCAACTGGTGACGCTCCCGGAGGTGATAATGCACATTGCCTGTTGCCACCACCTTGACACCCATTTCTTTGCCCAGCTCTATCAATTTCCGATTGCGTTCGGTATACCCGTAGACCAGGTTCTGCTGCAGTTCCAGATAATAGTTATCCGCCCCGAACCATTGCAGATATTGCCGAATCAACTGACGGGCTTCGGAGAAATGAGCATGGGTAATCAGTTGTGCCAGTTGTCCCTGCGGGCAACCGGATAGGGCAATCAGTCCGGTGGCGTGTTCCGCGAGTAATTCCGAGGATAGTTCCGGCAGGTTACGTTCTCCGGCACTGTGGGCGGCGGTAATCAAACGGCAGAGGTTACGATAGCCGGTGCCGTCTTTGGCCAACAGCGTCAGGTGATAGCCGCCCTTAAGCGTTAACTCGGTGCCGGTGATACCCTGCATGCCCAGTGACCGGGTCAGTTGCGCAAAACGCATTGCGCCGCAGAGGTTGTCGTGGTCGGTGAGAGCCAACGCAGCATATCCCAGTTCTTTAGATCGGACCAGCAGTTCTTCCAGCGACGATGCCCCGTCATGGAAGGAATAATAGCTGTGGCAATGCAATTCAGCGTACATACATTAAAATCCCAAATCCGAATATCTAAATCCTAAACAAATATCAATTTTCGAATTTATAATTTAATTATTCGAGTTCGTTTCGAGCTAGTGCTTGAATATTCGTACTTTGCTATTAGCTCTCAGCTTTCAGTCTCCATTCTCACCCATTGCGAGGGCTGAAAAGGCGCGGCAATCTCCGAAATTTCCCCGAATTTCCTCCCTTTAAGGTTAAAGGGAGGTCTGGAGGGATTTGTTATCAATTAATTCGCTAAATCTCCCTTAATCCCTCTTTCTGAAAGAGGGAGATTATAAAATACACCAACTATAGAAAATGATAAGGTGCTTAGTAATTAGTATTTGACTTAAATTGTTTGCCTTTGCCAGGTATTCTTTATAAGGTCTTTATACAGCACTATCTTTTGTCCCGATGCGAGCATGACGGCGTAATAGATACGTGAGACCGGTTCGCTGCGCCACCACTCGTCATCGATCCGCCACCAATCTTCGATACTCGTAACCTTCAGCCGTCTTTTCCCTCTTAACACCAGTGGCAGTCCTTCCGCATCTTCCTCCACCTGCGCTGCTTCGGGCATATTTACTGGCTTAAGGGTGTCAGTGCGTAACGTCTTTCCGGTATCCGTGACCACGGCTCCACCTCCTTAAGTTTGTATAAATGGGGACCACCCAGCCGAAATTCCAGTTGCTTAATATCGTCCAGCAGATGGTCTTTTGCCCTCACTTCCGTAAAGAGGCTCTTCTGCTTACCGTGCTGCCCGCACAAGCCGGTAATTTTCATCCCCAGCTGTTCGATGGGGCCGGGCTGGGGGGCATTCTCCATGACCTGTCGGATGCGGGAAAGTGCGGTCTTGGTATGGATGGCAGGCTCTTTGAAATTGATGTTGCGTTCCCAGTGCTCTGCCAGCCAGCTCCTTGTCCATAAATTAATGCTACGGATGCCCATGCCCTTAGATTCGAATTTAACGAAGGTGCGGGCGAGCATGGCTTCGATGGACACCAGCATCACATCCAGCGAAGTGGTTACCGAAGGTAAGGTCGTGCTTTCCTCGATAATCTCCTCCGTCAACCGTGGATATAAAGGGGTATCATCGATGCCGTTGGATAATCGATGCAACCGCTTGCCTTCCGGCCCGAACTGTGCCTGTAACGGTCCGGGTAACAGCGCGGCAACTTGTCCCAGGGTGTGCAGACCGAACTCGTGGAGTTTTTCTTTGCTCTTGAGCGAAACCGGTAGCAGGTCGCAACTCAGCTCCTTGAGAAATGCCTGCAGGTTACCTTCGAGGGTAAGGTAATCGCCGGGCGAGCTATGCTGTGCTGCCAGCGCGGCCGGGAATTTACCTTCGGCAATACCGATGCGGGCATCGAAGGCGGCAGGAATAGCCTCACGTACGGCTCTGACGGCGATATCGTCTGTCTCGTAAATCAAATGTAAGCCGTCCAACCCGATATAAATATCCCCCAGCTCCAGTCCTTCCACCAGTGGACTTCTTTCTTCAAGCAAGTCCAGTATTTCATTGAAGGCCGCCCAGTAATAAGGAGTATCGGCGCGTATCAATTCTGCCTCTCCGTAGAGGGATAGAGCCTGCTGCAGGGGCATTTCACGCTGGAGATTTTTCAGCTCCGGCGAGTGGTCCAGTACCAGTTTTTGTGAACCGACGGCGGCAGTAATAATAACCGGATACTCCTGCAGTTCCGGGTGTCTTAATACCTCGCACCTGAGGAGGAAATGGGGTAGAAGTATACAGAGTATTTTCATATTTATCCTTACGATCTGAAATGTCCGCGGGAGAGGAGGCAACCAGGCAATTTTCTCACCCATCTCCTCTCCCGCTAACATAGAGGAGGCATTTACATATTAGGTAACGGTTATAATATAATAATAGAACATTTGTACTATTGTCAAGGAAAAGGCATTATTAGTACTACTTTCATCTGGTTGTTTACTATAAAACACTCGAGTATAAAGATCCGGGGGAACCCTCACCCTTAGCCCTCTACGGAAGAGGTAATCGAAGCACTCATACTATCATGCTCTGAGTTTTCAAAGAACTGAGGTGGAATAGCTCCTCTAACCTCAGTATGGTCAGGATATACAATGACTTTAATGTTCAAGAAACGTAATAGTTCCCTCCAATTGGCCATAACACGTTGCCCCTTCTCGACAGCTGTAATATCGGGATTTGTGAAACCGGGTGGTAGGTTTGATTTCACAGTTATCCCGGCCTCAGCATCAACAAAGACTGTCTCCATCTCCGCCGGTTCACCAATCGCCATCTTACCGTGAGTTTCCGGCCAGGGGTTAAAACCCAGGGGAATATATTTATAGCCCTCAGAAGCAAAGAAGCCGAGGTCCGTAAGCCTGATCTTCCCTTTCTTAAGTAATTCCTCCACCGCTTGTATTCTTTGACCGAGTTCCGTTATTTCAATCATCTCTTTGGGGTCAAGATTGTTTTGGCGTTGTACCAGATCCGCTTCTTGCTTTCTCAACTGATTTAGTTTTGTCTTATACATGGTCTCATTTAACGTTCCGTCAGTGAAAGCCATACCTAGCCGTTCTGCTTTCTTTTTGACCACAGTGATTCCTTTTTCTATCTCGAGGAAACCTTCTCCGATTTGAGCCCTTCGTTGTTCAAGTTCAGCGAGTGCTTTATTTGAATATACTTTCAACTTAGCGGGGTCAGCGAAAACCTGCTTCAACGTATTCCACACCTTCGCTTCCAGTTGGTCTGCCCTTATATAAGGTAAAGTACAAGTCGGGCTCCCATCAGGGTGGTGCACCTTATATCTCCCACTGCATACATAGTACCGGGGTTGTTTCCCTTTCTTTTTCTCACACTTTAGTTTGTGACCGCATATGCCACAAACACATATCCCCTGCAGCAGCCAATTATGAGGCTCACCTCTTATTTGCCGGGCATTATGCCGTTGCTTTTCCACCTTGGTCCAGGTATCCGGGTCTATTATCACCGGCATTAAAAATCCTTTCGGGTGTTTCCCTTTATAAGAGGAATTGGACAGAATCTTTAATACGAAACTGTAATGCCACAGAAAACCTTCCCGGGTCCGCAAGCCTTCTTTATTGAGCCGTTCGTGGATGTGTTGTGTTCCTAACTTTTCTTCATGATAAAGATGGTAGATGTACTGGACGATCTTGGCTTCTGCTTCGATGATCTCCCATCGCTGCTCTTTCGGCAGCCATTTATACCCGTATGGAGTCTGACCTGAAGTCCATTTTCCCTGGGATGTTCGGTATGCCCTGCCTTCGCGAATTCGCTCTCCGATTCTGCCTCGTTCAAACTCGGCAATCACGCCCATGATTTGAACGGCAAATTTGCCATAGGGCGTGGAAGTATCGAGCATTTCTCCAACCGAAACAAACTTGATGCCGAGTTGTTCGAATTCGTGGAGGTAGTTTAGTAGTAGCCTTAAGTTACGAAAAAACCTGTCTAATTTGGCGACAGTGATGATATTAAACTCTCCCCTTTTAGCGTCCATTAACAAGTGGCGTAGTCCAGGCCGGTTGTCATCACCGCCTGTATAGCCGGCATCAACATCCTCTCCGGTAAGCTGCCAATTCCGACTCACGGCGAAGGCGTTTAGCTGGGATAGTTGGTTTTCGATTGAGACTCCCTCAACCTGCTCTTGAGTGCTGACCCTTGCATAAAACCGAACTTTCGTTAATTTGGTATTCATCGTCTTCAGTTCTTTTTTTGATTGATTTACTTCTGTTGCCACTGGATTATGCCTCCTTGCTGTTAACTCTGTCCTTGGCGATCGCGTATATGTTATTGTCGCAGAGGCATGGGACTACTTATGGAGTTCTGTTTCTATCAATGGTTCGATTATTTCAAACCATAGCCCAGCAAAGACGGTCCATCGCTCCACAAATCCCTTTTGTTCATTTATTTGTAGGAAGATATAAGCTGGTTCTTCTGGGTCATCCTCATCCGCGCCCCAGGTTATATATATACCGGTGTCGTAAAGTTCATTTTCTATTAGGTAGTTAATTTCTGGTGTTCTGCCTTGTTCCCAGCAGCGTCTGAAATATTTGATTACATCTGGTTTAATACGATTACGAATTTTCGGGATGATAATGTTATTGAAAATCCCCTCAATACCCAATTCAACCAACAATTCCTGGTTAATTTGACTGTAGGTAGGATTGCTGCCCTTAGTATATACACTGAGAAAGCCGAGTTCCCTGAGTTTCGCTAAACGGTGCTTTTTGTTTCTACCTTCTACCACGCCCCAAAGGAAAGGGCTGGCGTTGATTAAATATCTTTTCAATATTTCTTGTGTTTCCCGTGGAATATCCATGTCGTTTTCCTCCTTTTTTTGTTCCTTATAGCCACATTACCACTGATTATAACCTTTGTCAATACTGATTATAGTAATCTATTATTCTAATAATCATACTCACATGATTTCTATCGTTTGGTTGATCTTGATTACCGAGTTTAGTGCTTTAATTTACCTTCTAGCGTTTTTTCGTTGTTATCTCAGAACTAAGTTTCATCAGATTGGTAATTGCGGTACCTAGTTCATTTGTCAGCCAAGCTTTGAGTCTCCGGTCTGAAAGCATCTGACCATAGGCAAGGATCTGGAATATCTTGAAATCTGCGTTATTGAATTTGGTGTATTTGTCCTCTACCAACGCCTTGATGTATCCCCAATCTTTGCGCACCTGAATCAACTCGGAGCTTTCTTTTTCACTTAATCCCCCTTGCCGAAGGATTTGTTCGTATATCTTGATGTCAGTAACCCAATCAGTAAAACTTTTATCCTTTGCTGTTGCGTCTGTAGCGTGTTTGAATTGTACATGCCCGGAGAGACCTTGCCTGGTCCTAAATGTTTGCATGCAGAAAGAACATGCAAATCTTTTCTCAAGTGTTTTTTGGCTTAGATGCGGCATAGCTTTCACCCCCTTAACAATTCACAACAATAATAGGTTGCTAGGTTGCTTTTGTCAAATACAATATAGGCTATTTATGGGTATCATCTCAAATGGCTCCCACTTGCCACTGGAGTTCGTTCTCATTAATAAATACAGCTTGGTTTTGTTTACCGTTTTGCGGCGATAAGTTACTGAAATATACTTAAAACAATCGTCGAGTAGTGGTTTACGCTGTAGACCATCACTTCAAGATACTCTTCGAGAAGTGGCTTCGTTGCAACGAAGTAGGCTGATCGGATACAAGAATACCCGTATAATGATAGATTTAGGATTTGAATCAGTACAAAACCTTACCGGTGGGATTACACAATAGATAACTGGATAAGGTATCCGACTGTAAAATAAGAGTTGGTAAGGCGTAAGGTCCGTCACCGGACTAAAATTAGCAGTCCCCTACCGTTTTAATTGGCTAGATATCGGTTTGGCTGGACAAACATCCCGATGACTACAAAGACATTGGTAAGGCTAGTTCTTTCCGGAGTATACCTTGTAGTCATCTATTAGACCGTATTATAATTACCGAAATATATTAGTTGGTTTGAGGAGGTGCTAGCTATGAGACGTGAAAATCAAATTAGGACCTTTGTTTTAGTATTTATTTTACTTCTTTCAATCATACTTCCCCTAAGCTGCAGTTCGAGCAAATCAATACCCACAAGCCAATCATCTAAAACCACGACCTCAAGCACTACTAATAATACCTCGAGCACAACCCAGGTCGCTTCCATCATTACATCAATAACCGTTGGACGTGGTCCTACGGATATTGTTTATGATTCCGGTAAGGGCGAGATGTTTGTAGCCAATTACGACGATGGCACTGTGGCGATTATATCGGACAACACCAACACAGTTGTGGCCACCGTAAAAGTAGGAACTTGGCCCACGAGTTTGGCTTATGATTCCGGTCAGGGCGAGGTATATGTAGTCAGTAAAATCGGTGGCTCGGTCTCGGTTATATCTGATAAAACTAATTCAATCGTCGCAACCGTAACCGGGCTGGCTGCTTCTCCGATTGATATAGCTTACGATTCTGGGAAAAACGAGTTGTTCGTTTCCGAAGCAAATGGCAATGTGGAAGTAATCTCGGATAGCAACCATTCGATTGTTAAAACTATACCTACAAAAGGGTCTGGCACCGTAATAATCTACGATGCTGCCAAAGGGGAGTTATTCACGTCAGGGGATGGCCAAAATATTTTTGCCATTTCGGATAGCACCTATGAAGTTACAACTATTCCGTTAAGCTCTTACTCCGGGCCTCTGGCCTATGATCCAGCTAAGGGAGAAATTTTTGTATCTCTGCCAGTAGGAGAAACTCTCGTATCGGGGTTTGCTGTAATATCGGACAGTAATAACACTGTCATCAAAACCGTCACTACTAGTCATGCCGGGAATTTTGCATTTAACTCTACAAAAGGCGAGATGTATACAGAAACTGCTAACAACACTATTTCGGTGATAACAGATAGCGGGATTGGTAAGGTTGTTGCAAACTTGACTTTACCCTCTCACGAAAACATTGGCCCGATGGCATATGATAGCAACGCCGGCAAGCTATTTATCATCCACACGATATCCAATGCGCCTTCAGTCAACACCGTTTCTGTGGTTACACCATCGAGTTAAGTCCCGTTATGGCAATTACAATTAGCAATTTAATGAACACAAGGAGGACAATTCCACACCAGCGACAGAATGTAATCCTTCTCTATGGAATAGCTATACCAACAACGGGACAATGTCATTTTTTTTGATCTTGGCAACGTAATTATTACGAATTATATTTTTTATGGTGCAATGGTAATAAATTTTGTATTTTATCTTTGGGTCAGGGCGTGCCTTTAAATAAAGGAGGGTTTTAAATGGATAACAAGGGTAAGGCAACTGGTAAGAATAACACGCGGGCAATAATTCTTGGGATAATAGGTTTAATTTTATTTATTTTGGGTATATTAATCGTATCCATTCATGGTGCGCCTCTACGAGGTTCAGGTGCAGGCACCATTCTAATTGTAATAGGTGCTGTGCTACTGGTCATCGCTGCCTTAAGGGCTTTTTATAAGCGCAAATAATTAGTCTTCTTTTACAGACTCATCCATTTCCTTTTATTGAAAAGGCAAATGGTATTAAATACTCGTACGCATCATTGGACATACATCCCGATATTTGTCCACGTATCCCAGTCTGATACAATTATGTTTGATAAATCCTAAAGATCATTAGTTCATCACAATTCTATAATTTTTAATAACATGCTATACTAACTAATTTAAGGAGAAGTTACTTGTGAAAAATAAAAGGAATACAGTACTAGTTCTTATTGCACTTGTGTTAATCTTTGCAATCATTTTTCCCCTTTCGGGATGTAGTAAATCACCGACTTCAACACCATCGACCACCACTGTAACATCAACAATAACTAAAACATCATCTACCACTATCTCATCCAATACAAGCCCGTTATCTTCTACAAGCCAATCATCCAATTTTGTTCTGGTGAAAAGTACGGACGGAAACGTGTCAATATCAGTGCCGTCCGGATGGAACACAAACGATACTCAATTGTACCCAGGATCAGTTATTGGTGTGGCTGACGATGCAAATAATGAATACCTGATCGTTACTGAGAAACCGAAAACAAGTTTGAAAGCCGGCGACACAATTAATGACTACCTGAACATAGCTAAGGTAGCATTTGGGGCTGCCGTTACCAGCCCGGTATGGGGACAACCTTCTAATATTACGATAGGTGGTTGCAAGGGATTAACTGTTCGGTTAACTGGTACGAGAAAATCGAACAATACCGAAACCGTGTACTTTGTTAATGTGTTGGAAAGTAAAAATTACTTTTATAACGTCTGTGGCTATACCCTTACATCTTTGGAAAATGCAAATACAGCGACCCTCGAAAAAATAATTAATAGCTTTACAGAAAAGGATTAGAGTAAAAATAGTGGTCAGAACAAGAGTAGTAATACTTTTCGTATTATTTGACTTGTCTGTTTAAAAATACAACATGAGTTAGAGGTGGGTTGAAAACAATGTATGAATGTCCATTCCGATTTTAACCCAAGCTACGATCATTAAACAGGGATGGTTATGAATTCAAATTGTGAAACATCCAAAAATGTTAACAAAACGTATTGTAGAAATGATGTTGAATAAAGGGGGACTTAGAAATGGAAGACAAGGGCAAGAATAAGAGCAATCGCAACGCACATGCCATGATTCTCTTTGTCATAGGAATAATCCTATTGATCTTGGGCATATTAATTGTATCTGTTCATGGTGCACCTCTTCGAGGTTCAGGTGTGGGGACAATTGCAATTATAGCGGGTGTTGTGTTACTGGTCATTGCTGTCTTAAGAGCGCGAAGTAAGTCCGCTGCAAAATGAGTCTTCTTATTAAGATTAACCAGTTTTCTAATTGTCCTCAAATTTACGAAATTTGAGATGACTAACTCGTTCGATTA
>Ga0209777_10001545_pt1 | contig 32679 bp, 44 predicted proteins | sample FrelakmetHBP12HB_FD_187147 | JGI IMG/M metagenome (GOLD analysis project Ga0209777, IMG submission 187147) | Freshwater lake sediment microbial communities from the University of Notre Dame, USA, for methane emissions studies -HBP12 HB (SPAdes)... | ecosystem: Environmental > Aquatic >... | reverse complement strand
CCGCGCCCTGCTGCTCAGCTACCCCAACAATCCCACGGGGGCGATCATGACCCGCTCCGACCTGGAGGATCTGGCCGATGTTGTTGTTGAGAACGATCTTCTCGTCATATCCGATGAGGTCTATGCCAAGCTCACCTATTCGGGCAGCCACGTCAGCTTCGCCCAGCTGGAGGGCATGCAGGAGAGGACGGTAATCCTGAACGGTCTATCCAAGTCGCATGCCATGACCGGCTGGCGCGTAGGCTACGTGCTGGGCGATGCGGCACTGGTGGGGGCCATGACCAAAGTGCATCAGTATACCATGCTCAGCGCGCCTACCATGGCCCAGGTGGCGGCTTTAGAAGCCATGCAGAAGGGCGAGGTGGAAATGCTGCAAATGAAGCACGAGTATGACCTGCGCCGGCGCATGTTCGTCTCCGGCTTAAACCGCATCGGTCTGGACTGCTTCGAGCCCAGGGGAGCATTTTACGCCTTCCCCTCCGTGAAAGCCTGGGGGCTTTCCTCAGAGGAGTTCGCGGAGCGGCTCCTCAAAGAGCAGAAGGTGGCGGTGGTGCCGGGCAGCGTCTTCGGGCCGAGCGGTGAAGGATTCCTGCGCTGCAGCTATGCCACATCCCGTGGGGAGCTGATTGAGGCGCTGGACAGGATAGAGATATTCCTCTCCAGCCTTTAAAATTTGATTTCGAGACGATGAAAAATGCTTAAAGCAAAATTCAACTCGGAGCAGACGGACCGGTTAGCAGGCGGGCTGGCCGCACTGGGCCTCTCCCCCAATGCCTGGACGATGCTCTCCCTGGTCCCGGCGCTGGCAGGTATGGCGGCCCTGATGGACGGACGGCTGGCCTTTGGCCTGGTGCTCTTCGCCCTGTCCGCCTTTCTCGACATAGTGGACGGGACGGTGGCCCGGGTGACTCACCAGTCCACGGCCAAGGGAGCTTTTCTGGACGGGGTGGTGGACCGGTATGTGGAGCTCTTGCTATACCTGGGGCTGCTCTTCTACTTAGGAAGAGGCGAGTTTCTCGGCCTGCCCTATGAGGCCTGGTTTATGCTGCTCTTCTTCGGTTCGCTCATGACCAGCTTCGTGCGGGCCTACGCCGATCACCGGGGTGTAGTGAAGGGCGAGGCGGAGCTGAAGAAGATGGGCGGGCTCCTGGAGCGATTTGAGAGGCTCATGCTGCTTTATGCGGGAATGTTCCTGGGGCTTTTCCATACAGAGTGGCTGGTAGTAGTAATAGTAATAACAGTGGTGCTGGCCAATGCCACGGCGCTGCAGAGGATAGTATTCGCGATTAGACACGGAAGTTGACCCAAATAAGATACATGCGGGAAAGTTTGGAGCATAAAAACCGGGGGCTGGATATACCCAATGACATTGAAGAGCCCGAGGACATCAATCAAGAACTTTGTACTTCTTTCGGGCAAGCCTATCTGCCTCGTCTTCGATCTCTGCTTCCAACCGGTTCAGGTCTACATTCTTAGCCTTCTCGATGATGTCCGCGATCATGGCGTGCGTATCGACTTTTGCAGAGGGCATGATATCACTCTTGCATCCCATATTTGGGAGATGATCATATTTAACTTTTTGTAGTTGCTATAGCGAGCCGTTAGAACTAGTGGACACAAAAGTTAATCGTTTGATCCCTCAATAGATGTGGTTAATGGCTCGCCTATTGATTAAGAATCCTTAAAAATTCGTTCACGATCTCATCTGGTTTGTTAAAACACTTGTTTGCATCATAATGCTCTGCTACAGTTATCCCATGAATTTTGAAAAGGCGATCCCGTTCATGATCGGCGACCGTGCGAGATGGTTGATGAAATGGCTCACCATCTACTTCGAGGATGCCCCATTTGCCATTATGGCAGACAAGGAAATCCGGTTCCCGGTTTTGTCTATTCTCACCTGAACCAAGCCTGGTCTTACAATTCGGAAGGAAAAGAACACCTGCTTTATCGAGTGCCTGAGCGATTTTAATCTCAGATGCTGAACGAAAACCTAAATTGTTCCAATTCAAAATCTTCGCAGCCCGTTCTCCAGCAGCTTGATTGGATACACCACTACCACGTGCAATTTCAAGTAATTCAGATCGCCAGTCAGGATCAATATCAATAAGTTCTGCGTGTACTGTGATATATCCGATGCTCTCGTTTTCTTGAATACAAGCATCGAATGCGTGTTCAACAGCTTGTCTAATCGGATGTTTTTTATTGTTCAATATTTCATACGCCGTGCGCGGACCTGTAAGCTTGATCGCTATCTTGTAAACTTCTTCATCGAAGAAAAAACTCTCGACGACCCAGCGATCCAAAGAACATGATAGTAATACGTCGGCTGCAACGTCTTCACCGCCGTCAATAAGGAAGCGAATAGCACTTGCAAGAAGCCGTTCATCTGCTTGTGATCTTTCATCTACCTGTGAGGCCATATCCTGGTTTGTTATCCTTCATATTAAAATAACTGGCTGACAAAATGCACCAAATGACATAGATGCCGGATCTACGAGCTTTACGGACTGACAAAGAGGAGATCTGGTTTGTGAAGAGGACGCAAGACCGACTGACTTCCTTAGACGATCCTTCTGTTAATCGCATTTTAACAAGAGTGAACCAAAGCTTTTTCGTTAGATCCTTCAACCTTGAAACGAGATAATGGACTGCACCCCTGATAATGGACAAATAGTTAAGCAATGGTATTTAAGGCAACCTCCATTTTGAACTGAACTGGAGATCTGTAATCTAGGGCTGAATGTAGCTTCTTTTGGTTGTACACCTTTTCAGTGAAACGGCGGCGCACTCGCGCAGCAAGCTGCGTAATATTCATTTAAAAATAAACTTATATTTTAATTATTTATAGCACTATATCAATTCCAAGAGAATAGCTGGCGGATTTCAGAGCTAATGCGAAATGTGGGATACTGCAGAAGTTGCTGCAAAAAGATGAACCACAAAATTCGTAGTGAAACGGCGGCGGCGCACCCACGCGCAGCAAGCTGCGGGGCATCCAAGGCGCCGCCGCATGAAAATGGAACCAGGTAGGGCTGATCCAAGCCTAAGTTGAATACGTATGCCCTTTATCCCAGTCGCAGCAAGCTGCGGGGTATTGCGTTTTAAAATCAAGAGTGAGAACTTAACTCAAGTACCAAATTCCAGGCTATCCAGTTCGACATAAATTGGCTCAATGCATTTGAAGAATGTAATAATTGCACTAGACAGAAGAAAAACATCGATTAATGCTCCACTATCCTCAAACCGCTTACGAGTCAACTTCATAAGCCCTTCGCAATCAGCATATGTACGATAAAGTCGGTGTAACAAGTTAATATGATCAGCATCAGAGGCATTGATTGCCCGATCTATCAATAGCGGGAGATCACGACGAATATAGGCGCTGTCTTGCATATACGAATCGAGGCGTTCTATTAGATCTGCAAAAAGCTCAGGATCTGGCTTTTCAATGTTTCCACCGACGTAGATAATAGAATCAAAATTACTGATATCTCTTGTGACGGAACGCATATCATCAATCGTATTTTCTTCTGCAGAATGCAAAAATAGCCGTTTTAAGCAAAGATCATCACTGTAATGAGGATCCATAAATTGCAGACTGGGGATACGCCTATCATCATCTACTATGCGCATGTGAGCAATAACTGTTAGTTGTGCCAAATAGGAGCAAAGAGAATTGCGAGCGTAAAAGGCAAAACGAAACTGGGTTCGCTGTTCATCCATTTTAAGAGCACGTTCAACGATTACAAGCGTCAACACTGCACCTAGAGATAGCTCAATTCCTACTAGGACCAAACTTGACATAACGCTTTCCAGCGACGAGCCACTGAAGTTCAAAAGAATGTACAATAGCAATAAAGCAACATCGCAAAAGGCTGCAGCAACCACATAAATATTGTTGAACGCTGCATATATATCACTCAAAGATGCAGCTACAAGACCGCTACGTGCTTGCATATAACCTCAAACATATTACGCTGCGCAAGATATCACCCTAAACATCTATCTGGAAATTCCGCCTAATTTATTCCGTTTCGAATTTGAGCTTTTAACACTTTTGATTAAGGAAGATCCGATTATCGCTAAACTTGGACCGAAACTTCGGAGTAGTCCAGCTCGGCCAGGCCCGGCCCGAAGCGGCAATCCGACCCACTATGCAGTGCGCTGTCCGAAAGGGCGTGCCGATAAGCCTATAAATTAGTTTTAACTAATGAAAATAATATGGGCGCAGATGTTGGCATCGTTGGTAGCATAGGTAAAGTGGTTGGCGCCAAGCTTACCCGAAATGAGATCGGCCAAATCAATAAACTTGTTGAAGCTGGTTTCTACCTTAATTCCTCCGACTTCATTCGTGAAGCTGTCCGAGAAAAGCTATCGGCAATCAAGGTCATTGAATATCGCGATGTAGACTATGAGACTGCAAAGAAAGAAGTCGCAGGCTATTTCAAAATGAAGGGAGAAGCTTACGCCTCAGAGGCAAGCACTGACCTTGAGCTTGATTATGAGCTGGTATGCAAGATCATGGATGATCTGGAGAAGGAAGGCCAAATGGAGGCTTCGCTGTGAAGGGGCTTGAGGTCGGCGACTCCCTACACGGTCACAGAATCATAGCAGAGGCCAGAAAAGTTAGCGATCCGGTAGTAATTGTCAAGAGTGGCAGGCACAAAGCGCAGAGGATCGTCTTGACAGAAAACGCCCTGGCGATAATTGATAGAAAAGGCCGTTGGTGTGGCCAACCGTAGCAGATATGGATTTATCTTTTTGGCTATCTCTCCTTTCCCAGCTCCCCCAGCGCCTTCTCCACCCGGCTTCGCCTCTGGGCCAGCCGCTCTTCTCCCTCCGCAATCCTTCCCAGCCGATCCCGGATCATGCGCTCCGTCTCCACAGGCGCAGGTCCGCCCGTGTTGGCCCGCAGGGCGACGTTGCTTCGTGGGTCGAGTGCCCTCTCCAGGTCCGCTTCGGAAAAGCCGCGCTCGCTGGCTCGATAGCCCGCAATCTCCAGGGCGATCTCATCCAGCTCGGCCAGGCCCGGCCTGCTGCCCGAGGCGGCAATCCGGCCCACGATGCGGTGCGCTGTGCGAAAGGGCATGCCTGTGATGCGCACTAACGAGTCGGCGATCTCCGTGGCTGTGGAAAAGCCCGCGCCTGAACTTTTTTCCAATCGCTCCAGGTTGAACTTGAGCGAGGAGACGCAACCGTCCAGGATGCGCACCGTGCTTCTCGCCCAATCCAGGCTTCGCCATAAATGGGGCGTGACCTCCTGCAAGTCGCGGTTGTAGCTCAGAGGCAGGCCCTTGCAGATGGAGAGCGCGGCCATGAGGCTTCCCAAAACCGAGCCCGCCTTGCCGCGGGCCAGCTCCGCCGTGTCCGGATTCTTCTTCTGGGGCATGATGGAGCTGGTGGAGGCGTAGAGGTTATCCAATTCCAGATAGCCGAACTCAGAGGTGGACCACAGTACCAGCTCCTCGGCTAGGCGGCTCAGGTTGACCATCAAAATGGAGAGGTCGGCCAGGACCTCCAGGATGAAATCACGAGTGGACACGGCGTCCATGCTGTTTTCCACCAGGCCCTCGAAGCCCAAGAGATGACAGGTTCTATTCCGATCGATCTTAAAGCCGGTGGAGGCAAAGGCCGCTGCGCCCAGGGGGCTCTGGTTAACCCGCAGGTAGGCGTCCTCCAAACGGGAGAAGTCTCGCCCGGCAGCATCGGCATGGGCCAGGAGATGGTGGGCCAGAGTGGTAGGCTGGGCGTGCTGAGTGTGAGTAAAGCCAGGGATGACGATCTTTGTGTGCTTTTCTGCCAGATTGACCAACGTTGTAATCAAGGAGAGCTGCTCCTGCATCAAATCCAGCATTTGGGCACGCAGCGCCAGACGGATGCAGGTGGCCACCTCATCGTTCCTGGAGCGACCGGTGTGCATCCTGCCCCCTTCCGGGCCGACCTGTGCCAGGATGTGCGCCTCAATGGCCTCATGCACATCCTCACCTGCACCTAACGACTGCGATCCCGCTTGCATCAGATCGTCAAGGGCAGCTATGATCTTCGAGCAGACCTCCAACGAAATCAGGCCTTGCTCCTTGAGCATTACCAGGTGGGCTTTGTCCACCAGCAGATCGGCTTCGAAGATGCGCTCATCTGCCTTTCGGCTGGAAAGGTAGTCCAAAACATCCTGACGGCTCTCTCCCAGACGTTGATCGCGAAACATGTCTTCTCTTCTATGTTGTGTAGTTGGCGTTTACATTCACATACTCGTGGGTCAGGTCGCAGCCAAAGCCGCGCGCTTCTGCATCGCCTAGAGCAAGGTCAATATTGATGGTAATAGTATCCCCTAACATGATCTCTTTGGCCTGATCTAAGACTCCATCCACGATGCGGCCCTTTTCTACCAGCGAGACCTTGATGCTTACTCCTTCAGGGCCTTTTCCTTCCAGTCCCAGAGTTATCTTGGTCGGATCCATCTTTGCTCCCGAGTATCCTACGGCGCAGATGATGCGGCCCCAGTTGGGATCGGCACCATAGACAGCCGTCTTAACCAGGCTGCTGCGAGCTACCGCTTTGGCAGCCAGGCGGGCGTCCTCAACGCTACGGGCTCCACGGACAACGGTCTCAAAATACTTGCTAGCGCCCTCGCCGTCTCGCGCCATCATGCGGGCCAGCTCCATGCAGACGTACCGCAGGGCTTCCCGGAAATCCGCCTCACGGCCAATGACCTTTCCCGTAGCCGTGAGGAGCACAGTGTCATTGGTGCTGGTGTCCCCGTCCACGGTAAGCATATTGAAGCTGTCACGCACGGCATCGGCGAGGCATTCGTGCAATGTCTGCGCGGGAAAAATTGCGTCCGTGTAAAGGAAGCAGAGCATGGTGGCCACATTGGGCTCGATCATTCCTGCGCCCTTGACTATGCCGGATACGCGTAGCCCCTCATGCTCCACAGCGATCTCTTTTACGCGAGTGTCCGTGGTCATGATGGCCCGCTCGGCTTCTGCGCTAGCCTCGCCGTTGCTACGCAGCCTCACTTTGGCCTGTTCGAAAAGCTGGGAGATGAGCGTCAGATCCATGTAGCGGCCTATGACGCCCGTGGATGCCACGCCGATCTTCTTTTCATCAGTTGCCAGAAAACCGGCTAAAAGTCGGGCCATGGCCCGGGCGTCCTCCAGTCCCCGCGAGCCGGTATAAGCATTGGCGCAGCCGCTGTTGGCGATGACTCCGTCCAGATAGCCATCGGCCAGATGCTGGGCCGTGACATCCAGCGGCGCTGCTCTCACCTTGTTGGTGGTGAACATACCGGCAGCAGCACCAGAGGCGGCGATCAGTGCCAGGCCGTATTTTCCCTGGCGAACTCCGGCGGCGCGAACGCCGGGAACGGCACAGATGCCGCCCTCAATTCTCTGCATGCTGCATTCCCAGTCCGGATATGATGTCGCCCCTGGTCACTATGCCCACCAGCCGCCCGCCCTTCATCACCGGCAATCGGTTGATGCGGTGGCGGGTCATGATGCTTGCTGCCTCCTCTACGGAGTCATCCGGTCCCACCTCATGCAAGTTGCCGCTCATGATATTGCCCACTTTCTTCTTGGGAATCTCCTCCAGGCTGGCATGCATCCTTTCCCACTTTACCAGATCTCGGAAGGGAATCTCGAAGACCTCGAAGGGGCTGGGAAGCCAGAGACCGCCTTCCTTCTCTTCCACAGATAAAAGGCGCAAAAGGTCCGATTCCGATACTACGCCCACCAGCTTCTCTCCATCCAGAACCGGCATGCCGCTGATCTTATTCTCGCGCAAAAGAAGGGCCGCCTCGCTCACAAGAGCTTCCGCCTGGACGGTGACAGGCTTGACGTTCATAACATCTCTGACTTTCATTTTTTTTTCACCTATTTCACCAATTAATTCAGGGCGCCATGCCTGGGAACCACAGCCCTGTCTTCTCATCGAAGCCTGCCATAAGGTTCATGTTCTGAATGGCCTGGCCGGCCGCTCCCTTCACCAGGTTATCTATGGCGGATATGACCACCATTCGATCGCTATCCAACTCCACCTCAAAGCTTATGTCACAGAAGTTGGAGCCGCGCACCGAGGACAATTTAGGAATGCTGTCCGCCATGCGAACGAAGGGAGCATTTTTGTAAAACTCGCGGTATATCGAAGCTACCTGGTTCTTATCCTGCAGCGTCTCAACGGCGTCGGGGCGGGCGAAGACATGGGCTGTGGTGAGGATGCCCCGCACGGAGGGGATGACGTGGGGAGTAAAGTTCACTTTTATACCTGGGGAGAGGCGGGACAGTTCCTGCTTGATCTCCGGGACGTGCCGGTGCGTCGTGAGCTTGTAGGGGATAATATTTTGCGACATATTGGGGTAGTGGCTGGTCTGTGTGGGCTCTACTCCCGCACCGGAGATGCCTGACTTGGAATCATACACCACCCGCTCCACCAGACCGGCCTTGGCCAGCGGGGCTACGGCCAGGGTAGCTCCCGTGGGATAGCAGCCGGGATTGCCAACTAGCTTAGCCCGCGCCACCTCGGGATGAAGCTCAGTCAGGCCGAAGACCGCCTCGCGGGGAGCACGATGCTTAGTGGCATAGGTCTTCTCGAATACATCCGTAGGCAGGCGGTAGTCGGAAGACAGGTCAATGACCCGCGTGCCGCCGTCCAGTAGCTCGGGCACCCAGTCCATAGCTGTGCCGTGGGGAACTGCGGTAAAGACAATGTCGCAACGCTTCGCAACCTCTTCGCCACTGAGCGCCTCAAAGTTCTGAGAATAGATGCTCTTTAGGTGAGGATGAACTGTTGTTACGCTTTTTCCTGCCAGCTTTCGGGAGGTTACGGCTACAACCTTAACCTCGGGATGATTTGCCAGGAGGCGCAAGAGCTCCCCCCCGGTGTAGCCCGAACCACCGACAATTCCTACATCTATCATAAATTCCCTCACGAGCTAATGATATAAATTCGCCACGCCCTAGCGGCATATTGAGGAGGAAAGCTGGCAGAGCCCACGGGCTTTGTCCTCAATTCTCTCCCTTCCTTCCAGGACGGCCAGCCAGCTCTCTGGAATCCAGCTGGAACCCTTTGCCGCGCCGAAAAGGGAGCCGGCGATGGAGGCAATGGAGTCGGTGTCGCCCCCGCTGCTGGCGGCCATGACGAGCGCCTCCTCCGGCTCAAACTTGAGGAAGCAGTAGAAGGCGGCGGGAACGGTCTCTGCTGCCAGGGGAGAGTTTCGGATCACGCCCAGGGCGTCCTCTGGCAATAGATCTAAGAGTTCCCCGACCCAGAGAAGCCTTTCCGCAAAATAGGTATCCAGGCGGCTGGCCTGGGAGGCGGCATTTCTCAAGATCATCTTCGGAGGAAAGCCGTTAAAGGAGAGGGCCACGCCTACGGCGACGGCAACCGCCGCGGCCCGGGCGGCGGCAGAGGTGTGGGTGGGCAGACTTTGCAGGTCGGCATAGCTCTTCACGATGTTCAGATTCGTGTGGTAGAGAAGGCCGATGGGCGCGGCGCGCATGGCAGCACCGCAGGTGGGGATATTCAGGCCCGACTGCTGCCATGGAGTTCCTGCGATCATGCTCTCCACGGCGGAGCGAGTGGCAAAGCCAACTCCCCGGTTGAGCCTCTCGTCCAGCGTCCAGGTCGCTCCCCAGGCAGTGAGCTTCTCGGCAAATCTGTCCGGCGAGAAGCCGGAGGCATCAATGAGCGACTCCGCCAAGAGCAGCGTCTCTTCCGTGTCGTCGGTGAACTGGCCGGCCAAGAGGCCGCTGTGAAAGTGGCACTCAGGAGCCTGCATCATCTCACGAACCATGCCAAATTTTGAGCTGATCTCCCGGGCAGTGTAGCCCTCCGTGGGCATTCCCAGGGCATCGCCCACTGCCACGCCCAAAAGACATCCGCGGAAGCGGTCCAACAAATCCATGAACGGATGGGCGGCGGCCTGGGACTAATAACCATCGGAATAGCTTTCAGAAAATCAGCCAAAGGATTATTGCCGCTTCATCTCCACTAGGACTCTTGTGGACACTCACCTCAAAGCCTGGGACAAAGACTACGCCAGCCGGGGCCGCCTCTGGGGGGGCGGTGTCAAGAATTTGCCCGTACTTCCCGAGGGCTCGTCCGTCCTGGAACTGGGCTGCGGCGATGGCAAAACGCTCTCAGCGTTGCCCAGCGACTGGAAAGTCGTCGCCCTGGACGTTTCCCGAGAGGCCCTGCACCTCGCCCGCCGTGTTCGGGCTGATGTCAACCATATCCAGGCCGACGCCGGTTGTTTGCCCTTGCAGGGGGAGAGCTTCGAATCCGTTTTCGCATTCCATGTGACCGGCCACCTGCTCGCCGCGGACCGTCGCGCTCTGGCCCGCGAGGCTGCGCGCGTGCTCGCGCCTGGGGGAAGGCTCTTTTTCCGCGATTTCGCTGCAGAAGATATGCGGGCCGGACAGGGCGAAGAGGTGGAGACGGGAACATTTCGGCGGGGTAGCGGCATTCTCACCCACTACTTCACAAAAAGCGAGGTAGAGGAGCTCTTCTGCCTCCTTCAGCCCGTCTCCATCGCCACGCACTGCTGGAAGATGCGCGTAAAAGGAGAGACCTTTGTGCGCGCCGAGGTGGAGGCGGTCTTTCTCAAGAGCTGATGTCCGGGAACGAGAACTGATCGGGCATGAAGTTGGTGGCATCGGCCTTGTAGAGGTCCAGCTCCAGGATAGTATACTCTATTTCCTCTCCTACGTCCTTTGTCTCGAAGAGCATGGGGGTATTGTAGCGATAATAGCCGTAGACATTGTCAAACTGCCCCTTTCCGGCATTCCAACCGTCTCCGATGGTGAAGTAAAGGCCGTATTCGCCATCCTCAATGCCTTTTATCTCTAGCGCATCCTTGGCGCGCAGGTAGACGGCAAGCTTTGGCTTCACCTTCTTGTCGGTAAGCACGGCTACCGTGTCCATGGTCCAGTTGTTGTAGATGACCAGCAGACCGTAGCCGTCCCGGTGCATATCGCGGATGTAGGTGCCGGTCTCGGGGCGGTCGGCGGGCAGTGCCTGCGTACTTGAAACGCCAAATAATAATATAAGAATGATGAGACACATTGTTTTTTGGCGCATGAAATCCCTTCCTTTGTCGTTGATATACTTCCTGGTATTTATCTCTTTGATCACTTCCACCGGGCAACAGCCACGCCCTCGCGCTCACGGGCCTGGGCAGGATGCGGAGCAGGGGCGCGCCCGGCTTGCCGTGAGTGTCCTTTCGAAGGGGCTGCGGGAGCCGCTGGACGATAGGCGACCTATGTGCCAGGAGAACGCCAAGCCGCTCGAAAAGCATTGCTCGCCGGCCGCCACCTGCGCGGTCAGGTATGGTGAGTTGAAGTTGGATAACGATGAGCTGAAGAAAAGAATAGCTTAAGTATTTAGGATAGACATAGATACCTGAGGAGTTGTTCTGTTGAAGAGCATAGTAATCTTCATCGCCTTTATGCTTGGGATATGCACCATTATATCTCCAGCTGTCTGGGGCGAAGAATCAGGCACAGTGCAGAGCGCCGATGACTTGTTTCAAAAAGGAAATGAATTTTTTGCGCAGGGAAAAATGCAGGAAGCCATCCTGGCATATGATGAGGTCATAGAGAAAAATCCCCTGCATGCAGGAGCGCTGTCCAACAAAGCTGCGGCTCTTAACCAAATGGGCAATTACGAGGAGGCCATGCAAATTTGCGATCAAGCCATCAAGATTGACCCTCAATATGCAAATGCGTGGACCAATAAGGGAAATTCTCTCACTGAACTGGGCAGGTATGAAGAGGCCATCTCCGCTTACAATGAAGCGACCGCTATAAATCCGCAGATTGGCGAGACCTGGTATAATAAGGGTCTGGCACTTAGTTTCCTGGGCAGGTATGAAGAGGCAATCCAAGCTTACAATAAATCGATTGAAGCGAGCCCACAGATGGCCGATGCCTGGTACAACAAAGGCACGGCTTTAGGCAGCCTTGGCAAATATGATGAGGCCATGCGCTCTTACGATGAGGCCATCAAGATCGATCCGCAATATGCGCAGGCCTGGTCGAATAAGGGCATGATTTTCGGCAGCTTTGGAAGGTACGATGAGGCCATCGACGCCCTTGACGAGGCTATTCGCATAAATCCGCAGCTTGCGGAAGCCTGGTACAACAAAGGCAAGGCTCTATTCGGTCTGAACAAAAGCGATGATGCAGTGGCAGCCTTCGATGAAGCTATCGCCATCGAGCCTCAATTTGCTCTGGCCTGGCGAAACAAAGGCATGGTTTTCGTCAGCCAGGGCAAACACGAAGAGGCCTTGCAGGCGTTTGATGAGGCGATAAATATCAATCCGCAATACGAAGCCGCCTGGTATAGTAAAGGGATGGCTCTGGCCGAAATGGGCAGACTTGAAGAGGCGGTGCAGGCTTTTAACGCGACACTAACCATAAATCCGCAACTTTCCGAAGCCTGGCAGAAAAAGGCCATCAATCTGCAGGCTCTGGGGCGCTCGCGTGAGGCTCAGGATGCATTTGCCAGGGCTAAAGAGCTGGGATTCACAGGCTGACCCACAGCATTTTTTTTGGCTCTCTGCAATTTCGTTTATTTTCACTTGAGAAACGCTGGTCCTGGGGCCGATAAGGAGCATTGAAATGTATCAGATGGAACTTTCCTCTGATTCCCCCGGCCTGGCCTCCCGGACTGCATGGGATTTGCGTCAGTGGCGATGAAGCATGCGACTCTTGAGGCAAGCTCCCCGGAGATAAAGCCGCTGTTGCCGACGATCTCCAGGGCCAGGTCATCCAGCGGGCCTCGGCCAGGGCAGCTCTCTGAAGGGGGATAGGCATCTTGGGCGGGCCGGTAGACAGCTTCGCTGTCGAATGGAGAGAGCATGATAGGGCTGTCCTTTCTGCGAGAGGGAAATAAATATTCGCGTTCCTGCATTCGCACATGTGAAACGCAGGGATTCGAGCGGAATGTGGCAAGGGGCTGGGAGCCGGACAAGCATTATTTCGGCAGGATCGGCCTTCAATCAATATTCGGTCTGCTACTGCTATACTGGACCAAAATGATGCGATCACTTGCAGTTTTGACCAAAGCCTATAAGCCCTATAAAGCTATTCGATCGCAAGATCCCGGTTCACTGGAGAGCTTTTGTTCTTTTGAGTATGCTGCCCCAGGGGATATATGCAAATCGCCATGGCCGACTGACGGGATTCGGTCTAAAAGGATGTTCATTTGGCCGTCTATTTTTCGCGAAGAGGTTAACGATAATTTTCTCTTATCTTTCCCCTTCTTATAAAAAAATTAATCCAATTAATAATCGTGTACTCTTGCTGCGAGAATTTATCCAGATATCCAGAGGACTTGTTTGATTGATCCACCGCCTATCATAAATAAAACATATTTTTAAAGATTCTCACAAAGCTAACCACCAAGAGAAGATCTAAATGTTGATCTGCTCACTTACAGAAGAGATCAAGCTATTGCTAACGTTTTATGGCAGACACAATATTTATAATTAATTAAGAATTAACTTCCATCATGAATTAGAATTAGAATGTAGAAAAGCTTATAATCTTCAAAACAGGTATTTAATTATGACTCCAGGAAATATTGTCCCACTCTCACAAGGTGAAAGAACTAAGTTGATCGCCGGGCCACTAAAAAATCTTGATCCGGCTTCAAACACCGTCACACCTATATGGTTTGGAGACAAGGTCTTGAAAGATTATCCGAAGGGTGTTATTCTAGATGTACTTGGCAAAGAATTTAAGAAAAATGCTCCTAATGGGAAACCTCTCGCGGAGCACAGGCAAGGATACTGGGAGTGCTTTGATAGAGCTTATTGGGCGGTATCTGCACTTCGCTGTCAATGCCCTGGGGCCCCCTGCGCAATTGCCACGACGGGTCGTGGATTCGTCGCGGGGAAAGAAGAAGACCATGCAGTTATTTATTTCTACACTTATGACGGCAAGAATTGGATTCCCCAGGCTTGGGACCCTCAAAGAGGAGAAATTAATGACTTCAAACCAAAATCAGCCGTTTTTCTACCAATTTTTCGACTACATTTCGATCCTGATAACGTGTATGGCCTAAAGGAAAAGAAAGTCTTGCCGCCTTTTGATCAACAATTTAAATTGAAGGAAACCCTAAGTGGTTGGACCATGCTCTATGAAGCAGAAGGTGGCTACGATGTCGGCTATTTCGGTGAGATTAAAAAAGAATTGCAGAACAAAGAGTTAAAAGAGTTCCCACCATGTCCGCCGCCACCAGATACAGACAAAAAGATATTTGATGTTTTTCAACGAATGAGAAATACTGAAGATAGGACCTTTTTCCTCTACAACCAGATACGTGGCAAGTATAACCGTTCTGCAGTTGCCTTTTGCTGTGGAAGCATAAAAAAGGAAAAAGATCCGTTGAAAAAAGACAGCGCTGTGATTATATTATGGGAGAACGCAGGTGATTGCATATTCTGGAGTGTGAAAGAAGGAATAATTGCAAATGAGGAGTTTGATCCGAAATTCGTCCTAGGGTGAGGCTATTACCATCATTGACTATAGGAGCAAGATAGAAAGTTCATTCAAAATTTGGGAGGGAGCAATATTAGAAAAATCTTTTTGGGCATAACCTTAGTATTAGTATTGATTGCTGCATCTAAATCCACAATGGATTTTAAATTCGAGTGCAAAGGCAGCAATGGAGCTACTATGTCTTCCTATAGCCGTTTATTGGAGCCGAGCATAATGGATAGCGGCTACACAAGAGGATTGAAGGCAGGATCATTCAACTATTTAGAGAAAGGCGAAATTGACTACGCCGAAATAATAACATATTCGTCTGGAAATGGAACAGCTAAGGGCAATTCGTCGTATTTTCATGATATGAATTTGGATTTTAGGGGTGTCAAAGGAATCTCCGAATTCTATGGCAAGGAGTACTTCAAGAACAATAGAGCAGTCTCGGCATGGAAGAAGATAAGATACGAGGATATTAATGAAAAATATACGGGTCTTGGCAAAAGCAATATGGCAAGAGAGATTCACGTAAGATCTAGTCTTATCATGGACACAACGCCTGGTATGGCATATGATTTAAAATATAATGCAACTATTGTAAAAGGTGTTATCGAAACTTGGGACGCATCTGGATGGTCCAATCGGACAGGAGCAAGAAGAATTACTTGGGAACATAATGCTTTGATGCATGGCGATATTAGTGTTACTAATAATCTGAGAGAGTTAGTCCCTCAAGAAGCTCATGGGGGTGCAGAGGATTGGCTGCCGTGCTGCTATAGTGGAACTCAGCCCACTATTGAACAACTTGATGTGCCATGGCCAACGACTGCAGTAATCAATACTCTTGAAGCAAACACAAAGCTGCCCCAGCAAAATTGCACCCAACAATGCAGCCCTAATGGGACATGTACTCGAAAGTGCGAGAACATCAAATGCACGCCGGGTGATTGTCAAGGATATGATTGTATCTATACCTATGATCAAGGTGGCCAGCGTGGGATCGGAGCCTATAATGCGAACACAACCGGAATGAGTATTGTACAAGAGTACTTAATGGATACCGCTAATTCGCAGGTGATATATTCGATAAATATCAGTAATAGTGGCGATATCAAAATTCGAGCGATAAGCGTTGATGACATCTTGCCAGCAAATATGTACTATCTAGGCTCAAGCTTCACATATAGTGTGGACGGCACGCTTGCAGAACCCAGAAAGCTAAATAACTCGGACGGCACGACAACCTTAACCTGGCCAATTGAAGAATTAAATTCTGGCGACTTTAAGAGCATCCGATTGGTTGCCAAATATGTAGAGCCAGGAGGTGTATTTACCGCGAATAAAGTTAGAGCAAGTGGATCGGCGCTGGGTACGATTGTAGAGACGACCTCTGGGCCGGCAACGAGGGCGCTTGATCTTCCAGGTGGTGGTGTTGGCTAGGCAATTTTTTTATTTTTATTATCCGATCAGCAGTCATTGGAGATTCATAGTAGTCGAATTAAATCGGTTCAATAGGAGATGGCTAATATGATGAAGAAGGTAACCGTTTTATTATTGGCACTCTGCTTTGCTATTCCATTAGCTGTAGCAGGTCTCATAAACCAGCCAGAGGTTTATAGTAACGTTTCTCTAAAAAACGGCTCTCTATATTCGGTTGATCACCCTATAGTAGGTCTAGATAACTATTCATACTATTATCGATTTAATTTATCGAATCTTGATATAGATACAAGAGAACGATGTCAGGATGATCTAATTTTGAAAATTTTAAAACCATTGAACTCGACAAACAATTGGATGATGCCAAACCAAAGCAAGATTAGTTGTTCCGATTTGGTTATCAAAGTAAATTTTACTGATACATTTAAGGAACCATTCTTAGGAATGATGAAGTATAGACTGATTGATATTGGAGAAGAAAAGATCCTCGAAGAATCCAACGGACCGGAAATTGTCTTTAATTTTAGAAACGAAAGATCACTGAAGAAGAGCAATAATGTCTATGACTATAGCGTAGAAGCTCGATCTTCAATAAATAATTCAACTGTTTATATATTGTATGAAGATAGTAGGGGAAAATGGAAGAGATATAGTGTCAACAGAACGTACGTTTCGAACAATTCGGAATGGAAACTGCTTAAATGGGAGGATGCCATCTATTTCCACAGGATGGAATTCGTGCCAGATTTAAGCAGCATACAAAACAGACCGATCTCAGGCAACAAGCAGAGTGAGATGATAAGAAGCCAGCCGTTGATTTTGCCGTCTATGCCTGAAAGCAGCAAGCAATCAATTGTACAGGAGTACTTAGAGGATGCCGCCAATGCGCAGGTGATATATTCGATAGTCATCAGTAATAGTGGCGATATCAAAATTCGAGCGATAAGCATTGATGACACCTTGCCAGCAAATATGGCCTATCTAAGCTCAAGCTTCAAAGATAGTGAGGATGGCACGCTTGCAGAACCCAGAAAGCTAAATAACTCGGACGGCACGACAACCTTAACCTGGTCAATTGGAGATTTAAATTCTGGCCAATTGAAGACCATCCGATTGGTTGCCAAATATGCAGAGCCAGGAGGCGTATTTGCTGCGAATAAAGTTAGAGCAAGTGGATCGGCGCTGGGTACGATTGTAGAGACGACCTCTGGGCTGGCAACGAAGGCGCTTGATCTTCCTGGTGGTGGTATTGACTAGGCCACCTTTTTTATCCGATGAGCTGTCATTGGATGGCACTCACGGTAGTAGAATTCAGCCTAGTCAGTTTCTCGTATCTGATCAAAGCAAGACCATTCAAATGGCGGGCCAAATATATGGCAAATCAAGCGGAGCAGATAAGAGGTGCTATTTTTTCTTTACTTGATCTTCAGCCAGTAAATAGAAAAAGAGATACTTGATTTCTTGATCATGTATGCCAAAGTCGCATGTTTTTTCCATTTACCCAAACATCGCCCCCATGCCCGCCTCCGCCGCCTCTGCCTCGTCCCGGAAAGCCTTGAGCAGCATCTCGGCATCCTCGCCCAACAGCACCTTGGCCGCCGTATCCGCGAGCAGCTTCTGGGCTTCTTGGACCAGCTCATCGCGGGCCTTAATGTAGAGGCACATGCCCTCTTTCTCCAGCCCCATGGCCTTGCACTCGCGCACCGTGGGTCCTAGGCGCTTCCAGAACTCCTCATCCAGCATCTTGGTCATGTCTTTGCTACTTTCCATGGCATAAGTGTAAACTAGTTCCATTGTAAAACCTCCTAAAGATCCTGCATAGCTTTCTTGAGCATTTCCGTGCACTGGTCCATGAGCGCGGCTGCCTGGCTGATATCCTCTGCCGCCTTCTCGCTCAGCGCGGCGATCTGCACCGCCCTCTCCCGAAAAGATGCGCTGTGGCTCTCGTTATGCTCTATCCAGTGATTAAGTAGCCTTTTCACCGAATCTTTACTGAGTTCGTTTTCCATTATTATTCACCTACTGGAGCGTCATATGGCTTGATGTAAATGAACTCATCGGATACCAGCCAAATGAGCATCGAATCATACCTGTATATTTTTATTTTTATATATTAAGTTTGCTAAATCGGTTGATTCAAAGGTTCACGTTCCTCTGCCGACTTTGATATAGTTTATTTTGTCTTCTGGCTTGGGCTTTATTACCACAATCAAAACTTCCTGTTCAGCCAGATTACGATCCACGTAGACGCGCCCCATTTTATCGATCCTTTTATACATAGGATCAATAAGCGTCTCGCGCTTTTTCCCGGCCATCTCAATTTCCATATCCAGGTCCACCGGACTACCTTGTGACGCAATCATAGTTATATCTATTCTCCATAGATATTTAAGCATTTTGGCATAGTTAGCCACATTAGCCATATTAGCCACAAGCTTTAAGTATGTTTGGATAGTATGTGGTAAGGAAATAAGGAGAAAATAACTTATCTACGAATCCCTCGCGCGGAACTTCAAAAGGAGTTCGAGATTGCTGTATGGACTCTTCGCGAACTTCGATCAAAGATAGATGCATTGCAGCTAGCCCCTAACTTCCTCTAAAAAAACCGATTTGGGCCTAATAAGCGGTTTAGATATCAAGACGGAAAAGTGCAAAAATAGGAGGATTACATTCGCCCCACGCACACAAAAAGGTTTAAACTGAGAAATTTGGGATTGGTAAAATGGGGGACAAGTCAGTAAATAGATTAAGTGATAGGGCCGAGAATGAGATCTCTAGACTTGGCAGTTTGTCGATCTCATCCCCAGCTACAAGTATATAGGTTGGTTGTGAAAATACAAAAAGCTTTGCATCCAGCAAAATAGCTTGCAGCTTCGGCCCTCTCGGGAGAGAGGGATGCAACTAGACAAAATAGATATTAGAATTGTAAAACGTGCGGTGAAGAATCCCGGCGCACACCAAAGAGAGATCTATCGACCTCTTTTGGATGAACGATCTGAGTATTTTTTACACAAGCGAATTAAGTGCCTGGAAACTTGTGGATTCCTTAAATTGAGGAAGAATACCGGCACAGTGCAGTGCTGGGCAACACAGAAAGCAATCCGCCACATATCAAAAATCAAAACGGAGGGGGACTTGCTTGAGTAGCGCAATTGTCTCCGCCCCATCATATCCAATTATTCCAATCCTTCCCAACGGGCGTTCTCTGGGAGGCATTCTGGAGCAGGCGGAGCCTATGGGATGCGGTTTGGTCCGCATTGTCATTTCTGGAATGGAATACCTGGTAGATGACAGCCTGCACGCTGCATTGATGGGATTGGTGGGACAGAAAGTGGCTGTCTGCCGAATACTCGGACAGTGGGGCGCAGGAGTGATGCCATCATGATCTGCATGGCAGATGCTATCACCCTGCGTGGGATTGTTTCCCTGCTGGAAGAGAGCCCTGCTACTGCTCGCGAGATCTCGATGATGCAATATGTCAGCAATAATACCGCAAGGCGGCTCTGCAAAAAGCTGCAGCAGTTCGGCGTCATCGAGCACCCAAACGCTACCAGGACCATCCTCGGAGTCTCGCAGCAGGTTCCGCAACTCGAATGGCGACTAACAGAGGCATACAAGCGCGGCGAGATTCAGTTCGATGCGGAGAAACTGGCGAGCGATTCGCTCAGGTGAGATAATAGATGTCCGTCACGTGCCCCACGTGTGGTTCTGATGTACTGCAGTTCCTGGGGAACGAGCGTGAGACGGGCAAGAGCTGGTTTGCCTGCCGGGCATGTCCTCTGACAAGGCAGGTATTCAGCCTGACGCTGCCAGAGCCGCCTAGATTCGGATTCGAGGCAAGAGCCTAAGATGTCCACCTCCCTGGGCTTCGTGCCTGCCTCGGAACTCGGCCCGTCTCCCTCGAGAGAGGAAGACCTGGAGGACCTCATCCGAGTCCAGGCCACTCAGATAGAGAGGCTCAGGGAAGAAGGGCCCAGACAGGCAGAAAGCCCAGGCATAAAGCCGGAAGAGAAACAGGCACTTGCGCAGCTACTAAGCGATCTTGGTGAGAGAATCAAGGAGCTGGAGTTGCTGACAGCCACGCAGGCCAGGCAGATAGAGGACATGGAAAATGTCAACAATCGATTAGAACAGCAAATCACAGATGTCAAAGGACTGGCAAAAGACCGTATCAGTGAGTTGCTTGCAGAAATCGTTGACATTCGGAACGCACAGAATGTTGACAGAAAATATGTCAACGATCTGGCAGAAGAGCTTGGCGAGGCGCAGGAACTCATCGACCAGCACGCTGAAGCGATAAATAAGGTATGGCAGGCAACAAAAAAAGGTCGAATGCCTACAGGCAAGAAGTCCAAGGCCAGGGTCGAGCAGCTCAAGGAGATCCTAAAGAGCGGATCGAAAACCTACAAAGAACTCGAACGGATACTGAAGATATCCCCAAAAGAAATGAATCGCTTGGTGTCGATGCTTGACACGAGGAGCTATGAGATCTTCTTCCGAGCCGGAGACAATCGCCAAAAGGTTTTGCGCCTTAGATCGTTGACGTCAAATGTCAAATGTTCTGCGGAGGAGGATAGTAAAGGGGTCTAAATTCACAGAGGACAACATACTATTTGCATGGATTATATGCAAATTATAACGTCAATTAGATGATGATAGAATAATGAATGAAACGATAGCATAAGGCTGACTGAAGATGGATGAAAATCATTTGACATTTGACAAGTAATGTCAACGATTGGAACTAATAAGGAGTGTAATATATATGCAGATGCATGTAATTGCAACAGAATTTGGGGATGACTGGGCAGGACCCTACACAAATGAGGTCCTACTACAAAAGACATTATCGATAATCCAGGAGGTAGATAGCGAAGCCAAGACAATAAGCAGAGAAACAGACCCATTCGAAAATCAGATCATGGAAGGCATGAGGCCCTACAAAATCGAGGTAGATCTCATAGACGGCCAACCACAACTTCCTGCAGAGATAAGCCTAACCTGGCCTCCGGCAGAAGTAGAGGGCATACAGGAAGGAACAAAAGAGCATCTTAGATATTTCGTGTGGGCAAAGTCCGAGCGAGACGCAACATCAAGGCTTGCAAGGATTAACAATAAGCATTAATTAAACAAATTAGGTGATAAAATATGAGCATGACTCAAGAATTCCTATTCGAGCAGATAAAAGACAGCCTGGATGGACTAAAAGATAAGCAGCTCTCTGATTTAGTAAAGATAATAAGAGACATTCAGGTGGAAAGAGAAGATGAGAAGATAATCACAGCAGCAGAGAGCAGATAATATGATTCTATTCAAGCCGGAACACATAGGCCCGATCTTGGCCGGCAGAAAAACAGAGACCCGCAGGATTTGGTCACGCTGGAGGGCAAACGTGAGGAGCAAACACCTGGCAAAGACACAGCTACTTTCAAAGGAATATTTTGCAAGGCTCTACATTGTCGATAGATGGGAAGAGAGGCTGGGGGATATTTCGGAGGAAGACGCAAAAGCGGAAGGCTATTCTTCAAGGGAGGAGTACCTGGCAAAGTTCGCTGAGATCAATGCAAAGAGGATCAAGAAGCTCGGTCTTCCAATTGAGGATATCAAAGTCAAGGTAATCAAATTCGTGGTGCTTGATGCGCTTAACAAGGCCATTCCAGGAGAGGAGAAGGACGTGATTACCTGAATTTCACCGATACGCAGGTTATAGCATTGATCAGAACTTATCCGGGCCTTAATTTGTATCAGCTCACAAAAAAGGCAAATGAGGAGATGGGAAGATGGCCATGGACTATCGGAAAAGTCCAGAAGGCAGTGCAGCGCCTGAAGAAGGACGGAAAGATTAGCACAAGCCTGGTGGTCAATGGAGGCCGAGCATGCCAGCAAGTCTTTGCGACAGTCTAAAAAAGGATAATATTAGCAGATCCCAGACATATACTATTGAGGAGTACACCGAGGATGAACTCAAAATCCTCGGAAAAGACAAGGCCTTCAAGAATATCCTCAATGGCGGCAAGCTCAAAGGGCCACTTAAAATAAAGCTTCAGGTGGCTGAAAGGAATGGCCATCTAATCTACAACGGAAGACCTTACAACCGTTCATGCTGGTCATGGAGACCTCCGAAAGTAATCCGCCTCCAAGGACGGGCCGCAAAAGAACTTAGTGATCTGATAAACAACAGACCAGAAATAAGCATCTATACAAATAATGGCAAGATCATAAAGCTGGATCGCTGTCCCTGCGGCGGAGAGCTGCTTATGGATCACAATTATAACTTATATTGCGTAGATTGTAGTATAATATACGAATAATAAACCCTGTGAAGCCTAAGACGCCGAGGGATAGCTGGCACGATGATCCTGGAATACAACCAGGTGAGGGAAAAGCCAGCTTATAATAGAAGCCGACGTGGGCCCAGCAGGGCGGGTAAAGAAGCGTGTACCCAGGGCTCAACCCTCCGGTCGGCTCAAAATTTGCAGGTCGGACGAGGGGCATAGCCATCTTAGGACTCCGGCCTGTCATAACCATCATGAAAGCCGCTAATTGGCGAGGCGGATCTACGTTTCCCTCCTGGCTGCAATGCCAGAAGAGGGCTCCCTGTCACTTTGTGACCGGCCTGGCCGGGCTAAATCCTTTAATTCACTCCCAAAATTCCCTAGCTACACATAACCGGCCCGCCGTTCTCGTTATTTGAGGTTTTCCGGAAGAATTCGGAATATTCCGGAATTTTGGAAGATTTCCGGAAGGCAAAAAAACATGTTCGAATCGATAGCAGAGTACATACCAGAAATTGAAGAGCGATTAAACCGAAAACATAGCCCGGCAAGGATAGCACGAGATCTGGGCCTGGCAAAGACGACCATCTATGACTACAAGCGGCTATGCTTCAATGTCAAGAATGCCGCAGCAGAAGAATGGTCAGAGGAACAAAAAAAAGGCCACGAGGAGAGGCTGGCAGCCGGCAAGGCAAAGATCATAGATTCCCTGGAGCTCCTGAACAAGGCCAAAGCCAGGGCAGAGTTCCTCGTAGACCTGGAACTTGGCAGCCCCTACAAGCTAGCAGATGGAGAGAAAAAGGAGCTCTCCCTGGGATCGGCGGCCCTGTACTGGCGGCAGGGCCAGCAGATGACATGCGAGATAATCAAGGCCGAACTGGAGCTCTCGGGAGATGACGCAGAGACCCGCAAGGCCGAGGCCCTGGAGTCTTGGGCTGATACCAGGCTCGCAATACTTGGGGCAGTAGATGACGATCCGGAAGCGAAAGAAAAGCTCATCGCCGCTCTGGAGCAAAGACGACGACCTTCTTTACGCCCTGGACCCGGTAATCTGGGCGAGGGAGGTCCTGGGCTTCCATCCGGACAGCTGGCAGCAGGATCTCCTCCGGAGCAGACAGAATAAGATAATCTTGAATTGCAGCCGCCAGAGCGGCAAGTCAACCACTACCGCCGCCCTGGGTCTACATGAGTGCATATATCGCCGCCCGACTGTGGGCCTTTGCGTGGCCCCAGGCATCAGGCAGTCCGGCGAACTCATGCAGAAGTTCGACGAGTTTCGAAGTGCTGTCGAGCTTCCTTCTGATTACCTGGATGAAGACACCAAATTATCAGTGAAGTTCAAAAACAAAAACCGCTTCATGGCCCTGCCTGGATCGGAGAAGACCATACGAGGAATCTCGGCCGTAACCCTCCTCCTGGAGGATGAGGCAAGCCGGGTCCTGGACGTGCTCTATAAGTCAGTCCGGCCCATGCTCGCTGTCTCACATGGCAGGCATATACTGATGTCTACGCCATTTGGAAAGAGGGGGCACTTCTGGGATATCTGGGATAAGAGAAGAAGAGGAGTAGCATCAAACGGAAAATGGCAGTGGTTCCTCGTATCTGCAGATGATTGTCCAAGGATCACAAAGGAGTTCCTGGAGGATGAAAAGGAAGAGCATGGAGAACAATGGTATCTCCAGGAATATTTTAACGCATTTGTGGACGAAGAGACGCAGATCTTTACCAGGAATAGCATAATGCAGGCAATGGATAACGATATTGCAGTGATTGAGATTTGAATGACATTCATAATATCGCTGGATCCGGCAAAACTTCGGGACTGGAGCGCCATATCAGCGATCGATATGCATTATGTCAAAGAAAAGAAACGCTTCGAGTACGACCTGATTGCGATGAATCGCAAACAGGGCCTTCCTTATGATCATCCGACCGAGCCTTCAATAGCATCCTGGGCTCTTGCAGTATACAAGAATCAAAAATTTTGGGATAAAAAGCAGCCTCCGCATTTCCTAATAGACGCTACTGGCGTTGGGGTAGCAGTAAGAGACATCCTGGCCGCTAAAGGAATAAAATTGATAGCGGTCACAATCACACCAGGAAACAGCATCACGCGCCTGGGAAGGAAAATTAACATCTCCAAGGCGAGGATGATCGGAAAGTTCCTTGGGGCATTCGATTCAGGAAAGCTGCATGTTAACCCTTCTATGCCCATCTGGCCGAAGCTCGAAAAAGAGATGCTCGGCTTCAGGGCAGAGCTGAATGCCCAGGGGAACACGAAATTCGAGGCTGAAGAAGGAGAGAATGACGATATGCTCATGAGCCTGGCGCAGGGGATCTGGTACGGCGAGGAGATTCTAAGAGGTGGTAGGCTGTGATTTGCCTTTTCTGTGGTCAGAAAATAGGCCGGGAGTTCCCAGTGCCTATCAGAGAATTATCTATGACACCAATTGTGCCTTACATCAAAGGTGTCACAGAAAACAAGCTCGGCCTCACAGTTCTCGCAGGTCGCATATGTTGCCAGGATTGCTACCAGAAGATCCTGCAGAACGAGTTCAAGATCATAGAGGAAGCAGGAAGGATGCCTAAAGATGCTAACTAACCTGGCATTCATTGGAGACGGCAAAACATGGCCGCCCAAAGATGACGACGAGGCAGCCAGGCTGGCAGAACATGCCATCATGAGACAGATTTACAACGGCCTGCATGACAAGATATTCCCCAAATATGCTGCCTATCTGGCAGACTCGAACAAGGACTCGAAGAAGCAGGCAATAATCCTGGACTGGCCGGAGATGGCCACCTCTTCTTACATCAATCTCCTCATAGGAGAGGAGCCTGAAATCAGGGCCCCAAGAGAGGATCTCCCTGAGAGGCCGGACGAGGAGGTTTTCATAGACGCCAGCCGCTACGGCCACGGTCTCTATGAGGTCTCGGAAGATGGCATTCCGGCAATCAATCCGGAGAATGTATACCTTGTAGTTCATCCTGGGAACATACGGATAATAACCGCGTATGTAATTTTCAACAAGTTCAAGGAGCAGGACAGGGAGTACATCAAGTTCACAATTCACACCAGGGGCCAGATTCAGCACCAAATCTATGAGCTGAACAACGGAAAACTGAAAGGGCCAATTGAGTTATCGAGATTCTGGACTTTTGCAGGGCTGAAGGTGGATGAAACCGGCATCCAGAAGACCGGCGTAGACGATTTCCTTATTGTACACGTCCAAAACAAGCTCTCAAGCGAGAGGTACTATGGCAGGTCCGACTACAAGCCATCGATTATATCTCTCGTGGAGTCTCTGGAGCGGAGTTTTGCCCAGAGGGATGAAGTTCTGGCAAAGTTCACATCACCAACGCCAGTCATTCCAGAGAGCGCCACGATATTCAATCATGCAACTTCGGAGTGGGTTTACACGCCGGGCCAGCCGATCTTTACCCAGCCGGGAGACATTTCACCTTCTCTAATGGTCTGGCAGGCAGAGCTGGGCTCTGTTGAGAGGGCGATCGATCAGAAGATGGACCAGCTCCTACAGATGTTGCAGTTATCGAAGGTCCTCCTGGCCGGCAAAGACGCAGGCACGGCGGAGAGCGGCACAGCCTTACGCATTCGCCTGATACCGACGCTGGCCAAAGTGGGGAGATTCGCCAGGGCAGCAGAGAAGGCCATACCAAAGGTCCTGCAACTATGGTCACAGCTCCACGGGCCGGCAATGGATCTCAAGGATATTCAGATCATTTTTCAGGACGGAATACCTGAGGACCAGCTTGAGAAGGCCAGGACAGTACAGCTATGGGACAGCATGAAAGCCATCTCCTTAGAGCGGAAACTGGAGCTGCAGGGCCTGAAAGAAGGCTCAGACGCCTTCTACAAGGAACTTGAGAGGCTCAGAGGAGCGCAAAAAATGCTTGAACCTGCAGAGCCAATAATCTCTCTTCAGCCGCAGGGTAGCAATGCCTGAATATTCCAGAGCAGAGGCCGAGAGGCTGGTGAGATTTTGCAGGGATGCAGAGAATGCAATTTCTGCAGAACTCATAGATCTGATGGAGAGGTCACAAAAAGGGGAGATTATAGGTCCACAAGATGTTGCTGTGGTAAAGATCAACCAGATTCTCCAAGAATTTTTAGAAGGCTGCAAACAGTGGATAGGGGAAGCAATATCAGCAAGCTATCTTGCCGGGGTCCAGAATATCAGAAAAGGGGATGAGAAATCAATCAGCGCTTTGCATGAAAAAGCAGCGAATGCGATTGCATCGAGTACTTTCTCAAGGTTATTGGATGTCTACAAAACAATGAAGCGATGGGTAGACGATAAAATTGCAGAGCTCAATCTCAAGAATATTCAGAATCAGATAGCAGAAGAAGCAGCAGCAAGGAAGCAAAGAGAATGGGAGAAGTAATTGCATTCAGAGATAAGTCCGGGAAAGAATGGGGGTTGTCGAGCTATGCAGAGACATTAGCTAATCAGGCAACAATTCAGGCCTACAGGCAAGGAGGAATTAATGAAATCCTGGAAGAAGGCGGCGCATTCGGGCGGATCTCAGAAGGGCAGTCCAATAAGACCTGCGAAATTTGTAAGAAATGGGCAGGAAAGATAGTAAGCCTGTCAGCTCATACGAAAGGAGCGATACCTTCAATTGATGATGCAGTTTCAGAAGGGCTCTTTCATATAAACTGCATCCATACTGTAAATATTGTAAGCATAGAAGAAGCAATAAAAGAAACATTAGATCAATAATAATCACCAATAATAAGTTGACGCCGGACTAGATCGGCGGGAGATACTTTTATGGCAGGAGAACCACCAGCCGCGGGCACGCCTCCCGCGAATCCACCAGCAGGCGGGCAAGAACATCAACCACCAGCACAAAACGAGTTCATTATGAATCAGGAACAGTTCAATGCTCGGTGGGGTGCGAAGCATGGAGAAATTGAAAAAGAGCTTGGGATGTCAATTGACGATGCTATTGACTTCATCAAGGCCAACAAGAAGCCTCCCGTAAACAAAACCGAGAAGCTGGAAGGGGCAGATCTGAAAATAGCCAAGATGGAAGCTCTAATGTTTGCCAAGGTTCCAAGCGAAAAGATACCTGGGCTTATTTCGAGGGTTCAGGGGTCCAACAAGACAGAGATTGAGGCGGATATTCAGCAGATGATCGCAGACGGCTATATCACTCTTCAAGCTACGCTGCCTTTGCAGCAGCAGAGCCAGCCTCCGAACGCGGCCCAAGGTGCGGGCAATCCTGGCGTGCCTGGCACACCTGGAAAGAAGACCTGGAAGCGTTCTGAAATCAAGAACATGAGTCAGGCAGACCACATCAAAAACAAGGACGAGATTCTTGCAGCAATGAAGGAAAATAGAATTACTGAGGACTGATAGATGATAGACAACTTTATCCCGGAATTTTGGGCGAGCATCGTTTTAGAGGCTGCCCAAAAAGCAATGGTTTACGCTCAGGACAAAGTAATCAACAGGAATTACGAAGGCGAATTTGCAGCCAAAGGAGACACTGTTCACATAATAGGCATAGGGGATGTAACAGTCGTAGATACGGCAGATGGAACCGACCAAGCTGAAGGAGATGAGATGCTCGATGCAGACACAATCCTCACCATTAGCCAGGATAAGACCTTCAGGTTCCTCGTCTACGATAAACAGAAGAAGCAGGCCGGGGGAGACATTCTCAGCCCATACATGAGGCGCGCTGCCTACCGCCTCAAGGACGCCACGGATCAGTATGTTGCCGGCATGTATGTAGACGCTTCAAGCGCAAACAAAATAGGGACTGATGCCTCGCCAAAGGTGCCTAACACCACTGCCGGAGATGCTCAGAACGTCTTCAATCTCATCGAAGACTGCTCTGTATTACTATCCAACAACAATGTTCCAACAGATGGCAGATGGATGATTGTGCCCCCCTGGTTCAGTGGTCTCATAGTGAAAGACTACCACCGTGAAGGTGCTTCAGCCCCAGGGTTATCTGAGATAGCGCACCTAACCGGCAAGGTAGCGCACATTGCAGGATTTGACATCCTGGAGAGCAACAACGTTCCCAATACTTCTCTGACCAAGTACAAGATCATGTTTGGCAATGACGACGCCATAACCTTTGCCGATAGCCTGGCAGGTATCGAGCCTTTGAGGCATCAAAAGAGATGGGCTGATATCGTGCGTGGCCGCCATGTCTACGGAGGAAAAGTTGCATATCCTGATAATCTGGGTGTGCTGACCGTCAATTCGAGCTAAATAGAGGAGGTGAAATAAATGGCTAGAACCGCAATACCTGGAAACAGTCTGACGGGCGCTTATGCCGCCCGTGCAACTCCCACAACGTTAGACAAGCCAAATGGCCATTCAATGGGGCCGTTCGATGGAAATAAGCTCATTTTGCTGTTCCATCTATCTGCTGCCACGGCAGCCGACACGATCACATTAAAAGCAGGTGTGAACCCGCCAGCAATGCGATCCGGAATTGGTGATCTTGTCTATACCTGTGCTGGTGGTGCTGCTGAGGTCGTCATTGGTCCGATCGAAAATGCCCGATTCAAGCAGTCAGATGGAAAATTCTGGATAGACCTGGCCGGAGCGACAATAGCAGGTACATTGGAGGCATACGTACATAGCTAAGGCCTGAGAAGAGACCTACTAATTATCTTTTTTATAATATAATAAATGACGACATTAGACGCCTATGTGACATTGGCAGAGCTAACCACCTATTTTTCAGGTGATGACAGAGCCACAGCATTTCTCGCCCTTACAGATTTACAAAAAACTTCTTACCTGAACCGGGCCACAAAAGCGATAGATTCAGTACCAGTCAGAGGTACCAAGTACGATCTGAACATCACAGATGGAGCTCCAGACCAGGCCAGAGCCTTCCCGAGGATAATAGATGGCGAAATCCTGGATTATAACAGCACAACAGGAACTACTTTAGTCCCACCAGACGTTAAATATGCATGCATGGAGGAAGCCCTGGCAATTCAGCAGTCGGAGATAGGAGGGAGAAAGCAGTTACAGGATCAGGGAGTGCAGTCTTTTACGATTGGAGCGAAACTGTCGGAAACATTTATTCAAGGCGCGGGAAATCGGAATCTACAAAGCGCAACATCCAGGCAACTCTTGCGTAAGTACATGGGAACGATAGTCAGGTAGATGCTCCGGTGAGGGACTTATTTAATTTTCGGGTCTGGAGGACGCATGCAGGAAACACTAGTGTTCAGATTCCAAAATAACATAGCAATATATTAATACCTGGTACTCAATCTAATATCATGCCATTTGTGAGTGAACGCCCTGCTTTGCAGTTAACTGAAGAAGAGCTTGAGTGCCTTAATAAAGCGAGCAAGTCAAGAACGCTACCTGAGAGAGCAGTCGAGCGTGCCAAGATCCTTCTTGGATACTTTGAACGCAAATCAATTTCGCAAATTGCGCGAGACTTAGATACCAATAGGCCCAAAGTTGAGCGTACGATTGACAAGGCCTTTGCTTATGGAATTTATCCGGCTCTGGAAGATCTCCCAAGAAGTGGCAGACCGCGAAAAATATCATCTGGCGCAAGAACATGGATTCTAGCTCTTGCTTGCTCAAAACCACTAGACCACGGATATCCATACGAATTATGGACACAAAGTTTATTAGCAGGACATATTAGGAATCATTGTTTGGATAATGGGTTCCCAGAATTATCAAAGTTATCTCGTGGTACAGTATCGAAAATACTTGGCGCGAGCAACGTAAAGCCCCATAAAATTTCGTCTTACCTTGCCCCAATTGATCCAGAATTTGAGCCAAAGAGCGTGGTTGTACTACATACCTACAAGCAGGTGGAATTGCTTCAACAGATGTCCAAAGAGAATAAGCCGCTTGATATGGTTATCATTTCATACGATGAAAAGCCGGGAATTCAAGCTATTGAAAATAAATATCCCGATCTAATGCCTGCATTAGGCAAATATGCCACGCTTTCCCGCGATTATGAATATATAAGGCATGGCACAATATCTCTGCTTGCAGGAATTGATCTCTTAACAGGGACAGTTCATTATAGGATATTCGATAGGCATAGAAGTAGGGAGTTCATTGAATTCTTAAAATGTGTCGATTCCGCCTATCTAAAAGATATAAAGATAATTATTATTCTTGACAATGTTAGCGTGCATACATCTAAGGAAACTAAGGAATATCTCAAAACAGTTCCGCAACGCTTTCATTTTGTCTTTACACCAAAACATGCCTCATGGCTAAATATAATCGAGAGCCTATTCAGCAAAATGACTCGAAGCATGCTGAGAGGGATTCGTGTATCGTCCAAAGAAGAGTTGAAGGATCGCATGAGTCAATATATCGACGATATGAATGAAACTCCAACAATATTTAAATGGAAGTACAAAATGGATAAAATGGCTGGAGGGATTGTTGTTGATAAGGACGGCGGGGTATTGATATGTTAATTTGGAACTGTAACACTAGCAAGCGAAATAGACTGCAAAGAAAACAGAGACATAACTCTGGGGATGATAATTGAGCGAATAGATCAATTAATTGAATCAAATACAAATGAACATAAAATAATTACAGAACGATTAACAGAAAATGAGAAAAATGTAGTTATCTTGAAGTTCTCTCGGTGCATATATTCGTGGCTTGATAATAAAGGCGTCGTCAAATGGGCAGCGGTTGCGTGTTCTGTGGCAATTATCGATTTTCTTGTGAGACATTATTCATAGGAGGCTATTCATTTGAGCTTATTGGATGCATACACAAACTCGATGGGCGAATCTGTTATCTGGCGGCGCAAAACAGGCGTAGATGCCAATGTCGATCCGGTCTATTCCGATTCGACTATCTCCGTTTTGTGGTATGATGAGGTTCGCTCCTTCCAGTCAGAGGAAGGCAGGCAGTTGCAACAGGTCGCCTATATTCTGACCTCTGCCCTGGTGGAGAAAGACGACCTGATCACAAGGGGCGGCTACTCCTGGCCTGTCATTGGCCTAGGCAAAGATCCAAGCATGGGGCCGGAACAGATGAGGAAGGCATACTTAGGGCAATCAATGATCTGAGCTGAGGAAACGATGACCGGCTACACACCACTTGATAATTTGCTGGCTGCCTTAACCGGCAATTCGGCACTCATGACAATGGTTGGCTCCAGGATCTACAAAAATAAGGCAATCTCAGCCAGCGCGGTAGACATTTATGGAGATCCTGCAAAAAGCCAGATTTCATGTGAGCTGTCCGACCTCTGCGGCCAGATTCTTTCTGCAGATCAAATTTTTATTGTGGACATCAGGACCAGAAAAGAAACTGGGGGAGATGGAGGTGCTGAGTATTGCGCCCAGATTGCCGATGCAGTGCGGGTTATCCTGGACGATGGATTCAGCGGGGCAACAGTTACAAAGATCTATGGGGTGGTAGCCTGGGATGCAATCTTAAAAGGATACAGATGCAAGCTGGAAGTAACAAGCCACATCAAGGGCAGCTTTTCCTTGACTTTCACGCCTAACCAGGCCAGTCCCAAGGCAGCCGGCAGCGAGATAGTCCTAACGGCGATTGCCTCGCCGAACCAAGGCCTTGAGTACCGTTTCCTCATCAACGGACCAGGTACGGGCAATGTTATGCGGGATCTGTCCGAATGGCAGTCACGAAATAGCTTTGTCTGGCGTACCACAGATGCCGATGTGGGCACCTCGACCATTCACGTAGAGATCCGGGGCGGATTGAATAAAGGTGTAGCAGATCAATCGACATCGATAAGCTACACCATCACTGCAACCACCAATGCGGCGCCAACAATTACGAGTCTCACGCCCTCCCCCGAATCACCCCAGCCTCCGGGCCTGGAGATCGAGCTGATCTGCACAGCAACGGACGCCGAAGGCAACGAGCTGCTTTACAGGTTCAGTCATCAGCCACCAGGAGCCTCCTACTGGAAGGATCTAACGGGCTGGCAGAGCCAAAACTGGACCGTCTGGAAACCCACTTTGGCCGACAGCGGGACAAATGGCCTTAAAGTGCTGGTGATTGACGCAAAGCATGCCGAAAAGGGCAGCTATGACGCTGCAGCTACAATCAGTTACACCATAGCGCCCTGAATCATGCCGACTGCTCTAACCTTTGTGGCCACCAATCCGGATGGCTCCACCGTGTCCCTCAAGCCCACGGAGTACCGGTCCGATTGGCCGCATATGGGGCATCAGAGGCTTTCTTTCCAGTGCTTTGGCGGCCAGGGGATCGATGAGAGGGCCACCATCAAAGTAACCAGGGCAGGAGAGACCATGCCCGTCTTCTGCGGCTGGTTTGATGGCATCAAGAGGCCTTCTTTCAAGTCAAAGAAGCCGCAGGAGTACCACTGCCTGGGCCATTCGGCCATACTGCAGTATCGTTATCCATTCGTGAGGGCCTTCACAGCTAACGACACAGTAAACACCATATTGGGAGACACGCCGGCCAGCCAGGGCCTCTTAT
>Ga0209777_10001544_pt1 | contig 32692 bp, 30 predicted proteins | sample FrelakmetHBP12HB_FD_187147 | JGI IMG/M metagenome (GOLD analysis project Ga0209777, IMG submission 187147) | Freshwater lake sediment microbial communities from the University of Notre Dame, USA, for methane emissions studies -HBP12 HB (SPAdes)... | ecosystem: Environmental > Aquatic >... | reverse complement strand
TAATTTTTTTTAGCAGAATCTACAAAATGAAAGGAGACATAGAATTTCAGAATAAATTTGAAGGAGGTAATAATTTATGAAAGGAGACTTATATAAAGAATTGTTTGATAATTCACCTCCAGAACCAGGCCTCCTAGATGAAACTAAATTTCCTCGTATTATTCCATCGAAAATTCCTAAATCAGTTAAAACGATTGGAGAGAATTTAGATAAATATATTCAAATATTATTAACCGAGTTTCCCACATGAATAATATTCATTCTTTCTGAGTCTTCTCTGAAGTTTTTTACTTGAAAACACAAAGAAAGGGACTTAGATGGTTTCATTTATCATGCACACCCAATTCCTTCCAAATAATTTCAGTTCCTCAGAAGACCTAAAAGAATCCGAAAGGCGTATCATGGATCACATCAGGTCTGAATTACCAATGGTGACATGGAAAAATGTGAAAGTTATAGGTCCTTATGAATACTTGGAGACTTTCCAAGCTCCCGATGTGGATACAGGTTTCAAAGTTAAAGCTCTAATGGACACCTTTGAAAATGTTCATGCAGAGTTGTGGAAAATCGATTAAATGTAGGTAGCATCTCAATCTGTGCCCCCTCCTCCTGAGCTCCCGTTTAAGCCTTTTTGACCAGAATCTCTGTATTCCCGAGTTTTCATCAACCCCAATCAGCTTAGCAAGATCCTTTTGAAACAACCCTTGCCTCAGTCTCACTTTTCCAACATCCTTTGAAATCTCGGTAGATCAAAAATTCAGCAAAACAGCATAGTGATAGTTGCCTAATGGATTCCAGAGGGTCCTACTTTTAGACAATCTTATGTGAGAACAAAGGATTGGATAGCCTCAAAGGTTGTTTGAATTTCAGATGACGGAGCGGTGATAAAGGTTCGATATGAGTCCACGAAGGGGAGCCAGCAAATTCAAGGGGGTTAGGAGACATTTCCTAACCCCCTTTTTGCCTTTGAAGCCCCGTTGAAGAAGAACTCCGTTCACTCTCGATATTAGAATTCTTGAAATTGGCAACAGGCTTTTGGATAAGAGTGGTTTTCCTGAATTTCTTACGATTCATCAATCCATTTCAAAAGTTGCCTGTGTTTACTCTTGAGGCAAAATGGTGGAGAAGGCTTCTGAAAAGGGGAAGAAAATCTAATTCCACGGATATTCAACATCCTTTGTGGATCTTATAGAAGAACGGAGGTCTTAATGTCGATGGGTTATAAGACATATCTTGATCAGATAGAAAGTACGGCCATATGGCCGCCATGATAGTATCAGCCTGGTTGCAGCATCTTTTCCTGGATTCCCTTTCCTCTGCTGGGGATACTTCTGAATTACTGAAAGGATTCTATTCTTCCTGCAAAGCCTCTCGTCGCATTTTCCTCGAATAGGTTGTAAAAGAGGTGATTAGCAAAAACGCCGCCACAGCTAAACAAACCACGGAAATAGGCCTAAGGAAAAAGATTGCAAAGCTTCCGTCAGAAATAATAAGCGACTGCCGCAGAGCTTGCTCTAACATTGGACCGAGAACATAAGCCAACACCAGCGGAGCGGGCTCATAATCAAACTTTCTCATGATATATCCAACTACACCGAAAAGAACCATCACCCCGATGTCAAAAACTGAATTATTGAGGCTATAAACTCCTATCAAGCAAAAGATAATAATCATCGGGAAAAGGAAACGAAAAGGAATTTTTAAGAATTGCACCCATAGCCCAATCAGAGGAAGGTTCAATGCTAGAAGCATCACATTTCCCACATACATGCTGGCGATGACGCCCCAAAAGATGTCTGGATAATCTTTAATCAATAAAGGACCAGGCCTGATACCATGGAGCAACAACCCCGCAAACAACATTGCCATAACAACATTGGAAGGTATGCCTAACGACATAAGAGGTATAAAAGCACCACTCGAGGCCGCATTATTAGCCGATTCTGGGCCTGCAACTCCTTCGATAGCTCCCTTACCAAACTTTTCAGGGTGTTTGGAGACTCTTTTTTCAACGGCATACGATACAAAAGAAGCCAAAATTGCTCCGCCTCCCGGCAGAACCCCCAAGAAAAAGCCTATTACCGTTCCCCGGATAATGGCCCAAATAGAAGCAGCCCAATCCTTGAGGTTAGGAAAAAGCCCCTTCAGATGTGCTTTAAAAATACTTCTGTCTACGGTCACTTCGAGATTCTCCAAAACCTCAGCAATACCGAAAAGTCCCATTATCATTGGGACCATACCTACCCCATCCAACAAATGGTCGATATTGAGAGTGAATCTTGCCTGACCACTAATAAGGTCTAAGCCCACGGAACTCAGGATAAGCCCAAGTGCAGCCATTACTAAGGCTTTAATAAAAGATTTTTGGGTAAGATAGGTAAGAATGATCAGCCCTAAAACCATCAGGCTAACGTATTCGGGGGGACCGAATCTGAGAGCGAGGTGAGCCAATGGACCGGCAACAGCCATAAGACCGAGCACGCCGATCGTTCCCGCAATAAATGAGCCAAAGGCGGATATTCCCAAGGCTGGCCCCGCTCTTCCCTGACGGGCCATTTGGTAACCGTCTAAACACGTGACAACAGAGGCAGGTTCGCCTGGAATATTAACCAATATTGAAGTCGTTGAACCTCCATACATCGCCCCATAATAAATTCCCGCCAACATGATAATGCTGGAGAGAGGAGGCGCATGAAAGGTGGCCGGTAAGAGAATTGCCATGGCTCCCGCAGGTCCTATTCCCGGCAAAACTCCTACCAAGGTCCCGATAAAAACACCAATAAAACAATAAAGGAGGTTGATAGGTTGGAGGCTCACCTGAAATCCGAGAATGATGTTCTGTAAAAAGTCCATTTCCCCACCACCCCTTTCACCATCCTATATGAAACATCCCGACCGGAAGTTGAACCTGAAGCCATCTAAAGGCGGCGAAGCTTAACATCGCTACCATGGCTGCAACAAAGATGTTCGTCAATCTCTTTTTTGGTTCGGAGACAAAAAGCATATGCGACATTAAGAAGAAAGTGGTAATAAGGTACCCTAAAACTTCCAACAAAAGCAGGTAGCCAAATAAGGCAATAACCAAACTGCCCGGTATTAATAAATTTTTCCAACCTAGGGGAGGTCTTTCTTCCTTATCTTCAGATCCTTCTCCGATCCCCAAAAATATTAACACACATAGGATAAAAAGAATGGCAGCGATAAGGAATGGCATAAAACCAGGCCCCATGTTTCCGAGAGTTCCAATCCCCAATTTAATGCTTCCAAAACAAATTAGGATTGAAAAACCAATCAAGAATATGCTACTTATTCGGTTCAGCTTTTTCATACCGGCCTCAAAGTTTTAAAATTCAACCAATTTTTAGAAGAGATGGCAAGATTGGGGCCTCAGATTTATCGCCAGAAGGATTTCTCCTGCAAAATTTCATTTCCAAAAACCAAAGCCACTCAGCCAAAATAGTAAATCAGTGATGCAAAACAATAAAAGGGAGACGAAAACTTATTTACTTTTTTGCCAAACCGAGTTGTCTCAATATTTTCCCTCTGACTTCATATTCCTTCTTTATTTTCCTAAAGAATTCCTCACCGGACGAGTACGTTTTGAAGGTTCCCAGCTTCTTACAGGTGGCTTCATACCTTGGATCCTCTATTGCTCTCTTAAAACTATCATGTAATTTTTTGATGATGTCTGCCGGAGTTCCTTTGGGCGCGATAATACCGAATGTCGCCCCTACGGTTGTGTCATATCCTAATTCTTCAAATGTCGTAGCATTCGGAAAATCATCCCCCTTTCCCATTCCCTCTATGGCAAGAATTCTCAATTCTCCAGATTTTACATGGCTTTTCCACGGAATCAAATCGCAAATGGCAAGATCAACATGTTTTCCCAAGAGTGCAGTCACCGCCTTTACCGAGCCATCGAATGGCACCATTCGCCACTTGATTCCTTCTTTGGCAGCAATAATCTCTGCACCAATGTGAGATGCGCCTCCGGTTCCCGGACTTCCATAGGTAACCTTTCCTGGATTCTGCTTACAATAGGTGACTAAATCCTTCACCGATTTCCAGGGGCTATCCGACCTGCAAACAATCCCCCCGACCTGAGTCATATGCTCGATGATGAACTCAAAGTCCTTCAGGGGATCAAAAGACACCTCTCGCATCTGTGGTACTTGCACAAATGCGATATTTGAAGTAATGGCTAAATTGTATCCATCCGGTTTTTCCTTTGCGACAAGAGTCTGAGCGATAATCCCACCTCCGCCCGGTTTATCTATTACAATAATAGGCTGAGGTAAAATATCCTTGGCTATGTCCGCTATGCTTCTTGCTGTCAAGTCAACCGGTCCACCCACTGCATAGGGACTTAAAAGATTAATTGGCTTCTCAGGGTAATCTTTAGCGAATCCGGGTCTTGGGATGGTTATCAAAAAAATAAGGATTAAAAGTAAAATACTCCAAGTCCTGGCCGCTTTTTCTAAACAATCTTTCGACCTTCTCATTTTTCTCCTCCTTTTGCGCTAAGTTCCACTATTTTGTTATAATTCCTTCTCTCCTTTTGCCGCCCGAGCAAGAGACTCCAGTTAAATTTATGTGGTTGATTTAGGATGACCTGGGATTACTTAAGTACTTATCTGAACCAGCTTTATTGCATTATTCGGGCAAGCGAGAATACAGCCTCCACAACCAGCACATTTCTCCTCTCTTGTCTTCACAATTTTTTTCTCTCGATAGCGGGCAATACAAATGTTGTCGACACACGCCCCGCACCCGTCACATTTTATTTCATCCGTCTCTGCAATTATTTTCCCAGCCATTAAGTCAACGTCTTCGTTATATTTAATATATTGTTGACCCAGGCCGATGATTTCTTCAACAGTCTTATAACCTTGCTCAATCATGAACCTTTTAAGAAAACTATCACACAAACGTATCAATTTCCTACCTCTCTCGATTACCCCAGTACACAACTGTATTAAACGTGCTCCCAGCATCATTACCTCTACAACATGTTCGGGCAATACGAGTCCACCGGCCGCAGCGATATCAATTCCCGGCACAAACCTAGCAATAGCAGCTACATCTGTATAACATTTAATCCTCAGCCAGGAACCAGATGCTGAAACGAATGGATTCCCATCGGCAAATGGCCATAAGGGTCTGCCCCGATTATAGATGTCTGGAGGTGCAATCCCTACGGCCACGTTCGTAGCATTTATCCATTGCCCGCCGGCGTTTCTTATTCGCCGCGCTAATTCTACTACTCTAGGAAAACCTGTTTCTGGTGATATCTTAACGCCAACAGGAATCTTTACCCTTTTCACTACATTCTTGACAATCTCTTCCACAATGTCGATTTGATCACCTAAAAGGGCGCCCTGAAACCGTGGTGGAAATTTCTTTTCCATGAAATCCTCAACAGCACCGGCCATCGTTGGTGGAAGCCCGCATGAAACATTGATTTCGATCAAGTCTGCACCCAGTTCTTGCCACTTGAGTGCGCCATCAACATAGGTTTCCGGCAAACTGCCGAGCCCGCCAACATTGGCAATGAGCCGAACGTCATTTGGTTTCTTTTCCGAAAGTATCTTTGTCAATTCTTCGCTATGAGCAGATACTTGGTCAGACCATGCTAGGTCATTCCAAAAAGGTGCAATGATCAAGTACATCCCTTCCAATCCATAAGGGGAAACAGGTGTCTGAATCTTAATGGCTCTCATTTGCTTTGGATGCACTGGGATGGACCTGCGTTCCCGCCTCGCCGTTTCTTGGAGCTTTTCTCGTGTTTCCGCTGTCAAATACCAACATGTCGGTATACAAATGTAACCCGCTCCAGATTCGACATGCCTCAAAAGGATTTCGGCATGCTCGCTGGGAGTAACATTTTTCCCCCACGGTTTCCCTATTGCCCCCACTCCAATGGGCGACCTAAATTCTATACCAGCGAGGGTCGTGTTCAAGCCAGGCGTACCAATCTTTTTCATATCAAAAGCTCCTTCCATAGATTTGGCCGCTTAACCCAAATGGATTCAACAGGTCTCCATACCCTTCAGGCTCCACTCAAAATTATCTCAGGGTAATGATTTTCTCCACATAGTTTTTCCATTTGCTTGTTGAAACGCAGGGTCCTTCAATATATATTGCACCCGAGAAGGAAAGCTTATTATTCGCAAATTCCGGAGTGAGAACCATGGCCCTTAAAAAGGTAGTTTTTACGCCTCCGATAGCAGTCGACACCAGCGGATAGGCACCTTCCTCGTACCAGCAGTCACCCGGGTTACTGCTCTCGGAACATTCGCCTTTTTCGGATTCGGCACGCAAATGACCATACAGCAGACAGCGGATCCCTGATCCGGGGTTGGCGTGCTTTCCGGTAGTGGCCTCAAATCCCATAATACTATCGAGGCGGAAAAGCCATTTTGAAGTAGGGACGAGTTCAAACATTTTTATTTTGCGGGACATACGCAAAATAGAGCTGACACCATCTCCTTTCAAAAAATGGAGGGGATCCGTTTCCGGAACCAGCTCCCATCTCCAAAGCTTGGCACCTTCTTGCCCTGCTTTGATAGTGGCGAAGTCTTCACAATATACAGCTGAATCAGTTTCAAGAAGTTTACCATTAATGGTGGCTGAACCCTTCCACATGTATATGATGCTGTGTTGCGTCTCCAACCCTGGGGTTACTTCAGAATTTGCAGCTAGACTGTCATGGAATAGTTTCATCAAATAAGACATTCCATAAACCTCCTTCCATATTATATTTTGTGTGATGGCTATAATCCTGCGGAAGATGGACAATCGTTCTACGCTGGACAGACTTTTGTTATGTCCTACGCGCTAGCCCCTTTGATCGTTAAGTCATATTGAACAAATCGATAGCGACAAAAATGATACAAACCGTGTCTGATAATAATGAGGTTATTTTCATTTGGTTCCTCCTTTCCTTTGGCGACTACATTTCTTTTTTCCTTTTCTGCGCCACCGGTATTCTTTCCAAATTCAAGGAGTATTTCCCAACATAACTTCCACCAATGTGGTTTGCCAGAGTAACAGCAGCTTTGGGGGGTATCGCTGAGTTCCTCTGGCCGATTCGTTTTTACTCTGCAGAGCTAAGGATTGGGCCAACAGCCAAAACTACCATTTGATGATCGAGTTCAGGAACAGCCTTTTTCTAATACCTGTTACGTTATCTCCTTATCTCGAGTTGCCGGTTTGAACGACATTCTTACTCGATACCACAGATGTATTAGACCATCCGGCTCGAAGACTAAAAATAACAAAATAATAAGTGAGTAAACGAGCTGAGAAGAAGCTGCAAAAATTCCCATTGATAGTGCTGGGAAGACCTTTCCTATTGCCGGGCCTGCATATGTTGTGATTTCACCTAAACCGAGAAGCAAGACTGTGCCGAGTATTGATCCTAATACTGTGCCTAACCCCCCGACAATTATCATGCCCAAAAACCAGCAAGCCTGCATTAGGGAGAAGTCTTCAGGAGCTAGCCAACTCTTAGAATGCGCCCACAGTGATCCGGCTACTCCAGCATATGCACAACCGACAAAGAAAGCCAGCAATTTGTAATGATACACATTGATTCCCATGGCTTTCGCAACCATATCTTTATTCCCTATGGCCATCCATGCCCTACCGATATGTGTTCTTATGAGGTTTTTGGCGACAAATATTGCTATAATTAGAAAAATAATAACAATGTAGTAATAGCTTCTGAGGGACTTGAAAGCGTAGCCGATCAATTTAGGAGGTGATACGGCAATTCCGGTTTGTCCGCCAGTAAGACCTGGAATATGTATTATGGCGTACTCAATAATGAAATGAGCACCTAATGTGACTAAAAACAAGTACAAGCCTCTCACTTTCAGCGCTGATAATCCGAAAAAAGCTCCCAGGGTTCCCGCGAACACAGCGGCACAAGGAAGCGCCACCCAGAACGGCAGGCCGCATTTCCCTGTTAGTATAACGGATAAGTAAGCGCCTACGGCCATGAAGGCGGCTTGAGCTATTGAGCCCTGTCCACATAGTCCTGTCAGAATATTGAGCCCCACTACAGTGATGATGGTGATCGAAAAATTAATTACTATCCTCACCCAATAATCGCTCACAAAAGGAAACTGCGGTAGGAGTATGAGTAATACAAAAAAAATAGCAAGCATCCCTTTCTGGAAACTTGTCTTCAGAATCGCAAGTTCTTGGCGATAATTACCAGCCGCGACTGTATCAGGAAGTAGCATTGGTTTACACCCTCTGTGTCTTCTCTGAGCCCAAAATGCCCCAAGGTCTGATCAACAAGACTGCAATCATAATCACATAGCTGCCAATTATACCGAACCCCGATCCGATATAGGCATCAAAAATACATATGGTCGTACCCATAATTAACCCCCCGAGTATAGCCCCAGGAATTGAATTCATGCCTCCAACAATTGCGGCAGGCAAAGCTGCAAGCCCGATTTCAGATAAGCTAAGGTTCACTACGGTAATTGCTCCTAAAAGAATCCCTCCCAATCCGCAAATGGCTGAGGAAATTCCCCACGAAATTGCAATAATGGTATTTACCCTGACGCCCAGAGATCGAGCTATATGAAGATCATTCGCCGTGCCTCTCATAAGCAGTCCAAGCTTGGTATAACGAAAAAGAAGTACAAAAATTGCTAATAGGCCTGCACAGATTACAGCTGACCAGCATTGTTCCTGAGAGATCACCAAAGTCAAAAAAGTAATTGGTTTGGATGGGAAAAACCGCGGATAAGTTTGCCAAACCCCACCCCAAATCAATACGATTAAACTTGTAAAAAAAACGAGCAACATAAAGGTTGCTAGAATCATGGCAAAAGCATGACCGCCTACTCTTTTGGCTATAAGACGTATTGGAAACCGCTCCAAAATCAATCCTAAAACAAAACAAAGGATTAGCGTCAAAATTATGCTAAGCCAACTATTTAAACCTACTTGTTCTATGAGAGCCCAACATATGTAAGCACCCATTGCCACTAAACCACCTTGAGCAAAATTCAAGATGCCCGTAGACTTATGGAGTACAACAAACCCTAACGCCAGAGTAGCGTAGACCATACCTAACATAATCCCTGTGATCAAGTTCTGGAGCAAAAAAATCAAAATGGTTCTCCTAACTTAGTTTCAAAACCAAGGCCCTACTTAGAGGCAGGTGTTTCCTCCTCACCTATATAAGCCTTTATGACCTGTGGATCCTGGACCACATCTTCTGGAAGTCCTTCAGCGATCTTCTCTCCGAAATTGAACACTACTAATCTGTCAGAGACCTCCATTACCACCTCCATGTCATGTTCAACTAAGACAATGGTTACTCCTAATTTATTTATGCTCATAATCAAGCTCATCATCTCTTCTTTTTCCTTCGTTGTCATACCTGCCATTGGTTCATCCAAAAGAAGCAACTTCGGCTGCATTACGAGGGCTCTCGCTAGCCCAACCTTTTTTTGAATCCCATAGGATAAGCTTCGGACCATTCGATCCCTCACGCTCCCCAATTCCAAAAAATCGATCACTTGATCTACAGCCAGCCGATTTTTAATTTCGCCCTTTTTTGCCCAAATCAAAAATATGGCCGAACTCAAAAGTCCCCATTTCGAGTATATATGCCTCGCCATCAATAAGTTGTCCAATATGCTTAAATCACCGAACAGTTCATCGTGTTGAAAAGTTCTTACGATACCGAGCTTCACGATTTTGTCTGGGCTCATCCTTACGATCTGCTTACCATTAAAATAAATTCCGCCGCTTTGAGGGTTATAAAATCCTGTTATACAATTCAGTAGGCATGTTTTTCCAGCACCATTTGGACCAATAATAGAAAGAATCTCTCCTTCCTGGACTCTAAGGCTCGTGTCCACTAGTGCTTGAATGCCTCCAAAACTGAGATGGAGCCTTGAAATCACTAAAGGGTCACTTTTCTTGACCTGTTCAACATCTCCCATCTTACATTCCGATTCGCTGAATGCTAAAGGGTCCTACCAAAAACTTTTTTTCAAGGGGAAAGTGTAACTCCCCGCATCAAGCAAGAGAAGAAAGTCACCGATTATATCTTTAGCCCAACTTGGAAGCCTTCGTGAATCGCATCATACACTTTTCGCGGCTCAGCACAATCCCCAATGACATACAATTCGCCAATTTCCTTTGCCAATTGTTTTGCCAGTTCCCCATTCGACTTGGAACCAGTTGCCAGAATAATGCTCTCAGCATCTAAGCTAATAATTTTCGCATCAACTTTAGCCAATACTCCTCGCTCACTTATTTCCTCGACAGTGGTATTCGTGTGTATGTTAACACCTCTTTCCCTGAGTCTCTTTAGTAACGGGATCCTCGCTAAAGGTCCCATGTCAATCGCCACATCGTTCAAGATCTCAACAATGGTCACCTTTTTACCCATGGCCGCCAAAAAATCGGCTGTTTCGCATCCGATCTGTCCACCTCCAATAATTATTGTAGTCCCTCCGGCCATTTTTCTGCCTGCCAGGATATCGACAGCCAAAGACACATTTGATCGCTCAACCCCGCGAATATCCGGGATAATGGGAATGTTTCCTGTAGCGACGACCACTGCATCAGGCTTCGTCTCCCAAACGATGTCAGCCGTGACCTCCTCTCCGACATGAACTTCTACTCCCAGCCTAGCCATCTGACTGGCAAAAAACTTTGTAAGTGAGCTGATTCCCTGTTTATACAGGGGAACTGAAGCCAGCCGCAGTTGCCCTCCCAACCTATCTTCTTTTTCATACAGAACCACTTCGTGACCTCTAAGGGCTGCGATGCGGGCAGCCTCAAGGCCAGCCGGGCCCCCACCGATCACCAAAACTTTCTTCCGCCTTCGGGCTGGTGGAATAGGCAAGTTCCTTTCTTGACCAAGACTTGCATTGACAACGCAAGTGACTCTTGCCTTTTGGAAGAGTCTCTCGAAGCATGACCTACAAGCGAGGCACGGCCGAATCTCGTCGAACCTCCCCTTCTCAGCTTTTTTGGGCAATTCGGGATCAGCGATGAGAGCCCTTCCCATAGCGATGAGATCTGCTTTGCCCTGTCTCAAAAGGCTTTCCGCCAAAAGAGGGTCGCCGATTCGGCCCACAGTAATGACTGGAATAGTAACGACCTTCTTAATAGCCGACGCTAAATGAACCAAGCATCCTGGAGGCAGCGAGGACGGCTGAACAAACATATCCAGAGATTCCATGGTTCCTGCAGAGACGTCGATGCAGTCTATCCCTGCTCCCTGAAGCATCAAAGCGATGACGGTGGTTTCATTTAAAGTGAGACCGTCTGGCAAATATTCATCAGCGCTCATTCTAAAAAAGATTGTAAAATGATCGCCCACACTTGTTCTCGTCCGCTTTACGACTTCCAAGGGGAACGCCGTCCTCCCGGATAGATTTCCACCGTACCGATCACTTCTCTTGTTCACACGGGGAGAAAGAAATTCACTGATGATGTATCCGTGAGCGCCGTGGATTTCAATGGCGTCAAACCCTGCCTCCTTGGCCCTCACCGCTGCTTCCGCGAATTTCTCGATTAAGTCTTCGATCTCATGAATGCTGAGCTCACGGGGTATCTCTCCCCCGGCATAAGGGATGGGTGAAGGAGCGACAGGCTGCTCTCCGGTATACTTTGACGCTCCTTGCCTGCCACAGTGAGCCAATTGGATGCTTACTTTCGCTCCGTATCGGTGAACTTCGCCAGTTAAACTTCTCAACCCACCGATGAAGTCATCCTTATCGATGCGCAACTGAAAAGGAGAACTCCTGCCGTTCGTTGTGACCGCCGTCGCTTCTACAGTGATCAGCCCAACCCCTCCCTTAGCCCTTTCAGCATAGTAAGCTTTGGTATCTTCGGACACTGAACCGTCTGCGTTGCCAAAGTTTACCACCATCGGAGGCATGACGATTCGATTCCGGAGGCTTAATTCCCCGATTTGTGCGGGTTCGAAGAGCTTAATCAGCATTGCCCCCTCCTTTAAAACCATCTGATTTGTCTTGGTCAACTAATTGCTGAATACCAAAGAAGATCGTCTGTGCTGAATATAAAGGCCTCTGTACTTTGCTCATCGGCAAAAAGCCCATTTCCCGTGGAAGATAGGAGATGACAAGATCGGCCACCTGCATCCAACTCTTTTCGAACAGATATGGAATTGCTTTCGTCATCGCATCATCCAGCCTTTGTGCGAACTCCCGGGAGTCTTTCAAAAACTCTGCCAGGTCTTCTTCTTGCCTCACCGGCCTTGCCGGCAAGCGGACGCCTCTGTAGTGATGAGCGCACAAGAGAAAGCGGATGGGCATCTCCTGCAAACGCTGCAGGGACCTCCTGTAGGCCTCAAGGTCGAAAATGACCGGAAGCTTCCCTCCCTCAATGTGCAAACCGACTACCGAATCGCCACTGAAAAGAATACCTTCTTTTTCCCAGTAGAAACCTACTGATCCAAGGGTGTGACCTGGAAGATGAACCACCTTCAGCTCAACACCTTCCCCACCATCAACAATGTCCCCATCCTTCAATTGTTGATCCGGAGTCACCTCCGGTCCCATCATTTCTAAGAAAGCTTGTTCTTCTTCCGTAACACTGGATTCTATTGCTTTAACCACAGGAGCCAGGTAACGACCAAAACAATTCGAATGGTCCAATAAGAAAACCGCATCGTTCTGATGGATCCATATCTCAGCACCGCTAACCTCTTTCACAGTTCTGTTTCCCGCCGTATGATCGAAATGCCCGTGCGTATTCAGAATGATACTGATATCGGACAAGGTCAGATCAAAGGCTCTTAGGCGCGGCAGTATGTCTCTTTGTGGTGACTGGCGTGTGCCAGTGTCGATGATGATCTTTCTTCCACTCCTGATGAAGTAAAGTTCAACACCCACCCCGTTAAAATACGTACTGATGGGCTCGACGATTGGATGCACCTTTTCTGACATGGCGACCCCTATCTCAGCGGGTAATTGGCTCCTTCTCGATTTACGCCTGGGTATTTCCTTGATTAGATTTTGAAAGACCAAGGTAAAACTGCTTTATCTTTTCATCCTGCTTTAACCTTTCCGGAGGTCCCTGTAGAACAACCTTACCATTCGCGATCATATAGACGAAATGGCAGACCGAAAGAGCCGCTCTAGCATTCTGCTCAGCGATTAGAATGGAAGTCCTACTCTCAGCATTGATCTTCTTCACGATCTCAAAAACGCGCCGGATGAGCAGCGGAGCTAACCCAAACGATATTTCGTCCAATAGCATCACCCTTGGCTGGGCCATCATGGCTCGCCCAATCACGAGCATCTGCTGTTCTCCGCCGGAAAGGTAACCGGCCCGCTTTCGTCGGAGATCCAACAGCTCGGGCAAATACCCGTAGACTCCATCTAACCTTTTCCTAACCTCCTTCTTGCCGTGGCACATATGGGCACCTATGAGTAAGTTCTCGTTTACGGTCAAATCGTCTAATACCTGGTGCCCTTCGATGACCTGAACGATCCCCATTTTGACAATCACTTCCGGCAATTTCTTATGGATCTGCTGCCCGTTATATTCTATCGTGCCGGATAAAGTGAAGTGACCCAGCTCATGGTGGATCAGGCCCGAAACCGCTTTAAGGGTGATGCTCTTCCCGGCCCCATTTCCTCCAAGAAGGGCGACCACCTGCCCATCATCAACTTTCAGGGAAATTCCTTGAAGCAGCGGGATCTTCCCGAAGTAGGCAACCTCAACATTATTCAGTTCCAGCATGTTAAAAGTTATCTCCAACCACTTTTAGGGCCGATTAAGTGAAGAGACCGGAGGTCAGAATACACTAGCGCTCCTTCAAACGCACTCTTTCTTCACTCATTCAACAGAGCCCTCAAGATAAAATAGGCCATCATTATTTTTTTTCGGGCTTGCAAACAGGGGCCATTATCCAGTCTCTTATCACAACCGGCTTTCCTCCCTCTATTCTTATAAGCCTTGCACTCGTTCCACCCCTATGATCCGTTGGCGTATAGGTTATTTTCGCGGTTAGACCCCCTGTATCAAAGTTTCTTATCTGATCAAAACCGTGTTCCTTGATAGCAGCGCCTGTAAGTTTATCAAATCCCACTTTCGCCATAGCCAACTTTATTGCCTCAGCCAAGACCATTCCAGTAGCGATCCCGTTGTAGATTCCTGCTGGCTTCCCTGCCCATTCCGAAAGATATTGTTGGATAAGCTCATTACCCAGTTTAACACCCCACGTTTTATCCGTCTGTAACCCATAAACCCTTGGGGTAATGATGCCTTCGGAAGCTTCAGCACCAGCTATTTTTATGATATCTTCTGCCCAAGACCCGTGACATGTTCCTACAGGGATCTTGATACCAAGTTTCAATCTATCTTTTAGTACAATTCCCTGAGTCGCACCGATAAAGTTACATAATATATAGTTTGGATTTGCTTTTTGGACCCTCAGCAGTTGGCTTGTTGCGTCAGTAGCAATCATTTTAACAGGCTCCTCAGCAACTATTTCGATGCCCCTTGCTTTCAAATACTGGACACCTCCGTCATATATACTCCGTCCAAAAGTGTCGTCACTAAACATCAGTGCCACTTTCATAGGTCGTTTTTCCTTCCAGCTTTCCAGAAAAAAATCACCTACCATGGCCAAATCGTCCGAAAAATTGATCGCTAAACCATATATCCAACCAGGGGGCCAAAATGGGACTGTTGCATTACTTGCAAATATGCACGGAATCTTATCCTCCGCGAACTTCTCCTTTAAAGCTGTGGTGGCATGTGACATGATAGTATAGAATATGGGAACTTTATCCTTAAGCCTTTCATACCCTGATAGGGCAGCTGCTAACTGATACTTTGTATCAACCCATTCAAGATCCAGTTTTATTCCATTCACTCCCCCCTTCTTATTTAAGTCCTGGAAATAGATCGCTGTGCCACGGCTGATCGGAATAAGCTCTGGTGAAACAGGACCCGTCATATCAGTCAAATGACCTATCTTTATAAACTGATCTGCAGCATCGGTATAAGCGGGAACCAAAGCCAGTGCTACATACACCATACTCAAGCAAATCATCAAACCACATATCTTTGCCCTCATCTTTCCCTCCTTATCGTGTCCTTTTTTTGATTTTACAAATATGCGAAGACACCGCTTTATCACTTTACAAGCGTCAACGATTCAACCCCGCCTCTCCTAAATCTGCTCTTTACCGGCTTCCACCTCCCTTCCTTTAAACTTCGCAATCTAATCTCTACATCCTCTGTCTCAAATTTCGGGAGGAAGTCCCTCCCACCCAGTTTCTTAACTACTCAAACCCGGAAAAACCTGAAGTTCTCTCACCTCAAGATCATGGAATAGTTTTTTTGCTTTATTCTGTTTGGAACTACTTCACCTCATCTGTACTACTAAACTGAGTCTTGATCACCCTTATTACTTCAGGTCAACTCCTTGACGTATCAAAGTTTCCTGCAAGATCGATACATTGAGTTCTCTCGGCGTGATGCCATCTCTCAGAGCAAGGGCTGCGGCTGTCCCAGCTGCCTGACCCGCTCCCATGCAAGCTGGAACAAGTCTCAGTTTAACAAGTGCATCCTGCTTCACAGATATACATCTTCCTGCTACAAGGAGATTTTCAACCCCTTGGGGGACTAAAGATTTGTAGGGGACACGCATCTCGTCATGAGCATAAGGTTTGACAACTGTGTCATCGAATTTGGTAGCATTAACTTCCTCTAATGAAGGCGAAACCCCTCCAACAATTCGCCTAGTCTCTCTCACACCCACCTGTGCTGGTGTACATTCAATCCGTGCATTCTTAAAACCTGTAAGATTCTTCTTCAGGAAGTTGGCAAGCCTCATCGAGTGCTCCCTCGTAATAATCTCTGCATTAGTCAAGTCTTCGGGACTTAAGGCGTTCACACCCTCGAGGCTGCCAGACCAAACATTCAGCTGATTAGGATAAATGAGTGTTTCGGCATGTACACCCGGAGCTTTATTCTTATGATATAGTTCGAGGTTAAAATTCAGCCCACCAAACCTCACACCCTCTTCAACAAACTTCCTTAGATTGCTCCAATTACCAAGCTTTGATAGTGCGCTCTTGGTGTTGACGCCCACCATATTGAACATCATAGTAACCGGGAGTGGGGGAGTTGAAGTCTCGTATTTCGCCCCTGCAAAAGCGGCCACGTCCCCATCACCCGTCGCATCCACCACAACCTTCGCGAGCACCGCTTGTCTCCCCGCTTTATTCTCTATGATGACCCCCTTGATGCTATTGTTCTCTACGATGCTTTGGGTAATGTAAGTATGCAACAGAAGCTTAACACCTTGCTCTTTTAGCATTTGAATCATCTCATACTTGAGGATCTCTGGTTCGACAGCGTGCAATTGATGATGTCGAATATCCTCCCCTGGATGTCTTAGCGGAGCATACGCTTTCAATCTTTTTAATCGCTCGGCTATTTCTATGTTAATGCCATTATTGAGGGGAGGGATGGTGAGTACTAATGCTCCCGTGATCATCCCCCCCAAAAAACCGTATCTTTCGATAAGGAGAACCTTCGCTCCATTACGTGCTCCGCAGACCGCAGCCGTAAATCCGGCAATTCCGCCACCACAAACGAGGAAGTCAACCTCTGCAACCACTGGAATTTTCCTTTCTGGTTCAACAATCCACCCCATTATCCACCTCCTCCTTCCATGGATACATACGTAGTGCAAAAAATGCACGACATTTGAGACAATTTCCGCATGAAGTCTAATCCTGTTCCAAGCCAGACCCTTCTTTATTCAAAAAAGGTAGAAAGGCCACGGTATGAATTCAAATTTGCCTCGAACTGAGGAAGGATCATCCCTCCAAAGGGGAGAATATTCACAGTTGCAGACGAATTCCCCATCTGTTCTATCGCAATAGCCTTCTCGACCGTAGGAGCGAAATCGAATCCCATTTCATGGGCCTCCCTTCCGGAAATATCATTTGACACGAGAGTGACTTTCACTCGGCTCATATACAGGAAGGCGGAACTTAGACCCATATTAAAATCCATCGGAGCACTCTCAATGATGGGCATTCTTGCCCTCAACTTTTCGATGATAAAGTTTTCTGGCCTCTCTTTTCTCTGATTGCGGACATAGGAGAAGGCCCTTAGAAGACTGGTCGGCATCTCTTCCCTGAGAGCGGTGACCAAAATAACGGAACCTCCTTTTTTAGTCATCTGCACGGCAGACCCCAATGGTTTTATGATTTGGGGACCTTCGTCATAGGGAAAAGTTGTGGTAATGGTTACATCGGAAATTCCCGCACAATGGACTCCATAGTTCTTCCGGCCGATCTCAACTCCAACCTTAAAGGCTTCTACAAAATCACCCGAAACGATTTCCACCACGTCCCCTCTGAGGTTATAAACTGCATTGATGATATGATCGAGTTTAGCCATCTTCGCCACATTGAAGATTTCTTCAAAGAATGGATTCCCCTCCGTGTTGCCAGCAGCTGAACCTGGCTTCACCATGTTAATCAAGTGATGCTCTCTGATAGAATCAAAGTCTGAGATCCCAGGCATTATGATCTTTCCCCCTCCAGAAAATCCATTCATGTTGTGGGGAAAGATTGATCCAATTCCAATTCTAATATCGGCGTGAGCCGCGAGAGGATTGATTTTTACTTCGGCACCACTACTCAATCTCCCAACCGGCACAAGATCTTTTGCATAGCAGTCATGATTGATGACAGAATATTCCTTATAAATTTTACCCAAAAGTCCTTTGAGAACTCCTTCGGAGACTTTATGGTGGGTTCCTACCGCAACGACAATAACGATATTCTCTTTAAGGACTCCTTTCCGATCAATTATCTCCAAAAGTGGTAAAAGAATCTCCTTTTTTTGAGTAGGACGGGTAGGATCGTCTAAGATAATCGCAATCCTTGAACTGGTGGAAAGCTTATCTTCAAGCTTTCGGGAGCCAATGGGATTCTGAAGAGATCTTTTAACCAAAGTTTGAAGGCTAAGGGGTTGCCTTTTCTCAACCTTCTTTGCATTCTGAAGAATCTTCCAACTTGGAGGAATATTAAAACTAATTTTTTTCTTCCCCGACATGACATAGCACTGAGACATGAGTTTTCTTCTCGTTTCCTTAGGGATTGAGGTAACTTTACCTTAGCAAATATGAAAAATTATCATTAAGTTTTCTCTGAGCGCATCCTTAAATAATTCTTTACAGTGGGGCACTCTTTCCTTCTGCTTTCATCTAATCCCAAACCTTCGCAATAGGTCATACAGCGGGCATCCCCTTGATCAGATTTATGGAAGGATTCCCATAAGCATGGAGGATGGAGTAAATATCCCTTAAGTATTTTTCAATTACCATGTCCTTATCTGTCCCCATGCCCCCAAACATATCCACAGTGTGATTAACAGCTTGCAAAGCAATTTCATTGACGAAAGACTTTGTCAGATAATTCATTTTCGGGTCATATTCGTAGTGATGATCCCAACTCCAGACATTCTTCCAAAGAAGAGCTCTGGCCGCTTCGAGTTTCACACGCATTTCGGAAAGTTTCATCCCAATAGATGTATGTTTGATGATAGGCATACCCCCTTGGACTCTTTTCCTCGCATAGTCGAGAGACGCTTCGTAGCAAGCTCTTATTCCCCCGATAAGACAGGCAATCGTATAATTTATTCCAGGCGACTGCCCATAAAACATTTGCCATGCGTTATTTTCAGTACCTATTAAGTAACGGGTTGGAATTCGAGCATCTTCGAATACTAATTCAGCATTCATGAGTAATCTTCTGCCAAGCTTATCATGAATTTTAGCAATTGAAAATCCGGGTGTATCCTTCGGCACCAAAAAGACACTCATACTTTTCGTTATTCCCAATTCTGCATTCGTCCGGGCATAAATGAAATAGAGCTTAGCCACACCCCCATTGGATATAAAGTGTTTCGTTCCATTAAGGATATATTCGTTACCCATTTTTTTCGCAAATGTCCTCATCCCTGCTCCTGGAGCATCGTAAGGAAGTTGGGTATCGGTCCCGGCATTTGGTTCAGTCAAGGCGCTTGCCAGTAGGTAGGTCTCGTCCTTCACAAACTCTGGAATAAATTCCTTCTTCTGCTCGTCATTAGATAGGTTCACCAAAGTATCCGTATATTTCGTGTGCTGACCAATCATAGAGGCAAAGCCTAAATCCCCGACCCCCAATTCTTCGAGCACAATGACGTGCATCATTTGCTCTGCACCACTTCCCCCATATTTTTCGGGCAATGCCATGGTTCTTAAACCCAAGGTACTTGCCTTTCTCACTAACTCCCAAGAAAAACATTCTTTGGGATCTTGTTTTCGATCAAGCTCTATTGCCAGGGGTTTCAACTCATTATCCACAAACCTTTTGACCTCTTTCTTCATGATATTTTGTTCCTCTGTCAGTTTAAAATCCATCATCTTCTCCTTTTCCTTAAATCAATTTTGAGTGCTTTTGTAACCTCAATTCGAATCATTTCAGATTTTTCAGTCTTCAATTTGCAAATCTTCGTCAGGAGAAATAAATTTAATGAAATCTTTCACAATAGCTCTATTAAACTCGAAAAGCATAGGGTTATCATAATCCCTCGGTCTAGGAATATTTACCTTGATCTCCTTATAAATCTTCCCCGGACATTTGTTCATGATTAGTATTTTATCTGCCAAAAATGTTGCCTCAAAAGAATTATGGGTTACAAAAAGGATGGTCTTTTGATTATTTCTCCAAATGTTGAGCAATTCATACCTAAGTTTTCTTGCTGTGATTTCATCCAAACCACTAAAAGGTTCATCCATAAGAAGGATATCGGGATTTATGGAAAAAGCTCGGGCAATCGAGGTCCGCTGTTGCATCCCTCCAGAAAGCTGATAAGGATAACTTTTTTCGAACTCTCTTAATCGCACCATCTCTATATAATTTGACGAGATCTCCTTCCATTGGGAGGAAGGTATTCCTTGAGATTCTAGAACGAAGTGGATGTTTTTTTCGACGGTAAGCCAGGGAAGTAGTCTCGGTTCTTGAAACACATAACCAATCTTACATGTTCTGTCATCTCCATAACAACACGCCTTCCCCCCAATCAATACTTCCCCGGACGTTGGTTCTTCCAACCCGGCGATAATGTTTAAGATGGTTGACTTTCCACATCCCGAAGGTCCAAGCAGGCAAACAAATTTTTTATCTTCGACCGTAAAGTTGAGCTCTTCCAAAGCTAAAAACTTTAAATTTGAATCCTTATGGCTCTCAAATATCTTGGAAAGATTCCTTATTTCAATTTCTGCCATGTTTATTTGGTTCTTTAGACCTTTAAAATTTGATTCTAGGTCTCCACAGAAGGAAATGATTTTCCAATTTTTTAATAAAGACCAACTCGAACAGGAGCATGAAAATGATAAAAATGGCTGACCAACCGAAGACCTGCGGCATGTTATAGAGGCTAAACCAGTAATTGAGCATGTAGCCCACACCGCTACTTAGGCCTATCATTTCAACAATGACTGTTACCTTCCAAATGATTCCCAAACCAAAACGGAGAGAGGCAAAGAGGTAGGGGGTGATTTGAGGAAGAACCACCTTGAAGAACCGTTTCTTTTTTGAAGCCCCGAAGATTTTGGACATTTCAATTAACTTTGTATCGATGTCCTTTACACCTCCCCAAACATTAATAGTAATGGATGGAAAGGTAGTGATCGAAATAGCAAAAATTGCGGCAAATTCTGTAAGGCCAAACCACATTAGGGAAAAAATCGTATAGACTAACCCAGGGATGGTCAGGCCAACCATAATCCAAAGGTCCAGCCCTCGCTCAACAGATTGGTATAGGCCCATTAATGTTCCAATGATGATTCCTAAAAACATGGAGCATCCAAGGCCAACCAAGACGCGAACCATTGTTTTATAGAAATGAAAGAAGAAACCTCCAGAGGTGAGAATCTTTCCAATACATTTAGCGGTAATCCAAGGACCGGGCACAATATTAGAAGAGGTCAAGAGCGAGATAATCCACCAGGTTAAAATAAGAGTCAGGAAGGATAAAAGTTTGGTTCGCCTCCCCAAGTAATGATCTCTTCCTTTCTTATCCCTCAACGTTGTTCTCCCGCTTTCGTTAATCTTTTGGCAGAAACTTAGTCGTCATGATCTCATCGGGGAAATAAGGGAGATACTCAGGTCCCATTACACGTATTTCCCTTTTTGCAAACTCTTTATGAGCTGAAATAACTTTATTATCCCATTCGGTGATAAAGAGATAACTCAGTCTATCCTTTAATATCTTAACCCCCTCTTTTGTCTCCACATCTACTGACTTTGCTAATTCCACCCAGATCTCATCATTTGTCTTCATATAATTTACAGCCTCTCGGTAAGCCCTGATGAAGTTCGTTACTGCTTCTGGGTTCTTGTTAGCATATTCCTCATTGGTCACTACCGTGACCAGAAGTATGGGAAATATCCCTCTTTTTACACACTCATTGTCTAAGCGTGCAACAGATCGGAATTTCCCGCTCATCAAAAATTTGGCCGTCCACGGATCCATCGTTAATGAAGCTTCAAGTTCTTTCTTTTCAAAAAGGGCGGCGATTGCCGCAGGAGCACCGTAATGGAATTTAGACTCCTTTTCCAAATCAATGTTATAAAAATCTTTTGCAATTGTTTTTAACAAAGCCGTAGATGCTCCGGCAGGTCCAGCGTAGTTCCCAATCTTCTTTCCCCTTAAATCTGAGAGAGACCGAATATTGGAATCCCCGTGGACGAGCACCTCATTATTATTAATGCTCACAGGATGGACGATTAGGAGATCAACGCCACGGGTTCTAAAGAGCGCTGCTGCTGTCCATCCACTGAATGAAATATCAACTTTCTTCGCAGTCATGAGGGTGTAAAGTATGGCCACTGATTGTATCTCAATCCTTTCTACATCGATATTGTACTTCTTCCACAGGGTCAATTTGTCCATCACATAAAGCGGAAACCGTTGAGTGCCCTGAAAATAAGCGACCTTCATCTTATAGGGCGCTTTTTGGGCAAAAGCATCATTGAATAAAAGGGAAATAGCTAAAAAAGGAACGAGGAGAATTGGTAGCATTCGTTTGGCAATTTTCATACATTACTTCTTTCTTCTGACCCAAGTTGTGGAAGGAAAGGCTATCAACAAAATTCTATGTTTCAATTTACACATTTTATAAAACTAAGTGTTACCTGTTTCTATAACACCCTTCGGACAAACCTCAACACAAAGACCACAGTCAGTACACATTTCGCTATCAACGATTTTCACTTTTACGTCCTTGACCTCTAAAACACCCAAGGGGCAATTAGAAACACAAGTTTCACACCCATCACACTTGTCAATGGCTAAAATCTTGATCATCTTTCTTCTTTCTGGGACAGATCAACAATTAGATCTTTAATAATTGGATACTTGGGAATGGGTTCTATGGTCATCTCCTTTTCAGAAAAGGCACTACAGGCTAAGACCGGTTTGTTATTAACTAAGACGGCGCAAGCGCCACAGAGCTGCTGTCGACATGGCTCCCTGAAAGAGAGCCCAGGAGCAAAGTTCTCATAAATATATCTAATCGTATCGATTACCTTCACTTTGTTCCATGCTTCATAAGGAACTTCATAGATCTCATGTCTTGGTTCTTTATCTTCCGTGGGATCAAATCTAAATATCTTGACTGTGGCCTTATCTGTCATATTTATTCGCCCTCCTCTTGTTCAGGCGGTTTCAGTTTGGTTATGAGAGGGGGAATCGGTTCAAATAGCGTTTCATCTTTTCCTTTCTTAACGACTATATTTCTAAGCCAATGTTTGTTATCTTTTTTTGGAAAATCTGTTCTGAAATGAGATCCTCGGCTTTCTTCTCGCATTAATGCGGCCCTAACGACCATTTCTGATAAATTGACCATGTTTATTGCTTCCAGGGCTTCAACTAATCCCTTGTTGAAGATTTTTGATGGGGTCGGTACGCAAACACTCGGCAAGTCGTTAGCCCTTATTTTTTGAATCGCCCCTAAGGCTTCTTCCAATCCCTTCTTATCTCTTACCAAGGCACCATGTTCCCACATTAAGTCCTTAATCTTATATTTGATTTCAAACCCTCTTACTCCTTCTCTCCGTCCCCATAATGGGCTAAGTTTCTCTCTTTCCACCTTGACCTGTTCTGGGTTGATCGGCAACCAATCTATTTGTCTGGCTCTGCTCGCTGCCGCCTTACCGGCAATGTATCCCATCGTTAAGCACCATGTTATGGCTGGCCCTCCATCTATTCTCTCTGCTCCATCCATCCCGGACGCCACCTCACCAGCAGCATACAGACGCGGCAGGGTTGTTTCACAATCCTCATTGACTTTCACCCCTCCCATGCTGTAATGGGCAGCTGGACCTGTTTCCAAAGCGTGCTTACGAATGTCGATCCCCATCTTTTCAAGCTTGGGTAAATAGGCTGGTCTCTCTCTTTTGATCCAATCCTCAATAAGATTCTCAGGGAGGTGATTCACAGCAATATAAGCCCCACCATGAGGGCTCCCCCTTCCGTACTTATTCTCCAAATAGATTGCCCTTGAGGTCGGGTCTCTCAACCCCCATTCTTTACTCAACGGCAGATATCTTTCCAAAAATGCCTCACCTAAAGCATTATAAAATTTGGCATGGAGCCCATAGCGCAGATTTCCTGTGAGCATGTTCATCTCGAAAGGTGGTGTATAACAACATAATGGGAAAAATTGTTGGAACTCCATGTCCATTAAGACCGCCCCTGCGTTGAAAGCGAGAACCATCCCATCTCCCGTCGCATCAAGAGAAGCATCGGTCTTCCGGTATATTTGTGAGCACCCTCCGGTAGCTAAAATCGTGGTCTTGGCTCTAAATATTTTATACCGCCCATCCCGTAAAGATATTCCTAGTACCCCGGCGACTTGGCCGTCTGACAACAATAAGGACGTAATAAATATATCTTCCATGATTTTAGTGTGAAGCCGTTTAAACTGAGATTTGAAAGCCTTCCTCCATTGAAGTCCTCCGTGGTACCCAATCGGATGAAGCGTTCGAGGATAGGATGAGCCGGGTAATTGATACTGGATAAATTTATTCCCCGTCTTCATAAAATGAGCGCCCCATTTTTCCATCTTGGGGATTTCAGTAACTGAGAGGTTTACCAATCGTTCAACCAGCTTCTGATTATTTAAATAAGAGCCACCTTTAACTACATCTCCAAAAAAAACTTCGGGATTGTCCCGAGAATCCATGTGCCCTAGAGGTGCCTGGATCCCCCACCCTGCCATCACTGTATTCCCGCTCTTACCCACAAGGCCTTTGGTAACTACGAGCACATCAGCACCGTCTTCTTGTGCTTCAATTGCTGCCTTTGCCCCTGCCGCCTCAGAACCTATGATGAGTACCTCGGCTTTTATTTCTTGAATTGGTACATTTTTATCACCCATCCCTATTCCCCCTTATTTGTCAACAGGGCAATCAATCATACACTTGCCACAGAAGGAGGCTCGACCTATTGGCACCATTTCCATAGATTGCCATGGGTCTTGTTCTTTTAATGCCACCAAATAATTTTCTGGTGTAATCACCTCCGGCATGGCAATCTCCTTCCGGCCTAAAGTGCTTTTTGTGAATGCCAATACCCCCCAACGGCATTTCCATTTGTCAAGATCACAGTATTCATAATGATTCCCTTCGATTTCGAGACTTACTTTCTTATTCATCGGAATAGCACTGACAGGGCACACACGCGCGCAGAGAAAATTACAACGCCGAGGATCACAAATTTTCTCACCCCTATAGAGAGGCGAGGGTTCTATTTCTGCCTCTGTAATAATTGAAACAACCCTTATCCTAGGTCCAGAAGGGGTAATGAGTAAGGTCATCCATCCGAACTCACCAAACCCTGCTGCCACGGCTGCATGACGATTCGAAAAAGCTCCTTGGGTTAGATACGGGTCATTGGGAGGACTAGCAGGTATTGGTAATGAGGTAAACCCTTTTCTTTCCAGCATTGTTGTGATCTGAAAAGCAACCGTATTAAGGAAATTGTTGAGAAACACATAACCGTACATCAGATATGGATAGATAGCGTGACGCATATTGGGAGAGTAAGCTCGTTGACTTGAAACAGCAACCCCTTTAGGAATGTTTATCCCTAACACTATCACGGTCTTTGCCTCGGGAAGAAAATCTGTGGGTTTGTGGTGTGGTGGTGCTTTTTCAAATCGAACAATAGGTGCAAAACCAACACGGTCAACTAAATTATCATGAGCCAATTTCTCTATTGCACTCTTCAAATCTTTTCTCTTACCTTTTGTTTTGATCATAATTCATTACCTCTTCTGAATTCCGCGATGATAATAATACTTTGGCTCTCACGTTCTTCACCCATCTATCTTTACAATTTAGCATCCCCAACGTTTCTCTCAGCCTCGAATGAATTTCTGGCCTGGAATATATTAACGGTGGGTGGTTATTTTGAACCTATCCCTTCGTTAATGAATTCAACCAAATCTTTTACCTTTGTTTTTTCTTTGGATCCAAGAATCTTTTGAAAAATATTTTTGCAATAGGGACAAGAAGTAATTAAAATATCAGCCCCGGTTTCCTTAAATTCCTCAAACCTTTCCCGAGCCACCCACTCTGAATATTCCGGAAAAGCCTTTCCTCTTGTTCCATCACCTGCACCACAGCAATAAGAATTTCTCCGGTTCCGCTTCATCTCGACCAAGGTTATACCTTTAAAAAAGGTTATCAATTTCCGAGGAGCATCATAAATACCCAGCCCTCTTCCTAGAATACATGGATCATGGTAACTTACTGTTATCTTATCGAATTTTTTTGTTCTGGTTTTGGATCTTGTGAGTTTTTCCAAAATTACTTCGCTTATATGTTTACCCACCATTTTTTTGTCAGTTTTCACATACTGGTGCCAATTTCTTAACACAAAGTCTTGAGTATGAGGATCGATAAAAATCAAATTTTTACCAGCAAGTTGGTTGATCAATTCAGATTTTTTTCCTAAGAGAATCTTCAGCTCATCGATGAACCCTAGATCGTAGAGATCTGCACCACAACTCCCCTCATCTCTGTGCACATACACATCCAGCCCAATTTTTTGTAAAACCTCTAAAGCGGAACTATAGATTTGCTCTTGACCTTTAGGGTAAGATCCTTCAATAAATAGGATATTCCTTGAATTTTTGTTTTTCATGCTTTCTGGGATTTTAATCTCAATCTTTTTCCTACCGAAATTTTCTTCCCTTTTTATCTCTTCGTACAATTCTTTGATAAACCCATTAGGGATCAGGTCACGTTTCACCAATTCATGTCTAAGTAATCGTATTATCTCTGTGGGTACAACATGCGGTTCCGGAATCGGAATAATTTCACAAATATCATCACAAGCTCTACAATTAACGCACGCATAGGCGGGGTTAAACAAGTCCGGTGTATACTTAGTCTTTTTCTCTAAGAGAGCACGAGCTAAGTACATCAGCCCTCCAGGACTTAATGTATAGATTTTATCTCTTGCATACATTGGGCATAAAGAGTAGTTTTCAGGCCACTCTCCGTAAGTACACATATTACACTTAATGCAAAGTGAAACGGACTTCCCTAGTTCTTCAATGCTCGTATCAAGTCTCATAGTAATAACCCCTTATAGATCTTCAAAGAGCCCTATAGCAGGATTAAGAATATTGTTTGGATCAAATGCCTTCTTGATCCTTTTTATCACTTCATAATAGCCACCCAGCTGGCGAATCATATTAGAATCACGCCGATATCTTTCTGGTGTTGCTCCGTATTTCTTCATGATTGTATCGTACATATCTGTATAGGTAGTCTTAATCTTATTCAAGAGGTCCTGGTTTTTGGGGTCTGTGTAGACAAACATTCGGAGAAACATGCAACGACCAAAGTCAAAGGGCTGCGAATAGTAACAAATAGGGCGAACCCTTTTACCCAACTTTTTCACAGTGTTTAATGCATATTTTTCGACTTTAACAACATCATTAGGCTCGGCAATGCCAATCCAAGCTGAATATCTCCCTAAGCCATATTTCTTGTTGTGCTCCATTTTGGGCTGATGATGCTCCAAATAAAATTCCTTCCACGACCGTGCAGCTCCGGGACTTATTTCCTCCAGCTTCTTCCACGAAATGACCCGACCACCATACTTCTTGGCCACCTTGGCACAAACCCTTTCGCTCGCATCCAGCACTTCGTTATACCCTGACATCAGCGTGGTAACAATGTTGTAAGGTACGCCCTTCGGGGGTTTAGACGGATCTAAATACAGTTCAGGAGGGATGTAAGGTCTCTCGACATTTTCAAGGGAAATATCATAAGTTTTATAAAACTGCCAACTCCAAATAATACAATGCTCGGGAATATTCGCTCCAACCACATCCTTTACAAACTTTGTTGCTGAGCCGTAGTCATCAAAGGCTGTTAGATTCACTCTGCTCGATTCATTCTCGGGGTAAATGCGAACCGATGCTTTTGTGATGATACCTAAAGTACCATAAGCGCAGCAAAGAAGACCGGATAAGTCAGGGAAGGGTCCATATCTCCTATAATATTTGACGTTGTCAGACGGATACGCCGCAGAACCCGTATGAAAAACGGTACCGTCGGGAAGTACGACTTCCAGGGCGATGATGGGATCGTAGTGCCGATTCGCCAAACTTCCTGATGGCTGAAGTAAGTAATTACCCAGGGGTGTCGCCCCACCGGGAGCCGTAGGGACATGGCACTTGAATCCTTTTTTATGTAGGGCGGCAGTAAACCGATCAAAATTGACCCCAGGTTCAATGAGGGCATAACCGGAGTCTGTATTTATTTCAAGAATTTTATCCATATTCCTGAAGTCGAGGACAATTCCTCCCTCAGAGGGCACGCACATCCCTCCAATATTGACACCCCCCGCCATTACCGTTACGGGTATTTTATTCTTGTTAGCCACCATTAAGACTTCTCTGACATCGTCACGGTTTTCAGGGAGGACGACGAAGCGTGGTTTCTTGAACGGGGCTATGCTGGAGTCAAACCCATAAGCCACCAAGGTAGCTTCATCCTTCCTTACCTTACGCTTTCCAATAACCTTTGAAATGGTTTCAAATAATGATCCTTTTTCTCTTTTTCTATTTTTCTTCATCTCATTCCCCGTCATTAAGAATTAAAGTTATATTCCTCCAACCAATTCATTCCGGTATGCTGCAATTCACGATGCATATTTGCGTCCATTTTTGTTAACGAAGAGCTTAAATATTTCTTCAACAATCTCTTCTGTTCTATCATCAATTTTTTTTTCATTTATGACTTCAAAAAAGTGAACATCAAATTCCATGATATCTAAACCTACCAATGGACAATTGCTTGATCGAATAAATCGAGAGATCTTGTGAAGGAGTTGTAAAAATTCCGCCGTGTTTAAACCATAAGAGTTCATAAATCGGGCTGAATAAATTGACGACATGCTTCCAACATCCATGTCTATGGAGAGATAGGTCGGTCCGTTTAAATCTATTTTGAAATTGCCAGATTGCACTTCATGCTTAAATATGACATGAATCCCTGTTCCCATCCATTTTTTAACAGATATTGTATTCGAGTCGAATTTCTTTCCTAAATCTCTTCTCCCTTTCAATTCTCGATCAATCTCATCTTGAACGCCTAAAATCCATAAATTCTCAGGTGCTATAACCTCCTTTTTTAAAAGGTAGTCAAGAAAATTTCCGCATCCATAATAATTCAAACGAGCTGCAGATCTAATTTTCCTATCATTAGGCAAAGAAAACATAGCATTTCCGCTCTGACGATCTTCCTCATAGACTCTATCGGTATTCATCACATCAAAATGTGCATCTAATATAACAACATTCAAATTCGGATATCTTTCAGCCAATGCCATGATTGGTCCGCCTGTCAAGCTGTGGTCCGCTCCGATCATCACAGGCATACCCGGGTAAATTCTTCTATTTATATAATCAGCGATCGTCAAAGCATATTCCCAACATCCATCGCCTTCTAAAAACTTACTTAAATTGTCTACGGATAATTTTGAAGAATCACCTATTTGGGGTTTTGGGGCAAGCCACGAAGGAATAGAAATTTTCCCTGACCATTTAATTTTATTGCTCAGGGCTAAACTCCCTGTGATATGAGTTTTGACAAAATCATATGGGTCTTTAAATCCCTCTTCGATCAACGACTTGTTTCTAAGGTGATTAATGTAGGCTAGTTTCAGATTTATCCTCTCTAACGAAGACAGCGCATCTAGTGCAGCTCCAAATATCCTTATTTCTTCAACCATAGACATTAGGTTTTCGCTAAGTTCTTAAGCTTCCGATTGACATCTAATAGATGCTTTTCCATGATTTGTTCTGCCATGTGGAGATTCTTTTCTTTGAGGGCGTTGTAGATCGCTTTATGATAGGTCAAGACATTATTGATATATTTGATGTCTGGTTTCAGCGATAATAAGAAGGATTCTGTTACATCCATGATGGATTCAATAATCATTTCAAATAAGAGGTTCTTTGTCGACTTCGCTATGAGGATGTGGAAATGAATATGGTCCTCCGTTGCCCTTTCTCCTCCCGAAAACTTTTGATCAGAATCTTCAATGTTCTTTTTAAGCAAATTGAGGTCTTCGTTGTTCATCCTCATTATGGCAAACTCAAGAATAACCTTCTCAATTCCGAGCCTCGCCTCGGTTAATTCTCCAAGGGTCACATTGCCGATTTTGATCAGGTCAGAGATTGATCTTGTTATAACTGTTGTACCAGGATCTTTAACAAACGCTCCTCCCAAACTTCCCTGTTTGATATGGACCAAACCAGACTGTTCTAAGGTCCGCAGCGCTTCGCGAACTACCATCCGTCCCGTCTTGAACTGGCTTGCTAGTTGATTTTCAGGTGGCAATTTGTCGCCAGGCTTCAAAACACCGGAAAAGATTAACTCCCTGATCTGATCGGAAATTTGCTGGAAGATTTTCTTATCGTTCTTGAGAGGCTTAAACGAGAAGGACTGGGGCATGGCTAAATGTAATATGTAATACATTTCAATTTTTGTCAACAGGAAAATTACTTCCGCTAGAAAAAGGCAGAAAGAAAAAGGTTAGAAGCATTTTCAACATCTTCTAACCCCTTCGAATGATTTGGCAGTGGGGACTAGATTTCAGCTAGCGACCCTCGGGTCGTGGGCCAAATCTTACCTTTAAGTTCTCAAAATTGTCTTTAGTTTCTCCGAATTCTTCTTCGTTGGCTTAGTTTTTCCCTTCTCCCAAATAACTATCGTCATCTTATCATTTGCCCCAATTCTCTTAGCCGGTTGCTTTTAAAATAAATCTTGTTCGAATCTCCATTTTCTGATGCGTTCTGCCAATGTTCGGTCGGGATAAAGGGAAATTCGGAGGGTAATTACCAATGAACGGGAGTTTTTGTAGTTTGGAGCTGCACGGTTGAACATGTAATCGTTAAGCAACACAAATCGATGTCCTCTTATCAAGGTACATTCAAGCAAATGGCACAAATACCTTTGCCCTATTTCAGACGACCTCGTCACAGCCTGATAACACTGAACTTCGCACACCTCATACCCTGCATTCCTTCTTGGCCTAGTTGCGGCCATTTCAGGTTAATCTTTACCAGAAGTCACATAGACGAAACATGTTCAAAAACCTCCAAAATGTCCTTGGGGGGACTAACGATAAAGGTTCGATATGAGTCCACGAAGGGGAGCCATTTCGACGCGCTTAGGGGCACACCACGTTTGTGGGTGCCCCTTTCGCTTGCTCAAGGCTCACGCCATTCTTTACGCGGAGAAATGGCCCTGAGCGTACCCCGAGCGACTCGACTTGAGCTCGTCGAAAGGCCCTGCCGAGGGGTTGTCGAAGGGCCAGAAAATCAAAAGAAATGCCTGCATGGTTCTACATACTCAAACTCCGATCAGGTTCTCTTTATATCGGTGCTACAACAGATCTCGATCTACGCTGCAGAGAGCACTTTGCAGGCAAAGCTTGTCGAACCACTAAGATAGATCCGCCAGTTGAACTCGTCCATTCAGAGAGATTTGATACTAACACCAAGGCCAGGAAAAGAGAAGTACAAGTGAAGCGTTGGTCTCGGGCCAAGAAGGAAGCTCTTGTGTCCGGCGATTTGGCCAGGTTGCGCAAGCTAGCAACATCTCGGAAAAATAAGTTGAGCTTGCCCTGACCGTAGTGACCGAGTCCTGCCTGGGGAGCTAGAAGATTCAAGGGTTGGGAGGTTTTTCCAAACCCTTTTTACATTTGGGCACAGGTATATGATGTAGTTTTATCTTTAAGAAATTAATCCTTGGCAAATTTCAGATATCGTACGAGAATTGCACCTCCAAGAAGTATCCCCCCTAAAATGATAAATCCCATCGAAAAGGACCTTGTCTCTCCAATGATACCAATCATGGTTGGGATCGCCCCACCTCCGAGAAGAAAACCAACTGGCATGGTCAGAGAGACGGCAATATTCTTGAACTTAGGACCTCCTATTCGAGAGAGTGCGGCAAAACCTGGTGGGAAGAAGGAGGAAGCCAACATAGGTTGAAGAAAAATAAGAAGGATAATCCAAGATCCAGAAGCTGCGCCCAGGAGCATTACAGCAATCCCATTGGCCAGGAAGATCACCTTCAAGGCTTGCTTTGGCCCCAGGCGGTCTGAGGCCCACCCAGATAGAATGGCTACTCCCACAGGAGAGATCCTGGAAAGCCCTACCAATGTATTGGCCCAGGTTTGATCCATTCCTTTCTCAGATACCAGGTAAAGAGGAAACATGGCAAACATTCCAAAAGTGCCACCAATGCCCAGGCTGAAAAGGGCCATCATGATCCAGAAAGAGGGCTCCTTCAGGATGAGTCGGAGGGTGCTGACATTGAGAGACTCCCCACAGAATTTCCCTCCCCTGCCAAAAAGGGAAAAAAGAATGCCAGTGAGGATGGAGAAAATTCCAAACAATGTAAAAATGCCTTGCCAGGAAAACCACCTTAAAAGCATTTCCGCGATCAGTGGAGCCACTACGAAACTTAAGTTAGGGGCTAATTCATGAATCGAAATAGCCTTTCCCCAATCCCTCGGGTTTACCAATTCGGTGAGGGTTGCAATTCCTGAGGGGAGATAGAGCCCTGCCGCCAATCCCAACGTGAAGAGTCCTAAATGAACCATCCAGAGCTGATGGTTAAGGCCAACAAATAGAAGAGCCCCACCCAGGGCGATCGTGGAGAGGATGATCGTTTTCCGATGATTGAGGCGAGAAGAAACAAAACTCGATCCCAAAAGCATGATGCAATACCCAAAAGATATCATGAAAAAGAAGGATCCCGCTTCTTCATGTCCTATCTTTAGATCTTTCTCAACAGTGGGTAACAGGGGTGACAGGACAATGCGAGAAATAAAGTTCAAGAAGAAGATCCCCACAAGAAAGAGAAGGGGCGACATCTGGGAACGAACGGATGAGGACTCTCTTTCTGTATTTCCCGACTTCCCAACTCTTTGTGTTTTCATCTGTTTAATTTTTAATCCCCAACCTCAGATAGGTTATTCGATAATCCTTACAAACATTTCTGTCTCCGAAGGAAGCTTTTTCACCGGACCTTGCCCACAAAGATGATACGCGCGCTTTCCACCC
>Ga0209777_10001543_pt1 | contig 32695 bp, 26 predicted proteins | sample FrelakmetHBP12HB_FD_187147 | JGI IMG/M metagenome (GOLD analysis project Ga0209777, IMG submission 187147) | Freshwater lake sediment microbial communities from the University of Notre Dame, USA, for methane emissions studies -HBP12 HB (SPAdes)... | ecosystem: Environmental > Aquatic >... | reverse complement strand
CTTCCGATCTAACCCGGCTGCCATCCGCCGAGACCTTCAGTCCGAACGTCTCGTGACCCGGCTCGTGGACGAAACGCGAGTCGCCGTTGGTCACGGTTTCCTCGGACACCTCGTAACCACGTCCCGTGAGATTGCACATGAACCGGGCAAGGTCCTCGGCCAGCGGCTGCACCTGCTGACCCGCCGGCTTGTCTTGTCTCATTGGAATGATAATCACTTCCCCGTCCTGTGCCCGGACGTCCCTGATTTCGGCGTGCTTCAGGTCAAGGCTGTCTTTCAGGCTGCTCATTGCCGTCTCCCTTCGGGACAATGTAACGTCATCTGGCGGCTTGTCAAGGGCGTACTGTGCGGAAACCCGGTTCAGCGCTGTATTCCCGAAGCCTTCCCAAACGCGGAATCATCCGGCAGGTCAATTACGACCTTCGGCTTCACCACTTCCTCAGCAATCAGAGTCTTGAGGTGCCGGATATAGCTCTCGAAGATCGTCTCGTCCTCCAGGACTGCCACGCGACCGACGAGCACCCGGTCGCCGTCCGAATAGACCTTCAGACCGAACGCATCGTGACCCGGCTCGCGCACGAAGCGGGCATCCCCGGTTGACATCGTTTCCCGGCTCACGTCATAGCCCCGGCCCGTGAAGTTGCGCATGAACAGCGCCAAATCTTCTCCCAGCGTCGGCACGTGCTGGTTGGCAAGTTTGCCCGCCTTCATTGGCACGACAATGACCTCTCCCCCCTGCGACCGGATATCGCGAATCTCGGCGTGCTCCAAATCAAAGACTTCCTTCAGGATACCCATCGTTTCTCCCTTCCCGACAATGTAGCACCATTCCCCGCGATGTCAAGAGAAACCTTGCCCTGGTCCGCAGATTCCGCAGGTCACGCAGATTGCATGGTCCGGAGTCGGAAACCTGGTTTGGATTTCGGGTTGGTTTCAGATTTCGTGCTTCGGTCTTGTTTCGCGTTTCGGACGTCGTGCTTGTTTCGGATTTCGAGTTTAGGATTTAGGTACTTCCACTTTGTGGTGTCATCTCCATCAACCGGTCAAACACAACCTCGCGCATCCTGTGCACGGCAGCCGGAACCAATCTCGACTGAACCCCGGCCTGCTCTATCCGGTCAAATGCCGTCTGCACATCCAGCGTCGGGTCATGATTCAATGCGCCTCGTGTTGCCAGCTTCCATGCCCGATAGAACATGCGCACACCTTCCAGATAGTGAGAGAAAAAGATCGTCGGGTCTTTAGGCAATAGCGGATAGATTGCCCTCTGGACCTCGCTCCACAGCCGGGCGATGATTGCCGCATCTTCAGTCTCCCGCTCCCAGCGTCTCTGATTTCGCTGTTGCGCCTTCGCTCGCCTCGCTTCGTCGGCTCTGGTCCTGTCTTCAACAACGGTCAAGCCCTGCTCCGCTTCGCCGAAAGCACCGGATTGGGCCAGTTCCAGCACGAACTTGCCGATTGGAGCCTTGCAGGCCTGAAGATAGCGGACAACCGTAACAAGCGCTACCTTCGGAATCTCGCCCTGTTCCAGCCGACTCACATAGGAACTGCTCCCGGCTGCACTCATCCCGATAGCCGCCCCAACCTGGGCTTGAGTCAGACCGGACAGCTTGCGCACCTCCTTGAGCTTCTGACCTAAACGCCAGCTTAATTCTGTGTTCATCCGCCGTCCTTTCGCTTGACAAACTTGTCAATATCTGACTATATCCTGCGCTACGCTGAAAATCAAGCATTTCCCGTCAAGCTCGTTGCGGGACAACGACTTAGCGATTGAGCCGGTTTCAAAGGCAGTCCCTGGGTGAGTGCATCCCCCAGTGCATGGGTGAGTGCTTCACCCAGTGCCTGGGTGAATGCATCCCCGAGTGCTTCTCCCAGTGCTTCAGGGAGTGCATCGCCCAGTGCTTCCCCCAGTGCATGGGGGAGCGCATCCCCGAGTGCATCCCCCAGTGCTTCACCCAGCTCATGGGTGAGCTCATCACCCAGTTCATCACCCAGCTCATGGGTGAGCTCATCACCCAGCTCTTGGGTGGGTGCATCCCCCAGTGCTTCACCCAGCTCTCGGGTGAGCTCTCGGCTTTCGCGCTGAATTCGGGCCGTCCGGTTCTGCCTTCAGTATTCTGCCTTCTGCCTTCTGACTTCGCCTCGCGTCCTTTCCCCTTGACAATGCGCCCTTTTCTGCTATAACCGTCCTCAATGGGAACGACGCCAGCACCCAGGGAGGTCATTGACCTTGTCGCGCGATTCGACCGCAACCGCGACTCCTATCTCGCAGGCGGCATCAACGAGACTCAACTCCGCCGCGAGTTCATTGACCCCTTCTTCTCCTGCCTCGGCTGGGACATCGAGAACAAGCAGGGCTATGCCCCGGCCTATCGGGAAGTCATCTTCGAGGACTCGCTTCGAGTTGGCGCTGAGACCAAAGCCCCGGACTACTGCTTCCGCATCGGCGGCATGCGCAAGTTCTTTGTCGAAGCCAAGAAACCCGCAGTCAACATCGCGACCGGCGTTGCCCCGGCGTTCCAGCTCAAGCGCTATGCCTGGACCGCCAAGCTCCCGCTCTCGATTCTCACCGACTTCGAGGAGTTCGCGGTCTATGACTGCCGAGCCCGCCCGTTCAAGACCGACAAGTCCTCAATCGGGCGCATCAAGTTCCTGGAGTTCAAAGACTATCCCGTTCGCTGGACCGAACTCTATGATACCTTCTCCCGCGACGCGGTGGTCAAAGGCTCGTTCGACAAGTTCGTTGAGGAGAACCGCGCCCGGAAAGGCACGACCGAAGTTGACGACGCGTTCCTGAGCGACATCGAGCGCTGGCGCGACCTGCTCGCCCGCAACATCGCCCTGCGCAATCCGAGGCTTCTGACCCGAGAGCTCAACTTCGCAGTCCAGCGCACGATTGACCGCATCATCTTCCTGCGCATCTGCGAAGACCGCCTGATTGAGCCCTACGGCCAGTTGCAGGCCCTGTTGAACGGCGAGCGGGTCTATCCCCGCTTGAAAGAAGCCTTCCAGCGGGCCGACGACCGGTACAACTCCGGCATCTTCCACTTCCGGCCCGAGAAGAACCGGCCCGAAGCCCCGGACGAACTCTCGCTCAAGCTCTCGATTGACGACAAGACCCTGAAAGACATCATCGCCAACCTCTATTACCCGGACAGCCCGTACGAGTTCTCGGTCTTTCCGTCGGAGATACTCGGCCAGGTCTATGAGCAGTTCCTGGGCAAAGTCATTCGCCTCACGGCCGGGCATCAGGCCAAGGTCGAGGACAAGCCCGAAGTCCGCAAAGCCGGCGGCGTCTATTACACCCCGACCTATATCGTTGACTACATTGTCAAGAACACGGTCGGCAAACTCCTTGAAGGAAACTCATCTTCTGGAACCACAGAGGACACAGAGAGCACAGAGAATCGAGCAAGGTCCGAAAAATCCCGTTCCCCGACCCCCAATCCCCGACCCCTGACCCCTGCGCAAGCGTCCCGCTTGCGCATCTTGGACCCTGCTTGCGGTTCAGGCTCTTTCCTGCTCGGCGCATATCAGTATCTCCTCAACTGGCATCGGGACTGGTATGTCAAAGACGGCCCGGAGAAGCACACCAAGGAGCTATTCCCGGCACAAGGCGGCGACTGGCGCTTGACCACGGCCAAGAAGAAGGAAATCCTGCTCAACAACATCTATGGCGTGGACATTGACCAGCAGGCGGTTGAGGTCACCAAACTCTCGCTCCTGCTCAAAGTCCTTGAGGGCGAGAACGAGCAGACCATCCAAAGCCAGCTCAAGCTCTTTCAGGAACGCGCCCTGCCCGACCTCGGCAACAACATCAAATGCGGCAACAGCCTGATTGGTCCGGGCTTCTATCAGGGTGAACAGCAGAGCCTGTTCGACGACGAAGAACAGCGCTTCAAGGTCAACGCCTTCGACTGGCAGGCCGAATTCCCTGACATCATGAAGTGTGGCGGGTTCGACGCGGTCATCGGTAATCCACCGTATGTGGAGTTCAAGAGACTGGACGCAGAGACGAAGTCAATGCTGGCGGCGGCTCGATTCACAACCACGACAGGCAAGTACGACCTGTACATCCCGTTCATGGAGAAGGGTATCAATCTTCTGCGAGCACGTGGGGTTCTTGGTTTCATTGTTCCCACAATGTTCACGAAGCGAGACTACGGCAACGCGCTCAGGGCATTTCTGAAGCGAAGTGCGTCTCCGGAAGTCATAGTCGACTTCGGTGACTTTCAGGTATTTCGAGGCGCAACGAACTATGTAGGCATATTCACGTTCCGAAAGCAGACGGGCGACGCTCCTTGCTTGTGCATGGCTGCAAGGGTCGGACGGGGTGCCAGCGCCGCTGAGATCGAGCACGACCTGTCGTCCGGTGACGTCGAACGCAGTTTCGTCAAGCTCAAGGTGCCCCGAGCCAGTCTGGGCTCGGCGCCGTGGATGTTCACCTCGCAAGCAAGTAGCGCTCTGCTAGACTCGGTCAGGACGCGGGCGAATATCACGAGGCTCGGTAACGTAATGATAGCGATCTGGGAAGGAATCGCCTCGGGCAAAGATGAGGTTTTCTACCTGCGTGCCGATGAGTGCCGACGACTGGGCCTAGAGCGAGGTATCACGCTTCCTCTACTTCGGGGCCGCGACGTGAAGGCCTGGACAGTCGCGCCAAAGGAAGTCTACCGCGTCGTGTATCCCTACAGTCTGGCCAAGGGAAAAGTGCTATCCGAGGCTGAGCTGAAGACCAAGTATCCCAGAGCCTACGCGTATCTTGTCAGCAAGCGTGAGTTACTGGGAGGGCGAACCTACTTCAAGGACTCTGGAAAACTATGGTTCGAACTTTGGTGCCCCCGTGACCCAACGATGTTCGCGTCTCCTAAGCTCGTGGTGCCAGAGATAGCGCAGGACAATTCCTTTGCCTACGATGAACAAGGAGCGGCATTCAATACGAAGGTGTACGGCTTGGCTAAGCTCGATTCAACGCAAGAGGAGTATGACTACGTTCTCGGCGTCCTGAATTCCAGACTTCTGGACTTCCTCTACAAACTGGCCGCTCCTCGGAAGGCTGGCGGCTATTTCGCTTACAAGACGCAGTTCCTGGTTGAACTGCCTTATCGCAGAATTGACTTCACCGACTCGACAGACAAAGCCCGTCACGACAAGATGGTTTCTCTGGTCGAGCGGATGCTGAAGCTGCACAAGGACCTACCCAAGGCCCGCACCGCGCCCGACAAGACCGCCATCGAGCGGCAGATTGCGGCCACCGACCGGCAGATTGACCAGTTGGTCTACGAGTTGTACGGGCTGACGCAGGAAGAGGTCAGGATCGTGGAAAGTCACCCATGAGCGTCCTAACTGATGGCATGCGCGATCGAGGAGAACGGCGTGAGCGAGGGCGCTGAACCACGGGGCAAGAGCCCGGAAGCAGCTTTCGCGACGCTAATGTCGCGTCGGCACCTAGTCGGTATCGAGACCCCCGCCGCAATTGATGCAACGGGCGCGCTGATTGACCTGTCCTCTCATCTCAAGAAGCCCGAGGGCGAGGAACATGCGCTTGCCTGGTGCGAGGAGTTGAGTCAGCGAACCCTCAACCCATCTGAATCGGCGTTGCTGCATTACTTCTGGGCGAACGCATGGAGTGACCTTCTGCAACTCAAGACGACCAGCGTCAGAGAAGTCTGGTATTGGGAGTGTCCCGAATATGAGGGTCAGATTCTGCATTTGCGATTGGCGCTCTCCAGCGATGGATTTGGGCTGTTGGACCGGATTCGTCGGTGCCAGGTCCTGACGAATCTCGGGAATACACTCAGCCACCTTGGTCGGTTCGCCGAAGCTTCAGAGTACTACGACCGAGCACTGAAGATCGACAGCGGGTTCCCAATGACCGTGGGAAATCGCGGTTACTGCCTGGAACACTATGCCGCTGCACTCTACGACCCAGGGCATGCGCGAGTCCTGCTGCGCGTCGCCCACGAAGCGATGGCGTCGGCTCTCGATTGCCCAACGTTACCAGCGCACGCCCGCAGACCATTTGAGGAAGCTGCGAAGCGAATCGAGAAGTACATGGGTGAGTCGCTGACAGAGCAGCCAGACCTCAATGCCTTCCCACTTGGGGAGAGTGTCGAGGAAATCAAGTATCGCTCATGGTGCTTGGCGAACCGAGTGTTCCTGAATCCGCTGAATGACCTTGGTGCATTCTCAATCGCGGCTCGCGACATCATCACGACGCCTAACATGTTCGTACCACTCGACGAAGGCCCAATCTACCAGGGGTTCTTCAACCAGATGAAACAGGAGTTTGTGGCAGCGAGATACCTATACTATGAGGGCACGCACGCGCCCGACGGCGCGCACTACTGCGACAAGGATGTGCTTCTCTTCAACACACTTGACTATCCTACGTACTGCATTGCTGCTGAAAGAGTGAAGGCCGCCTTCAGGCTCGCGTATTCGCTGTTCGACAAGATAGCTTTCTTCCTCAATAGCTACATGCACCTCGATGTCAAGGAGAGGCACATCTACTTCAAGACGATCTGGTATGCCTCAGAGAAGCGGGCGAATGGGTTGAAGCCGTGTGTCGAACAGCGGCGCAATTGGCCGTTGCGGGGTCTGTTCTGGGTCAGCAAGGACCTATTCGAGAGCGCCCCCGGCTACCGGTCGTCGCTTGAACCATCCGCTCGAGAGTTGGAGGACATCCGACAGCATCTCGAGCACAAGTACCTGAAGCTTCACGAACCCGAATGGGCCGGGCCGCCGTCAAGCGACGACAGGGCGGCGAAGGCCATGGCGGATACGTTGGCCCGCTCATGTTACCGTCGAGACTTCGAGGCCAAGACATTGAGGCTGCTCAAGACGATGCGGGCTGCACTCATCTACTTGGCTCTTGCCATACGTGCAGAGGAGAATCAGAGAGCAAAGGCTCGCAAACCTGGTGCGATCATTCCGGGAGTCTCCCTCGACGTTTGGGAGGACAGTTGGAAGCGCTGACCGCGAACAGACAGAATGCTCCAACAGTTGACGCGGATGCTGAAACTGCATGAGGACTTGCCCAAGGCCCGCACCGCGCCCGACAAGACCGCCATCACGAAGCAATGAACTATGAACGCGGAACGATGAATGGCCGAAGAGAGTGACCACATGTTTATCGGCGCACGCGGCATGAAGGATGTGTCAAAAAGGAGCAAAGCATGAAAGCAGTATCGCTTGGTTTGTTTCTGATGGTTCTGCCGGGTTGGGCCGGTGATTGGCCGATGATGTATCACGACCCGGCGCACACTTCTTCGACTTCCGATTCCGGGCCGGCTGCCGACACGCTCGCGTGGAGCTACCAAATCGGCCCGGCATTGGGCAGCGGCTGGGACTATATTCACATGTCGTCGCCGGCCGTGGTTGACGGAAGAGTCTACGTGGGCGCAATCAACGGGCGGGTCTATTGCTTCGACCACGCCGGCGGGCCGCCGATCTGGTTCAGGCAGTTAAGCGATACGATTTTCTCTTCACCGGCGGTCGTGGCCGGGAAAGTGTATGTCGGCACCTGGGGGGGCGACCTCTATTGCCTTGACGCGGCGACCGGCGACTCGTTGTGGTGCTATCACAGCGGCGGAATGATCGAGACCGGTCCAACCGTCGCTGATGGACGAGTATTCTTCGGGGCCTGGTACCAGAATTACATCTGGTGTCTGAACGGCACTACCGGCGCGCGTCTCTGGCGGGCCACGCCTGACCCGGGATTCATGTACGGGCACGGGGGGCTGCCCGCCGTGCATGACAGTCTTGCGGTCGTCGGGGCGTCCCAAACGGGCGTGTCAACGAAGTTCTACGCCTACCGGGAGTTCTCCTCGACGCCGGACACGGCATGGGTCTATTCGGTGGCGGCGGGCGATAATCACCAGGCACCGGCGATCGCTGACTCCCTGGTCCTCGGCTCGGTGGACGACGGCTGGCTCTACTGCTTCGGTGAGACAAGCGGAACGTCGCTCTGGAGCCAGCGCTCGGCTCCGGGTTACAGCGGCGACCCATCCTGCGTCTCGATTGCCGGCAATCGCGGCTACTACGGACACGAGGTCGGCTATGTCTATTGCCGCGACCTGACGTCGGGCGGTCTGGTCTGGCAGAGTCCCAGCCTGGGCGGGCACTGCGGCGTCGGGTCCGCCTCGCTCAGCGGCAACGGGATGATCTACGTAGGTACGGGTTATGCCGGAGGCGGGCCCTCAACTAAGGCTTTGTTCTGTCTCGACCAGGCAACCGGCGACACGCTCTGGAGTCATACCACGGGCGGGTACGTGACCTCCAGCCCGGCAATCTCCAACGGGATGGTCTTTGTTACGTCTTTTGACGGATACCTCTATGCATTCGGAACCTGGGGCGCCGTCGCTGTGGATGAGGGGAGCTCGACTCCTGCCTTGGTCCACGAGCTACCGGCCCTTCAGGTCTCACCGAACCCGTTCACCAACTCGGTAACGCTTGCGCTTGCCGGCAAGGCATTGCACCGGGCGACCGGGCTGAGAGTCTACGACCGGCAAGGGCGACCGGTGAAGAACCTGCCGCTTCCTCAAACGTCCACTGCCGATTTCCGGTCGCCGCTCCTCCTGTCCTGGGACGGGACGGATGGCATGGGCCGCAGGGTTCCGCCCGGAATCTATTTCTGCGCGCTCAAATCGGAGACCGAAAACCTGACCCGGAAGCTCATACTCTCACACTGAGCACGGCAGGGTCCTCTGGCAGAACCTCGCTGCGTGAGATGCCCGCGAAAGACGGCCTTAGCGCGCCGGGCTCTCGACTTCGAGGTCGATTTCGCCGACGCCGCCGGTGATGCCCAGGGTCAAGGTCACCGGCGATTTGCCGTAGGCGGAGTTGACGTAATAGTCGCCGTCCCGGTTCAGGTCCGCGGTGTGGACCGAGCCCAGCCCGCCCGCCACGTGCGCGCGCACGCCGACCGCGCTCGGCAGGCGCACCGCGACCTTGCCCATGCCGCCTTCAATCTTCACGTCGGCATCGCCGTGCCAGTCCCCGGTCAAATCCACGTCGCTCTCCCCTACCCCCGCGTGCACGCTCAGCGACTTGAGCGCCAGTCCCCGCATGTCCAGCCGGCTCTTGCCCGCGCCGATGCTAACGCCAATGTCGAGCGGAACACCGTCGTTCAGCTTAAGGTCCCACGAATAGCGCAGGTTCGTCGGCCAGGTGTTGAACGTGACGGTTGATGGCTCCTCGATGACAAGCGCGCCCCGCCCGTCTGTCACCGCATAGTTGACCTCAGGTTTCATCCTCGCCACGTTGTAGCTGAACTGCGCCGCCATCAGCAGCGGTCCGCCCGCCCCGGCGGACAGCGACACGTCGCCGGCACCCATCTTGATCTCGGCCCGGACTGACTTGGCATTCCCGAGCTCGACGTTCTGGACGTCGGTCTTGAGCACCCCTACCTCGCCCCGGCTCACCCGGCAGGCGGTCAAGCCGAGCAGCAGAGCCAGCATGAACTTAATGACCACTGCTGTGAATCTTGTTCTCATCGTGTCTCCCTGTGGCAGTTGCCTCATCAGACTCACGCTAATCCATCTTCAACAGCGCACGGGCAATGGTAGACTCGCCCGCTGACGCTCGGATGATGTAGACTCCGCCCCTGCACTCACGGCCGGCGTCATCCCGGCCGTCCCAGCGCAGGAGATAGTTCCCGGCCGGCATCCTGTCCTCGAGCAGGGTCCGCACGCGTCGGCCGTTCACGGCATAGACCCGGACGAGCGCCGGACCGGGGCGAGGCAGAGCCAGGCGTAAACCGACTGCCGCCCGGAATGGATTCGGCCCGCAGGCCAGCGCAAAACGCTTGGGCAGACCATTGGCCACGGCTAGCCCGGTGAGCGGGATGACTCGGATACTATCACGCCTCGCATCGTTTGCCACGTTCATGTCGCCCGTCAGTTGCGTCGAGCACCTCGTCTGCCACGTTCCCAGCACAGTCGCGACCCAGTCCGGGAATGAGAATGCGGAGTCGGCACCCGCGGCCACGGTTCGGGTCATGGTCTGGGTGTAGCCGTCGCTGATTGTGAATGAGATGTCGAACGTCTCCGCGCCCGTGCCCCAGTTGTGCGCGGTTGCCCGCGGCGTGACGGTCGAGCCGGAATCAACCGTGCCGGTCGGCGCGGAAATCACGGTCGCACCGACGTCGTGGACCGCTACCGTCACGCTTCCAGTCACGCGGTCGTTCGAGCGGTCCGCGTCGGTCGCCAGCTCGGTTGAGCATCGGACGGTGAGCAAGCCGCGCGGTCCCGCGGTCCAGGCCGGGAACTCGACGTATTGCGCACTACCGCCCGCGTGATTGTTCACGGCCGCGAGCTGGTCGTATCCCGAACCGATGTGCATCCGGACCGAGTAGCTCTCGGTAGTCGTGTCGTAGTTGTAGAGCGAGCAGGCCGGGACGATGACCGCTCCCGAATCCACCGTCCCTTGGGGTCGGATCAGCACGCGGCATCCGACGTCGTGATACGAGGCCCGGCCGTGCCGCAGATAGACTTCCTGGTACGTACCCCGGTCGTCCTGCCAGACCACGTTCAGGTCATGGCCCAGAGCGGCGATCGAAGGGTAATCGCGCGAACGCAGGCTCCCGGTACTCACGTCGATCGGCGTGCTCCACGCCCCGGCCGGCGAGCGCGCGGCATAACGCACCTGCACAATCGAGGGCGATGCCACGCTGCGCCCGCGCCAGACCGCATGCGCACTGCCGTCAGGCGTGAATGCGACTTGGGGATTCATCTGGAAAGTGTCAACTGGGGTGCCGGAGATTGCCTGCACCGTTTGCCAGACGTTGTCCCAGTAGCTGTGGACTATCTGCAGGCTGTCGAGACCGTACCATCGCCGCCAGACGATGTGCGGGTTATTGGTCAGCGGACTGCAGGCGATGGACGGTTCGTAGTAATCGGCCGAAGAAAACGCAATCACCTCGCGCGCAAACCACGTCGTGTTGATGCGCTTCCGGTAGTAGAGATGCATGGCCTCGCCGAAGTACGGGTGGCCGCACCAGGCGACGTGGACCGTGTTGTTGTTCGCCACAGCGACGGTCGGGCTTATCTGGTCCGCCGTGCTCGCCAGCGTGTCAAACACTACGAACTCGGTCTGCCAGTTGTTCCCGCCGTCCGTGGACTCGCGATAGTGTATCCCGTATGAGGCGCCGCTCTGCCGCGCCCAGACGACATGCACGTGCCCGTTCGGCGAGCAGGCGATATCGGGTGTGAACTTCTGCTCGGTTGAGTCGCTCGATACCAGCGTTGCGCTGCTTTGCCAGCCGCCGTTGCCCGAACCGGCGGGCGTGCACCGCTTGTACATCACGCGGTTCTTGGCCGAGTCATTGCCGCCCGAGGTCCAGGTGAGGTGGACGTTGCCCGTACGGTCCACCACCAGCGACGGATAGCGGCTGTGTCGGTTCAGCGCCATCTGGTCTTCGCTGATACAGGTATCCTGGGTCCAGCCCGAACCCGGGTTGTAGCGCTTGTAAAAGACCTGGAAGGTTTTGGGCAGGAAGTAGTCCTCGACCGTCCAGACCACGTGGATGCGGCCATCCGGTCCGACCGCGACGTTGCGCTGCGCCGACCAGTCGGTGTAATGGTCATAGGCGCTGTCGGTCAGCGCGACCTCCGAATCCCAGACCGCATCCTGCGACGCGCCCGGCTTAAGCCCGAAAACCACGAACAGTAGCAGAACTTGTGTCAAGTCTAGACCTCCAAATCACTCACGAACCCGCCGGGTAGCTGAATTGCCGGTGCCCGGCGATTCGAAAGATACTCACATTCCTGATTCATGAGTTTAGAATCATCTTGTCTGAGTGTCAAGGTCGGCCCGAGAAAGCCTCAATAGCAAAAACCCGGCGGCATTAGCTTGCCCACTCGCCATGCCAATCCGCGTTGATCTACGTTCATCAGCGGCTCCTTTCCGGATTCGACTCTGCGAAATCTGCGGCTGAAGACAGGCCGTGGAAATAAGCAGGGCGGACTGACGTCCGCCCTTAGTATCACCGCCTTGGCGCATTTAGCAACCGCGGCAGTCTACTTCACTTCTTCTTCGTGTCCTTGTGTTTGGTCTCCGGAGTCAGGAAGCCAACCCGTTTGTTCAGGAGTTCCCATTCGAAATCAGTGTGCTTCTGAACATAGGCCACCTGCGGTTCGGTCAGGTGCGAGAAGCGCCCCTGCACCTTCATATACTCGGCGACCGGGAGTTTCCTTTCCGGCCGGATGTTGATGCTGTAGTAGATGCCATTCACGATTTCGTAGATCGGGAACACGTTGGCTTCGACCGCCATCCGGGTGATTTGCACCATCAGGTCCGGCGACATCTTCCAGCCGGTCGGGCACGGCGCGAAGATGTGAATGAACTTGGTGCCCTTGATTTGCTTCGCCTTCCTGAACTTGGCAATCATGTCCTCCGGGTAGCAGAGCGTGCAGGTCGCGGCATAGGGAATCCGGTGCGCGGCCATGATTTCCATGATGCCCTTCTTGGGCTCGGTCTTGAAGTTCTCTTCCGGCGTGGTCGTGGTCCACGCGCCCCAGGGCGTGGCCGAGGAGCGCTGAATTCCGGTGTTCATGTAGGCTTCGTTGTCGTAGCAGACATAGATGATGTCGTCATTGCGCTCGGCCGCGCCCGAAAGCGACTGGATGCCGATATCCAGCGTGCCGCCGTCGCCGACCCAGGCCATTACCGTGATGTCGGTCTTGCCCTGGATGTCGAGCGCGGCTTTCACCCCGGACGCCATCACTGCGCCGGTCTCGAACGGCACGTGAATCAACGGCTGTCTGGTCGCGTGAATCGGGAACGGGCCGTCAATGATGGACCAGCAGCAGGCCGGCTGGATAATCATCGTCTTCTCGCCCAGCCCTTTCAGAGCATAGCGCATTGCCAGCGCCGCGCCGCAGCCCGGGCAGGCGACATGGCCCGGCAGCAGCCGCTCGTCGACCGGAATCTTAAACCGCATGACAACCTCCACCCGAGGAGAGTTCAAGATGTAGAACATGAGTTGGAGTTCTGACTTCTGCCTTCTCGCTTCTGACTTCTGACTTCGCCCTCATAGCCGCACTCCTCGCCAGATAATCGGCGCCGGCGGGCGGTCATGCGCCAGCGTGAAGTCCACGATTTCCTGAATATCCGCTGGAGTCACGTCCCGGCCCCCGATACCGATGATGTAGCTGAAGATTTTCGGCCGCACCGGTTCGTCGTAGAGCGCGGACTTGATTTCCTGGGTCCAGATGCCGCCATGGCCGAAGGTGATGTTCCGGTCAATAATCGCCACCTTGGGCACCTTGAGCAACGCCGCTTTCAACTCGGCCACCGGCGTGGGCCGGAACAGCCGGATTTTCAGCAACCCGACCCGACGACCCTTGGTCCGCTCACTGTCAATCACCACCCGGGCCGTACCCGTAATCGTGCCGGTCGTGACCAGCACGAGCTCCGCGTCTTCGCACTTGTAGGATTCGGTCATGCCGTACGTTCGACCAAAGACCCGGGCGAATTCTTCGTGCGCCTGCTTGATGACCGGCAGGGCCTGCTCGTGCGCCTTCTGCATCTTGTACCGGATTTCGTAGTAGTGGTCCGGGTTCGAGAGCGCGCCGAACGAACGCGGGTCAGCCAGGTCCAGCTTCAATTCCGGCTTGTACGGCGGCAGGTACTGGTCGCAAAGCGCCATCTCCGGGATGTCCACGCCCTCGGAGGTATGCGAGAGCACGAACGCGTCGAGCACGAACATCACCGGCATCATTATCTGCTCTGCGACCCGAAAGGAAATCAGGCACGTGTCCACGACTTCCTGGTTCGATTCGCAGTAGAACTGAAGCCAGCCGGTGTCACGCTGGGACAGAGAATCGTTCTGGTCGGTCCACACCGACCAGCCCGGCCCCATCGCCCGGTTCACGTCCGCCAGTACAATCGGCAGCCGCGCGCCTGCGGCCCAGTGCAGAACCTCGTGCATCAGGGCCAGACCCTGGGCTGAGGTAGCAGTAAACGCCCTTGCCCCGGCCGCCGAGGCGGCGACGCAGGCCGCCATCGCCGAATGCTCGGACTCGACCTTGATGAACTTGGCGGCGAGCTTGCCCGAAGCGCAGAACTCCGAGAGCAACTCGACAATCTGGGTCTGGGGCGTGATCGGGTAAGCCGAGATGACCTGCACCCGGGAGCATTGGGCACCGAAGGAGACGGCGTGGTTGCCGGTAATGACCTTTTTCATGCCAACCTCCGGTAGTAGCGGCAGGCGCCAGGCGGTAGGCGGTAGGCGGTCTTCACTTGGCCTGCCTTTCTTCAATCATCGTGATGGCATAGCGCGGGCATTCCTTGGCGCAGACCCCGCAGCCTTTGCAGAAATCGTAGTCGTATTCGTAGTACTCGTCCTTCTTCAGCACCGACATGTCCGGACAGAAGACGTAGCAGTTGTCGCAACGGTCGCAGACCCCGCACGAGAAACAGCGGGCCGACTCCTCGACCGCGTCGTTCTGGGCATAGCCCAGGTGCACTTCCTTGAAGTTCCGCCTCCGCGCCTTCAGGTCCAGCGCGGGCATTGCCTTGCGGGCCGAGTGGTCGAAATAGGCCGTGTTGATGTTCACATACTGGGCGATTTCCTTCGACCCCTGACCCCTGACCCCCGACCCCTTTTCTTCTTCTATTGGCTGTTGAGTTACATGAGCGTCAATCGCCAGCGCCGCGCGCCGTCCCATGCCAATGGCCTCGACCACGGTCTTGGGCCCGGTGACGCAGTCGCCGGCCGCGTAGATGCCGCTCAGCTTCGTGCGGCCGAACCGGTCCGCGGATACCGACCAGCCGGTCGCCGGCACGTCCGCGCCCAGGAATCCCAGGTCAACCTGTTCGCCGATAGCGGTGATGACGGTATCGAGTTTCAGACGGAAGTTCGAGCCTTTCACCGGCACCGGCCTGCGCCGGCCCGACTCATCCGGTTTGCCGAGCTTCATGCGCAGCAGCTCCATGCCGCTCACCCGGCCCTTGCTCTTGATAACTCTTACAGGCGCGCACAGAAAATCAATCGGAATCCCCTCGCGCAGGGCTTCCTCGACCTCGTCGGCCACCGCCGGCATTTCGGCCCGGGTCCGGCGGTAGAGAATTCGCGGCTCAGCACCGAGCCTCAGCGCCGACCTGGCCGCGTCAATCGCGGTGTTGCCGCCGCCGATGACCGCTACCCGTTTGCCGATGCGCGGCCGCCGGCCCAAGTTGATCTGCGCCAGGAATTCCAGGCCGGACATGACACCCCTCGCCTCCTGTCCCGGCACGCCCAGCTCCCGGCTCTGGTGGGCGCCGTGCGCGAACAGGATTATCGAAAACTGCCGGCGCAGGTCATCGAGTTTCACTTTCTCCCCGACCCGGGTGTTGGTCTTGATCTTCACGCCCAGTGCCTTCAGTTTCCGGAACTCCTTATCGAGCACGGCCTTGGACAGCCGGTATTCAGGAATGCCGAGTCTGAGCATACCCCCGGGTTGAGCCGCGGCTTCGAGAATCGTCACCGGATAGCCTTTCAGCGCGAGATACCAGGCCGCGGTCATTCCGGCCGGACCCGAACCAATAATGCAAACCTGGTCCGGTCGGCGAACTGCCGGCTTGGGTCTTGGCGCTCGGCTCAGGCCATAGTCGCCCAGAAACCGCTCGATGTTGTGAATCCCGATTGGCTCGTCGAACTCCTTGCGATTGCAGGCGCCCTCGCACGGGTGATAGCACACTCGACCGGTAATCGAAGGGAACGGGTTGGTTTCCAGGATGAGCTGGTAGCCTTCGAGAAACCGCTTCTGCTCCATCAGGTCAAGGTAACCTTGAATCCTCTCACTCGCCGGGCATTCCGCGTTGCAGGGTGGTAGCTTGTTGTCGTAAATCGGGCGGAAGATGCGCCAGGAACCGGTCCGGTTAATCAGCGACGTGGTCAGCGAAACCGCCATCGGCGGGTAATCGCTTTCGCGCTCCAGCACCGGTATCTTCGGCGGTTCAGCTTCTAACCATTTCATAGGCATCTCCCGTCGCTTTGATATTCTCGTCAATCTTCACCGGTGCGTATTCCGGGATGCTCTTGTACACGTCGTCCAGGCTCACCATCCCGGCAATCCGGACGAACGCCCCGAGAATCGCGGTATTCACAATCGGCGCGGTCTTGGGTCCGAGCCGGTACTTGATTGCAATGCCGGTCGCGTCCACGGTCGCAACTTTGAACCTCGGAAACGAAAACTCGCCGGGCGGCAAGTCGCTGTTGATGAGCATCCAGCCGCCGGGTTTCAGGCCTTGCGTGACGTTCACGGTCTTCAGCAGCACGGGGTCCAGTATGACGACATGCTGCGGCTCATAGACCTTGCACCTGAGCATTATCGGCTTGTTGTCAAACCGAAGGAAAGCCTGAACCGGCGCGCCCCGGCGTTCGACCCCGAACTCCGGAAACGTCTGAACGTATTTGCCTTCCTTGAACAAGGCCGAGGCCAGGATTTCCGAAGCGACAACCGCGCCCTGCCCGCCGCGACCATGAAATCGTATCTCGGTCATTCACACTCCTTGACTGCAATTCCCAAGATGAATCTCAAACTGAATCAGAAATCAGTGTAATTCCCTCTGGCTGCCGCAGTTACGCAACAAGCTACCTTCTCTGCCGACTGTGTCAGGGTTGCTGCGGGCCAGACTCAATTCCTGCCTTTGACAAGACTCAGTATTAAACAAGAAAAGGCCTGATAAGTCAAGACAGAACGGGGAAAACCGCCGATGAACTCAGATTAACTCGGAAGCCCGGGACTGCCCCGCTTTCCGCTTCGGAGAACAGGGGCTGTCCCAGTGGTTTCCGATTGACGCAGACCCGGAATCGAGTCCGCAGGCAACTTGAATTCCGGATTCGGACCCAACCACAGATTACACAGATTTCCATCCGGGCAAGCGAAGCGGTTCTGCCAACGCAGTGACACTGCGAGCGAAACGACTCTGCGTCTTCTTTACGACCGGCTTGTCTCGGATTTCGAGCTTCGAGTTTAGCTCTTTGCCTCGGACTATGTCGTGGTCGGCGATAGCTCCGCAATGGGCTGAGAGACGGTGGTTGTCCCTATTTGATGATTTTCGTTGGGACCAGCCTGAAGTTGACTGAGTTCTTCTGATTCCTAGCGACTCTGACCCCTTGCGCCGATTTTGTCCGGTAACCCACGGCACAGACTGAGAGCGTCCATGACCCGGAAGGGACATGGTCAATGTGATATTCTCCATAGTCGTCGGTGACGGCTCCGAGTTCCGTGCCTTCAACTTCCACTGAAGCGCCGCCGAGCGGCTGCCAACTCGTGCTGTCGAGAACCTCTCCAGTTACGGTGCAGAACCCGCCGTTGCCACTCGAATCACGCTGGAGAGTCTCGGGCGGCGGTGCAACCTCGCGCTTGAGTGTATCGTACTCGACAGAGTCTTGCGGGCGTGATTCGTCGTAGATCCCCAGGTTGAACCCTACCACAATGCCTCCGTCAATGACAATGACCGCGACTCCGCTCTTAACGAAACTCACGTGTCCGGCTGCGCTGGCCCGAATGGTGCGGTAACCGGTTGGAACTTGAATGAGAGAGTAGAACCCCTGAGAGTCGGTGGCGGTCCGCAGCCCGAAGCTATCCACCGAGATTGTCGCGTTGACGATTGGATTCCGGCTCGTCCGGTCAAAGACCCACCCGATGACTGTTCCGCCTTCTGCCGCCACTCCGACCGATATGCTCACGACCGTGATTGATAGCAGCGTGGTGAGTTTACGGGACATCTCACTCATCTCCTGCATCACTCATCGCGTCAATTTGATTCCTGGTCATCCTGTCAACTCGTGGTGATCGATTGTAGGCGCAGAAGGACGGAAGTCAAGGGCGCGCCTGGTTGCGCGTGGTTACTTGGCATGCTTGACGCCGCGCCCCTTCTTCCCTATCATCTCACCGATGGTAACCTTTGAACAGGTCAAGAGCGACCCGGAGGTCAACGCCTTCATTGCTCAGTCCGACAAGAGCATGGAGGCCATCGGCTACACCAAGCACGGTGTGCGGCACGTGAGTCACGTCGCCAAGGCCGCCCGTAAGCTGCTCCGTGACATTGGCTATGACGAGCGGACCGCGGAACTGGCCGCGATTGCCGGCTTTCTGCACGACATCGGCAACGGCATCAACCGGACGTTCCATGCCGAAACCGGGGCCATGCTCGCCAACAGCGTGCTTCAGCGGATGACGATGGATCCGACCGAGAAGGCAGACGTGATGACCGCCATCGGGAACCACCATGAAGAAGACGGCAGCCCGGTTTCGCCGGTCTCGGCCGCGCTGATTCTCGCCGACAAGTCCGACGTGCACCGGTATCGGGTGCGCACGCCGGAATCCCTGAAGCTCGACATCCACGACCGGGTCAACTTCGCGGTAACGAAGTCCTGGCTGGTTGTGACGAACGGGGACAAGACGATAACTCTCGACCTGACGATTGACACCAACATCTCATCGGTGATGGAGTACTTCGAGATCTTTCTGTCGCGCATGATTATCTCCCGCAAAGCCGCGGATTTCCTTGGCTACCGCTTCGCGCTGATTCTCAACGGCACCCGGATGGTGTAGCCCGCCGAAGCGGGAGTCCAGAGTTCAAAATCCACGACCGGATTCAACACCAAGACACAAAGACACGAAGAAGAAATACCCAGGAACCGGAATAGCGAGACACCGGAATCCAGATTCTTGGTGCCTTTGTGTTGAAGTTCCGGATTTCGGGTTTGCGTTCTCGCCGAACCGGATGAACCAGGCACCATGACCGCCACTTACATCATCCAATTCGGTTACAACTTCGCAGTGGTCGGGCCGGTCATGCTGATACCGCTCATGGCTCGGTCGTTCGGCGCAAATTCGGCGACCATCGGGTTGATTGTCGCGACCTACCAGGCCGTCATATTCCTGTCGTCCGGCCTGTTCGGCCGGCTGTCCGACGTGAAAGGGCACAAACTGTTCATCGTTGTCGGCCTGCTTCTCGCCGCCGGCACCCTGTTTGCCCATCGTTACATCACGAACGTCCCGAGCGCCTACCTGATTCGCGCGCTCACCGGACTGGCAGTCGGCATCTTCCCGGCCGCGGTCGTCGCCTATGCCAGCCGGCAGACCGAGAACCTGGGCCGGTTCAGCGGCATCGGTTCGTTGGGCTGGGGCGTCGGTTCGATTGTCGCCGGCCTCATCGCAGTCTACAATCACCTGTTTCTGCTCGCCGCCGGGGTCTTCCTCATCACGGCGGTCGTCGCCCTTATTGCGATTCCGGAGAGCCGCGAGCGACTCAACCAGCCCTTTCTCAATACGCAGGTCATCAAACGCAACTGGCGGGTCTACTTCTCGTTCTTCCTGCGCCACGCCGGAGCAACCGGCATCTGGGCGATTTATCCGCTGTATCTGAGTCAGCTCGGCGCAAGTAACTTCTGGATTGGCATCATCTATGCCATCAACGCCTTCGGCCAGTTTGCGTTCATGTCCTTCATCGACCGGTACAAAACCCGATTGCTGATTCAACTCGGCTTCATCAGTTCGGTCGTGACCTTTGTCAGCTTTGCCTTCTGCCGCAACTACAAACAGCTATTGCCGCTGCAGGTCATTCTCGCGTTTGCCTGGTCCTGCCTGTACGTGGGCTCGCTCAAGTATCTGATTGAACACAACGAAGAGCGCTCGACCGCGGTGGGCATGTTCAACTCGACCCTGAGCCTGTCCGGCATTGTCGGTGCAGTGCTGGGCGGTGCGCTGGCTGTGTTCGGCCTGCCCGTGGTCATGCTCGCCGCCGCGGCGCTGTCGATTGCCGGCGTGTTTCTGTTCCGGTTCTAGCCGCTTCCGCGCCGGACTTCCAGCGCAAAGACGCGAAGGAAGGAGAGCACCTCTGAGTTTTGACTTTTGAGTTTTGACTTTGCCTCGATGTTGTGCTATCATTCGCCATGGCGGTTTTGCGCGTCGGCGTTCTGGTTTCCGGTGGCGGCACGAATCTGCAGGCCATCATTGACGCCATCGAACGCCGCGAGATTCCGGCCGAGATTGCAACGGTAACCAGCAATGTCCGGACTGCGTATGCCCTTCAACGTGCGGCGCAGCGCGGCATTCGGACCTGCGTCATCGACCACCATGATTTCCCGGACCGCACAATGTTCGAGCAGGCGCTGATTGCCGAGTTCGACTCGCAGCGCGTGCAACTGGTCTGCCTCGCCGGTTTCATGCGCGTTCTGTCGCCGGTCTTTGTGCACCACTTCGACCAGCACATAATCAACATCCATCCGGCGCTGCTGCCCGCATTCAAAGGGCTCTGGGGACATCACGTGCACGAAGCGGTGATTGCCTCCGGCGCGCGCTTCTCGGGTTGCAGCGTGCATTTCGTGACCGAGGACGTTGATGCGGGACCGATTATCGTTCAGCACGTGGTCCCGGTGCTGGAAACCGACGACGCGGCAACCCTTGCCGCCCGGGTGCTCGTCGAAGAACACAAAGCCTATCCGGAAGCTATCGCGCTGTGCGCCGGGGGGAAACTGAGAGTAACCGGGAATCGTGTGTTTACGAGTTAGCCGGCACTGAAGAAAGGGATGTCATGGAAGAGAGAGTGAGAATCGGTCTGGTCGGCTGCGGCGCCCAGACCCAGCTCGTTCACCTGCCGCTGCTGAAGAACAACAAGCAGGCCGAGATTGTCGCGCTTTGCGACCCGGACGTGCGCAAGCTGAATCACCTCGGCGCGCGCTACAACGTCAAGCGGCACTACGTCGACTTCGATGACTTCAAGCAGGACTCCGAAATTCAGGCGGTCATCATCGCCACGCCGAACCACCTCCACGCACCGATGACGATTGCCTGCCTGGAATACGGCAAGGACGTGCTCTGCGAGACCCCGCTCGCCCTGACCGCGACCGAGGCCAGGGAAATGCAGCAGGTCGCGCTGCGCGAGAAGCGCCGGCTCGTGCCCTGTCTGAACTACCGGCTCCGTCCGGACGTCCAGGTTATCAAGCAGTTCATCGAGAACGGCGAGCTCGGGTTCATCTACTACACCAAGGCCGGCTGGCTGCGCGGCCGGGGCGCCTGGGCATTGTCCGGCTGGCATGCCGACCGTCTGCGCGCGGGCGGCGGCGCGTTCATGAGCCTCGGGTCGGAAATCCTGGATATGTCGCTCTTCTTGCTCCAGCCGCTGGTCCCGAAGTCGGTCACCGGCACGATGCACCGTCGCCGCGACGGCACGAACATCGAGGACGGGGCGTTCGCCATGATTCGCTTCGAGCACGACACCACCCTGACTATCGAGGTCGGCTGGAGCCTGCTGCGCCAGGATGACATGACTTACTTCAACATCTTCGGCGACTCCGGCGCTGCACTGCTGAACCCGATTCAGATTAACAAGGAGATGCACGGCCACCTGGTTAATGTAACCCCGGCGGTCAGCAAGGGCGACCCGCTTAGGGCCGCGGCCGACAAACAAATCCAGCTCTTCCTCGGCGCGATACTGCAGGGCGGGGAACTGGCGGTCAAGCCCGAGGACGGCATCCTGGTCAATGAACTGATTGACGCCTTCTACCAGTCGGTCGCACAGCACAAGGAAGTCTACCTGCCTGAACGCAGTGGCTCCTGATTGGCCGGCTGGCAGTCATGACGGGACGAGTAGGACGGATGAGACGGGTATTCTCCGGGCGCGCATGACATCCGCAGGGTCATGATGCCCGCTCGGCATCCCACCGCTTTCCGCCTGACCCTGCTCGCCGGCTCGGCCCTGGCTCTCAGCTTCGCTTTCTCGCCTTTCCCGCTTCGCTTTCTGTCGCTGGTCGCGCTGATTCCGCTGCTCTGGATTATCGAGACCGAACCCGCATCACGCGCATTCCGCTATGGCGTCTTCTTCGGCGCGGTGTTCTTCATGTTTCACCTCTGGTGGCTCTGGACCCTGGTCGTGCCGGTCGAACCGGTGACCAGGATTCTACTCGATGTCGGCGTCGTACTCCTGTTCGGGGTCCTTGGACTGTTCATTGGGCTCTTCGCCCTGGCCGCAAAGAAACTCGGCATCTGGTGGAGTCCGCTTATTTGGGCCGCGCTTGAATGGCTGCGCAGTCAGAGTGAGATGGGGTTTCCGTGGGGGTTGCTCGGTACGAGCCTGACGCCGTACGTCCCGCTCATTCAGAGCGCCTCCATCGTCGGCGTCTACGGCATCTCGGCGCTCGTCGTATTGATAAACCTGCTCACCTGGCGCATCATCGCCGGCCGGAAACGCGCCGTGTTCGTCTCCCTGCTCGCGGCGTCGGTCCTGATTCCGCTCGGCTTCGGATTGGCGCGCATCCGGCCGAACCAGACCTGGTTCCGGGTCGGGATCGTCCAGCCCAACGTCAGCCCGCTCGATAAGGGCGACCCCTCGGTCCGCGATGCCACCTGGGCTGATATGCTACGCATGAGCCATGAAGCAGTCGCGCGGGACGCGGTGTTGCTCGTCTATCCTGAGACCGCCAGCCTGGTGGACATCGAGCGCTCCAGTTCATTCCGCGACAGCCTGCAGCAGATGGCCGACACGTCCGGGACCTTCATCCTGACCGGCTCCCCCGCGTTTCACGCGACCGAGTATCTGAACGCCACCGCACTCATCGAACCGCACCGGCCTTTGACCCAGGTCTACTACAAACTGCACCTGGCGCCGTTCTCCGAGCGCTTCCCATTCGTCCGGTCGGTTCCCTTCCTGCGCAACATCATGACCCGGGACATGGGTGACGCCGGCTCCGGCACTGAGTTCAAGGTATTTCGGGCCGAACTGCCCCATGGAGTTGCGCTCTTCTGCACGCCAATCTGCTTCGAGGCCATCTTCCCGGACCTGCTCCAGCGCTTCACAAGCCGCGGCGCGGACCTGATTGTCAATGTCACCAATGACGGCTGGTTCCGCAAGACCCCGGGGCCGTATCAGCACTGCGAGCTGATGCTGATGCGCGCGACCGAGAACGGCGTGCCGTTTGTCCGCTCGGCCAATAATGGAATCTCGCTGGTTGTTGACCCCTATGGCCGGGTTCTCAAGCGTACACCGTTATTCGTCTCTACCAGCCTTGTACAGGACGTACCCAGGCCGCTGAACCCGACGTTCTTTCGGAAGTACGGCGACCAGTTCGCCTATGCCAGCCTGCTGATTACGGCGATTCTGACTCTAGTCCGGCTGGGCACCGTCATCTTCCGCCGCCGTCCGGCGTCGGTGTGAACGCTGCAGGGCGCATGACGCGCCCTGCAGCCAATTCTGCCGGAGCCCTGGACCCCGACCCCTAAACCCTAATGCAGTTTCGTCCCCAGCACTACGAGTTTCCGTACGACCTCGGTCTTGCCGTCATCCCGCACGCCCTTGAGGTTCAGGACGTAGCTGCCGATGGGCAGGCGCTCCAGCGAATTGTTGCTCCCGTCCCAGTTGATTTCGTAGGCATGGCCGGGCACGTTCACCAGCAGGTCCTTCACCATCCTGCCTTCCATGTCGAAGACCTGGAGGTACAGCTTCCGGTCCGACGGCGATTGAATCTTGATGTCGCATGGCACGCCCGCGCTCGGGTTGAATACCTCGGGCGTCACGCTTGCGAATGCCATCTTCAGCCCGACCGACTCCGGATACGTCACGTCAACCAGGTCGCTGCGGAACCTGGGCATCACCTGGTACCCGGTTGCATACGGCGCGGTCGTCGAGTACTGGCCCACGATGCCGGTGACCTGCACTCGCTTACCCGGGTTGACCCAGTTCAGCAGAATCCCGGCGCTGTTCACGACCCGGACGTCGAGCCCCGGATTGCCGTTCTTGATCGTAAAGTCCTTGCCGCTGCCGGCATTCGCGGGCGGCGTAATCACGTCGCCGGTAACCGTAATCAACTTGCTCTCCATCGCCTCAGTCAGGAACCCGTTGAACGGCAGCGCGACCGGGTCGACCGGCCGCAACGTGTCATTCAGCAACTCGAGCGCGCCGCTGGAAAGCTCGGTCAGCCCGTCGTATTCGTCAACCTTGCCGATGCACAGGAACTCGGCGCCCACGGAGTCAATGTAGGCGCTGTCCCCTGAGGTCAGGGTCGGGGCATACACGTTGATGCCGTTGGTCAAATCCTGGATGTACAGGCTCGGCGAGCTTCCCGACGAGAAGATGTACGCCGGTCCGGTGACCTTGCCCCGCACCTTCACCCACTGACCCTCGTACTTCGACGAGTAGCCGTCCGGGCCCGCCGCCTGGACGTCGGCAATTGTCAGGAGCGGCAGCTGCTCTTCCAGACCGCGCGAGAAATCCGTTCGCCAGCGCGGTACGATTTCGTAGCCCGAGTTATACGGCGCGGTCGCGTCGTACTGGCTCAGGATGCCGATGAGTGAGAAGGTATCCTGCACCATCACGAAACCGGGTACGTTGGTCGTCGAGTTCGGGTACAGCTCGGCCGAACCGCTGGTGTCCACCAGCGTCGTGGCGCCGGACACAATCAGGCTGGTCGAGCTTATGCCGTGCAGGACAATCAGGCTGCCCAGCTTCGCCCGGGTGCGGTTCATCTGGCTGCAGGTCAGAGGCGCCGGCGCGGGCACCACGTGGTTCGAATCCTTCCACTGAATCTGCGGGCTGGTGAGCTCAATCTTGCCCCGGTAGACGGTCACGGTGCCGGTCACGACCAGGCTGTCGCCCAGCTTCAGGTCCCGCACTGTATAGTCGTAGACGTCAACCCCGCCGGTCTGGTCCTGGATGTAGATGTCGGTCTTGGTCGTAGCGAAGACATTGGACGGAACGGTCACGATGCCGGTCACGGTGACCACCGAATCCACCAGGTCCGGAATCGTATTCGAGTCGTTGTCCGCCAGCGCCTGGGCAATCGTCATGATGTTGCTGCCCGGCGCTCCGCCGGCCACGTCGGCCCAGTACCGGGGCATCAACTGGTAGCCTGCGAAATACGGGCTGGCGAGAGTGTACTGCGAAACGCAGCCGGTGATGTCCACCGAATCCTGCGGTATCGCCTTGCCGAGGATGTCGGTCGCCTGCGAGTCAATGTAGACCGTGCCGCGGCCGGACGCGTCCTTGAACGGGTATGACTTGTTGCCACGGAACACGCCGGTCGTGTCGAACACGCAGCGCCGCACGGTTGCCAGAATCCCTTCATTCACCTCGCGGCCATTCGCGGTATCGCCCAGATGGGCGATCGTCAGCACGCGCGGGGTGAGCGTGTGGCCGGTCGCGACCAGGGTAAGCACGGGATTCTTCAACTCGGTCAGGCCGTAATAGAAACTCACGACCGCGCTCAGCGTCACACTGTCGCCAATCGCATAGCCGCCGACCGCACTGCCATAGACCGCGACGCCCGCGGTGTTGTCCTGCACGTACGCCGGTCCCGAGCCGCCGAACTGGCTCGTGGCGCTGAACACACCGGTGATGTTGACCGTTGCGCCCGAATCCGCGGGCACGCCGTCCGGCCGGTCCAACCGCACCGAATCAATCGGAATCATCTGCGCCGACGCCAGTGCCACCGCCAGCGCCGTCAGAATCAGCAACTTTGTCTTCATTTCACCATCCTTCTTCATCCATTTCACTATTCACTATTCACAACTCGCTATTCGTCAGGCTCTTCTCACAACCACGACTGCTCCCGCCGCAATGCCCACCGCCAGCACCGCGACCAGCACAAAGAACCCGGCCTTGCCCAGGCTCGCGAGAGTCGGCGCCATCAATGCCGCAGCTTCGCTCAGCGATTTCTCCGGGGACAGAATCCCGCGCAGCGCCGGCTCGAGCCCGGCCTCCAGGTTCTTCCGGCCCTCGAACCACACCCGGCTCTTGGGTTCAAACACGCCCCAGTCCATCTGCTCCACGCACGCCCGCCAGCCCGGCACCGAATCCAACAGGGCCTTGAATTCCGGCACTTCGAGCGCGCTCCGGCATACGGGTACGTAGAACGTCCGCGCAGCCCAGTATGCCTGCTGTTTCGGCTGGGTGAACCACTTTATGAACTCCCACGCCGCGGCCTTTTCCGGCCCGGTCGCCTTCCGGAACAGCCCGATATTCGTGCCCTGGATAATCGCGGCCGGCTTGTCCCAGTATGGCAGCGGCGCCATTCCAATCGGGAACTTGCCCTTCCCGCGCATATAGACTTTGCTCACGCTCGTCCCGTAAATCATCCCGATGCGCCCGCTCAGCAGGTCATCCTGCCCGCTGTAGCCAACCGAGAAGGTCTGCGAGCTGTCCTGCCGAATCATGTCGGTCTGATATTGCAGCACGTCGGCCGCCTGCTGCGAGGCAAAGAGCGGCTTGCCGGTCTGCTCATCCAGCAATGCGCCGTTGTGCGACAGGAGCATGCTCACGAACAGCGACGCATTCACGCCGCCCGCAGTGCCCCAGACCCAGTCCTTGAGCTGCGGCGCGCGCCTGGTCAGCTTCTTTGCCGCTACTCGGAACTCGGCCCACGTCCTCGGGAACTCGGAAATCCCCAGGCTGTCGAAACGAGGCATATTGTAGTAATAGCACGGCACGCTCTTGTTGAACGGAAATGTAATCAGGTGCCCATCCCAAGAGTTGTCCTCAATCAGACACGGGTAGATGTCCGAGAGGGCGCTGACCGCCGACCGCTCACCGCTCTCCGCAGCGACCATGCTCTCCAGCGGGCACAGCTCGCCTGCCTCATAGAACTGCGTGGTCCATGACTCATACATCTGAGCGATGGTCGGCGGCGACTTCACCCAGAGCGCGCTCATCAGCTTCTGGGCCAGTGAGCTGTAATCGCCCATGCTGATTGAAGTAATCCTGATGCCCGGGTGCGTCTGCTCGAAATCGCGAATCATCGAGTTCAGCGCCTCGCCCAGCGGCCCGCCCATCGCATGCCAGAACGTAATCGTCACCGGCTGCCCGGGTTGCAGCGAAACGTTTGGGGACATCCCTCGGAGGGGTGTCCCCATCAGGGCAAACGCTGCCCCTGCCACGAGCAGCGCAAAGACCAACATTCGGAGACTTCCTCTCACCGCGTCAATTCTACAAGCTCAGACCCATATGTCAAGAAACCGCGGGAATTACGGATTGGAACCACAGAGGGCACGGAGAACACAGAGACAAGCAATCGAATCCACTCGGAATCTGGCCGCAGACAAACGCAGATAGACGCAGACCGAAGCGGAAATCCGGGACTGCCCCGCTTTCCGCTTCGGAAAACAGGTGCTGTCCCCGGGATTTCCGAAAGACGAGAACCCATCGTCGAATTCGCAAGTCCCGCAGAACCGGAATCTAACCGCGGACAAGCGCGGACCTTTGAGAACCTGCGGCTATCGTCTCATGGCCAACCTCCCTGCAACACCTGGCCACTTGGTCACTCGGCCACTCGACCGCTGTCTCTGACACTTCGGTCACGCCAAGTTGTACAAATCACCGCGAATTGCAGTCGTTGCTGAATTGACAAGCACCGCATCCGTAACTGAAGGTATTGAGCTTGCGTAGCCTATCGAGTATGGGTAGGTGGGGGGCTAGCCCCGGGCTAGGGGGGGGGGCTAGCCCGGGGCTAGCCCCCGGGCGGCCCGGGGGGTGGCCCCCCGGCTGGCCCCTTGGACGACCATCTCGACGACCCCAAGGGTCATCCTGTCGGCCATCAAAGGGGTTGTCGTTGGAGTTGTCCCGAGAGTTGTTCTGGGAGTCACTCGGTGGATGACCCACCGAGTTTACCCCTGATCTGCCCTCTGGTCCGCCCCGTGGGTTACTCGTGGAGTTACCCAGTGAGCGACCCCTTGGATGCTGGAGGGGTTGCACCACCCTGGGCACTGGTCAACGTTGCGCTTCATTCCTCGCTACTCACTGCTCCGTACTCACTACTCTCTATCGGACGCTTTCGAAGCATTCGGGCTCAAGCTGCCCCGAGAACGGAATCCAAGACGTGAGGAGACGCGCCTCCGCACGTCTCCCCCGCTTCATCTCACAACCGTCTCAGCTCTCGGCCTGCCTCCGCACGGCTAACTGGGCGCCACGTCCACCGACATCCTCATCGCTCGGGCGCGAGTTTCAACAAGAAGAGACTCTGCGCGTCGGTGGACCGGTCACTGAGGAATCCTGTGACGATGTAGCCGCCGTCTCTGGTTTGACGAACACATGCCGCGCCTCCGTAGAAAGGCGAGTCGCTCCAAATCTCATTCCCGCCGGAATCCGTGCGCACCAACTGCGCCCTGAACCAGTCAACCGGCTGGGTCATGCCGGCAATGACATACCCGCCGTCCGCGGTCTGCTCTAGCCAGTTCCCGCTGCTGAGGCCACTTTGTGCATAGTTCCTCAACCAACGTAAGTTGCCTTCAGCGTCGGCCCTCAGTAGGAAGAGCGTGGACTGGTCACCGCCGCCCGCGGGTCCGGTGGCAGCGTACCCGCCGTCGGGAGTCTGGACGACGGAACGGGCGCCAGTCGTGCCGCTGAAGGTGCTCAGCCACTGCTGATTCCCGAACGAGTCAACCTTGAGCAGGGTCTTAGTGCCGATCATGTACCCACCATCGGACGTCTGCCGAAGCTGGACCGGATCCTGAGGACCGTACTCAGGGTAGGAGACAGGATACAGCCTGGTCCATGTGCCGTCGCCAAGGCTGTCGGTCTTGAACAACGCGAGGCCGCTGTCGCCGCTCAAGTCTGCGGTCGCGGCGACTGCGAAGCCACCGTCTTCTGACTGTACGACCGAGAAGCCACCGTCGAACCCGGCGCTGTCGTTGACAAACTCCTGCCATTCAATGTCGCCCAAGCTATCTGTCTTCACGAGATAGACCCCCATACGCCGGATGTTTCTCGAGGACCTGCCGCTGCCAACTAGGACAAAACCGTCATCCGCGGTCTGCTGCACCGAATATGCACCGATCATACCGGCGTGGCCAAAGCTCCTCTCCCACTCACTGTTGCCTAGGGAATCAGTTTTGACTAGATAGAATTCGAGCCCTCCAGAATCCCGGGTCGATCCCACAGCGATATAGCCACCGTCGTTTGTCTGCTGAACGCAATGGCCCTCGGCCGCACCTCCGCCCGCAAACGTCTTCATCCACTCCACCGCCGGTGCCTGCGTGCAGAAGGCCGCCGTCATGCTCAGGGCCACGCCGAGGCAGAGACCGACTGCGCGAATTCTCATGGCAGAGCCTAGTATCCCGCTTCTTCCTTCACGCTGTTGGCGAATTCGTCCAACTGGGCTCGATAGTCGCCTTTGGCCACGACATCGTGCTGGAGCGAGAGAGTCGCGACCGGCGTCATGTTACACAAGTCGGCCATGTCATCGAACGCCCTCTGCTCGGTTTCCGCGCCCTGCGTGCAGAAGAACGCGACCGACTTGAACTTCTCGCGGTTCTGATAGATGTAAGTGCGCATCGGACTGGACATGGTCCCGGCCCAGACCGGCGTGCCCAGCACGACCAGGTCATAGTCCGCCGGGTCCTTCGCGGTCGGCAGAATGGCCGGCCGAACCTTCATCGTCGCCTCGTATCCTGAGCGCATCCACCCGAAGAACCCGCCACGCCCCCGCGTATCCCGAATCATCTCCGCGTCCGCGCCTAGCGCTTGAGCCAGTTCCCGGCCAATGCGCGCCGTCGTGCCGGACCGGGAGTAATAGACCACGAGAATCCTGCCTCCCCCGGCCCCGGTGCTCTCCTGCGCTGCCGGCGTTTCGACCTGAGTGAGCAGCATCAATCCCAGAATGATGTTCATCATGTCTCAAGTAAACGCCCGACATCCGGGCTTGTCAAGCTCTGGCCCTGCATGCAGCGCGTTCCCCCGACAGCTACGGCTTGAATCCCCAGACGCACCAGAACGGACCGGAGCCGGCGAACGCCGCGGTGCCGGCCGCAACCGCCTTGCGGAACCGAATGTCATCCTGCCGCATGAGGCGAAAGAACCTCCTGATTGCGGTGACCCGGCAGCCCCCGGCCCGCAGTTCCTCGGCGAGCGCCTTGTCGAAGTAGGTCGAACCGGGCTTGAGGTCGCGGAATCGCTCCTTCATGTTGCGATAGGTGGTGAGCTGCGCCGGAGCAGAGTACGGCGGGGCAATCCACCGCACCCGCTCGTTGGTTCGGGCGTCAACGTTCCGCAGTCCGCGCGCCGACATCCAGGATGGCAGGTAGCAGCCGACCGAGAAGTCGCCGAGCCCGAGGCGCTTCCGGCCGAGCGAATGCCGCAGCGCAATCGCGCAGTTCTCCAGTTTCTCGGCAATCGTCGGCTCGCGCACATTGCTCCAGCCGGCCCCGCCGATGTCGGACGCGGCATTGTCGAAAACCGCGACGCACCCACCGCGCCGCGTCACCCGAATCATCTCATCCAGGGCCTTTTCGGGTTCCTTCAGGTGGCAGAAGACGACGTGGGCAATCGTGACATCGAACGTATCAACCGGCAACGGCATCTGACATATGTCTCCAGAGACGAAACGGGCTGCGCGGCCGAGCCTCTCCTGGCGGGCGAATCGCGCCGCAGACGCGAGCAGCTTCTCATCCCGGTCCAGCCCGACCAGTTCCCCGCCCGGCAGGCAGAACCGCCCCCACGTCCGCAGGGCATAGCCATAGCCGCAACCCGCGTCAAGCAGCTTCATGCCCGGCCTCAGCCCAAAGTGCCGCGCCAGGCTCTCTATCTGCTCCGACGTCCAGATCTCCCGGCGCTGGCGGATGAGGACCTCGCGCCGCACCTTCGCATCCGAGTAGTCAATCGCGTGCTTGGTCTTCATCTGACCTCTCCAAGTCCCGGCGTCACCCTCGTCCGCTCTCAGAATCGGGCAGCAAGCAGGTTCACCCTGACCCCGGCAATCTCCATCGGCCTGCCGGTCGCAGGTCGCTTCAGCGCCAGACCCATGCTGGGCGGGATGAGTTGCCAGCGGGACGTTCGCTCGACCGGGTGTCTCCGACTCAGCTTGTAGCCGATGACCGAGCCGATGGCACACCCGATTGGGGCGCCGGCCACTGAGAACCACAGTCCATTCCATTCATCCCCGGACGGAACCAGAAGATACCACGCTACGCCTGAGGCAGCTCCGACTGCTGCACCGATATAGCCACCTAACACTGTGGGACCGAAACTCCCGCCTCGGTCAAGCCATGTGCCAACGCCATAGACGCCGGCAGCAGCAGCAGACGGCGTCACCGCCAGAATGGTGTACGGAATCGCTGGCTCATAGGGAGTGTCTAGGGAGTTGAAGTAACCGTATTCTCCAATCAGACTAATCACCAGTCCACCACCAAGCTCAGCCGCAGTCACGCCCACCGATTTCAGTACAGACGGAGGTCTGTCCTGGGCTGAGATGCGGGCAGGCGACAGAATGGTCGTTGCAAGTGCGGCAAGAGTCAGCAGTCTGGCTTTCATGGTTGGCTGCTCTCAGAACCGTGCGCCGACGAGGTTCAGTCTGACCCCGGCGACCTCCGCTGGTCTGCCGGTTGCAGAACGCTTCAGCGCCAGACCCATGCTGGGCGGGATGAGTTGCCAACGGGTTGCTTCTTCCACTGAGCCTTTCCGACTGAGCTTGTAGCCGACAACCGAGCCAATGGTACATCCAATCGGGAGGCCGATTAGCGGGAGGAGAAGCGCATTGTCTTCTCCTGGAAGTGATCCGACAAGGGACAACCCCGCGCCAGATGCAATTCCCACCACGGCACCGAGGTAGCTGCCCAGGACTGTAGTGCCGAATCTCCCATGCCGGTCGAGCCACATGCCCATACCATATGTTCCTGCGGCCGACAACGCTGGCGTAAGCGCCAGGGATGAGATGAACCACGCTCTCCCGCTCCCCATGCCCGATACCACCGCGAACGTGCCCACGCAACTAACTGCCAATGCAGCGCCAACCTCCGCCGCAGTCACGCCCACCGATTTCAGCGCGGACGGAGGCTTGTGTTGGGCCAAGATGCGGGCGGGCAGCAGTACGGTCATTACAAGCGCGGCGAGAAGCAGCGACATAGCCTTCACGGTCTGCTGCCCTTTGCCCTCTCCGCAAGTCGCGCGCGGGTCATGCGCTCGCGCAGGCCGCCCTCCTGCACAAAGGCCGTCTCCAACTGGCGAAGCTGCTGGTCGAGCAGGAAGTTGGTCTGATGGACAAGGCAGATGAGGGTATTGGCTGCGGTTTCCGGGTCGCCAACCTCAACATGGGACCTATAGGTCTCATAGGACACCTGCTCGCCATAGGCGAGCTTCCTGATGGCCTGCGACCGAGGGTCGGTCTTGCCCCAGAGCGGCAACTTGTGCACCCGCAGGAAATCCCGGTAGTCCTCCAGCAGTTCCTCAAGGCTTGCGCGGGCAACGTTGGTCAGCTTGATCTCGGTTTCCTTAGAGGTTCCTGACGCCAGACTGCCCTCTATCATGTTCTGCTTGCCCGAGCGCGCGGCCTGGACCATCTGGTCAACCGTGCGGTCCCGCCGGTTAAGGAAGCGCTCGCAGAACCGCACGGTCCCGTCATAGACTATCTTCGCCTTCTGATAGGAAAGCAGCTTCTCATAACCGCCGTGAGGAGGGATGAAGTGCTCGGACATGAGGTCTAGAACATGGGTCCTATGGGACCCATGAGACCTATGGAGGAATCATGCCCGTCTCTGCTCAGTTCCATTGTTGTCCTTGGCAGAATGATAGGACTCTCCTGTCGCCGTGTCAAGCCGCGCACCTTGACAAATGCCCGCCTACCGGTAAATTGTAGGGGTTCTGTGAAGAAGTCAATCCCCGCATTTGAGCGAACCGGCGTCCTGAGTGAAGCCGACCTGAGACGCCATGAGTTCCTCCCCTCCCCAGCAAGGTTCGCCAAAGGGCCGGTCGTGGTCGTGGAGTGCGTGCAGGAAATCCC
>Ga0209777_10001542_pt1 | contig 32703 bp, 18 predicted proteins | sample FrelakmetHBP12HB_FD_187147 | JGI IMG/M metagenome (GOLD analysis project Ga0209777, IMG submission 187147) | Freshwater lake sediment microbial communities from the University of Notre Dame, USA, for methane emissions studies -HBP12 HB (SPAdes)... | ecosystem: Environmental > Aquatic >... | reverse complement strand
GGCATTCATGCCGGGCGGCTTTCACGCGGCTCATCCAACTCGCACAGCTGCTATGCAGCCTCCGCCCGCACCGCGGCGCCATCAGGAAACTGAACGGCTACTTCCGGCAACTCGCCCGTGCGCAGCCAACTCGTATATCCCAATCGCCCCGCGGACTCCCCCGACGCGATCCTCGTCGCCGGCGCCTCGCCCGCGCGAAGGGTCAACTCCACTGTCCACGCCAACGGGTCCATGCAGTAATACCGAATCAGCGCCCGCGTTTCCGCCGATCGCGTTCCGTCCGGCAAGAGCGACACGTATCTCTCCCAGTCCATTGGTCCGATGCGTACGATGAACGTCCCGTTCAGATCGTAAACGTGTTCCCCGATGGTCACGTTGGATCCCAGGCTGCTGTTCGCTTCTCCGAGGCGATTCTGATCGGCCCGCGCCACCCGCACCCACCGCCCCACGCACGATTCCACTCGGATCGAAGGGTCCTCCCAGTAGTCGCGAAGCATTCCCGCGAGCGAAATCGCCGAGCGCGGGCGCTGGGTAAGCAGGCCAGCGTAGCGCACAAGCCGAAGCGGCGCTACCCCCAGCGTCTCCCGGTCCACTCCCGGCGCGCACCCGATGAACCACAACAGGTACCCGGCGACGTCGTCCAGCGCCGACAAAGCGAACGATCGTTCGAAGCGGTACTTGAGCCAACTTCGATAGAAGAACGAAATAAGGCGGTGGTGGAAGAGGTCGAGAAAATCGCGCAGGGGCGACCCCGCGGCCCCACCCTCATCGGCGCTCGGCGTAGGTTCGGGCGTTGCACCGGTTCCCCGCGGCGGCGGCTGTTCCACCGAGCGCAGCACGTCAACGGCATAGTGCAGCGGTAGCGGCGTGGCCACGCCGTATAAACCCATGAAGGTCACGTCGACCTGATAGACCGATCCCACCCCGGAAAGCGCATCCCACACAGCCACGCGGCGAACGTCCGTTGCCGGAAACGCCATCGAAGTATCCGGGCGAAACCGAAACCGCTCCGCCGATACCGGACCGAGCTTCCCAACCGCGGGGGTCCCGCGCGCCGCAAACCGCTCCAATAGCCAGACCGCCGGAAAGAAATCGAACTCCCACCCGCGATTAACCAATCGCTCGATCAACGAATCGGCGCTGGCTGGCGAACCTTCGGTTTTCACGGTACCGGATCCCATATCAAACCTTTTGCCCTATTTCCGCGGGCGTGATTTGTTCGCCCCACCGCGGGGAGAACTCGTGCACCACGCCGGACTTCGTAAAGCGCACCGTCGTCTGGCAGAACGCGTTGATCGTCGCGTACAGACCCATGAATCGCTCCAGAACCACCGCAAACAAGAAAGCGTCGCCCTCGCCCGCGAAATGGTCCTCGTTCAGCTCCACCTCGATGCGCGACCCGCGAACCGCCGCCCCGCGAATCAACCGCTCATCGACCGCGGTCTTCATGCTCACGATCCCGTCGAGCATCCGCTGGTGGGCCAGGGCCCGCTGCGCGTCGTGTTCGGACTGAAAGTCGTATACGCTCAAGAGCTCCCGAAAATGCCGGGCGTCCGAAAGCGACACGTAATTCAGCGACAGGTGCGATATCAACCGCCAATGCAGCGATTTCCCCGAGGGCGGAGTAATGCTCGGCGTGGGGCTGAGGATATTGCGAAACCGCGTGCCCCCCGGCGAAGAGTCGGTCGATTCACAGATGTCGTCGGCCCGCAGCGACCGCGGCAGGCCCCGGTTCGTGCAGGTCAATTCCAGCGAAATCGTCTCATTCCCCGGAAACCCGTCCGCGCCCCGCCCGCTGACGAACGACAGAAACGTCTCCGTGCCATAGCGCGCGGCATCACCCAAAGCACTGGGCCGCATGTGCGTCTGATAGTAGCTGACGTCCCGAACATCGCCGCCGCCCGCATGTTGAAACGAGTAGAAAGGCAGATACCTCCGCTGCGCCCCGCCGTCCTGCCGCAACACGCCGCGAACATCATCGACGGAGTAAACCTCCAGATGCCGCAAGTCCGCCACTCCGCTCCGCGCCGGCCGCACCGGATACTCCGCTCGATCCTGGTTCAGTCGCGGCGGGTCCGCGCTGTGCGGAAACAAATTGATGATCGGCACGCAGTGCAGACGCACGTTGTCCGCCGACGCCATCGGCGGCGGCTCCACCCGGCGATTGAAAGTAATCACCACTTCCACGGTCGAAACCAGGCCCAATTCGCGGACCGGACCGGCCAGCCCGGTTATGTCGAAAAACAGAAACCGATCCTTGAACGCGAAATACTCCTGAAGCAGCCGGTAACCCGGGAACGATCGCTCCGGATACGGAAGCACCCCCTCATCGGCGCGCAGCCCGCCGGGACTCACGTGCTCCCGCCCCAGCGTGCGCGACGGCCGCTTCCCCTCGCCCACCGCGTCCCGAACCGTGATCTCCTCGATGTTGGCCGACAGCAAATGGTACAACGTGAAAGACGTCCGCGGGTCGCCCGCCAGGAAAAATCGCACGGAGTCAAGTTGCAAGTCCGGCAGCTTGGCCTTCTCCGCCGTGCGCAAACGCATCACCAGCTCCAGCGGCTTGGCCGGCAGAGCATTCAGATGAACGTCCGTCAGTCGCCAGGGCCGCACCGTCACCGGCCAGCAGCAGCGATAGCGGCACCGCGTCCCTTCCTTGGGCACGCTGGCGAACTCCGCCCCCTTGGCGACGAAGATCGGCGACTGCAACCCCGACAAATCCGGGATGATCTCCTCAATGCACATGGACGGCACCGCGCGCAAATAGTGCGGCCAGAGCAGATTCATCATGCTCGCGGTGATCTCCGGCAACTCGTCGTCGAGCTTCTGGCGGACCCGCCCGCACAGAAACGCAAAGCCCTCCAGCAGCCGCTCCACGTCCGGATCGGACCCCCGATCGCCCAGCGTGCGGCAGATCTCCGGATTGGCCCGCGCGAACTCCGGCCCGACCTCGCGGAGGTAACGCAACTCCTCTTGATAGTAGGTGTTGCTCATTGATTAGCCGTTCACTTCAAACGTCTCCGCGTGCTCCGCGTCTCCGCGTGAGCTCGTAGTAGGTTCAGTCGTTCACTTCAAACCGCCCGTCACCGGACGGCGACGTCTCGAAGGAAAGACTCTCCTTGCGACCCACGAGCTTCCCCACGATCACGAACGAGAGCGTTTGTTTGGCGCTCTCCTCCTCGGCCCTGTGCGGCGTGACGGTAACTTCACGCAGGCGAGGCTCGTAAGCCAGCACCGAGTCGAAAATGGCCTTCCGCACCGTTTCGGTGCAATCACGGCTCCCCAACACCAGGTCGGTAAATGCGGGCAGTCCGTAGTCCGGCGCCGACTGGCTCAGACCGTGTCGGGAACTGAGTAGCCGCCGCAGGTTGCGCCGCACCGAGTCCGCCAAAGCCTCAAGGTCCTCTTGCGGCGATAGATCGAGGCGCTCGCCCTCCGCCGTCGCCGCGATCCGTTCCAGCAGCGTCCGTTCCCGACGCATCGAAAAACCCCTTGTACCAGAAAGCATCAAAAATCCTTCGTGCCCCGCGACGAACTCTCATGCCGTTTTGGCGAGCTTAGCCGTGTCGGCGTCTCCCTTGCAACGGTGCAGGCGATGTGTAATTGGTAATTCGTAATTGGTAATTAGTAATTCGTAATCCAGCCGCGTCTGGCTGCGGACGAAGGCCACTCCTTACGGAGAAGGTCCGGGTGATGGCGAATCTACCGTTCGTCACCTTCCTCCCACTCACCCAACCCTCTCCCCATAATGGGGAGAGGGCTCATACACACCCCGGGGCCCCCTCGCACGACATCAGTTGTCTTCGGATTTTTGCTTTTCTGCGCACATTTGCCGGTTGCGGCGGAGCGGTCTCGCCGATCATTCAGCATTCACTATTCCGCATTCGCCATTCGCGGCCTTTGGCTGCGGCTAAAGGTCGCGCTATGCACCTGGCGCACGCCACTTGTCCTGCTCCACGACGGAATCGGGCAGCCAGTTCCATTCGATTTCCTCATACACGAAGCTCACTTGCTCCATGTGCCGATAGCTCTCGTTCGCCGGAACGAAACTCATGGGCATGTACGGCTGGATGTCCACGATCCTGGCGTTCTTCAGCGTCATCCGATAGTATTCCGCCTCGGACCGCGTCGAAGGATCAATGCGATAGAACATCAACTGGACTTCTTTAAGGTTCTGCCCCGTCGCCAGAGCCTTGTGAAACCCAGGCGTCGCCTTGTCGATCACCTTCACCACCCGCATCGGGCTGTGCACGCGAATGCCGGTGGCCACTCCGGTATTCGGTTCGACCGGCTGATGCACGTGATGCTCGATCTCAAACACATCGGACGTGTCCTCACGCCCTTCCTTCTCCGACGACCCTGGATACTCGGCGACCTTCAAGTTGCATGGTGTTGGCATGGGTAATTCTCCTTTTCTTCTTCTTTCGCACCGCCCAAAGGCGGGCACCCCGGCCTCAGAACTCCGCGCACGAGACTGTTTTGCCGGGGCCCGGCACTCTACCGGACGCCATCCTCAGGACGTTGCTTGGCTTTTTTCCGGCCTCGTGGCGCTCCACACGGAGCGCTGGTCATAAATAGCAGATCGCGTGCCAGCACCATCGGCGTACCTGGCGAACGCGCTCGCAATGCGCGCAACTTCAACGAACTACAAACTTTATGCTTCGAGGCGCGCTCCGCAGCGCGCGCCGTTTGACCCGAATGGGTCGTTCAATGTGGGCTTCCCTGCCCGCCCGATCTTACGATTCGGGCTTGGGACACCATACTTGGACCCTAAGAGCGCGTTTAAGAACCCCCTCTCCCTCCAAGGGAGAGGGCTGGGGTGAGGGTGAGACATCCAACTAACCGCGGATTGTCCCCCTCACCCAACCCTCTCCCCCAAGGGGGAGAGGGCTTTTCAAACACGCTCTACGAACCGGGTCCAACTCGCCCCCTGCGCGCCGGGAGCGCGGGGCGGTGTAGCGTCGCGGTTCATCCGCGGCGCAATCCGTACCGCGAGTGGTAACGAACGGCTCCGCGCCCTCTGCGCCTCTGCGTGAAATATCGAACAGGATTTTTTCTTGGCCTTTTCCCAATCGTGTTAATCTTGTCAATCCTGTCTATTTCCCATCTGTTAATCTCCGCTCGCGCACCCGTCCCGCAACATCGCGCCACCAACGTTTGATCATTATTTCGGCGGCGGGTCAAACTGGCCGACCATTGACAGTTGCACCTCCACGCCTTTCAACTTGAAGTGCGGGACCATCTGGATCTGCGATTTGAACATGCCCGGCTTTCCGGGCACCGGCTCCGCAGTGACCTGCACTTCCTTTAGTGGGTACTTGGCGACAAGTTGATCGTCAAGCGTTCCTTGGCGAACGTATTGCTTAAGCCACTTGTTAATCTCCCCAACCATCTTCTCCGCGTCCATTACCCGACCCATGTTCTCCCGCCAGATGACCTTGAGGTAGTGGGCCAGCCGACACGAGATCATCAAATATGGGAATGACATACCCAACCGGGCGCGTGTTTCGTCCTCCTTCCCTTCCGCCGTGTCCGGGAACTTTCCCACGCGCTTGGCCGACGGAGCGTCGAAGAAGGCCGCGTTGTCTGAATCTTTGCGCATCACCAGAGGGATGAACCCAAAGTTGCACAGATCGACATCTACGTCTTCAGAAATGAGCGTCTCCGTGGGGATCTTCGTGTGATATTTGCCCATGGACTCATACTGATGCAACGGGAGATTCGGAACGGTTCCCCCGCTGGTCGGTCCGACGATGGCGTTGTACCAGCCGTAGTTGGCGAAGCTCTCCGTCATTCGCCCGGCCATTGCGAACGAAGCGTTGCCCCAAAGATAGCGCTCGTGTGACTCGACGCGCACGTCCTCTTCGAATCGGAAATCCTTTACATCCTGGTCCTCCAGCGTGTACGGCTTGCGGAGCAGGAATCGGGGCATGCAAAGCCCCATGTATCGGGCGTCATCAGTCTCGCGGAATGCATTCCACTTGGTGTACTGCGGCTGCTCGAAAATTTCGTACATTTCCGACCACTTGAGAACGCCGGAAAAATCCTGTTCCTTCTTTCCGAACATGGTATGGTCCACCCCGCCCAGAAAGGGGGCCTTGGCCACCGCCGCGACCCGGGAAATCTCGGTGAGCAACTCGATGTCGGGCGTGGATTGGTTAAAAGAATAATTGGAGACCATCAAGCCGAAGGGCTTGCCGCCAAACGTATTGTATTGGTCGCGGTAGACCGAGCGGAACAGGCCGGATTTCTGCCAATCGGGGCTGTCCTTGAAATCTTCGAGAAGGTCCTGCTTGGACGAATTGAGCACCTCGATGCGAATGTTCTGGCGAAATTCCGTGTTGTCCACGTGGTACTTCAGAGCACGCCATGCCGACTCCAGCGCCTGAAAATCCTTGTGGTGCAGAATCTCGTTGATCTGCGCGCTGAGTTGCTGATCGGTCTCGGCAATGAAGTCATCGACGACCTGCTTGTTGATCGCCAGCTTGTCGAGGTCCAACCCGCCTGCCTTTTGGACAATGATGGCGATCCCGCGCCGGTATACGTCGCGGTATTCATTATCGAGGTCCAAACTGTCTATTAGGGTATCGACAGCGCTTGTGTCCACGGTTCCCGCCGCAGCGGGGGCGGCCTGTCGCGGTTGTTCTGCCATTCTCGTTTCCTCTCTTGCAAGAACCTTACGCGCCGACGGTTCGACGCGAAATTCACTCTTAGAGTCTCTAACAAAACGAGCCGCGGACTTCAGTCCGCGCGGATTACCGCTCGCGACAACCTTCATTAAGTCTGAGACTCTTGAACCACTCTCAAAAACACCCGCCCAGCCCTCCTCTCCATTGGGAAGAGAAAGGGCATTGAATGATCGGCTCTTATTGCATCACGACCCCTGTCCGGGCGAGGGCGGGGACGGCGTTTGCCCAGAGGGGCTCGCGATCATCGCCAAAATGCGATCGCGCGTGCCCGGATCCTTGATCGCCTTCTTTAGTGCGTCCTGTGCCGGCTTCTCTCCCATTTTTGGGCGAAGCGCCTTCATGGCCTCACGAAACTCCAGCAGGTTTCTGAGCTCCGGCACCTGACGCGCGATCGCTTCCGGACGGAAATCCTTTAAGGTGTTGAACTTCAACGACACCGGCAGTTCCCCGCTGCCGCTGACGCGATCCGGTACGTTAACATCCAGCGACAGATTGAAACTCTGCATTACCGCGTCGAAATTCGATTTGTTTATGTCTATCGGCTTGCGGTCATAAATCGGGCGATTGTCCTTCTTGAGTGTGAAGTCGCCCATGACCAGCACGCGGAACGGGAGTTCAGGCTCAGCGCCGCCGCGGAGCGCATCTGAAATGACGATATTCACCCGCGATTCCCGGGCCTTCGATGGTCCTGGTCCTTTGGCCATAACTGTTTTCTCCCTTCGTCAAACGCTTATGAGAGTAGGGCGGGTTTCCCCCGCCGAAACCATTCAATTCACCACGAAGAACACGAAGCCCACGAAGAAATTCTTATTTCTGCGTTTCTGCTTTCTGCGTTTCTGTTTTTCACTTCGTGATCTTCGTACTACTAACGTTCAAATTCTTTGCGGCGCGCGAAGATTTTTCAGTGCCGAAGACGTAACTTCAGGTAGCTCCTTGGGTTGCGGGCAATGCCCGCGCTAGGTCCTTCGTGGTTAACCCAATTCGTCGTGCCGTTTTTGCTTTCTGCTTTCCGCGTTTCTGCTTTCCCCTTCGTGTCCTCTGTGTACTCTGTGGTTAACCCACTTCGTGGTGCCGTTCATTCCGCATTCCGAATTCGCCATTCGCCATTCTCACGACTGGCTCGTCGGCTCCGCACCCAATGCCGCAAGCGGATCCAACTGGCACAACCGCGCGAACGACTCGCGCACGCGCTGCATCGCCTCCGGCGGCGGCGCCTTATCCTTGAGGGTCAACGATTTCCGGCACCGGTAGAGAGTCTGGGCCAGCGACACCGCCAGCGTCGGCTCCCACTCATCAATATGATATCGCTGAATCTCCTCGTCGCAATCCTCCAACAGAGGTGCGGCCAGTTGCAGACATTGGGCATCGAAACACAACTGGGCCATCCCCAGACGCCATAAGAACCGGTCGCGGCCCTGCGTGGAACCGACCAGCCCCTGCTGGAGCACCTGCAACGCCTCCTTCAGCTTCCCGGCCCCGGCCAGTTTGCGCGCTTCAACCGACGCTTCCTGCAACTTTCCGTTACTCGCCGCTCCGCCCGCGGGAACGCTCTGCCCGCCGCGATTCGACGCCAGTTCGGCTTCTACCCACATCCGCGTCTCGCCGGAGCATAAAGGCGTCCCATTGCGAAAGCGGAGTTCGAACACGCCCTCGCCCAGTCGCCGCACCAACATGGCCGTGAGGCCCATGACGACCTCGCGGGCGGCGTCGAATTGCGCGCCCAACTTGGCCATCGCCGCGCAGACGTAGCGCTGCAAGTCGAGCCAAAGCGGATCGCCCGAGCGAAACGCGGCCTCGGCCCCGTTCAGGAGATGGTCCCAAAGAGCATTCTTGTGCTGATGGGACAGGGCGTCAACCGCGGACGCCTCCGGAGGCTCAATCTGGAACTTTGCGGCCTCTGAGGCGGGGAGCGTGATCGTCGACCACTTTGTGATCCGCACGACCGCGTAAGGAACCGGATCGGAGGGATTCTCTTTGCGAAGAAATGTACAGGCCGAAAGAATGGCGCTCATTGCGCCCTTCGCATCCGCCATTGTGCCGACCGCGACGCCAGATCCACTCGGCGGCGCAGCAGCCGATGGCGCGGCCGTCGGTTTCGGACGCTTGCCGGCCAGTTCCTTCAGTCCGCGAATGAACTTATCCAGCTCCGCCGGGTCGTCGGGCATCCGCTGCTTCAGGGCGCTCGCCAGTGACTCCGCGTTGCGCACGCAATCGTCAAGGGCGTCAAAGTCCGTCGCTTTCGGCTGATGATCGCGAAACCATCCGTAATCCGTGAACCGGCTGGCAAGCGCGCCGATTTGCGCTTTGCGCCGACGCGGACGGGGGGGGTAGCAATTGTCCCAAAAAGTCTCGACCAGTTTAGTCAATAGGCCAAGTGCCACGGACAGGCCGGCGTATGTGTGACGTTGAAACAGCGCGTGCCCCAGCGCCGCGGCGATCTCGATGTCCTTGGACTTGTTTCGGAGTACATTTACCGCCGACTCTTCGAGCATGTTCCAATCTGGTGGACCACCGGCGTCAATTCGGTCGGCCTTAACCAGCTCGGACATGACTGCGAGGTAGTCCGAATCGTTGCTGGCGTCCGCGCCCGCCGGAGCGTCGCCCGGGATTGGGTTGCTCCCAAGTTCGATGAGTTGGCTGAGCTCTGTTGGTGACATCCGCTGTCCCCGGGCGCTCGGGAATGGACTCCCGCGACTCGCCCGCTATGCCCGTTCCGGCCCCACGCCGTTCGTTCGGCGGCGTAACTAGATGCGTCCCGCACGTCCGACCTGCGGAGCCTGTGAAAATACCAAACTGTGGTTGAAAGTCAAGCGACGGCTACGGGCCGGGAGACGAAATCGGTCCAGGTGGCGGGTGGTGGGGAGCCGACGGGGATGCCATCGGGCTGGTCAGGGGCGGCTGCGGGCGACGGATCAACCTTTATTCCAGTCAGGTCCTCAACATAGGGAAGGGAGCGTCCCAGGGTGGTGAGGAGTAGGAAATCGTCCGCCACGAGCTCCCGCGCGATCACCGCAAGGAACCCACTCTCCGCATCCGGATCGCCGAGCACCACCAGGGACAGGGACTTGCGGCGGAGGTCGAAACGCCGTTCCAGCCAGTGGATCCAGCCGGCGATTTGGGCGTCAACGTATGGCCCCATTACCAGCGGGAGAACCACCGTAGCTTCAAACTTATCCCCGCTGTGCTTCGCCAGTTTGTCTCCCCAGCACCCCACGGCGCGTTCCCATGCTTCCCAATCGCCCGCCGCCAGCCCCCCGCGGGCCTTGCCGAGCCAATCCGCGAATGGCATTCGCTTTCCGGCGGAAAGCCACGATTCGTCGCTCGAACCGTCCCCAAGGCCCGCAAGATCGACCTCGCGGTTGCCGAAAACGGCTTCGAAGCGTCCGGGGGAGTTCAAGAAGCGGGTGACTTCCCGGCGCAGGGCCATGAGGTCGCGGATTATGCGGGACGCGGGAACCACCCGATCGCTGGTGGGGCCGGGCCAGTGGGCAGTAGGGACGCCGACATAGAAACACATTGGAAACGGGCGTCCGCGAAGGTCGCCGCCGTAATCGAGCACTGAAACGAAGGCCGTCATCCGCGAGCGGGGCAAGCGGATGGCACAGGCCGCGACCGGGAGCCGCTCGCGGGAGCTTCCCGCCCCGGCGAGGCGGCTACGGTAAAGCTCGAACCCCTTGAGGACCCAATCGCTGAACTCGACGGTCCAGTCTTCGTCGGTACCGGAATTGTAATAGTCCGGGTAGTTGGGGAGCTTTCCGAACCAGCGAATGCGCGGGTCGAGCTTGAGTTTCTGCGCTTTAGACGTAAAAAGGTCTTTGAGAGCCATGCGTTCCCACGTCTTCCCGGTACTTCCCCGACCTCCCCCGTGGTCGATCCCATTCCGCCCCCACGTCTCCCCGACCCATCTCCGACCAGTGCCAGCACACGCATTTGAGACCAGACAACCGTCGTGGTCGTTAGTGTTATTCCAAGTTACTGCCCGCCGGTCCGCCCCTCGTATTTCTCGCCCCGAATCGTAACGCGGTCTTAACGAGGCGCTGCGGCGACGTCATCCCACTTCGGTGGCTCAGGGGCTCTGACCGGCTCTAGCTTCTGAATCGGTTTTGGGAGCGGTTTTTCCAAAGTGAACCTTAATGCCTGGACGACTTTTACATTGTCTTTCTGCCCGCCAAAACGCACCTCGAATTCGTGAACGACATACCAAATCTTCTGGTCGTCACCTGGTTTGCTGCGCCCATATCGTTCGAAATAAGCGCACAATGCCAGTGGAGAATCCCTGCCTAAAGACCTCTTCGGCGAAACAAAGTCCACTTTCACATTTGGCGAGGCGTTCGAAATCGTGGTGGTCCAATTTCCAGAGCCCTCAGAGAAATCCCATTCTATCTTCTTTTTCTCCTCCGGTTTTTTGTCTTTCTTCCAATACTGGGATTCGCAGTTGGTCTCCACTGATAATCTCGATCCCATCTGAAGTTGAACGTTGAAGGCCGCCTCACGACATTCCCGGGACCCGACCGGGCGAATTCCCGCTGGTAGATCGTTAGGATCCCACTCTTCGACCTCGACAGTGAGTTTGTCTTTCGTTATGAAATCATTCCATTTCTGGCATTCCTCGTAAAAGTTCTGGCGCAGTGTGAACCCTGGCAGGTCGATTGGCAAACCATCTTCGATGCTCTTAAAAGCTGTATTGGCATTCACCACCGCGCGCACAAAGTCGACGAAGTTCTTCTTCTGGACCGTGTCCAACGCTTTGTCGTCGTACTGTTGGCCGTTGAAGTACGGCCAACCGGAATCCACGCCGACGGCCTTCAAGTTTTTACTTTGGATGTCGACAAGAATTTCGGTCAACCGAGCGTCCAATAGCTCTTGCACCCACCGTTCGAATTTCAAAAGGGCACCAGTAAAGCGAGGCTCTCCGTTGAGACCCTTATCATTGCGAAGCTGGCCGATTTTCCCCCACGAGATCTTTCTCGTTTCGGTTAGGTTCCTTTTCAAACGGTCTTCCAGATTCTTGTTCGCGGCGATTTCGTCGGCCATTCCCTTCCATGTCTGTACAGCTTCTTCCGTTATAACCGTCCACGGCGACTTGTTAGGGGCACGGGAGCGATTGACATACGCAACTAGGTCCTGAAAAGCCCAGTTGTTGCTGTCCCTCAAGGATTCCGTCCACCACTTACTAACTTCTTGAATGACTGGCTTGACTTCGGATCCAAGCCATGGGGACCCCTTTGTGTTGTGATCTCCAAGCGGAACCGATTCTAGGATCTCCGACAGCGCGGCCCTCAATTCCTCAGCCACCCTATCACGTTGATTGGTTCCTGTGGCCAAAGCGGTGGCGAGGTCGTCCCAGTTCGTCACCGCTGCCACCAATTGCTCAAGCAAGCCGAGTTTCTTGCGCTTATATGCTTGATCCCACGCCCTCAGGTATGCTGACAAGTATGCCTTAGCCGAGCTCCCTAGTGCTGCCTTGAATTTTTCCACCAATGAGTCGGTGCCAAACTTAGTTGGCTGCAGGAAGTGCCCACGCATCTTTCCGACGGGAAGGAGCAGATCGACCCACACCTGCGCTTGATCGTTCAAATAAGCGTGAGTTGCACAGCGGGGGATCCACTCTGTTTGTTGGGCAGGTGCGCCCTGGGTGGGTCCCTCTGTGCCCACTTGAGCAGTGTCGCCGCCGAGGATGGCATTATCATCGTCGCCCTTTTTCTTGCTTTCACTCGAAGTCTTTGGCGGTGCCGATTGGGAATCAGTTTCGACGTCTATTCCGGTAACTTTCTTTGGCGGTTCAATTCCAAAAGCGGACGACACTAGCTCCGCACGCAGCGAATAGGGCGTCAGCGACGCAAATCCCCAGTTCTCAATGGACGTGGCAGCTTCGAGACGACTAACCATCGCCTGAAGAATACACGTTCCGACTCCGCGGTGGACGAGTGCGCGATAGTTTGTGACCAGATTCACCAAGTCTTTCGGCTTCCATCGTTCATCGAGGTTGCGGAGAGATTCGGGAACGTCGTACTCTTGGGTAACTGCCACGTGATCTTTCAATGTTCTAGCCCAGGCTTGCGGTGGTTGATTCACCGGAAGACACTGTGAACCTTCAAGCTTGGCATTTACGAGTTCGCCACTCACCCCAGCTAACTCGTTGCGTACCGTAGTAGCGTTTGGAGACAGTCCGAGCGTGCCTCCCGGCACCCCCTTTGAATCAGGCGAAAACACAAGGAGGTGCCCCGAGACGTCGAAGTCATAGACGTTTTTGACCTTTGCCCTGAAGGAATCCTGGTCAGCAAAAATGCTCGGGGTATAATCTCCGGTAGCCAGTCCAGCGTCGCGAAGGCTGTTCCACAGGGGCAGGTCGAGATTTTCGTCCCCGAGCGCCGCAAGAAATGGATCTTTAGGCACACTGCTGCCGCACAACTCGCCAGCATGGCGGAGCAGTTCCCGGTACTGCCTCCAATGCTCTCGCTGGTTCCAGATGGCCTCATTCAGCGGTTTAATGGGATTATTGGGACTCGTTAGTTTCCCAAGTGCTCCCGTCCATGCCTCGTAAGCCGCACGGAACTTGCCCTGCCGTTCTTTGAGCTCGGAAACCGTGGAGATCTTGTCGGCGTCTTCACCACTCGTAAGGAGTGGTTTGTAGTTCTCCTCCGCCGCCTTGCAGACCTTGAGGATGCGCATCCACTCAGCGACGGTTGGATCGGCGTGATTTTCGGTTATAGTTGCGAAGTGAGTCTTGTAGTATTCAGACACCTTTTGGACTGCCGCGGTGATCGTCTTGTCGGCGTCCATGTCGGGTTGGGCAAGCAGCTTTGCGGGGTTACGTCTGAAATGGGAATCGAACTTACTGACCTCGACGAAGTACCAGGTCTTTTGTTTCTCGAAGTCCGAGGCCTTGGCCACTGCGGAGTCCTTGGCGACAAGCATGAGCGTATTGAAACTGTTAACGTCAGCGTTAGACGCGCTCGCTTCTTGTTCGCGGCATCCGTACCAGCGAATGTACTCTACAAGGGCATTCTGATAGTCTTGAACATCCTGTGCTTTTCCCGCGAGGCCGGTTCCACTGCGTAAAGCCGCTCCGGCTTCGACGAGGGTGTTTTTCAGGGCCCACTCGACGAGTGCCATTCGAATACTTTCGAGGTCCGTAACCGGGCTGGTCGGGTCGCAGACAAACCCACAGAGGATTCGCGCGGTCCAGTAATTGTTCTTCAACCCGATCGCGTGTTGCTCACCAGTTGCTGCTAAGTTGATGGCTGCATCGCCCGTCAAAGTGGTGAATCTTGCCTCGGCGTCTTTGGCCCATGCACTCGGTTCGCCGATGGTCTTTCGATAATTTCTGAGGCCCCACACGAAGCTGCCCGCGAGCAGAATGGCCAGGGCGCAGGTAACGACTGTCAGGGCCTTGCTCAAGCGGCGGTTGCGGACGACATCCTTCTCGTTGCGAAAGACCAGTCCGTACTCGGGAAATACCTTCCGGGCGAGGACATCCTTGATGAAATGGGGAGATTTGGTGGGATACATGTCCCCCAGCGAAGGGAACTGACTAGCGGCGTCACGTCCTAGCCGTGCGGCGAGGTGGGTGAGGATCAGTTCTCCTTCCTGGGTGGCACTCGTAAAATAGACCCCGCGGAAGATCAGGTTTTTCACATGCTTGGTGGGGGGAAAGAGCGTTCTTACGTAGTTTTGGAGGGGATCGAGGAGGCGCCGGAACTCCTCGGGGAAGGCGTAGGCCAGCCCCAGATCTTTCTCATCGTCCTCGTCGCTCATGCGGCGAAGGCGAAGATCATTGAGCCTCGCGTATAACGTGCTCAAATCCCCTTTGAACTTTTCGGGATCGTAGGGTTTATTGAACTCGCCGGGGCGGGACCAACCGAAGATCTGCTTCTTGATAGCGATGTCCTGGCCGGCGCGGTTAAAGAGCTGCATAAAGCCGAGCACTTTGTCGCACTTGGTGACGAGGAGATAGGTGGCAAAGGTCACACCCAGCTTGGCCTGCAAATCACGGAGCCGTTCGAGGGCGATGTGGGCGTCGGCTTCCTGCTTTTCCGGAGAATCCTGGAGGAGATGCTCGGCGGAAACGCAGAGCAACGCTCCATTGATGGGATATCCGCGTCGGCCGCGGGCGATGGTATCGAGGAACGCCATCCACTCTTTGCGGTCGCGGTCGTCCTGGGGGTTGCACAAGCGCCCGGCCATGTCGATAAAGATGGCGTCCTCGGTGAACCACCAGTTGTAATCCAGGGTTCCAAGTTGGTAATTTTCGGGCTTGCCGCCGGCGAAAGTCCCGCCGGATTCGTTGACCAGTTTGGTTTTTCCGCAGCCCGAATCCCCGATCACGATGTACCAGGGGAGGTCGTAGACATTGACTCCGAAACTCTTTTTGAGTTCGCGGACGGCTTTGAAGAACTTGTCATTGTTGGCCTTGATCCTGGCGCTGACGTCCATGGACTGGACGCCGCCCGGTCCGACGGAGGAAAGCTCGTAGCCCATTTGGGCGGCGCGGCGCCGTCCCGACCAGCCGAACAGCCAGATGATCAGCCAGATGACTAAAATGATGGCCGCGGCAACAACAAAAATGGGCCAGTGTTGTTTGAAGTACCTTACGAAAAGATAGAGGATGCCGGACATGCTCCCCAGGCCAAAGAGGGCGAGGATGATTTTGGCCTCTTTGGGGAGGGCGTCATACCACTTGAACAATCTGGCGAGCGATTTCATAGTGATAATCCACGAGAAGACAGAAGATAGGAGACAGAAGACAGGAGATAGAAGACAGAATGCGGAGGAGAAAAATGGTCCCGTCTTCCAGGGGTTGAAACCCCTGGCAATGATCGTGCGCCCTCCGGGCGGGGGGAAGGAAGAGAGCAAGGATTTGCCCACCAGGGACTTGAAGTCCCTGGCAACGATCGTGCGCCCTCCGGGCGGGGCGGCGATGCCACCCGATAAACAATCTGCGTCGGAGCACAGTTTGACAGATCCAGATGAGCTTTCAGGCATGACCGCGGGCTTGCGCCACGCGGCTCCACTAGAGAACAAAGCGTTATCATACTAGCCCCCTCACCCCAACCCTCTCCCCCGTGCGCGGTGGAGAGGGGGTTTGTCCGCGGGCTTGCGCCACGCAGCTTTGATGAAGGTCGGATGGCCGTAATACTAGTTCGTAGGAGCTTCATGGTTTATGTTCCTACGCTTTTAGCCGCAGTGCTGATTTCCTCGATTGTACTTCGCCAAGTAATTCCTGAGACGAACAACCAGCCGAGCACCACGAGCACCAGGACGGCGAATACCACAGCCAGGCGCATGCCGAGTTTGTAGTCCACGCGCAGTTCCTGGTTGTGGTGATAAGCGTCAGGGAACATCTCCTTTGTGCGCGTCTGAGCATAGGCGGGCAAGCGCGTGAACAGCCGACGGGAATAGTCGGCCAATTCCTGGGGACGGTCGTGGAACATGCCCTTGAATCCCAGGCGCAGACAGACGAAGAAGATGTTGAGTTGCTCGGCCAATTCGTCCTTGTCCTTGCGCTCGCGGCGCTCGGAGGTTTCATACTCGCGCTGGAGAGCGTCGCACTTGGCGAAAAAGTCCTCGCCCCCGATGGTTTGGGGGTGGTTCAGAACCGCGGGATCCGTCTCAAAGGGGTTGTCCAACCAATACGAACGTCCCTTCCAGTTGGTGTTGATCATCTGGTAGTCGAGGAAATAGACGAGCACTTCATGGATGCGGTCGTGCCAGGCGCGTTCGCACAGCGGGTCGCCGCGGGCGATGTCCTCCACGTCGCGCAAGGCGGATAGAGCCTCGAAGCGCACCTGCTCCGGTTCGGGAGCGGTCTCGGATTTGACCTGGCGCACGAAGTTGGTGGCGAACTCAAATACCGGCCAGCAGGCCTCGGTCAAGGGAAGAGTTGTTTGCGTGGATGTTTCGCTCATGATCTGGATTTCAACACTATGTACAATGTCGGCTGGAACTTCTCAAACTCGGTCAGTTGTCGCCCTTGAAGGCTGACGCGGATGCCGCGTTCCTGTTCGCATTCCTTCCAGTAGTCGGTCCCGTCCTGGCCTATCGTCTTATTGATCCGGAAGTAGTGCAAGCCCGATCGGCGCGGCAACGTTCCGGCCGGGACGGACTTGATCTCCAGTCGAAGCCCGCGCACCAACATATTCTCAATACGCGGGGCCCGTGAGGGCGACGCGAGCTTGAGGTTGAGACGGCCGTAAATGTTTTGCTCGACCTCCTGGATCTCCTTTCCCTCCTCGGACAGCCCCACGTACAATTCGAGGTTTTGGTCGATCCACGCCCGATCGAGTTCGACCTCGAGGCCTTCGGTTCCGCGTGCGTCGCGCTTACGGGCGAACTTGCGTTCGAAGTAGGCCATAGGCCGGAGAGCGTCGAGGAGTAGTTCGATCCGCGCCCGTAATCGGTCGAGGGCGAGGGCGGGATTGTCGTGGTCGTAGACGGGCAGCGGGGGGGGGACCAGTTCGTCGTGGAACACAGAGAGGTGGCCGACGACGCGGCCGAACAAGGCGAAGACGTCGTAGGGATGCAGGAGCGGAGACTGCAGGAGAGCGCCGAATATTCCGCGGGCTTCGTTGAGGGCGTGGAGCTTCAAGAGATGCTCCATATTTGCGGCCATCCCGTCGGAGAGGTGCATTCGATGTTCGCGGGCTTCCCTGGCGAGTATGTCGCCCTTGGCGACGATCTGGTCGGCGAGCGAGCGGAACATGCGGCTTAAGTCCGGGCTGGCCTGGATGGCGAGCACGGGGCCAACGCCGAGGGAGTCGAACTCCGGGGCGGCACCGGGTTTGTCGGTGCGATGGACTCGGCCGATACGCACGGTCTCGAAGCCGGTCATGTCCTCGTCGGCGACGAAGACCCGTCCGCGCATCCTTCGGACGTAGATGGTCTGGGGGTTTTCGCCGGTGTTTTCGTCGCGGCGCACGGCGGGTTGGGGTTCATAGCGGGGCGTGCCGGAGACGTTTTCCGGGTGCTCCAAGGGCACGGAATTGGCGCGCACGGACTGCAACTGTGGAACGCCGAGGAAGACGTCGACTCCTCCGTGGGCGGCGTCGAGCACTTTTTTCAGGTCGCGCGGGGCGACCTCGGTGTTCTCCGGGACCTTCAGCCAGGTGCCGTCCTTGAGACGCACGGTACACTCGTCCAGACGGAGCGTGAAGTTTTCCAGAGGCTCCTGGGCGACGGAAAGACTGGCGAACCCCCAGTTGTAGGGGCGGGCGTAGTCCAGGCCGGAGTTCAGCACCGTCTCGAACCAGCGTTGCGCCGTTTGGAGATGATGGGGCCGGAGGAACATACCCTCCGACCAATGGACTTCGGTCCAAAAGCTCATGCGACCGCCTCTGCGCCTCTACGCGCTCTTAGTGCCACGATACACTCGAATCCGCGGGCTGCTTGAATGCCGCGAGCTTGCAAAGCAGGGCCGTGGTTCAACAACATCCGAAACATGGCCGAGCCGGGGCTCGACCATGCCGCCTGGCGATTTCAGAACACCTCCTTGGATTTGTTCTCGATGTTCTGGCCATAGGTGTCCCCTTCCAGCTTTTCATTCGCACTGATGTGTACTTTTAGTGTACCAGTGTAGTGCCACACTGGATTGAACTTAACGGGTTTGACAGGGATGACTTCGCCGTTGGGGCCCACGAATTTCGCAAACACGTAGATCACGGAATTTCCCTTGAACAGCTTGCCCGGGAACTTGAAGCGTTCAGTTTGGGTGTCCTTTCCATCGATTTTGGCGCCGACGACATCGAACACTTTCTTCGATACAGATGAAAGCGATCCCTCTTTTTCAAAGAACTCTTTCGAGGTCATCGTGGATGTTGCCGGAGCCAACTCAGCGATGGGTCCTGTCCCTGCCTTGGCAAAGTCATCCTCGCCCAGACAAATGACGGCGACCTTTAAGGTTTCGCCGCGCCGCTCGGCGGGGGGCTTGTTGAAGTCGATTCTGTTCGCGGTGTTGATGACCGGATCCTTGGTGATTACCAAGGTTCGCCCGCTGCACCCCGCGGAGGCCACGGCTGCGATGATCCATGCCATTCGGACAACATTCCGCCGTTTGGTCGTAATCATGTTGCTCTCCTTGTGTATTCCGGTCGCGTGGAGAATACCGTACACCTACGCTGACGAATGTCAACTGCCGCGGCCGAAGGCCTCGCCGCCGACGCCGGCAGCGAATACTTTCTCCAGGTTTGCGGTTCGAACCTGTCGCATGTGTTGTAGAAACAACTCGTGCCCATCGCCTTTTAGGAACTGCTTGATAGTTCGGTTGGGCTCGGCGGCGGTTCCGGCCGGTCCCATGAGGAAGGAGTGAAGCTCGGGTCTAATGCACTCGAAGGTCACGTCGGATGCGATGGTTGCGGCATGGGTCCACTTATAAAGCGCCCGAAGGCGGGGGTCCACGGGCTTTCCTCCGGAGGGCAGGAGCAAGTCGCGGATGGCATCGAGGAGCGATGGGCCTTTGGCATAGTTTTCCCAGGGCGTTCGGAGGGGTGTGCTGAAAGCCGTGTACTTAGACAGGAAGGGGCGCATCATCTTGTCGAACTCGTCAACGATTCGCGCCAAAAAGACAAGGAGGTCGGCCATACGCTCCGCAGACGGTTGAGTGGGTTGGATATGTCCCTGGACAAGCCAGGGCAGCGGCGGCTTGGGCGAAACCAGGCGTTTCCAGACGTCGGCAAACGAAATCGTCGATTTCGCTCCCGCTTGTGTGCGTTCCTGCGCCAAGGTTGCTTTCAGTTGCTCGATTTCGACGTCCTTATCGGCGCGAAGCTGTGCCGATTCCTTTGCAAGGCGCTCGACTTCGTCCGACTGCTTGCGCAATTCGCGGGACAGTCTTTCGATTTCGCCGGTTTGGTCCTTTTGCTGACCCAGGCGCTGAAGCTTGAGGGTTAGGTCTTCGGTTTCACGCTGGGCTTTGCTCAGATCCTCGGTGCGGACGCGAAGCTGGTCCTCGAGGTTGGTGACCTGGCGTTGGAACCCGGAGAGCCGCTCGCGCTGCTCGTCGGCCAGTTTTTCGAACTTGCCTGCACGGGCTTGTTCCGATTTGCACTGCTCGCTTTGCTGAACGAGATTGGCCTCCAGCTTCGTGGCGCTGTCACGCTCAGACGCGATGGTTTGCTCCAAAGTGCGTACTTTTTTTGACAGATTCTCGAGTTTCTCCAGGTCAGCGGCGCCTTGTCCATCGTCCATTCCGTTCGCCCGAGCGATCGCTCCGATGTAGAAGCGCAGTGCTCGATAGCGCTCAGCCGCGGAACCGGTGGATAACAAACTTGCAATCCGCTCCAGCGAATCGGTTACGCGGGGGGTTTGATCTCCGTCGTGATTGTTCATTCCGGCAGTCGTCATCAGTTGAATCTCGGTCTAGTGTCCAGAGCTTGGACGGGCCGATTGGGCCAATTGCCGGGATGTTACCACCGACTCGGCGTTCCTGTAAACTGTTTACTGAATGGCTGACGTTTACCGACGCGTTGTCCGAAAACCGACCGAGGCCGGATCGGAGCGGATCGCCTTGCTCCGGAAAGGTCTCCAGGAAGCTGTGCGCTTTCAGGCGGAACTGGCCGGCCGATCGCCTCACGTTCTGGAGTTTCGCGGCGGTCTGGAGGAGGATGACGGCTGTTTTTTCGTGGAGCACGAGCCGGCCGAGCCGGTCGTCCCAGCGACTCTGTTTGACCCTCGAGCTCCTGGCGCCGACGAGAGTTCGTTGCTTGCCGCCGCCGTCGGACTGGCCGACGCCATCCGCGCGGCACAGACGACCAACGACCCCAGGCACGCCGTTCACGGCGGCATCTGTCCGGGCGTGGTCCTTACCGGTTCCACGGGAATCATCAAACTCACCGACTTCGGCTTTGCCCCGCTGATCTGCCGAACTCTGGGCGTCGAGTCGTACATCGAACTCGCTGTCGGACCGGATGATTCTCCACCATCCTCCCATCGTACCACCGGCTGCTGGCAAGTCCTGGGGACGGAGGACGACACGCGCGACGATCGTCTCTGCGGATTCGTTGACCCATACAAGTACGGCAAGTCAGAGTTGCACACCTTCGAGCCTGCCTCCGATATTGTGGCGATCGGAATCTTCCTGCATGTCTTTGCGGAACACCGCCATCCCATGTTGGGCGGCGGGGAAGATCACCGCCTGGTGTACACGTCGGAGTCTATGGCCTACCTGCCCTATGACGGCGCGCGCCGCAAGGAGCTGCGGGAATCCACGAACCCCGCGGTCCGGCTGTGGTGCGACTTAATCACGAAGATGCTCTCCCATGAGCCCAAGGACCGTCCGACCATTCCGCAGATTCTCGATTCGTTCGCTAAGTTCGACGTTCGACCGGCGGATGCGACGGAGCGCTTCGATAGACTCCTGGGCGAGGCCCGAAAGCTGGCCGATGCGGGACGCTGGCAAGAAGTCAAGGACAAAATCGAGTTGCTTCTTGCGAACCCGGGTACTCCCGCCCCGATCGTGGAACAGGCCAAGGAGCTCCAGGAACGCGCCAGACTGTATCTACTTATCCGCGAAGCCGAGCGACTGGCCTCGACGGATGACTGGAGGCTCGCCTCCAAGCCCATCGACGAACTGCCGAAGACCGGACTGTCAGCGGATGTAATCGCAGCCCGAGACAAAGTGCGTGACAAACTTCGCGGGCTGCGCTATATCGAGGACGAGTTGACCGCAGTCGAGACAACGGCCGCGGACCTAACGGTCTCCGATACGGGCACCTCACTCGAGGCCGTCAAGAGCCTGATCCAACGCGTCGAAACTGCCGCCGGTCAGTCTCCCATCCCTTCGCAGCAGCGGCGGTGCAGCGAGATTCTCCAAGGTCTGATCCGAAGGCGCGATGAATTGGAATCTCGCTTCGGAGAAATAATCAGGGCATTTGGAGAGGTCCGGACATGGTTCAAGCTGCTCCAGAAGGCATGGAAGGATGAGGATTGGCCCGCGTTCGAAGAATGCCTTCAACGCCGACCTACCACTCCCCATTGGCCCAACGATGTCGGAAAGCGGCCCGAAAAGTTGGAAGAAGACTACCGCATCGTTCAGACCGCTCTTGCGTGGATCGCCCGCGTTCCGCAACCCCCTCCTGACGATGAGAAGCTCTTGGAGAGCCTGCTCGCCCAGAGGCCCGAACTGCACGGAAACCCTCCGAAACTCTCGCGGAATGTCGAGCAGGTGGCCGCGCGGCTTCGAGACGTTCTCGACCGGTTGGCGGATTTTCGCCGCGCCGGGGAGTGGATTGCAGGCGTGTCGCAGGCGGTGGACGCGAAGAAATGGCGCGAAGCGAGCAAGTCGATCGACGCGCCGCCTACCATCGCCCACTGGCCGCCTGAAGTCGCTAAACAGAAAGATCGCTTACTCAAAGAGATTGACCAGCACGTCAAGGATGAAGAGCGGAGAGAACTGGCGGTCAATCGGTGGTTAAGGGACGCCAAGAACGCAGCAGACAGCGGCGAATTCGAGCAGGCAATCGCCCTCCTCCATGTAGCGCCTGAGGCGGCGAAACCCTTGGACCCCGACGACCTGACGAAGGCGGAAGAGAAAAAAGGGCACTACCGACGCCAGCTGGACGCATTTCTTGCACGACGTGATGAAATCGCGAAGGCGGAGGTCAAGGTAATCGTCCGCGAGTTTCTTGGGAAAGACCTTCATGATCTGATTGATGCTGGTTTGGTCGAGGCCCGGCTTGAGGGGATTTCATGGGATTCAAACAAGCTCGAAAGCAAGGGAAAAGCTCGCGTTCAGGTCGATTTGCCCGCGAGCCTTGGACCGTTCGGAAAACCACAGTCCACCTATGCCTTAGAGCGTGCGGGGGAACCCCCTCTCCCCCAAGGGGGAGAGGGCTTTACACACACGCTCTTAGAGCTGCATTTCGAGGCCGATCGTGTGACGGTGGTCAACGTCGATGCGCTTCGCGCTCACCTGACATCCACGATCGCGGAATCCCTCAAACACGCGCAGCAGACGTGGATCGCGGAAGTTTGTCGTCCGCTTCAGGAAGGGTTATTTCCGAAGGCCGGAATCAGCGCACCTCTCGACCGCCCCGTCCCGCGGGCGAAAGCAAACATCCACCTGCTCGGCAATGATGTCCCGGCCGAAATCCAGGGCGTCGAACTGGCGTGGGAACCACGAGCGCTGCAATGGACTATCGTCGGCGTGGAACAGTTCCACCGACGGCTTTGCGAATTCGTTGTCACAAGTGTGCAGCCACTTGTAAAACCCCTACTCCTGAAACAGTCGCCTTTGCTTGCCCGGTACGAATCAGCTCTCTCTGTCACCCTGCTGCCGCCCGACCGGCCGTTTGATCCCGCATCGAAGCCGCTCCGACTCGAAGGGCGCGTGGACATTGCGTTGAACGAACAGGCCGGGCACCGCGATTCGGTCACCTTTCCGATTAGTTGCCCGACCGCCGGCCAAGTTGTGGTCGAGCCGGACCCCAGGCCAATCGAGGACGCGCTCAACAAAGTCATCGCCGCGGTACAGGAGTCCGCGAGAACTGCTCTAGAACGCAAGTTGCTCGCCGTAGTAGAAGCTGCCACCAACGAGGTCGAACAAGCTTCGCCGGCCAAGATCGAGGTGGTGGTGCACACAAAGTCCATCAAACGCCCGGTCGAGCGTGTTGATTTCAGTCTCTGCCTGAAGCGTGGACGCATTACCAAGGTGCTCGCCTACGTCAGAAGATTCTCGACCGGGACTGACGATCCGACAGATCAGTCAACCCGCGAGCTTTCGGCCCCGTGGAACGAGGAGACCTTGCAGTTCGACCTTCCAGGCAACCTGCGCGACATCATTCAGGAGTTGCTTCTCAGACACAAACGCCCAGAGCCGCCACCGGAACCCGAAGGCGAACCGCCGCGCAAGATGGTCGGCGTATTTGAATGGGTACGGCGTGGCGCCGTTTTGTTCGGCGTGATACTCGTCGTTCTCGCGGTAGGAGTGGGGATCTGGCAGTTGATGAAGAACCGGGGGTACGCCAACGCCCAAACGACGACCACCAAGGAACTGAGCGTGGACGATGGGGAACAACCCCCGCCCCCGCCACCACCGCCTCTGCCTCCAAACTGGGAGAGAATCTGCGCGAATCGGCGCAACGAAGTCCAAGACGTTCTGCGAGAGGCCCACCTTCCTGATAAAACGAGCTTCGATCAGCACGCGGATTTGCTTGTTGGATGTCGTCCGGACGACGGCACCGACAAGTGGTCGCTTTGCTACACGATACCGGGGTTGCGGAAAACAACTGGCCAAGATGTTCGCTTCATGCGGTGCGTTCCTGTAGACGACGGTTTCAAGGACAAGCTTCCTGACGATTTCAAAAACGAAGTCAAGGAAGAGTTTGGCACGCTGGACGGACTCCTCAGTGATCCTGCTAGCAAGCTGGAAGGGGTCCGCATAGAAGTTGAAAAAGCGGTAAAGAACCAACTTGTTACCGATCTCATTGACCCTCAACTCGTGATGATCGAACGGCCACAAAGCCAGAATCCAGCGTGGACATTGGACGAAACGGCGACGATTTGGCGCACGGACTGGTTTTCTATCCAAGCACGTATCAAGGTTAGCGGCATTTCGGTGGAAGCCCCCCAAAACGATCAGCGCGTCCGCTTCATCGTGGTTGACGGAGATCAGAAAACGGAGTCAGGGGACTTCACGGAGCTGGCCGTAAGACTCGCTAACGCGGTGAATACTCAAGTCGAGCAATTACTGGACGACGGGCAAAAGAAGCTGGAGCAGTCGTTCCCAGCCGGTAGCGGAGACGGCTGGAACATAGCGAAAGCAACCAACTCCACAAAGACGGAACCAGCTTGGACGCTCACGCCCCCGCGTCTCCTCGAACGCCGGTTGCAAGCCTCCTGGAACGCCTCGAAGCTAAGCTTCGATACTGGCGAGTGGACCAACACGGTTGAGGAGATCGATCGACTGACGACGCGATTGGCTGAGATTGATCGACAAATTGCCGCCCCAGACCACTGGATACGGAAGCCGTGGAAAGATAAGCCCCCGCCGCAGTTCGAAGAAGCCGTCATACCGAAGGACGCCACTTGGCGACTGAAGGTGCGCGCGCCCTGGCCCGGCAACCCCGGCCAACCCGACATACTCTACATCGACGCGGGGATCGAAAGAAACAAAGAAACATTCGAGCCACCGTTTTATTGGCCAATGCTCGAACGCTACACCGAGTTGACGGATAAACCACAGCCTCTCAGCCCGGAGGACGTCCAATCGATCGACTACTCGAAACTTGCAGAGGACGACAAGAAGCTACTGCAAGACCTTCTAAACGAAAGGAATTCGCTCAAGCTGTTTGAGCCTCGACTCACGCTTGACACCGATAGTGCGGACGGCTCCGCCCCCAACGTCGAATGGTCGTGTAACCCTGATCCGCCGAAAAGCGCCTCACTCGCCGTCAAGGCAAAGATCAACCTGGACCGGCGACCGGACGGTTCCATACCCCCCGAGGTCGACAAGGACAAGCTTGACAAATCGCTGCCCACTTACCCCTGCCGCGTTGAGTTCCACCTCAATCCAGGACAGGCCGCCCCCCAAACACAGAGGATTCAAATTACTAAGAGTCCGTCCGATGGTCCGGACATTTCGACGATTAAGGAGTTCGAGACGATCAAGGCGTTCGAAAAGGTGCTTGCCGAGCTCCCCGCGCGGATTACGGCAGAAGGGATTCTCAAGGGAAAGTACCAAATGGCGCAGGCGGGACGGCTTGAGCAGAATGATTATTTAGAGATCCTCAATGCGATCTGGAAGGCCAAGCGAGGATCCGACTTTGAGCTCCCGCAGGGGAACTTCCTGCAGGACATCCGCAAGGAAGCGACCAAGAAGTTGGGGATCGATAACCTCGAAGCAAACGTTTTCGTCGAGTACTTCACCGGCCCAAATGCCAGCTATGCCGTGGCGTGGAGTACTCGGGAAAACGGGCAACAAGAGTGGGGCCCCTTGTGGCAGATAAAAGGGCTTAACAATGGTGACGAGGTTGTTGGAAACGCTTTGCGCGAGGTGCTTTCGAGGAATTCGGAAGAGGTTGGACTGGGCATAGTCATAGGCGTCGACGAGAAACTTCCGGGCGGCTTCGCGACGAATTCGTTCAAGCCCATAAAGACCAAGGTTTATAATGCCTCAGCTACAGACAAAGAAGAGGTGGAGTTCAAGAGCCTCGAAGATATTAGGCAAAAATCTGGACGACGACTCGCCAATTATATCCTCGCGCCGACCCTGATTGAACTAAAGGCGAATCCGGGCATCAGGGTGGGCGACGTTGAGAAAAATTGGAAGGAGAAGGCCAACGCAAGGGACAAGGTAACTCAATGGCGTGACAGCGTGACAAAGGGCCGGTAACATAGTTAATCCTGGATGTTCGGGATATTCGGATGGCCGAGGTAAGGGAGTGCTAAAGGCGATAAAAAAAAGCCAGCAACGGTTCTAAGATTCTTCTTGACACGAAATGTCTCGCGGCTATCATCCCCCCTTAATCTTGTAGGTCAGGGCGGCCAACGAGCGAAAAAAAGCAGTTCTGGTCGCTAAACGTCGGTTTGTTTGCGTCAATTTAGATCCGAGGCGCGGAAGCGATGAACTTGAAAACGACAAAAGCGAGAGTCGCAATTCTGGTAGCGGCGATGAGTTTCTGGTTTGTCCCGGGCTGTACGATTGCCGGACAAACAATCGATCCGGACATCCGCCTCCAGGCGTTCTTGTCCGCCGGCTCGGATCTTGCGATTTTCCTTTTGGGAAACGCAGCGACAGCGGTGTTCTAGAAATCTAGTCGCCTGCAAAGGAAACGGATTATGAAACGAATGATGAGACGGGCGAGGTCCGCGCGGGCTGTTTGCTGCCTGGCGCTGACCTTCGGGTGTTTGTTTTCCGGTCCCTGCGGGATCACGTCGCTTCAAACGCAGGACTTCCTAATCTCCTCGACCATTCGCACGGCGGTGACAACGCTGGCAACGGTCCTCCAGGCCGCGTTCGTGGAGGCGGGGTCCACAAACCCATGAACGCGAGCGTTGCTGTGCCTGCTGTTCGTCAAGGCCGCGTGCCAGACATACGACATTCGTTGCCATGCGACGCTGCCTTTGCCGGCGCAATGGGGGGCCGGGCATTCCCGCGGCGCCGCGTCAGAGCCCGAACGCCGTGTGGCATATTCGTCCTTGTCCTGATGATCGGAGCCAACGCGGGCAACTCGCGAGGACAAAGCATCACGGACCCGGATTCGCTGGTTTCTCTGAACGAGGGTATCTACTACTATCTCTCCAGGGATTATGATGCGGCAATCCAACGATTCAGCGCCATTCTGGAGCGACAGCCTGGCGATCAAACCGCACTTCTTTTTCGGGGGTTATCTAACGGCCGGAAGGCCCTCTCCGAACGCTTTAGGAAGCGTACGTTGCGGGACGAGGTTGCAACCATCGAGACGGTGCTCAAAATCCGCAAGGACGGCCAAGAGCTAGACCGGATCAAAGCCGCCGTTGAAAGCCCGAAGGGACTCGCCGAAAGCGGCGGTGAAGGTGAGCAACGGGTGGCCAATGAGGCCGCCAAGCGCCTCAAAGACACCGAAGACGCGATTGCGAAATTCAAGGGTCGCCCGAGAGCGGATATTGACCGTGAGCTAAATGCCAAGCAGCAGGAACTGTATCAAAAGGCTGCGAAGGAGCGTGAGTATTACCTGGCGATGATCGCCGATCTCAAGCAGGTTTTGGGGAGCGCTGATGACCCCAAAGCAGTCGTGCGCCTCTCGGAGGTGTTGGCGACGGCCAACATCGCCCGCATCGATGACTTGCGGTCGCAAGCGATCGACGAGCGGATTCTCGTACCTGCGACCGGGGAGACAGTTCCATCGCTGCGCGGTACGGCCAAGAGGCTTTTGGAAGACGCCGCCGCCGCTCTGCAATCGCTCCTGGAAGTGCCCACAGAGCAATTGAATGCCGACGACCTGGCCCGCACCCGGTTTTTCTTCGGCGTAATTCGCTATCGACAAGGCATTCCGCCCACAAAGCGAGGTGAGCAACCGAAGCTCACGGCCACCGATCTGCGAATGTTTCAGGACGCTCAAAGGTATTTGTCCGAACTAGCTGACGACCAGAAAACGCCGCTTAGGTGGCGAAGCTACGCGTCATTGTACTTGGGTCTTGTACTGCCATGGATCGCAAGCGAGGAGAATGTTCCTGAAGAAAGAAGAGAGAGATTGCTGCAAGAGGCCCGCCGTCACCTTGCCGACGCCTTGCGGCTGGATTCTCAATACCTAGCCGAACAAAAAGAGGCGGATAAGGGTAGCGATGTGGCGAAGCTGGTTCTTCAACAGCGCGAGCTTATTGACGCTGTGAAGACCGAGCAAAAGCTGCGAAACGACATCAGTTTGTCCGCTTTTTTCGGAACTCGGTATGACACGAATGTTGTTTTGCTTGGTGAACGGGCGGACTTGCCGCGGGATATTTCGCGACAAAGGGATTTTGGTCTTGCTTCTGGCGCAGCTGTAGATTATACTCGTGATCTTACCGAGCGGCTGGCGATCGGAGTGCAAATCCGCACCGCCCAGCTTTGGAATGCTGGCGTTGAGCAGTTCGATCAACAGACGTACGGCACGAGCTTGGCATGGCAGTACGAGTTTCTGCGGAAGGAAGGAAGCATGGGGCCGTGGTTCTTCACGCTGCAGTACGATTTTGATTACACGATGCTGGGCAAGAAGGAGTTCCTTCAGAACCACGCCGTCCGTCCGGGTCTGAAGTTCGATTGGGCGAACAGCCGGGCGACCTCGGAAATCTATTTCAACTATCAACGTCGGGACTACTCCGAACCTTTATTTGATCGGCGATTCAACCGCGATGGGAACTACTTTACCATTGGCGTCCTACAGGAATTCAAGACCGTCGATATGGCCCAGGTTTACAAGGAATGGGGGATCGAACCGTGGGGTCTGGCGAGTGACGCTGGCCTCGATCAGGAGGATCCGGATTACCCAAAACGTTACCTTAAACCGTATATCGGCGTTCGTCACTCATGGGATTCAACGGCGGGCGACGAGTTCGATCGCAGCGCGAACGCGTTGCAGGCGGGCGTGGAGGTACCATTGCCTTGGGGCATCGCATTCGACGCCGGAGCCGTGCTCGAACGGGAAAATTACTCCCACGGGAGCCTCGTTGATTTCCACCGCCGAGAACGGCGCGACCTGGTTCAGGAGTATGCTTTTGCACTCTCGCGCACGTTTGTCGTGCGCGAGGGGATGCGCACCAATCGCTATTCTCCGGCGATAGATCGCATGTTAATGACGGTGCGGGCCCACGCTACGTGGACCAACGACGACAGCAATGTGCTAGATCGCCCCGGTCAGGCGGTTTTCTCCTATGATCGGGCCGTATACGGCTTGAGCGTGGCGTTTACCCTTAACTGACCCATGAGTGTTCGAGGTGTCAGCATGGTTATTCGAATCGGCGGTTGGAGATGGTTGGCGGTGATCGTCGCCTTGTCGTGCCGGCCCGTGTTCGCGCAAAGCGATGCACGCGAGGTGAGTGCATACGTAACGATCGCGTCGGGCAAAGAGGTGTTTCGCCAGCCGAGCCGGATTAGCGACGTACCCAGTCGGGAGAGCGAACAGATCGAGCCAGGTGAACGGGAGAAGAATCAGATCGAGCCGGGTGAGAGCGTGCGAACCGGTGCTTCCTCCAAGGCGATGCTGGTTCTGCCCGGATATCAGGCAATCATCTATCTTGAGCCGTCCAGCGAGCTTGGGCTGGTTAGGCCGCCGACGGAACGCAGCCTTGGGGTCTACGTCGTGGTGTATTCGGGGCGGGCGACGGTTGTACGAGCTACGAGTGCGGCCGGTTGGATGGTGATATCGGGCGCGCCGAATATTCCCAAGGCTTCGTCGTTCGCGTTGACGCAGAATGCCACGGTGAGTGTTGAAGTTCGTGGAGATTCGGTGAGCTTCACCGGGGTCAAGGGAAAGGCCTGGCACGGAGTCGGGGCCTTGCAACCGGACCGGGTGTTGCTCGATCCATCGGGCAAGCCTGTCGGACTGACGCCGATCGACGAAGGGAAGCAGGTGGTGACGCCAGTGCCCGCCGCGGCGGCGCCGCCCGCAAAAGCGGGTGTGCTCCTGCCGCCGGAAGCGTCGCGCGTCGTGGCAGAGTTCGGGCGATTTCAGAGTGTTAAGTGGGTGGAAAGCGCCGAGGAAGGCGATTTTACTCCTATGCGCGGGGCCGGGCGGGAATTGCCGGGGTTGTTGCAGCCATCGGAGTTGGTTTTGAAGTACGATCAGCCGCGGGCGGGTACGCCGCGGGCGCCGTCGCGCACCGGTTTCGCGGTGGTTCAGAGGGCGGCGAACCCGGCGCAGACCCTAGCGGAATCGAGCTTTCCGGGAACCGCGGTGGCGGCCAGGCGTTTTTTGGGCGCCAGGGTCGTGGGGAGTTCGGCGAGCGGAGCGCTGGTTTTCAATCGCTTCGCGGAGCTACCGTTCACGTTGGCCGGTCATTGATTGCTGTGAGCGCCCGCCGGAAGGATTTTCGCGGGCCTTTACTATACCGCACGGATGCATTTCAAGCAGGCGGGCCCTTCGGAACTTGATCTTTGGATCCGAGGAAGGGGACGCTGCGCTGAGAAGTGTGGGAAAAGAGAAGTCCAATGTCCAGAAACCTTCGCGATCGTGTCATAACCGGCGTGTTCGTTCTACCTTTCCTTGCCGTCGCATCCGCGACGTTGTTCGTGGCCGGGTGTCCCGGATTATCGTTTTTCGGCGGGATAAAGGTTACTGGCGCGATATGCGAGCGTGACGCAACCACTAATTGCGTTACCAATCTTCCGTGTAATTTCGATGGCGAAGTGACGGTCCACTTAGTCGGAGAAGACCCATGCCTCATCCCCGATCCCCCACCAACTCATCCACAAACCTGCGTGGAACTTATTAACACGGTTCCGGTTTTTCCATCCGCGGAGCGCAGCATTCTCATCCGCGACGACAAGGACGCCGGGCACGCGCGGCTCACGGTGACGGCGGGGAAGGCGGCGACATCTTTTACGTGGTGCGTGCCGACGAAAGCGGCCAGCGACCTTCTGCAGTTCGATCCGGCATTGACAAAGGACATCAACGGTAATTACTGCGTCACGAAACCGGTTCCGAACATCGCGGACGGATTAAGCGGGTACGTCGATATCAAGGTCATCGGAGATCCCGGGGGCGGAGTTGGCGAGCGGGTCACAGTCACCGTCTCGGCCGCCGTTGCTGGGGTTGATGGCGTAGGCAACCCGGTTTCTTGTGATGTAGCGGGCAATGCTCCGGTTGTTCTGGAGGTGCGGCGGCCGGACGCGCCGCTGGTAGCGGTGCTTACTCCGGTAGAGGGCGGCACCGTCGCGCCGGGTAAGGAGTTGACGCTTAGGGCAACGATTTCCGGGGGAACCCCTTTCGCGGACAACAATCGGGTGTGCTCCGTCTCGGCCAGCGTCCTCAGCCCATTGAATAACAACGGGCGGGAATATTGCGTAGTGTGGTCGGTCTCCGAGGTCTGGTCGGTCTCCGGGACTGCGGTGCCGCTCGCGGGGGCGGGGGTGTTTACCCCGCACGATTTGCGGATCGAGAACGGGGAGTTCATCGCCGAGGCGATTTACAAGGCACCAGCCACCAGGGCCGGAAATGTGGTTTTCACGGTGAGTGCTCAGGACTCGAAGGGCAATCAAGCTCCCGCGACCGCCTCGGTGATCGTCGCTTCGGCGGAGTCGTTAGCGTTCGGTCTAGCGTTCGGAGAAACGGTTCTATTCCCGGGCGATTCCACTCCCTTGACGGCCACCGTACAGGGTGGAACCAAACCTTACACAGTGTGTTTCGGGGTTACCGCAGGCCAGGGAACCTTGTCTCAGGGAGATTCCAATTGCAATCCGATCACGATCCAAGGCGTCACCCATCCGACCTGCGTATGCCACGCGCCCTTAAAATTAGTGTCGTTTACAGCGCCGTCGGCAAAGGGTACTGCGACGGTAACCGCAAAGGTTCGCGACGGCGTGAATTCAGTCGCCACCGCTGTTGCGAGCGTGAACGTTAACGAACAGGGCAGTGGTGGCAACGGCGGCGGGGTCGCTCTGGCTCTTGCAGTGGATCACCCCGCGGTGTGCGCGGGCAGCACCGAGGAAGTCATAATCACGGCCACTGCGACCGGCGGGACCAACAACGCCTTTACCTTCGTCCCCGTTTCGGTGCTGAGCCAGGATCCGGCGTCAACGTCGTCGGTGCTGAAACTCAGATATAAGGCGTCAGTGACGTTTAATACGCAATCAATCACCGTGACGGTAACCAGTGTGGGAGGCAGCAGCGCATCGCAAACGGTCAATATCGAGAGTCGCGATGGGACTTGCAATGACCTGAACGATTGCACCGCGGATTCATGCTCTTTCGGCGCCTGCATTCACGACGGAGCACCAAACAACGGGCATTCGTGTAACGACGGCAATGCCTGCACACAGACTGATACGTGCAACTCGGGGTCCTGCCTGGGAAGCAACCCAGTGGTGTGTACGGCTCTTGACCAATGCCACGACGTGGGCATCTGCGATCCGGGCACAGGGCAGTGCCCGAATCCGGCCAAGCTCAACGGCACGGCGTGCAACGATTCGAACGCCTGTACGCAGTCGGACAGTTGCCTGGGGGGCGTGTGCACGGGCTCCAACCCGGTGGTGTGCACGGCACTTGACCAGTGCCACGATGCGGGGACCTGTAATACTGGCACAGGGCAGTGCTCGAATCCGGCCAAGACCAACGGTACGGGATGCAACGATTCTAACGCTTGCACGCAGTCGGACAGTTGCCAGGGGGGCGTGTGCACGGGTTCCAACCCGGTAGTGTGCACGGCTCTTGACCAATGCCACGATGTGGGCATCTGCGATCCGGGCACGGGGCTGTGCTCGAATCCGGCCAAGCTCGACGGCACGGCGTGCAACGATTCGAATGCCTGTACGCAGTCGGACAGTTGCCTGGGGGGCGTGTGCACGGGCTCCAACCCGGTGGTGTGCACGGCACTTGACCAGTGCCACGATGCGGGGACCTGTAATACT
>Ga0209777_10001541_pt1 | contig 32704 bp, 25 predicted proteins | sample FrelakmetHBP12HB_FD_187147 | JGI IMG/M metagenome (GOLD analysis project Ga0209777, IMG submission 187147) | Freshwater lake sediment microbial communities from the University of Notre Dame, USA, for methane emissions studies -HBP12 HB (SPAdes)... | ecosystem: Environmental > Aquatic >... | reverse complement strand
GGCATCGGAGCGCAGGTCCGCGTTCGCTCGGCGAACGGCGAAGGCTGGCAGACCGTCCACTCCGGGTCGAGTTATTGCTCCCAAAGCGAGCTGACTTTGACTTTCGGCTTGGGAAAAGCCGCGCAGGCTGACAGCGTGGAAATCCTCTGGCCCAGCGGCCAGCACGACACCCTCAAAAACCTCAAAGCCAACGCCACCTATACCGTCGAAGAAGGCGCAAAGATCCTCGCTACCAAACCCTTTAAGCCGTAGGGGCGGGGCTTCTCTTGCCCTCTCAGGAGGGGACGGCAAGCCGTCCCCCTACGGTTCACCCTAGCGCCCAGTGAGGGATTGTCCCCTCTTAGACACATGTAGTTGACACCATATGGATTTTATGCCATATTTGTGGTGTGAGATGGGCCGTTGAGATCGGCGATGAGTTCGAACCCGAGTTCGATGCGCTCCCCGAGGAGGTGCAGACGGAGATTCTGGCGTTGTCGCTCCTTTTGGAACAGTTTGGGCCGCAGATAGGGAGGCCGCGCGTTGACACTCTCAAAGGCTCCCGCCATGCGAATATGAAGGAATTGCGCTTCAGTGCGGCGGATGGCGAATGGCGAGTGGCCTTCGCCTTTGACCCGAAGCGCAAAGCCATCCTGCTCGTGGCAGGGGACAAATCGGGTGTCAGCGAAAAGCGTTTCTACCGCGAACTGCTTCGGAAGGCCGACGACCGTTTCGGCGCCCACCTTGCGAGGCTGAAAAAGGAAAGGAAGTAGCGATGTCAATGAACATTCGCGAGAAGATCGCAAGATTGAATTCGCTTCAGCGAAGGAAGGTCGCGGCGCGAGCCGCCGAGCTGATTGCCGAGGAAATGAGCTTGCGTGAGCTCCGTAAAGCCCGCAAGCTTACGCAGGCGCGCGTGGCCAAGGTTCTCGGGATCACGCAGGACGGCGTCTCGCGGCTTGAAACACGCAGCGATCTATTGCTTTCGACACTACGAAACACGGTCAAGGCGATGGGCGGTGAAGTGCGTATCATTGCTGAATTCCCTGATCGTGCCCCGATAGTGCTATCTGATCTATCGGAAAACAATCCGCCGCGCAAAGCCGGTCGGAGACGTACGCACGCCCGTGCTCTGAGTCGAGGCTCATCGCTGGCCACTCGATGAATCGCCGTTTGCCATTCCGGCGATCTACCACAAAAATCGAAAACAGATAGAACCGCGACGGCATCGGAGCGCAGGTGCGCGTTCGCTCGGCGAACGGCGAAGGCTGGCAGACCGTCCACTCCGGATCGAGCTATTGCTCCCAAAGCGAGCTGACTTTGACTTTCGGCTTGGGAAAAGCTGCGCAGGCTGATAGCGTCGAAATCACCTGGCCGAGCGGCCAGCACGACACCCTCAAAAACCTCAAAGCCAACGCCACCTACACCGTCGAAGAAGGCGGGAAGATAGTGGCCACAAGACCTTTCAACAGATAGAAGATTGACTGCGGATCTCCGCTGCCTCACGAGGGGCGCTGGACCGCATGGAACACCTGGCCTTCTCGCACGGCCTCGTACAAGATCGTGCTAGGCGTGTCAGCCCAATAGTCGAAAGTCTTCTGGCTTACGACGAGCACATCCGCGGGGATTCTGAGCGGACGCAGCACATCGCGTAGGCGGACCATCTCTTTGCGCCGCGCTGTTAGCTCGGGCTCGACCACGAGCACATCGAGGTCGCTATCTTCGGTTACCTCGCCGCGCGCGCAAGAGCCAAACACGATGACGGTCGAGCCCGGCGCCGCTTGCTGCAGCAACTCAACCGCTTTGCGGATTGTCGCCTCGTCGATCATGACTCGCCCACTTTCCGCGATTATAGCAGGTTGAGGCCGAGCGTGATTGGCAGGGGAATTCAGCTTCTTTACGCTTGCCATCTCTGGAACTTGTCAATGCGCCGTGCCCGGGACAACGATTTTCAATCGTTCAGTCTGCCAGCTTCTGAAGTGAGACCCGTTCAGGGTCAGCAAGGCTGCTGCTCCCGCCTCTACGGCGCATTCGAAGATGACGGCATCATATATGCGGCCGCCCTGGATTTGAAGCGACGGCGCTTGGGACAAGAGCGCTCGATAAACTCTGCCAGATAGCGAAGTGATTTCGACCCCGCTCATGAAATTGGCATCGAGAAGTGACATCGCGTCGGCGGGTGAAAGACGGTGAGGCGACGGCAGCCGGGTCAGGACTGAATAGGTTTCCACTAGGGCAGGGGCCGCAACCACAAGTTCCTCGCCTCGAGATAAATGGCGATTGACCTCGTCCGTAGTGGAGGGATGATCCGCATGCCATCCGCACACCAAGGCCAGCATGCAGCTCGTATCGAGAAGGAATCGTTCTCTCAACGGCGAGATTTCTCCCCACGTTCTCGGCGCATGGCTTCCCGGACCGCCTCGACGGACTCGCGTGTCAGTGGTGCCCGAGGCTTGGCAGGGACAGCGACCAGCAGACGCCCTCTGCGAACCAGCCGCACCGGCAGGGGAGCGGGTTCGAGCTCGATTCGCCCCTCGTGGCATTGGATTTCAAGTGCCACTCCTGGCTCTAAACCGGCTTCCCTCCGAATCTCCTTGGGGATCACGAGGCGCCCGGAGAGATCCATGGTAGTTTTCATGGTATAGATATTACCACAGTCTGGCCCATTACCAATTGCCATTTTCGCTTGCAAGGGGTCGCGGAGTTGTCAATCGAGTCCGCACTGCTTTTTCAGACTCGGGGTATGGGTGCCTATGGCGGCGGAGGTTTTTCACGTTGTTAGAAAGCCGGCGCTTTGCGCGGGGCTCCCATCATCGCCCCCGCGATCAAAAACGCCAGCGCCAGCCCCTGACCGATGATTTCCGGTTGGACCTTGAGGTGAACTTGCGGGGTGATAAACGGCCGCAGGTATACCATCCCCTCGATTGTGCCCGGGGCGGCGACGGTGGCTCCCCAGAAACCCAGCACCAAGTAAAGGCCGGCAATGAGCAGAAAACGCTTCCCGAAGGGCCAGGCCCTGAGCGTGTCAAAGAGGGGATAGAGGACCAGAGCCATCAGCAACCCGCGCAGGATCTGCGCAGGCAGAAACCAGTGCACCACATGTGCCCACAACTCGGGCTCCGCTTCCGTGCGCATGAACGCGGCAAAGATGGGATGCGGACCAACGTAGAACTCTTTTGTAAGAAAACTGTAGGCCAGGGCGCCGGCCAGGAAGTAGGTGGTCACGTGCGCCGCGGTTACCTTGCCGGCGAAAAACACAAATCGTCGAATGTTCATGCGGTTCTCCTTCCACCCTGCCTGCAAACGCCGTACAGGGTTGTGGGAACGGGGGGCGGGCGGCGCTAGCGGCGAGTCTACCTCGCCCGTCAACTGACGGAGGGCGGCCTCAAGCCCCGATCCGGGCCGGGGCCGCCGCTACTCCTCGCGAGTGACCTCGGTGGCAATGCGGAATTTCCCGGGCTCCAGGCCTGCGCGCAGCGCGAGGTCGTGGGCCAGGAGCTGGATGTAAAGGCTATCAACCAGCGTCCCCAATCCCAACTGGATGGGCTCCACCTTGATGAGCCGGACGTTGGCGACATCCTTAAACGGCAAGTCGGAAAACAGCAGAACACGGCCGCCGTGTGCGCGGATGTCGCTGGCCAGTTTGGTCAGCAGCTTTCCCGTCCTGCTGCGTGGTGGACCCTGGCGGGCGATGACCACATAGCGGTGAGCGGGGTCGATGATCTCGATAGGTCCGTGACGAAACTGCGCGGCGCTGATCGCCTCGGCGCTCAGGCGCGGGACTTCCTTCAGCATCAGCGCGCCTTGATGGGCTGAAGCCATGTCCGGGCCGCGAGACATCAGGGCAATATAGGGCGGGGCGTTAAAGAACTCCAAGATCGGAGGCATCAGGTCTTCGTGGCGGTCAAGGATGCGCTCCTGGGCGTTCGTCGCCCGCATCAAGGCCTGCGTCAAGGGCCCCTGGGGCTTGCGCGCAATCGCCACCGCCAGGTACATCAAGACGGCCACGGAGCAGGTGTAGGTCTTGGTGCTGACCGCCGTCTGCCTTCCCGCCATCATGGGGAGAAGCATGCGAGCACGCCGCGCCAGGCGACTCGCCTCGACGTTGGTGACGGCCAGCACGCTCACCTTCTCCGGAAGCCGCTCGAGCAGCCGCACCACTTCCACCGTTTCGCCCGATTGCGACACCGCCACCAGCAACACGTCGGGAGCCAGAAATTTCAGGTGATGGTGCAGCAATTCCGCAGTTTCCCAGACGATCGCTCGGATGCCCAAGCCCGTCAGATAAGCCTGCGCCGGGTAAGCAGCGAAGAGCGACGAGCCCATGCCGGTGAACACCACGGTCGGTGGCCAGTGAGTGACCAGCTTCTGAAGCGCCTTCGCGGAGGTGGCCCCGGGACTCGTGTAGTACTTCCGCAGGCCCGATAGCGCCGCGGGTTGCTGTGCAATCTCTTCCAGCAGTGTGCTCATGGAATCAACCGCCGATCTGATTTGCAGGCGCGCACCGTTTCTGCCTGCCACAACGAGGCCGTGTGCTTCAGGACGAGGCTGCCCTCGCAGCTCACTCGCCCGCTGATTCTATCACCGCGCGAACTAAGGAAAAAAGCTTTAACACAACGCGGCCGAGCCGCAACCAAACTTGCTACGAGTGGCCAATGACAAGTGATGAGTGAAGAACAAGAAAAATCTACGCGCCGCTAAGGTGGCCGCAAACCACCGCTACAGCGCATCGAGGAAACAGAGTTGAATGATGGTTCTTGACTGCAACCTACTGACAACCCACCACTTGCCATCGCTGCGTTCTCGGGTTTAGATCTTCAACCCTCCCCGCTTGCCTATCTCCTAAGAATTTAGTTGACAAAGCGGATTTTTGGGATTTTAATGTCCTAAATCGTTAGGAGGTGTGGCCCTGATGGAACGCAAACGCGCCGGCAGACCCTTGACCCCGCTGGAACTGGAAATCATGAAAGTGCTCTGGGATCTGGAATCGGGCAACGTGCAAGCCGTGCAAGCGCACCTGCCCGGGGAGCCCAAGCTGGCCTATACGACGGTGCAGACCATGCTCAACGTCCTGCACCGCAAGGGAAAGGTCAAGCGCACGCTGAAGGGCCGGGCTTTCGAGTACGTCCCCCTGGTCAGCCGCCAGAAGGCCACTCGCGCCACGCTGCACGACCTGATTGACCGCTTGTTTGGAGGCTCCGCCGAAGGGCTGGTGATGAGCCTGCTCGAGAGCCGCGACCTCACACCTGAAAAGCTGGCCAGGCTGAACCGGCTCATCGAGCAAGCGCATAGGGAAGCGTCGCAGGTCCGCCCCGCTGACGGAAAGGAGGGCCGCCATGGAAACCCTTAGCCGCGTGGTTCTCACCTTCGCGCTCAATGCGGTCTGGCAGGTCACGCTGGTGGCGGCGGTCGCGGCGGCTGGGGCGCGACTGCTGCGAAGGGCCCCGGCCCGCTACCTGCACGTGGTGTGGGTGACGGCGCTGGCGCTCGCGGCTTTCCTCCCGCTGTCGAGCCTCCCCGCCTGCTGGAACTCCGCAGCCCAGCCGGCGGGGTTTGCCGTCATCGTGGAAAACCCTCAGCCCGCGCCGGCTCCAACCCCCACGCGCGCGCTCACGGCGCCCCTCGCTCCAGTCCCCGAGTTGTCGGGCGTAAGCAGGTTAGGGGATTTGCTGCGACATCGCAGCCGGCCGATTCAATTGCCGGCCTTCCTCGCCTACGCGGCGCTAGGATTTTATTTGCTTTCGCTGCTCTGCCACCTGGCCCGATTAGCGATGGCGTGGCGGAAGACGCTTCGCCTTCAACGCGCGGCGCGTCTTCGCGACCTTCCCGACGGCATGGCCTCGCTGGCAGCGCAATGCCGCCGCGCGCTGGCACTGGAGAACGTCCCCATCCTCTGCTCTTCGCTTGCGCCCGGGCCCGCCACGATGGGGTTTCGAAGGCCCGTCATTATTCTGCCGGAGGCGCTGTTTCAAGCCTCGCCCTCCGACGAGTTGACGGCGGCACTGTGTCACGAGATGACGCACATCCGGCGGCACGATTACCTAGTGAACCTGATCTGCGAATTCATCTTTTTGCCTGTGGCCTTTCACCCTGCCGCGTGGCTCGTGAAGCGGCGGATGGAAGAGACGCGCGAACTGGCCTGCGACGAAGCCGCTGCCGGCCAACTCGCGGGCGCTCCCGCTTATGCCCGTTCCCTGCTCAGCCTGGCGCGCGCCATGTCCTCTCTGACCTCGCTTCCCCGTCCGCGATACACCTTGGGTGTATTCGACGCCAACATTCTGGAGGAACGCATCATGAGACTTCTGGAGCAAAGACCGCGCTTGTGCGCCTGGCGGGCGAAACTGCTGATGGGCGGGGCCGCACTGGCATTGGCGCTCGCCGGCGTCGGAGCCTGCGCGTTCTCGTTCACGGCTCAGGAAAACGCTCAATCTCTCACGGCGCAGACTCCAATTCCCTCCGTGGATATCTCGGGGCGATGGGAGCTGGACAAAGCGAAGAGTGATTTGCCCTCTCCCGCACCGGATAACTTGGTCCAGGTGATCGAACAGCGAGACCCTGCGCTCAAGATTACCAGCACTTCCAAAGACTGGAACATCAACAAGCCCATCGCCGTCACGCTCTTCGCCCTGATGATGCCCGAGCTGTCCATCACGACGGACAACCGGGAAAGCGTTCAGCCCTACGGCCCCGGGCAAATGCGCTCGAAGTCGCGTTGGGAACACGGCAAGCTGATTACCGAGTGGACGCTGGAGCGCGATGGCCAAGTCATGGCGACCGGCAAGTGGGTCAGACACTTATCGCAAGACGGCAAAGCCCAGACGGTGGAGATCACCGCCCACGACCCGAATCGGAATCTGGATGGCGAAGCTAAAGCTGTGTTCGTGAAAACCGGCGAGAGCGTTGCGCGCGGGTTCCTCGGCACATGGCGGGGAGAATTCCAAGGCAAGACCTTCCTCTTCGTCACCTTGGAGAAGGCAGGAGACGCGCTGGGCGGTACGGTCAGCATCGGCGGTTTCGGAATCGATGGCAGTGGGCAAGTCTCTAAGGTAAATGAGGAGCCGAAAATGCAGGACGCTGTACCCATCTTTGGTGCCAAGCAGGACGGGTCGTTGTTGTCGTTCAGGTGCAAGCCCGGGGGCTGGCCGCCCAACACGCCGGAGGGCGCGCCAACGGACCTTCAATTCCAAATGAGACTGACAGGAGATAGTGTTGCCGAGTTGAGGGGTCTGGGCCCGCCTCCACTACCAGGACAACAAGCCCCTGAATGGTCCGGATGGTGGAAGCTCTCCCGGCAATCCCTGGGTTCAAATGCGGAAGTTCGCCCGGGTGGACCCACCGGCGGGGTCGTGGGGGGCGTCCCGGGCGGCGTTGGTAATGGCGTGAAGGGTGGCGTTGTGGGAGGCGTCAACGGCGAGGCGCGCGGAAACGTGGTCGGCGTAATCCGAGGCATTGTCGGCGACGTCCCAGGCCAGGAAAAGGGGAAGCCATTGACTCTATCCGGGACGGTTTCTGATCCCAGCGGGGCGCGGGTGCCCAACGCTCTCGTCTCGCTTTATGGCGAGTCGGGATCTAAAGAGACCGCAGTCACGGACGACGCCGGCGAGTTTTCCTATACCGGCCTCGCGCCCGGCGCCTACGAGTGGAAGGTTTTTCGCGACGGCTTCGAGGTCTCCCAACAAAAGCTAGTCATTTCCAATAGCTCCCTAAAAGACGAAGGCCAGGGGAAGATGGCCGTGGTCGTCCAAGGTACGGCCTCACCGCGCCTGGATATTGTTCTGGCGCCCAGCAGCACCCTGCAGTCCATGGTGGTGACGGCCCCAGCCCCGCCGGAAGTCGTCGAGAAGCGCCACGCTAAGGCCCCCACGCGCATTCACGTGGGCGGGCAAGTTGAGGCTGCTAAGTTGGAGGTGAGAAAATCCCCGGTGTACCCCGAGAGCGCGCGGGCCAAAGGCGTTGAGGGGACAGTCCTGCTCGAGGCCGTAATCTCGATGGAAGGCGTCCCCTTGAGTCTGCGCGTTCTCGAATCGCCCGACTCCGAGTTGAGCGACGCCGCGCTCGCCGCCGTGCGCCAGTGGCGCTATCAGCCCACACTGTTGAATGGCCAGCCCATCGAGGTGATCACCACCATCGCTATCAACTTCCGTTTGGAAGGCTGAGGGGGCTGTTCAGTCTGCGGCTCGGGTAGGGGCACGCCATGCCTTTTACCAACAGCTCGGAGGGCGCTGGTTTTGCCCAAGCATTTGTCCACCGAATCCGCCAGCACCTCGCAGACTGCGGTCACTGTCATTTATCAATAATCCGTCGACGGAACGAATGTTGTAGGCACCTTGCCGGCCGAAATTGCTGAATCTATTGTATTCGACGGTTACAGACCCCTTCGATTGCCCGGCTAAATGGTTTCTCAGTTCTGACGAGTAGAGCGCATCGTAACAAAAGCTATCCGCGACACGGCGATAAAGGATCACGAGCGGCTGCCCGTCCTCAGTCGATGGGCCAACTTCTCCCCACGGGGCTTCCGCATTAATCGACCATTCCATTTGATATTTGCTGACGGTCAGCACATTTGTAAACAGCCGGTCTATGGCAAAGACTAGAGCCACAACGGAGAGCGAAACTACGATTAGGAAGATACTGGTCGCCCTTCTCCCCTTTCTGCGCAAGGCAACTACCACGAGGCCAGCAGCGACCGCCAGCACCATCGCTAGAATCAAATAGTAGCGACTTCCATCGTAGTATCTAAACAAGAACGTCAGACCAAGCACCGGGCCAACGCTAAGTACCGCAGCAGGGTGCGGGCGCCACGACCACGCAATCGCCGTGATTGCGTACAAACATGCGCACCCAAAATACCAAAAGCTGGGGGCAGCCAGAGAGAGCGCGGCAATTAACAACAAACCGGTGAGAGCAAAGTACGATGCAGCGCCGAACCTGAGCATCGAGTCAGACTTCATGCGCTCTCCGAAATTCGTCTGAATTCTCGTTTCCTCCGTCAACTGACTGTCGAGCTGCACCAACTCACAATGAGTGGCTACATCTTACACCCGGAGCGCGTGACCCAGAGTTTGTGCAGGTCAAAATCTGAGGCTCTTAGCGTGGTCAATGTTAACCCATTCGTTTCGCTTCGGTACTATGCAGCGGTGTCCCTCGAGGGCTGGGGCAGGAGGGGGCCTGGGGCCCACCGGCGAAAGGCCGCCTCGCCGGTTAGCGGGGTAGGGGTAGGGCTTGCCCTACCCTCGTCGGGCAGCGGTGGGAAGTCGGCGACAACGGAAAAAGAGGGGACGGCAAGCCGTCCCCCTACAATGCAGAAAGTCCAGAGGCCGCCCCAGCGGGCGGCCCTACACGGGACCCATCCTGACCGCCGCTACGCCTGCATCACACTCCCCGCGTTAAAGCCTTCGACAACGATCTTGGGATTCTCCCCGCGGGTGTCGGCGTGCGCCAACTCTGTCTGGAGGGTCTTCCGCTCGCCGGGCATCAGGGCTACATAGTTGTCACTGTAAATGGCCGGCAGGATGCGGTCTCCGGTTTTGTCGCGAACCGCCTTCAAGGTCACCATCAACGCCGGATGGTTGGAAGGATTATGCAATTCGGTCGTCAGGTACCACCGCGTGTCCTTTCGTTCGACGCGCGTTGAAGCTCTCAAATTGACCTTGGGCAGCTCGCGGAGGGCGCGGTAATTCCCCTCCTCCGTCCCGCGCAGGTAGAAGTTCTCGGAGACCACCTTCCCGTCCTGGGTCAGCGTCAGCCGGAGGAAATGGACGGCCGAGAGGCCGGCTGGGTATTCCATCGGAATGACCGACTGGACGCTATCCTCGGAGCTGTCGAGTATGGCGGATTTTTCCCACTGCTTGGAGCCGTCCATATTCAGGACCTCGACATGCGCGGTCAAGCCCCGAGCGTTCCCCGCGCTTAAGTTGACGACTTCCACGCTCTCGCTGGCGGGGTTCCACTGAATGTGCAAGGGCTCCGAAGCTTTCTTGCATCCGAAGTAGGCGGCGGAAGGATCGAAATAGTAATCGTACGTCTGCCAGACAAACGATGGCCAGCAGGGATGGCTCATCCACAGGAGCAAGCCCATGCGGTGCTTGCTCTGGCCTTCGAACATGCCGCGATAGCCGTCGTAATTCACGAATTGGGCGAGTGCGATCCACTCCTCAGCATTGCTCGCGCCTCCGTAATTCTCCTCGATCGATCTCAGGTAGCCCGCCCCGCCCTGCGCTCCTTGCAGGCAGAAATCGTGTAGACCCCAATCGAGACCCTGGGGCCAGAGGGCATCTTTGGGCATCATCGCTCGCACGCTCTCCAGGGTGGGAATGTTGGGCATTCCCATCTCGCTGTGGAGCTTCGGCGCGGAACCGAAGGTGAAATAGAAACTAGTGGGCATCGCCCGATAAGGCCCGCCCCCGCCCACCACGCCGAAGGCCGAGTTGGGAATGTAATGAATGTCCGGATGCAATTCCCCCAGCACTTTCCTCATGCCTTCCTCGAGCGGTTTGGGCGGCATCCCTTCGTTGCGCCCGCAATAGAGCCCGATGCTGGGATGGTTCCGAATCCGCAGCACGAAGTCCTTCACGTTGCTCAGGAACAGGTCATTGTCTTTCGGGTCGGGCCCGTCCCAGGGGTTGGCGAGCCAGAAGTCCTGCCAGACCATGACGCCGTGCCGGTCGCATGCCTCGTAGAATTCGTCGTCGCCCACCTGCCCCACCCAGTTCCGAATCATGGTGAAATTCATTTCCCGGTGGTAGCGCAGCGCGGCGTCGAATTCGCGCCCACGATAGCGCAGCATGGACTCACCGAATCCCCAGTTGCCGCCGCGCGCCACAAACCGCCGGCCGTTGATCCAGATTCTCAGCGCGCCGCCTTCTTCGCTGTAAGTCATTTGCCGGATGCCCGCCTTCATCGCATGGGCGTCGGAGATGGGATAGTTGACCGGCTCGAAGCTCAACTCCACGTCGTACAAATTCGGCTCGCCATATCCCGCGGGCCACCAGAGCTTTGGATTCTTCAGCCGCAAGTCGGCGTGCGTGGTCGGGTCGAGCTTGAGGTGCTGCGTGGATCCGCCATCAATGGAAACCCGCTGTTCAAGCCGTACATCACCGAAGCGTCCTCGCAGCATGCCCTGGAGGCGATTCGGATCGTGGTTGACCAAATCCAATTCAATACTCACCTCGGCGGTTGAAGTGTCGGGGAGCTTCGTCGTGACGCGGGGATTCTCAATCGTCACCGGCCCGCTGAGGGTGAGATACACCTTGCCCCAAAGGCCCGTGTTGCGCCCGCGAATGGTCGGAATCCAGTCCCAACCGACCGAGGCGTGATACGTGGGGTTGTCAAGCCCCAGCGCGCCGCCGTTCTTGCCGGTGTCTTCAAAGGTTTTCTGCTTCACGCTTCCGGGCGTCTTGTTCTTCTCAACGCGCACCGCAAGGACGTTCTTCTTTCCCGCGAGCAGCCGGTCGGTAATGTCGAACCTCCCCCGCATGAATCCACCTTCGACGCGGCCGACCTTCGAGCCGTTCAGAAACACCTCGGCCTTCCAATTGATGCCGTCGAAATTCAGCCAGACGTGCTCGCCCTTGCCAGGCGCCGGGGCCGTGAATTCGTGCCGGTACCAGAAGTCGGCGTAGAAAAAGGAATCCGAAATCATCAACTGATTGTCACCGTAATTGGGATCGGGAACAGCGCCGGTATTGAAATAGCTGGCGAGAACAGTTCCGGGGACGGTGGCCGGAATCCAATCGTCGTCCTTGAAGCCCGCCTGCGAGAGCGTCTCTCCGCCCGCGCTGACCAGCGAGTCGCGCTGAAGACGCCAGGCGCCTTTGTCTAAATTCAGTCGCCGCCGGACGCCCTCGGCCGCCTGGGGAGGCCGAGATCTCGGCTGGGCCACGTAGCCTCCCCGGCCATAAACTTCTAACTCGCTTAGAATGTAGCCATTAGAGGAAGTCGGGCGCGTCATCAACACGCGCACGTATCTGCCGCGAGCAGGTTGCGCGAGCTTGAGGTCCTCGGTCTGGCTCGATCCTCCGGAGAGCGCTTGAATGTCCCGCCAGCTCCGCGCGTCGTCAGAGACCTGGAGGGAACCTTCGGCGGCGGGCGCGATCCAGGACAAGACCACGCGATCGAACTCGCACGGCGCGCCCAAATCAACGTAAACCCATTCTTCGCCGAGCCCGCCGCTCATCCACGCGCTGGTGAAATCGTAGGGCCCGCCGACCTCGACTCGCTGCTCGCCTTTGTAGAATGCGACCTCACCGATCTGCCACTGGGTGACAAAATCAAAGGCAGGAGCGTTGGCAATCGCGAACTCGACTCGATAAAAGCGGCTTCGCGAGGCGCGGCTGAGCGGAATCGAAGGCGCGAACAATTGCCCCCCCTGCGCGAAGCCCATGGGATACCCTGAGGCCGGCGCAGGCTGGGGGCCGGTCACGCTCCCCAGTTTTTCCCATGCGCGCCCGTCGTCGGAGACGGATACGGTGAAACTCAGGGCCCCGGGCTTCACCTCTCGCCCCCTCACGAGTGCCAGCACGTCAATGCGGTCAATCTCCGGAACGGCTTCTCCGCCGCCCAGTTGCACCTGCACGTAAGGGCGCGGACCTCTCAATTCGACCGTACTCGTCGCATTGTGATCCAGGAAAAACTCGCGTTCGTGTTTGGGCAACGGCCCCTGAAAGCTGATCGAGGCCGAAACCCAGCGGGGAAGATGCGCGTGCTTGATCCCGTCCGTGACAAGCTGCGCCGTCAGGTTGTAGTCGTAGCTGCTGGAATGATACGCCGGGCGCAGGAGTGCAAGGTTGCGATAAGTGGAGTTATCTTGAACGAGGACGGGGCTGAAATCCTCTGCGGGATCGCCAGGGTAAACGCCGATGCCTCGCGTGAAGGGCGGCTCGCCGGCTGGAGATGCGGGCTCAGTCTGAGGCACGCCCTTCACCCCGGGCGGGTTGCCCGCCAGGGCCTTGATTCCCACCGCGGCCGTCGCGCGCGAGTTTAGCTCGGTCCAAGCGGCACTCGAGCCGGCCACGGCCTGCTTCAGAAAATTCCGTCTTGAAGTTGACATGAGGGTTCTCCGTTGAATGAAGGCCAACCTAGTCCGCGACCACTTGCAGCGCAACGCTGCTCGTCTGATCGGAGCTGGGGCCGACCATAATATCGAAGACACCCGGCTCCACTACCCAGTGCATATCCCGATTCAGCATCTGAAGGTCGCGAGGAGTGAGCTTGAATTCGACCGTCCTCGACTCTCCGGGCTTCAGCGTGACTCGCTGGAAGCCTCTAAGTTCCATCACGGGCCGCGTCACCGATCCCACTCGCTGATGGATGTACAATTCCGCGACCTCGCCACCCTCGCGGTTGCCCGTATTGGTTACATCCACACTCACCGTTGCTTCCCCGCCGGTGCCCATCTCCGAGGGATTGACGCGAAGGTGATCGAAGCGGAAGGTGGTGTAGCTCAGCCCCCAGCCGAACGGGAACAGGGGCTTCCGCCCGTTGAACAAGTAACTGCGATTCAGGGAAGGTTTGTGGTCATAGTAATCGGGGAGCTCGCCTACGTTGCGCGGGAAACTGATGGGAAGCTTGCCGCCCGGATCGACGTCGCCGAAGAGCACGGTGGCCGCCGCCGTTCCCCCTTCCTGGCCCAGATACCAACCCTCCAAGATCGCCGGCGCATGTTCCGCGGCGTAATTGATGGAAAGGGGCCGACCGTTAATGAGGAACACCACCGTAGGCGTTCCCGTCTCCACAATCGCTTTGACGAGTTGATCCTGGTAGCCGATGAGGTCCAAGGAGTCCCGGTCGCCCAAGTGCTGCTCGGACCACGCCTCCCGATTCGTGCTCTCATTCTCTCCCACCACGACGACGGCGACATCCGCATGCCGCGCCACTTCGGTGGCAGCCTGAATGCCCTTGATCTGCGAGTCAGGATCAGGCAGCTTGACTTCGTTTTCGTACCACGCGGACCAGCCCTGCTTGCCCAGCGTGATCTTGCAGCCTTCGGCATAAACAACTTTAGCTTTTGCTCCCACCCGCTCGCGGATGCCTTCCAGGATGCTGACGCCGTGCGCGGGCTCGCGGCTGTAGCCGCCCAGGTGCACATCCGCCGCGTTCGGACCGATCACCGCAATCGTCTTCGACTTCTCCAAGTCCAAGGGCAGCAGGTTGCCGTCATTCTTGAGAAGCACGATGGCTTCCTGAGCGGCCTTCACAGCCAACTGGCGGTGCTCGGGGCCGTTGGTGATTCGCTGGGCGTAGTCGGGGTCAACGTAGGGATTGTCGAACAAGCCCAGGCGGAACTTGGCGTACAAGATCCTGGAGACCGCTTGGTCAATTTCCCACTCCGGAACCTTCCCTGCCTTCACCTGATCCAGAAGCGTGCGGAACACAGAGCCATCACTCAGGTCGTAATCCACGCCGGCGGCGAGCGCTTGCCGGGCGGCGCCTGCGAAATCCACCGCGATATGATGCGTGCTCACCAGCATCTGAAGCCCTCCGCCATCGGAGGTGACGTAGCCGCGGAATCCCCATTCCTGGCGCAGCACCCTGTCCAGCAGCCAGGAATTCACATGGGAAGGTATTCCATCAATCTCGTTGTACGACGCCATAACGCTGCCGGCCTGTGCGTCCTCGATGGCGGCGCGAAAGGGCATGAGGAACGATTCGCGAACGACGCGCTCAGAGTAATTTCCAGGCGCGGTGTTCGTTCCGCCTTCGGGTTCGCCATGGACCGCGAAATGTTTCGCAGTCGCCAGGACGTGATGGCGGTCAATGATGAAGTTGGGGCCCTGTAAGCCTTCGACAGCGGCCGAGCCCAGGCGCGACACCAAGTAGGGATCCTCTCCGTAAGTCTCCTCCGTTCTTCCCCAGCGGGGGTCGCGTGCCAAGTCCAGAACGGGCGTGAAAGCTTGATTGACGCCGGCAGAAGCCATCTCGTCCCCCGCCGCCGTGAATACACTCCTGACGAGCTCAGGGTCCCAAGTGCTGGCCAAGCCCAGAACCTGGGGAAAGCTGGTGGCGCCGTTCGACATGAAGCCGTGCAGCGCCTCGCCGAAAGTGATCGCGGGAATGCCCAGGCGCGTCTTCTCCATCAGGTATCGTTGCGCAGCGTTGCGGAGCACTGCCGAGTCGTGCGGACTCATCTTTGCATCCGGGCTGAACATTTGGCGGAACGCCGCGCGCGCGGTTTCGTCCGTGAATTGGCCGGTTGTATCAACGACGCCGGCGGGACGCTGGGGCTTGAGCTGATCAACTTTCTCTTCCAAGGTCAGGCGCTTCAGCAAATCGGTTACACGCTGTTCGATGGGCAGCCGCGGGTTGCGATAATCAGGCATCTCACTTTGGGCTGGCGCTTGAATTCCCAGCATCAGCAAAAGGCAGCCGAGACACGAAGCCGTCCGCGTTGCCGCCTTAACGACATCTGCAAAATTATGGATTCTGTACATAAAAGCCCCCCTTGCACGTGACTGGTCACAGCGTGCTTCTCCAGCGGAGCGGACCTCGCCGCCTGCTAGGCTCGCCGCCGCACGCTGCCCGGTTGAATCAGTCAGTGAACCTGTCGCAGCGGTCTTGAAACGCGCCAGTATATGCCTTTGGAGGGGTTACAGGCAGGAATCTTCCACCAGGATGGCATGGACTTCGCGCGGGCCGTGGACACCGCGAATGAGAATCTGCTCGATATCGGCGGTGCGGCTGGTGCCGGTGATAAAGACGATGGACCTCCCGGCCGCGAGCACGCTCGAGCCGGCCGGGTTCGAAACCTTCTCCAGGAGATCATCCAGCGACCCCACCAACTGCTTCCGCCGGTAGAGTGCCACGTGCACGGGGGGCGCGAGGGATGCAAGCTGCGACCCTTCTGTGGCGCTGCTTAATGCCAGACTGCCGGTTTCTGCCAGGACGAAATCCACACCTGTAATTCCTAGTGTCGCCGCAAAGCAGTCCTGCCGAAACTTTGCTTCTTCAGGCGCCGCACTTCCACTCGCTGGGCATGCTGAAACGGCCGTTCCCCAGGCTTTCACCCTCTCCGCAAGCTTCAGCGTGGCGAGTAGAGGATTAGCCGAGAAGACGACGCTTTTCGCCTCGCATCCACTCAGGATCTTTTGAAGCACGGTTTCGAGCTCCGGGAGATTGACTGCGCGATGCGCAGTCCCACTGACTTTCGCCCACTCCGCTTCGAACTTGGTTAGCCATTCCTCAGGCGGCAGAGGAGGCATGACGCCAGCCAGGTCCTCCGGAGCGCGAGCGAACTCTTCCGGAACGAGTCCGCGGTTGTCAGGTGAGTGGCCCAGAGCCATTCGAATCCGTCCAAGCATCTCCTCGCGTCCGGTCATAAGGAAATCCCTCATCTAGGTCTGTGTCGACACACAATTCGACCTGGCATTGTAATTCAAGTGCCGCCCTTACCGGCAAGTCAGAATAACTAAGATTTAGGAGCTACTGTGCGGTCAAGCAATCCCCATACACGGGGATTCTTGGGGGCCACCATCTATCTATATGAAAACAAAGCAAATGCAAGAATCAAAAAAACTTCACAAATTCGTGCAACCTTGCTATCATTGCGTTCATCTGATTCCCACGGGTTGACCTTTACAGGGGCTTCCCAAAAGGTTTCGAAGGAAGGTTTCACATGGGAGCAGCCAAGTCTGCTAAGAATTCGTTTCGTACACTTTTGCTCAAGAAGCGTAGCGAATTGATCGCTTCGACCAGGAGCCAGCCCGAAGCACTTGCTATGAGTGTCAAGTCCCCCGACGAAGTCGAGGTCGCGGTGCGGACGCTCGAGCAGGATGTGACGGCAGTGACGGCAAACCTGCGCAGCCAAACGTTGAAGGAAGTGAACCGCGCTCTGGCGCGCTGCGCGGGCGGGAGTTATGGTGTTTGCGAGGGTTGTGGCGAGGAAATATCCGCCGGCCGCCTCAAGGCTATTCCTTGGGCGCGCTACTGCGTGACCTGCCAGGAATTACGCTCTCGGAACTAAGCCAACTTCCCCGCCCTGCCGCCCACGTCCGTTAGCCGACGGATAAAATGTCGGAGGCGGGCGTGCGGCAGGCAGTACAGTCGTTATGCCGATTGGGGTGAGGTGTGTCTGCGCGAGGGGGTCGACAGTTGACAGTCCACAGTCGACAGTAGGAACTTCAGACTTGGTGGTTTGAAATGCCGGCTGTCAAGTGTTGACTGTCGACTATAGACTCCTTCCCCGCTCACCACTAGTCCCGCCGAACGTTCCGGCAGGCGCGCCGAACCCCCTCGGGATTTCCGCACCTGAAAGCATAATCTCCGTCCCAATTGCGGACCTATGAGTCCCATAACCGGACAGTCCCCGCCATCAAGGGCTTGCCGCGCCCGAGTATCTCAAAGCCACTAAAGGACTTACTGGTGACAGGCCTGGCGCGAGAATTGCCCTGGGAAAGTCGATCCGATGATCGCGCTGCGGTACGAATAAGAAGTTCTGAGTTATGAGTGCTGAGTTATGAAGCGGCGGTCGCGCGCCGGTTTTCATAACTCAAAACTCAGAACTCATAACTCCTGGACGTGACGAGGGAAGTGACATGATCGCGATGCTCCAAGATGTGAAGTACAGCCTACGCATGCTGGCGAATCGTCCTGGGCTTACCTTCGGCGGCAGCAACTATGTTGAACAAAGCAGGGGCCGTGTCCGTAGTTAGTCTTGAGGGTTCACCATCGCGGAGGACACCCATGAAGAGGCTCTTCCTTGTCTTTTTCTTCGCTCTAATTCCTTTGGGATTCATGTTCAGCCCCGCCGTGGGGGCCTCCTCACCGGGAGACACCAAAGTCAAATGGCAAGAAGGCTCGAGAAGCCTCGCGCTCAAGGTCACCGGCACGGCGGAGTTCACCGACGACGATCGGGACGTGACGACCCTCTCCCCTTACGGGTACTTCTCCGTGGAAGAATCGCGCTGGTGGGTGAACAGCCGGCGGTATCAAGTGACGGCGGACGGTTCAGGACAGCTCACACGATCCTACTTCGTGGATGGGGAAGCAAAGCCTCTCGACAACGAGGGGCGGGCGTGGTTGGCGCAGGTCATGCCGGAGGTGATCCGTGAAACTGCCGCCGGCGCGGGCCCGCGAGTGCAACGCATTCTGCGCCAGCGCGGGCCAGCGGGCGTGCTGGCGGAGATCAGGCTCATCCACAGCGACGAGGCGAAGCGAACCTATCTCGAGGAATTGATTCGGAAAGGGAACCTCGAGCCGGGAGATTTGCGCAGCGCCATGCTCGAGGCTCGCAAGATCGGGTCGGACGATGAGAAGAGCAGCCTGCTGTTGGATGTCGCCTCGGCTTATTTGCGGGTCGATCTGCGCGACGCACTGTTCGGCGCGGCGGATACGATCTCTAGCGACGACGATCATCAACACGTGCTGTCCGAGCTCGTCGGACGCGACCCCAACAATATTGAGACTCTGACCCTGGCGCTTCATTCGGCGGCCAAGATCTCCTCGGACGACGAAAAAGCCAAAATCCTCACGGAGGTGGCGGAGCGCTACCAGGGCCACGAAGCAATCCGCTGGGCCTACTTCAAAGCCGCCAACACCCTCTCCTCCGATGATGAGCATCGCCAGGTTTTGTCCGCTGTCCTCAAGAGCGACGGCGGCGACCGCGAGACCCTTGTGGATGCGCTGCGCTCCGCCGCGAAAATCTCCTCCGATGATGACAAAGCCGCGGTTCTGGTGGAGGCGAGCCGTTATTACACAGAAAACGATTCGATCCGAGGAGCGTACTTCGATGCGGCCAACACCATCTCCTCGGACGATGAGCACGCGAAGGCTTTGACCGAACTGCTTCATAGACCCGGCTTGCTGCCCGCCACCCTGGCAGACATCGCAAAATCCGCCCGACGAATCTCTTCCGACGACGAAAAAGCCAAAGTCCTCGCGGAGCTAGCCGCGTTGGACATTCAGGACGCCGCGGTCCACCCGGCGTTTTTCGATGCGGTCAATAGCATCAGCTCGGACGAGGAGCGTGCACGCGTTCTCTCCAGCGTCGGCGGGAAGGGCGGGCTTGCAAGCGGCACGCTCGTGGAAGTTCTCGAATCGGCGAGCCGGATCTCCTCTGACGAGGAAAAAGCAAATGTCCTGGTCGAAATGGGGAAAAGGGACCTGAGAGACGAAGCTTGCCAGTCCGCGTTCTTCAAGGCTGCGGATAGCGTCTCTTCAGATGACGAGCACGGGCGTGTCCTGACTTCGTTGCTCAAAAGGCATGACCTTCTTACGAAGGTTGTCACCGCCGCCATCGAGTCCGCAACTCGAATCTCCTCTGATGACGTCAAGACAGGTGTTTTAAGGCAGGTCATCGAATCCTATTCCGGCGACCCCGTTGTCCACACGCGCCTGCGAGCCGCGTTGGAGTCGCTCCAGTCCAACGACCAATATCGAGAGCTCATGTCGGCCCTGGCGAAACAAGAAACCACGCAAAAACAGTGACGAGTGATGAGTGACAAGTGACGAGCGGGAGTCAGGAGCCAGAAGTCAGGAGACAGGAGACAGAAGGCAAAGGCTCATAGGACGCTGCAGGGGGTGCCAGGACATGTCATCGTAAGCGCGTCGCTTGTCATCCTGAGCGCAGCGAAGGATCTTTTTCATTCCGCGCAGGGTAAGCTGCGCGAAGGCTCCCGGCATTTCCCTCTATTCACCATTCACTATCGGCCCCCGAGATTGAGCAGGATGCTGAAAGGCGACCTCCGACGCTGTCATTCCCGGCCCCTCGCTGTCATTCCGAGCGAAGCGCGGAATCCCGCTCTGAGAATGACAGGCCGGATTGGTTTGTCAGCATCCTGTTAGATTTCGTAAGAATTCCGGCCTGTTTGAAATATTTTGATACCGATGCTAACCTTGGGGCGCTGGCATAGTCTAACTATGTTAAGGAGGCAAGGGGATGCACCAGGACGAAATCCCACCCGGAACGCTCTATCTGCTGATTCTCAAAGCCCTGGCTCGGGGCGGTGAACTGCACGGCTATGAAATCGCCAACTGGATCGAGCAGGTCTCCGACGAGGTCTTGCAGGTGGAAGAAGGTTCGCTCTATCCCGCGCTGCAGCGCATGTTGATTAAAGGCTGGGTGACAGCTAAGTGGGGCGTAACGACGGCCAATCGTCGGGCGCGCTATTACCGCCTCACGCCCTTGGGCCGAAAACAGCTCGAAGTCGAGGTCTCCCAGTTCGAACGCGTCGTTGCTGCCATTACTCGGGCCATCCAGACGGCTTAAAGAATGATGAATTCTGAATGATCAATGCTGAATGGTAAGTTCTGGGTTCTGAGTTATGAGTTATGAATTATGAAGGGCTGGCCCCGGAGTGGCTTACCATTCGATTCGCAATTCAGAACTCATAACTCAGAACTCATAACTTGCTGAAGAGCACGGAGGGCGGCCCGCATTATGGAAAACAAGTTCGCCGAACTCGGCAGACGGCTCTTGATGTTGTTTCGTCGCGGGCAATTCGACGGTGACCTGGACGAAGAGATGCGCCTGCACCGGGAGTTACGCGAGCAGGAGCACATCGAGCGCGGTCTTTCTCCGAAGGAAGCCCGCTACGCCGTGCAAAGGCGCTTTGGGAACGACTTGGTCCTGAGAGAGGAGAGTCACGACATGTGGGGCTGGAATTGGCTGGAACACCTCGTGCGCGACATTCACTTCGGACTGCGGATGCTGCGTAAGAATCCGAGCTTCACCGCTGTCGCGGTGCTCACGCTGGCTCTCGGAATCGGAGCGAACACGGCGATCTTCAGCGTTGTGAATGCCGCTCTGTTGCGTCCTCTGCCTTATAAAGATCCGAACAGGTTGGTCTACGTGTGGTCGGCGGAGGAGGCGCGGGGGATCAATCAGAGCACCGTGTCAATTCCGGACCTTCACGACTGGCGGGAACAGAACCGCGTCTTTGAGGGCATGGCCGGATGGTGGAGCGGAACGTACAACCTCTCCGGGGGCGACGAGCCGCAGCAGGCCGATGGGTGGACGGTCTCCCCGAATTTCTTCAACGTTCTGGGCGCAAGGCCCGAACTCGGCAGAACCTTCGCTCCAGACGAAGAACAAGGGACGAAAGATCGGGTGGTCGTGCTCAGCCAGGCACTCTGGTCGGGCTCCTTTGGGCGCAATCCGGGAATCCTGGGAAGGACCATTACCCTTGACGGCCAGCCTCACACCGTCATTGGAGTGATGCCGGCGGAATTCTCGTCGCCTTTCCCGGATGTCCAAATCTGGGTCCCCTGGCCTTCCCGGGCGGAGACGCTTGCTCCTCGCGGCTCACGCTTCATGAGGGTGATCGGGCGCCTGAGGCCCGCTGTGACCATTGTGCGCGCCCAAGCGGACATGGACGCGATTGCCCACCGCCTGGCACAAGAGTACAAGGAGGACGCGGGGGTCACGGCATACCTGGTTCCCGCCGGGCGACAAATCACCGGAAGCGTGCGACCGGCGTTACTGGTGCTGCTGGGCGCCGTGAGCTTTGTTTTGCTCATTGGTTGCGCCAATCTCGCCAACCTGCTCCTGGCGCGGTCGGCGGCGCGCGAAAAGGAATTTGCCGTCCGCACGGCCCTGGGCGCAGGCCGCTCGAGTTTAATCCGACAGTTGCTGACGGAGAGCTTGCTGCTTTCGCTCCTTGGCGGCGGCGTCGGGATTCTCATGGCGGGCTATGGAGTTCGCTACCTACGGGTAGTGGCCGCCAGCCAGATTCCCCGCGCTCAAGACATAGGTTTAGACGCTCGCGTTCTTCTTTTCACGCTGGGACTGTGCGTGATCACAGGGCTCGCCTTTGGACTGTTTCCGGCTCTTCAAATGTTTAAGGGCCAGCTCAGCGAGACGCTGAAAGAAGGGTGCCGCGGTGTGGCCGCGGGATTACACGGCCGCCGCGTGCGCCACCTTCTGGTAGTTGGGGAGATGGCGCTAGCGCTGGTGTTGCTGGTGGGAGCAGGTTTGCTCCTGAATAGTTTCCAGCGTTTGCGCGCCATCGACCCGGGATTCAATCCCGACAAGGTATTGACGTGCCAAATCTCGCTGCCGTCCTCGAAATACAAAGACCCCCAGATCGTGTCCTTCTTCAATCAACTGCTGGAGCGGGTTCGCGCCCTCCCCGGAGTGAAGGCCGCTGGCGCCACCATGACCATGCCGCTTCGAAATCCCAACAGCGGGTTTTGGAGCGGATTGAATATCGAGGGACACGCCGCGGCGGCACGGGAATCGGTCCCCATTGTGAGCTTCTCTCAGGTCACGCCCGGCTACTTCCGTGCCATGGGCATCCCCATCCTCAAGGGCCGCGCTTTCATCGAGACGGACAACAGCGGCCAGAGCCCGAAGGTGGCCATCGTCAACGCCACACTCGCCCGGCGCTTCTTCTCGGGCTCCGAACCCATCGGGGCGCGGATTTGCATGGGAGAGGACCCCTCGAAAGGCCCTTGGCTGACCATAGTCGGCGTGGTAGGAGACGCTGCTCTCCAAAGCCTGACGGACCCGCGGTTTCCCCAGGTGTTTTCGCCGCACGCTCAGGGCGTGCAAGGAGGAGTCGCTGGAAATATGGAATTAGCAGTGCGCACCTCATCGGACCCGCTGAGCCTTGCTGCCGCCGTCCGGAATGAAGTCCACGAGTTGGACAAGGACCAGTCAGTGGCGGGCATCCGAACGCTCGACGAGGTGGTGAGCGCATCGCTGAAGCAGCCTCGGCTGAACACGCTGCTGCTTGCAAGTTTTGCGACGCTCGCTCTGTTGCTGGCCGCGATTGGAATTTATGGTGTGATTTCCTACTCGGTCGCGCTACGCACGCGAGAGATCGGAATACGCATGGCGCTAGGCGCTGCGCGCGGAAACGTCCTGAAGCTGGTTGTCAAACAAGGGATGATTCTGGCGCTGACGGGGGCCGCCATCGGGCTGGTGGGAGCACTGGCGCTGACGCGGCTGATGTCGAGCCTCCTGTACGGCGTGCGACCGACCGACCCGTTGACGTATGCCGCCGTCTCGCTCGTCCTCGCGGGCGTCGCGCTGCTGGCAACTTACATCCCCGCGCGCCGGGCAACCAAGGTGGATCCCATGGTGGCGCTGCGGAGTGAATGATCGTCCGTCAATCGACGGGGACAGGTTACCCGCCCTGCCGCGGGGCACGGTCCCTCAGTCCGTTGCTGGACGGGTCGGGCGACCGACAGACTATCTAACGCTGCGGCCCTTTGTCCCCGGTTCGAAAAACCGTGGAGTCCTAAATGAACTCCGCGCTACCCCGTTCCCGTCCCGCGGATTATCGCTTGCGCCTGCGAGTGGTGCTCATTGGGCAACGACGGCCACATAGGAGAGAAGTCGTGGCACGGTGACTTCAACCTGTCCTGCAAGGTAGGTGAACGGGGCGGGGGAATCGCCTGAATCGTCCGGCGAGACGAGCGTGACCGATGTCGGCGCCGTGGACAGCGGAAAAGCAACGGCAACTCCATCCTGTTCTTGAAATCCCTGCGAATAGTTGTGGTTAATCAAGTGGGCGACCGTGCGGCCATCGCTCAACTGCGTGAGATGGGTGGCGATGTTCGGGGCGGACACTGTGATTGTACCGGTCAGATCCTGCGTGTGGTGGTAGAGAGCAGCATGGGCCGGGGCCTTATAAAACGCCGCGGTCTGGTCGAAAAGAGGCATCAGTCCGAGCTGCGTGGCGGTCGGGTCGCCGATAGAGTCAAGCAGATGCATGTTGAGATACACGCTGGCCGCCAGCGCTTCCGGGACATACATGCGCCAGTAGTCCTGCTGTTCGGACACCGGAAGCGAAAGATAACGGCTCATGACCTCGGTCGGCCAATCGATGAATGCCGCGACCGGCACAACGCGGCCATCGATGCGCGCGGAACGCTGCTTCATGCTCAGGAAAGCCCGCAGCAGAGATTGGGTGCCATCGAGGTGGCCGCCCGGCGTAAGCGGACAGTAGTCGGCGGAGGTGCCGCCGGGGCCATCGGGATTGCCGTCCCAGAGGCCGTTCATCTGGAAATCGACAAAAGGGAAAATGCCGTTTTCGGTGATGTAAATCTCCCGGCTGTACTTTTGCCGAGCATAGTTGCGCAAGGTGAGAACGACATCCTGCCAGTAAACCAGACTCGTGTATGTTCCCGTGAAAGTGCCGTTCCCGGGCTCGGGGTGGCCTCCTAGAACCGTACCCCATTCCGCCGCCAGGGGGTTTGATGAAATGAGAGGATGAGCCTGCCAGCCATTCCTGGCCAAGTATCCACGGTAATCAAACGTGCGCCCCCGCTGGCCGGCAGAAAGAGAACAATTGAGTTTGTCAGTAGCCGTGATACCGAATCGCGTCTGCCAGTCTGACGGGCTGAGGTTGGGATATTTCGCGCAGAGGAACCCGCCGAAGTCGGCGACGTCCGCATCGTCGAAGCCTTCATCGCCCTCGCCGTAGGTGTACCCTTCATAGCTGTCGTCCGCCTCGTCGAAGAAGAGTCCGTTCACGCCGCCGTCGATCTGCAACTCTCCAATGCCGATGATGTATTGGCGGTAAGCAGGCGAGGCCATGCTTCCGCGATAGAAATTGAGTGGCGCGTGAAGCACAGGCTGGCCCTGAGCATTACAGGAGACGACCGAGTTAAATCGCTCTTCCTCCGGGAACTCATCCCGGAAAAGAACGGTGGCGGTGGTCCCGCCGATAAAAGTAATGCCCTTGGCCTGAGCCTGTGCGGGATAGTTCCAGTTGTAGTCAGACGACTGCGTGCCGCCCAGGTCCCACCGCTGCCAGGCGCGCGGAACGATGTTGGGAGCCATCTCAAGAACCTGCGGGTCGGCTGGAAGGTTCGTGCTTTCCTCGCTGAACCCGAAGACTGTGAAGTTGGAGGGATCGGCTGTCCCGTAGACTCCAGGATCGATTTGGATCTGCGAATAGGTTCCTCCGCCACCCGGAGGATTACTCGCCGCGGGCGTGGCGCAAACCGATTTTTGCTGTGGTGGCGGAGTTGAGTTCTGCGAGGATGAACCGCCGCACGCGGCGAGGAAAAGAGCGAAAAAATAGATGGCGATGCACCCGCATGCCTGCTGTCCGGGCGCTTTGGCGAAGGAACGACAAAGCCGCATGACAACGTCGCGCAACCTCGTGATCTTGACGCCGGGCAGTGAGCAAGCTTCAGGGAACATCGCCGTGCGCGATTTAGTATATCCCTTGCTTGACCAGCGTGATCACAATTCCTTCCGGAAACCAACAGGGGTTGCACTTGGGCGCATCCTTGCCACGTTTCTCTATGGCGTCACAGCGACGGATCCGTTGACGTTTTTGGCGGTCGGAGGTCCGCTGCTGGCGATTGCAGCATCGGCCGGGTACGTCCCCGCTCGGAGCGCTTCCAAGGTGGATCCTATGGTGGCGCTGCGGTACGAGTAGGGGACAGGGGACAGGTTACAGGTGACAGGGAAAAACGAAATTCAAATCTCGAAATTGGAAATCGCAAGCTCAGTGCCGAATTTCCAGTTTTGAGTTTCGGGCTCGTGTAATCGTCAATCGACCCGCCGCGGCGGGAAAATCGGTAAGTCCCTCGCGAGAAGAAGACGAATGGCCCGATGCAGGCAATGGGACCGAAATCGACAATGTGTCCCTTCCCGATTCCCCAGTTCGCCGTTGCGACCACATCTGACCACTTGCGCAACCGTCTAAGCCATTGAGTTATTCCACGCAGATTTGGTCCGCACCTGAGGTGCAATCTGCCTGAAATCAACGGAAACCCCGTCAGCTCTTTGGCGACGGAATTGCCAGAACTGCATGCCCGTGTCGCTGTGTCAGCGTCGCGCAAAGGCAAAGCAGCGAGGTAGTGCCCCGATTTTATTTGGGCGGCATTGCCTCGAGAAGAATCGCGGAGATGCAAAGCGCAGATCCGTGCTGCCAACTTCCTGACCCGAGGTATCGAAACCATGGCTTACGTAATTGTTGAAGGCTGCACCAAGGATGAGAAGTGCGTGGAAGTATGTCCCGTCGACTGCATTCATCCCCGCAAAGATGAACCCGGCTTCGCGGAAGCCACTCAGCTTTTTGTTGACCCCGTGGCCTGCATAGATTGTGGCGCGTGCGTACCGGTCTGCGAGTCGTCCTCCCTCTATGCTCTCGGCGAACTGCCCGACAACCTGATGCCCTTCGCCGAGAAGAACGCCCAGCACTATCAGCAGTAATGGCAGCGCAGACTCGCCGCGGCGAGTCTGCGGTTGAACCTCGAATAAGGCCGCCGATCCACCCTTCAGAATGGCGGGGCCACTTTACCAACTTCTCGCCACAGCGAGTTAGGGAGAAGCCCGTCACGAGAGTTCCCACCCAGGCCCCTCGCCTGTCCGGACCAATATCCAATCGCCCCAGTCGGCAACTCGCGACCGCTTGTTGCCGCCTTTCAGGATTTCAGCTAGATTACAGGCCCTCTTCGCCCGGAGTGGAGCTGCCCGCGGATCGTCCGTGCCGGAGAAACGGAATTCATCGCGGAGAAAGGCTGCCATGAGAATCACTGCTGTTGAGCCGCTGGTGCTGGGGACGAGCTGGCGCAACCTCATTTTTCTGAAAGTGAAAACCGATGAAGGCCTGGTCGGCATCGGGGAATGCACGCTTCACAACCGTGAAGAAGGCGTGCTAGGCTATCTGGAAGGAGCCGTCCGCCGGCACGTCATCGGGACGGACCCCTTCAATATCGAGGACCTGTGCCTGCGGATGTATCGCAACGAATTCTGGCGCGCCGGCCCTATTTCCACCACCGTCATGAGCGGCATCGAGATCGCCTGCTGGGACATCATTGGCAAGGCCGCCGGCCAGCCGCTTTGGAGGCTGCTGGGGGGCCGCTGTCATGAAAGAATCAAAGCTTATGCCAACGCCTGGTACACGGTGGAACGCACGCCTGCGGAATTCGCCCAGCGCGTCAAGGCGGTGCTCGACAAGGGCTACCGCGCGCTCAAGGTGGACCCGTTTGGCGCGGGTGCGCTGGAGTTAACGCACGAGGAGAAAGTGCGCTCGGTGGACCTTGTGGCGGCCATTCGCGACGCGGCGGGCCCGGAGGTCGAGATCTTCGTCGAGATGCACGGCCGCTTCAACGCGGCCACGGCCATCGAGCTGGCGCGCCTGCTCGAACCGTATCGTCCCGGCTGGATCGAAGAGCCTTGCGCGCCGGAGGATGTTCCCTCACTCCAGAAGGTCGCCGCGCACGTCAACCTCCCCGTCGCCACCGGCGAGCGCTGCCTGATGCGCTATGGCTGCCGCGAGATCCTCGAATCGGGCGCCGTGGACATCTTCCAGCCCGACGTCATCCACGCGGGCGGTCTCCTGGAGATGAAGAAAATCGCGGCTATGGCCGATGTGCGCTCCGTCGTTATGGCGCCGCACAATTCCAACGGCCCGGTCTGCACCGCCGCCAGCGTTCAGTTCGGCTTCACGACCACCAACTTCAAAATCCAGGAGTGCTTCGACGATTTCTCGGAGACTTGGGTCGTGGATGCTGTGCCCGGCACACCGCGTCCGCGCGAGGGCTACTTCTGCTTGCCGGACAAGCCGGGCCTGGGGATTTCGCTCAACGAAGACCTGATCAAAGAACACCCCATGAAAGCAGGCTTCTTCAACATGTGGGAGGCCGACTGGCACAAGCGGCAGTTTACCAAGTAGGGATGGAGGCATTTCCATGACACCTTCTCGACGGCGTTTCCTTCAGGCCTCGATTGGCGCCCCCCTGGCCGCCCGCCTGGGCCGGCTGGGCAATCCTTTGTTCGGTCGGTCAGCCGACGGACCGGCAGCCGCGGGCCAGATGCAGTTCGAAAACCCGCAGCTCATTCGATACGACGCCAACTGTTTCACCCTGAAAGACCGCGACACCTTTATCTTCAGCGGGGCGTTCCATTATCCGCGTTGTCCCAAACCGCTATGGCGCGACCGCCTGCTGAAATTCCAGCACGCAGGATTCAATACGATTGAAACCTACGTCTTCTGGAACTATCACGAGCCGGAAGAGGGCAAAGCGGATCTGAGCGAGTTTGAAGATTTCATCAAGCTCGTCCACGAGGTGGGCCTTTACCTGATCGTTCGCCCCGGCCCTTACGTCTGCGCCGAGTGGGAGCGCGGGGGATTTCCCTCCTGGGTGGCCGCCAAACGGTTCCCGCTGCGTACCACCCACGCCGCGAGCCTCCAAACTTCCCAGCACTGGTTCGACCTTGTCCTGCCCATCATCCAGCGGCACCAAATCCTGTTGGGTGGCCCCATCATCATGGTGCAGGTCGAGAACGAATACGACTACACCCCCCCGATGCCCGGAGCTGACAAACGGGAATACGTCCGCTTCCTGGCAAGCTTGGTCTGGAAGGCAGGGATCGCCGTCCCGGTGATAACCTCCTGGACGAAGCAAGCGCGCGAGAATTCTGACCCCGACATGGCGCGCATCATGGACACCTGCAACTTCTACCCGCGCTGGGAGGTGTTGAAAGAAGCAGTGCCCGCACTCGAAAAGCTGCGCAAGGAAGAGCCTTCCTCACCCCTCGGCGTGACGGAGCTCCAGGGCGGCTGGTTCAGCGAATTCGGCGGCAAGCTGTCCGTAGATCAGGAGGGCGTAAACGGCGCGCAGCTTAATCTGCTCACCAAGACGGTGATCGAGCAAGGCGTGACGTATTTCAGCTATTACATGGGCTTCGGCGGCACAAACTTCGATTGGGCAGCGAAGAACCTGACCACCACCTACGACTATGCCGCGCCGATCCGCGAGCCCGGCGGCTTGTGGGAGAAGTATTACGCGGCACGGGGCATCTGCCAAACACTGCGCCTGGTGGGAGAGATTCTCGCCCGCGCCCAGAAGGTGGCGGGCGTCGAGTGCACCAATCCCAACGTCAGCGTCACGGAGCGCGCGTTCGTCAAAAGCGGTGTGGTCTTCGTGCGCGAGAACGCCAATGGCGAACAGCATTTCAAGATGAGCTTCCCCGACCCCAATAGCCCCACGCATCGCCGGATTAGCGTCCCGCGCGAGGGCGAGCTTGTGCTCGGACCGCGCGAAATGAAGATGCTGCCGCTCCAGGTGCCCATCACGGGCGGCCAGCTCCGTTACTCCACCGCGGAGGTCCTCGCTCACGGCCAGAATCTTGACCGGAGTTTCCTGATCCTCTATGACGAGCCGGGCCGCCTGGCGGAAATCGCGCTCGCCAGCGAGCAGGAGCCGAAAGTGGAAGGCGACACCGTCTACCGCTACTGGGACTCTGATTATGAATCCATCGTCTTCGGCGTGCGCGTGGAGGAGTACCCCAACATGCTGTTGTTCAACGACTCCCTCCAGATCATCGTACTGCCGCGCCACCTCGCCCTGCGCACCTGGACCACCGATTTCCCTCCCCAGATCATTTTGGGCGCGGAGGGGACTCAACCCATTTCGGTCCCGCTCATCACGGATGGCTACCAGCCGGCCGGAAGCGGCTCGTACCGCCAGCGATTGTGGGTCGACCTGGATTTCCTTCCGGGGGTGCATGACTTCACGTGCCTGCTGCCTCCCTTGCCCGCCAGGTGCCGCGTGGACGGCGTCTTGACGCAATTCCATTACGACCGCCCCTGGCGCACAGCGAGTCTCGAAATCACCACTCCGCCTCTGCCTTATCAACCGCTCGATGTGACCGCGGGCAGCTCCTGGGTGGAGAGATTCGATCCGAGCTCCGGCCCGTGGATGAATCCGCCCACTGCCGGACTGCCCGCACTCGAGGACTTGGGGGCCGTCCCCTACGGCTACGTGAAGTACCGCGCGCAATTCAACTTCAACGGCCAGGCGAAGATGTTCATTGAAACCTTCGCCCCCGATCAGAAAAAAGTCTTCCTCAACGCCCAGCTCGTCAAGGAAGCAGCCAACGCGAACAAGCAGGTGGAATTTGAGCTGTCCAAATACGCGCGCTCGGGAATGAATACCGTCGAAATTGCCTACGAGCAATTTGGTGCGCCCAACGGCGGCCCCAATCTGGGCGAACTCAAGGGAATCGCCTCGGTTCGCATCGGGAGTGACGCTCAAAACGCCGCTCCGGTGGAGAACTGGCAGATTCAGCGCTTCCCGGCGCTGCTGCGCGGCAGGGAAATCGACCCGCAGTCTACGGCCGCCTCTTGGGCCCCCGCGTCGTTCCGAGGCTCAGACGCTTCAGCAGACCCCGCGCCTGCGTTTACCTGGTGCCGAGCGGAATTCCCACCGACACCGACGGCCGAAGGTTGGAACGCTCCCTGGAAGCTCACCTTCGACGCGGACCGGGACGCGTTGCTCTATTGGAACGGCAAGTTTGTGGGGCGTTACGTGACCATCGGGCCGCAGAAGGAATTCTATATTCCAGAGCCCTATCAGGCTCCCGCCGGAAAGAACAATATTCTGACCTTCGTTGTGGCTTATACCGACCGGGCGGACCACCTGCGGACGCTGCGCCTCGCGCCGTTTGCAGAGTTCTCCGCGCGGCGCACGCGCATCGAGTTCGAGTACTGACCCTGATCTTGTGGATTCCGCATTTCAGCGAATACAATCCATTGCAAATGGAGTATGGACTTATAATGGTTCTGCGCAATGAGTACAACGTTTCTTGACCGAGATATTGCAGAACAAGCAGTGGCGGCGCTTCGCGAAGGATTAAGTGAGCGCTTGGTGGCGGTGGTCCTCTTTGGGTCTCGGGCGCGCGGCGACGCGACCCCAGAAAGTGATTGGGACTTGCTCATCCTGGCCGAGGCCTTGCCGGAGGGTACCTTCGACCGCCACTTGTTCGTCGCCCGATTACTGCCGCCGAAACTCCCCGCTCGGATTTCTGCGGTAGCAAAAACCCCTCGTGAGTTTGAAGCTAGACTCACTCCCCTTTATCTTGACATCGCGCTGGACGGGCAGATCCTGTACGACCCGCAGGGCTATGCCGCTGACCGGCTGGCGGCGGTTCAACACCTTCTGGCGGAAGCGGGGCTTTATCGGGAGCGGACCGAGGCTGGCGACTTGTGGAAATGGAAAAAGGAGCCAGCCCACCCGTGGTCGCTGGACTGGAAGAAGTGAACAATGACCGCCACGGAACAAGCGGGATATCGAATGCGGTTGGCGGAAGGTTTCCTTAGCGAGGCCCGGCAAGATTGCGGTATGCAGCGCTGGCGATCCTGCGTTGACAACAGCCAATTGGCCGCCGAGAACGCCGCCAAGGCCGTCCTCGCGTTGCTGGGGCCGCTCGGGCGCACCCACAAGCCCGATGTTTTTCTCCTCGAGGCCCTGGGCGAGAACCGCTTTCCGGAGAACCTCCGAACCCAAATCGAGGAAGTAGCGGAGTGCGCCAGATTGCTCGGACCTGAAGTTCACATCAAAAGCGATTACGGCGATGAGCAAACGCAGCAGACTCCTTGGGAACTGTTTGATGCTGGTCGTGCCCGGGAAGCCCTGGGGATGGCCGAAAAAGCCACATCGCTGGCGAAACAAGTCGTCGAACGAGGTCTTCACGGATGAAAACCCGAAGTCAGGTCCCGATTCCGCGTGTGACAGCTAACTCCAGGACGATCGGCATCGGCCTCGTCGGTCTGGGAACGGTGGGGACCGGAACTCTCAAGGTACTGCGGGAGCATGAGGGAGAGATTCAGCGGCGTCTGGGATGCCGGCTCGAGCTGAAGGCCGTCTGCGACGTTCGGCCGAAAAACACCGCGTGGCTCGGCCCCGAAGTTCGGGTGACGAAGGACTGGAGGCGGGTCGTCGGCGATCCCGAAGTGGACATCGTCATCGAGCTGATCGGCGGGGTTTCCGTCGCGCGCGAAGTTGCCTTCGGCGCCATCCGAGCCGGGAAGCATCTGGTCACCGCCAACAAACATCTGATGGCGGAGTATGGCCTGGAATTGGCCGAGCAGGCGCGTTCGGCGAGAGTGCGCCTCGGCATCGAAGCCTGCGTGATGGGCGGGACGCCCCTTCTCCACGCGGTTCGTGAGGGCCTCTCGGGAGAGCATTTCTCGGCCATCTTCGGCATCCTGAACGGGACCACGAACTATATCCTCACTGAAATGGAGCGGCGCGGCTGCGGGTTCCCCGAAGCGCTGGCAGAGGCGCAGGAAAAAGGCTACGCGGAACGCGACCCCACCTTCGACCTGGAAGGTCTCGATGCGCGCTACAAGATCACCATTCTGGCCATGATGTGTTTCGGCCAGGCAGTGCCCGTGAAGAAGATTCCCGTGGAAGGCATCACGCGCATTGACCGCGTGGATTTCACTTACGCTCACCGCCTGAATCAAACGATCCGCCTGATCGCTTGTGCGCGGCGGCGGGCGGCACAACTGGAAATCTTCGTCCGGCCGATGATGATTCCCCGCGCCTCGTTGCTGGCCAACGTTCTGGGTTCGCTGAACGGCGTCTTGCTGGTCGGAAACAAGGGCGGGAACATCACCATGACGGGCCGCGGCGCGGGCGGCGAGCCCACGGGAGTCGCGGTGCTCTCGGACGTGGTGGGGATCGCGCGCGCCATGACCTCCGGCAGCGGGGGAGCTTCGCCCCTCGGCTACACACACTGGCACCGAGCGCGCCTCGTGGCGCCGGGGAGTTCGGTGGTCGCCAGTTACTTGCGCTTGGTGGTGCGCGACCGGCCCGGTATCCTGGCGCGTGTCTGCGGGATCTTGGCAAGACACCGGATCAATATCGATTCGGTCCTCCAGGAAACCGCCATGGAAAAGAAGCATTTGCCCTTTGTGATGACCCTCGAGCCCACGCGCGAAATCCAGGTGCTCCACGCGGTCAGCGAGATCAAGCGCCTGCGCTTTCTCGCCGCGCCGCCGCTGCTCATACCGTTTGCAGACCTGCCGTGATTCCAAGA